>Ga0164292_10002398_pt1 | contig 15288 bp, 22 predicted proteins | sample GEODES117metaG_FD_111486 | JGI IMG/M metagenome (GOLD analysis project Ga0164292, IMG submission 111486) | Eutrophic lake water microbial communities from Lake Mendota, Wisconsin, USA - GEODES117 metaG | ecosystem: Environmental > Aquatic > Freshwater > Lake | place: USA: Lake Mendota... | reverse complement strand
CCTCAAGTCACTCTCCCATTCGTAAACACTTTCACGTCCAAACTTTTGATATCTCACATCATGCAACAACCATACTAATGGAGTCTTTTGTGTGAGGTCATTGCTGACTGCTGTCCATTCATTGTTGGCTGCTATCTTAGTGCCTGGCACAAAGTAAGGCTGTGGAAGTGTCAACACCCCTGTAGCATTACCTGCCTGAATCCACTCATCTGTCTCAATGGCTGTAATTAACAATTGACCATTAATAGGATCTGTGATATACTTTCCAACCCTCGCATAGGACGTATCACAAGTAATTGTCTTTTGCTGAATTGGATCATACAACCCAAGTATCTCATTATCTATCTGAGCAACTAAATCCTCAACTGCCTGTGATACATCCTGTGTCATAACCAATATGCTGTTAATTTAGGAACTCCTCTGAACTTTCTATAATCACCTATGCCAACATATGTAAGCTCTATTGTTGCATCATTATTCCCACCTGGTAAAGTGAACGTGTCACCTATTGTGTAGCCGGTTCCTGTTTGTGTTATGGTAACCTCATCAACTACTCCTGAGCCATCCTCTATGATGTCAACTTTCAACCCTGTGCCTGTGCCTCCTGTTAAACTTACATTTGTTTGATTGACATATCCAGTGCCCCCACTTGTCAAATTCAGTGTAACTGCCTGACCTAATGGGGGAGCTGTGGTATATCTTATGAAATCTCGAATTGAATTATAGGACCGTATTGCCTCATTATAACGAGTGTACATCATGCTGAATAAAGTATTAGCCACTGTACTGTTCTCATTATCTGGCTTAACTAATCCTATTGGCGTGATTTGATTACTCAAGTCTTTGACATATTCAAAATAAATAAATCCTTTCAACATCTCTTTAATCCCCTCTGAATCCAATTGGTTTACACCCTCATATATTCCATTGAAATAATAAAAGTTGTATCCCATGTCCTCCGATAATGGATTGAATAAGACTAAGAAATTAGGGCTTTGAGGTACATTGTTTAATAGGTCACTTTTAAACTCATTGTAAAAAGTAATTCCAAACAACTCCTTTAAATATCTTGGCTCATACCGGTTAATGTAATCCTGCAACTTAGCTTGATCATACATACCTGTAGATACTTGATATTTGCCCGTAAAATCTTGAATTGAAAGTATCATTTTATTTTATTTTACCATATCCTTTTTTAACCAATGCCTCTGCCTTTGAGCCTAACATCTTCCATATTTGACCTTTTGCAAGGCCAGGGAAGGTGCCATTGCTAATGAATGTATACTCTTTGGATGGATCTAAGCTCACAGCCTCAACAGTTTCAACCGCCTCAACCTGTGGAGCCTCAATCTTATTCTCAAGTTCTACATTAGCAACTTTCTTTTTGCGTGGTTTCTTTTCCATAATGGATTGAATTTTAGTCGTTGATTAGAGCTATATCAGTTGCGATATCTGATTGAACAAACGCATTAACATCATTACCTTTGATGTAAGCTACCAAACGAGCCTCACATAAGATAGTAACCATGTTACGAGTAAAGTCATCATTCTCATATCCTACTGACATGTTCATGTCCTCTCTGAACTTGATGTTGAATTTAGTGAAGTCACCAACAACCAAAGTACCTGCAGTGATGTTGTTTGAAGATACAACAGTCAAACCAGCCAACATCATGTTAGCATCCCAAAACGCTGGATAAGTGTACTCTCCAGATGATGTTTTAGTCAACTCAATTTTAGCCACATCCTCTGGGTTCAATACTACGTGAGTAGGCTCAAAGTTAGCCGCTTGAATCTGAGCTTTTGCAATTCTAATTAAGTCAGAAATGTTTGCTCCTGGGATAGTACCTGCAAATGTACCTGCAGAAAATGCCGGTGCAACAGCCAACAAACCATTTAAGTCAACACCACCAGCTCCATTTATTAATGAGTTATCAATAGTTTGCTCGATAGCTTCCATCAATTCAGTGTTGATTTCAGATCTAACGAATGATAAGTCAGCCAACATCTCTTTTGAAACTTTGATGTAAGCAGCAACTTTTTTCACTTCCTCAGAAACCTCCTCATATTTAACCTCTCCATTGAATTTAGCACCAGCCTCATTTACCCACAAAGTTCCCTCACCTGTTGGTTTAACTTGTTTTGTTTGTTGGATGTAAGTAACGAATTTTGAAGTAGTTGTTCCTACGTTAGATATCTCACGAATTCTACGAATAGGACGAGCAATTCTGTTTACTCCTGGCTCTAATACACTCAAGGCAACATTACCAGTGTAATCTCCATCAATTGTAGTGTCAGTCTTAACATCTAATGTAATTCTGTTACCTTTCTCAATTGAGTCAGTGATAGCCTTAACATTGTCAGAATAAGTTTTTACTAATGCCTCTTTTAAAGTCTTAGCTCCTTTTGCTTTTGGTGCATCAACTGCCTTCTCAGACATAGCCTCAATGCGACCTTCCATTTTAGCAATAGCTTTTTCCATTTCAGAGTTCTTAACTTCGATAGATTTGAAGTTGTCAAGCTCGCTTTTTAATTGAGCAACCTCATCCTTAGTTGGGATAGTTGCAAATTTTTCAGAGAACAAACCGTTGATTTTTTCAACAACTTGCTCAGGTGTTAAATTGTTTTCCATTTTGTTTTTAAATTAAAAAATTAAAGTTTACTAATTACCTCACTCCAATCAAATCCTTTTTGCTCCGGCTCATACAATTCAACAGAATGCTGTTGCGGTTCTGTTTGTGCGAGTAAAGTCAATTGACTTGACAGGAAGTTGGCTTTCATTTCGAGTTCAAACAAACGCTCATCTGACCCCTTACCATTTGCCAGGGCTTTGATTACTGTTTGTAAATCATCTGAAATCTTATCTATGTATGTTTTTTTAGTTTCGCTTTTCATGATGTCAACTACATTGGTCAACTCATTTGCTCCAAAGGTAACAGCAGAACCCTCCCAAAGTTTAACCTCTTGAAGTAGTGTAAACCCACCCAATGGATTAGAACTGTCCTTTACAAATTTAGTCTTATCAGATACCCTTTGGAATCCAACTGAATGCTCCTTTATGATACCCTCTTGATAGTCTCTCCATGCATCCTCTCCCATTGTTGAGGTGCCTAATCTACCAACAGCAAAGAGTCCATTGTCATCCTCTTGTAACTTACTGAATACTCCGATCTGTTTCTCCCAGTCATGATGTCTTAGGAATGCAATCTTACGATTTGATGCAGCTTGTGGTCCTCTCTCTTGGATGGATTTTTTAAACGCACCCTTTTGGATCACATCATTATCAGAGTCTACATTACCAAACTTTGCCAAATAAACAGCAACCTCCCTTTTGGAAGAGTCCATGTCTTTAATTTCAAAGCCGCTTTTTATCTCATATTTACTCATACTCTTTGTGTTATCGGTCCATGCTGTTGAACATATTGCAAACCTCTGGTCACTGTCATACTCACTGTTCATGCTCTCATCACTCATGCAACGTCCAATGAACTGCTCCTCATTCTCTTCTCCTGTTGGTTTAGGTATTGGCATTTTGTATTGGATTAGTTATCATTGAATTTGCTGTCACAGGATCATATCCATAGTAGTTAACCAATGTATTTACAGCTGTTTGTCTATCCATCTGGCCACTACTTACAGCGGCATTGAGTCCTATTATACCATCCAACCCTTCGACTGTTCCCTTGAGATTAGTCTGAGCCTGTGCCAATGCAGCTGCCTGTGCCTCTGTCCTATCTTGTTTCTGTAACTCAATATCGAACTCCTCTGCATATTGCTGTTGAGTAATCACTCCATCTCTAAGCATAACTGACCATGTATCAACCTTTGTCTTTTCTGCCTGAGCTTTTACTTGCTCATCATCTTGAAGTATTGGCAGATGTTGAAAGTTAGCCTGTAGATAATACTCACCTTGCAATCCCCATTGAGCTATCATTGAATCATACATCTGTTGAGTCTCTGGAATGATTGTATCAGTGTAAGCCATACGGATTGAATCCCTCACATTGCTGAATGTCGCACCCTTTTCACTTGAGAATAGGTTGTAATTCAATCCAAATGCATCAATGATAGCCAACTTATCCTCTGTTAACTCCTCAAATAACATGAGATCTCTTGTTGGATAACTCATCGGTTGCCAGTTCACATTGGACTCAGTGATTATTAACTCATCTTTTTGACGTCTATACCAGTCTTTTTGTATCTTTTGTCTCTCCTCTGGTGTCATTGGAATAGCTCCTCCCATGTCATTACTCTGAGCAGATAAGATACCAATGGCCCCTAAGTTCTCAAGTAATACATTACGCTTGTTATAACTGGCCATGATGTTTGACAGTGGTAATCTGAGTGAGTCAATGCGAGATATTGGTCTGACTATGTTCATACCATCTGCAGTTGTCAAATAGATTGAATCCTCTAATTGAATTGTCTCTTTGGAACCATCATCATAAGTGAATACAAACGAATCAATGAGGTCATTGATCTCCATTTGCTTTAATTTCTTACCACTTAGATTGATTTTTATCTTATTGTTTGGTAGTGTTATAATCAAATTACGCTGTCCAAAGGACCTCACAGGGCAGTAAGCAACAACATTAGAGTATAAAGCATCCTGTACACTCATTGAATAGACTACATCTGACCATGATTGAACTCCATTAGGCTTAGTGATTAGGTCATTTATCCAGTGATCAGTGACTAAGTTACCCTCTTTATCAAATAATGTTGGCACATTAGAGCTCATCATAGTGGCTCTCTTGTTAATAACTGACCTTAACTCTGGTATATCAATGAATAACCTCCATGCATCCCCAGTATCAAGCCATACAGCCTCTTTTTTACCCCATATCTGCACTGCAGGGGGGAATATTTGACGCGTTAAGTTTCTATAACGGTCTGTATTAGCGTAATTATCAACGAACGCACTAAGAAAATTGAATGCCATTCAATATTGTTTTGGCAAATGTAATCATTATTTTAATACAAAAAAGGGGGTTTAAATTATGCCAGCTGTCTAAACATGGATTGAGCGAAGATTGATAAACCAGCAAGGCAATCCGGTGCATCATCATTCTTATTCTTACCTTCCTTACTGAAATGGAGTACATTCTGGATAAACAACTCACATTCAGGAGTGCCATTGTTAACAAATGTAATCCTTTGCTGTATCCATACTGACTGCATGATGATGCGTGTTATCTTATTCACTGAGTTATGCACCGGCAATATCCTGCTTTTGGTTATCTTTTGCAATCCCCTTGCAAACATAGCTCCCATACTGTTGGACTCCACCCTGCAATAGGTTACGTTCCACTTGGCACACTTCTCTGCTATCAATGGCATGGTGATGTCAGTGTTTGACTTGTTGAATACATAATCAACCAGATAGAACTCATTGCCTGCCACTGCCAGTATTGCGAATGCAGTGAAGTCTGCCCCGGCATCTGCCACATCACAGTAAGCAATGCACCCTTGGACCTTATCTTTGATGCTGTTGAACTCAGTTAGTGGAATAGTTTTGAGGTCATTGAACAACCTACCTTGAATATCAACAGGTGATTGCATGTACTCTGCCTCCCAAATGGATGGCTCAGTTCGTTTTTTCTTATCCAGGTACTCATCTGTGGTCATCACTGACTCACAAAATGACTTACCATCTATCAATGCAGGGATAACAATTGACTTATCATACATCCCCTCATTCATTTGCCTACCTATCACATCATTCAATGACCAACGTGTGCCAATGTCAATCCTTTTGCATCCACTCTCAAAGCGGCTGTCATGTGTTGCCTCCTTCCATTGGATGATGCGTTCATTCTGAGTATCTGACAAGGCCTGTTCTAATCCTGTGTAAAGGTCATCTGTGACCGCAATGTTATCTGCTCCAAATCCAATGATAGTACCTCCCACCCCTGCACCAAAGTAACTCACTTGCTTAGCTGAGTTAGTATTCCATCCTTGAAGGTTTGCCTTATCCTCACTCAGTTGAACGTTAGGGAATACCTGTTTGAACTTATCACTCTTCACTATGTTCCTGACATCATAAGAGAACTTGAGGTAAAGTGTTGCCGTGCATGCGTTTCTCATCACTGACCTTGCCGGGTTTCTGCCAATGGTCCATGCACAAAACAATGAACTGACATAGGACTTCCCTGCCCTTGGTGGCATGGATACACTTAAAGACTTAATCTTATTATCCTCTATCTCTTGGAATGCCTCTGCGACACTGTGTAGAAATAACCTACTTTCAAAGAATGGTTGGTCATAGTAGAGACAAAACTCCCAAAACTCCCTACGACAAAGTTCGAGGCGTAGTATCTGTAGTATGGCGTTTTGCTTATCATTCACCTTTGAGGAGTTGTCTGATATCATCGGAGCTTAATCCAGTGAGATCCACATTGGTTTGGGTTTGTTCTATCTGTTGTGTTGGAGCTCCATAGGCACTATCTAAGACAGCCTTATAAGCATTGGTATCCTTTTGTTCAATAGCCTTATCAATCTGAGCTTGATGCATCTTTAACTCTTGGTCATTAACATCAAGTAACTCTCTCAAAATAGTACTTCTGTTGCGTGCTCCTTTGGGCTTTCCTCCAGGGTTGCCACTTTGACCTGGTTGCCATGCTGGTTTTAGGTTGTCTTCCCTTCTTGCCATAATCGGTGAAATTTCGGTGTATTTGCTCTGTAAAGATAATAAACAAATCAAAACATGTTTGCCATGAGGTAATAAAGCCCTATCAATGCCAATGCAACTATCACTCTCATAAGACTTTCAGTTGCTTTTTTAGGATCATATATCCACTTTTGAATAGTATCACAGCTCTTCCATGGCATGAAGTAAAGAACAAACTTATCTGCAAAGTAAAGTATTGCAAAGATTGGTAGTATCATAAGCCCTAATACTACCTTGATTTTATGCCTCATTGTGTATATTTTTTACTTGATTGTATAATCTAAACTCTTGTTTCATTCCATTATCCCAAACTACATTGATAACAGTGTCAGTGTGGTCCACAATGGTGCCCAGTGGCTCATCATTGATGTAGGCTGTTTTGGTCTCAAAGTTGAATGAGTAAACATTCTTAGTCTCTTTTGAGTTCATAGTAATTGTTTATTTCGTTCTTTAGTACTCTTATTCTTTTAGCATAGTTCAATGCATCAATAGGATTACAAATATAATCAAATCCAATATCTGTTATCACATCCACCAATTTGAGGGCTGTATCCTGGTCCTTGGCTATCTTAATTATCTCAGATGTATGAATCATTTATTATCTTATTTCTAACTAAAAAGTTATGTTTCATTGAGTTACTCATTGACCTTTTGAACATTCTATATTCGTACACTTTCCCATCCTTTGTCTCATGTGTTACCTTGAATAGGTTGATGTTGTCACAGAACCAACGTATCTCATATCTATTGAGCTCTTGACATCTCAGATACCTATCTTTGAAGAGTATAGAATACAGCCGCCCAAATGTTTCATTACTTACAGTAACAGCAAATGGTTTCTGTTTTCTATGCAGGTCAATGATTAACACTTGGCTAAGGTAAGGAAAGTTATCAACATGACAAAGGGGAGTTGTGTGCTCCCCCTCATCTGTTACCATGTGACAACGCTCTCAGGTACGAGTGACATGGGGTTTACCAGAGCAGTAGTCAGGACAAGGACTCGAACCTGTAACGGAAACTATCGCAACCGCTTTTCCAATTAAGCTACCTGACTATGAACCCCCTTGCTGTGTGTTCATAAATTCCTAGGTTTCTGATTTGAACAAGGGGGGTGGTTTTGCCGAACCTCAGTTATTAATCTTATCAAGTATGGATTGAGGGGTGTAATACTGCCCTTCAATGTCAATCATTATCTGTACTAAGTAATTCATTTCTTTATCAAATATTTAAACGCACTATCATAGAATGGAGTCCTCACTTCTTTACTATTCATGAACCTGTATAATACAGCAGGATTAACTCCCATATCCTCTGCCATGTGAATTATCTTATACCTGTTTGACAGTTGGTCTTTGAGTTCCTTTCTGAGCCACTCAGTGAATGACTCATCAAGGTTTAAGTAGACTGTCTTAGAACGGTAAGTCATCTGGCTCATCTGCTGGTTGTACACTTGTAGATGCCGGATCAACAAACTCCTTATCATGTGTAACTTTCCACACGTCCAAAGTGTTGTAATAACGTCCATTGAACTCACGTCCTCTTAGGTTGAATGATACCTCAACAACTTGAGACTTCCTTAATGGAGCAACAGCATCCATCTTATCATTGACTGCCTGGAATAAGATATCCTGTGGATACTTTGGATCCAGTGTTGTGATTACAAACTCTCTCACTGAGAATCTATCTGAGATGACTTTCACCTCATTGATGAGCTTAACAGCTCCTTTGATTGTTAAATCTGACATTGTTTATATTTTGTTTGTGTTTGTTAATAACTTTATTTAAATTCTATTGGCTCAATGGTTCTATCAATTATATAATCTGCAACCATGCAAGCATAATCAACAGCAACCTCATGATCTGATAATCTGGCCTGTGATTGAGAATCATAAGAGAATCTGATGTCTCTAAGTCTCTCACTGTTTGTGAGTAGTGCAGCCACTAATTGTGTGACTATTTGTGTTTTATCCATTGTATTATATTTTAGTTTGTTCAATAAATGTTCTATCTGTCACTGCCTTGGCATATAGGTGAGCCATTGCAGCCACTGTTGCATGATTTTCCAAGTACTCCTCTTCCAATCTTTGAGCTCCATTTGATAGCAGGCCGTTCAATGCCATCAATACGGCCTGCTGGTAAAATTCCTTTTTTTCCATGATTATTTATTATTTAGTTCATTAATATACTTACTATAGTACTCATTACAGTAAATGAGTTTCTCTCTTATTAAGTCCTCAATCTCCTCATCACGTTCATATCTTAGGACAGTTACCCTGTGATGCATTGGAATGTGATCTACTCGATGGATAGATAGGTTATCCCACTCAGTGAGTAACTCATCTGGAGTTGTGTACATGGTGTAAGCCAACTCAAATGCTGGCCTATCATAAAGCCACATATAAGCTCTTCCCTGCCACTCATAATCAGAGTTATCTCCCTCTGACTGTGTTGCCGGGAAGGTATCCAATGACCATGATGATTTGATGTCAATGATGAGGTCATCTGTTATGATGTCACAACAGCCGCTCATGTACTCATTTTCAACTCTGATTGTGTTCTTAGTGTAGTTTGTGAATCTCACATTATTGAGCAGGTTAATTCCTTCCTGCTCCCACTCAGTGCCTTTAATCATTGGCTTAGTCTTTATCTCTGTAGTATATCCGTAAAAGTCCTGTTTAGCAATCTTACGAATCTCAGACTTTGCAGTCTCAGACAATGGCTCAGACTTACTCCTTGAGTTGGTCATGAGCTTACCTAATTGTGATGGTCTCCATTTCATAGTTGTGCCTCCTGTTCTTTAGTTAGGTTGAACTTAGACTTGAGCTGCTCAACAGTGTACTCACCGGCTGCAATCTTAGTCAATGCACCTGCAAATCTATCTGCAGATAATGTTTCTTTAACAGGTTGTTTAACTGCCTGCTCTGCCATGTGTGCATCATCATCAACTGACTGTAAGCTCATACTACTTTGCAGGGTGTATCTACGAAAATAAGTTATGGCCGATCCCATCTGCTGGGGTGTTAAGTTAGTTGGTAACTCCATGCATGACTCTATCATGGTGCCTGAGTCAATGTCAATGATTTGAGTGCAGACATTATTGCCCTGGATAGGTTGTAATAATAGCAGACCATTCTCTAATAAGATTGGCTCAACAGCATCTATCAACGCATTGATGTCAGCATAGGCCTTCTTAAAGTGTGGATTTGTTGCATTCTTAGTTACCTTCCCAATGGCCAACTTTGCCCTGTGTAACTTTTGATGTAGAGTTAGGACTCCCCCTAACTCATTCAGCTCTTTGATTTTCTCAGTGGCTGTTTTGATTTCTTTTGTCATAAAGTGGTTATTATTATTTTCTACAAAGATAAGTGATTTTTGCATATATACAAATTAAAGTTATTAACATACGATTGTTAATTCCTCTCCAGTGAGTGCAAAGTACAGGTTTTGAAGTTGGTGAACATGCTCAATATTCTTATACCAGTCGCCATACTCATTCATGTAGAAATGACAATACACATTATCTATTGTATCAATATCAAATATATCCTTTTGATATAGCTCTTCATAATTATTGTATTTAAAACCTAATTTCAACAACCAATTTGTGTTTAATGGTATTGGCTCAAAGCTGGATAACAATCTCCATGCATTAGAGGAGTGAATGTAATCTGTTTCAATACCCTCAACAAGCCATGATATATTGTGCCCTATTCCTTTGACATAATTACCAACTCTCAATTCATTTGCCTTCATATCTAATCTGTTTCATTATTAATACCCTTGACCGGGTGTTTATATTTCTTTTTTTTGTGCTTTAAATTCACAATGATGCGGGGAAATTTTAGCTTGATTCTCATAGTAGTTCAATTTCGTGTTTGACTTCCTTCCAATAATCATTATTAATATAATCATCCATGGTTGCTTCAATTATCTGATCCACTGCAATCAATGCTATTTGCTTAGCAGTATCATAATAAACAATTTCATTTGGTGGGATGCATCCATTACGATCAAATGGATTCTTAAACTTTTTAAAAAGTTCTAATGCTGTATCTTTTGGATTCATATACTCTGAATAAATTTATCATACCATACCACAAACTCATCAAATGTTCTTACAATAATATACACACCGCCTGCCCTTTCAATGGATGCTTGATATTCTTTTTGTACATCTGATTGACGGTCTTTTCCGTATTTTATCTCAATTTTCACTGAACGCCCTCTAATTGTGCAAGATATATCTGCAGTTCCTTTGGTTGACTGTCCGGGTGTCCATTTGCCCGGCAACTGTTTTGTGTGTGCCATGATGCCAGAACCAACCTGTATCTTTGCTCCTTCCCTGTACTGACCCTGTGAAGAGATACGTTCAGCTTGACCGCCATTGAACTGTATCCATGCAATGACACATTTTGTCAAGGCATTGGCAGAGTTATCATTCCATTCTGTTTTAGGGATATAAGCCTCTGGCATGTTTGGGTATTTCAGTTTCAAGCTCTCCATCATGAGTGCATTGAGTTTGTCTTTGTTAAATCGTTTCATATTAAAAAGGTGTTTCATTTATAGGTGTTACATTATCCCAAACATCTGCAGGTTTGGTTGGCTTAGTATCTGACTCAATCATAAACCATCGAGATCCATTGGTATTACCTTCACTGTATTTTTTACCATAGAACTCACAGTATCTTTTAATCCATTGAGTAAATCTCTTTTGTTTGAGCCACTGTTTATAGTCTTTATTATCATCAATAAACCTATCAAATACATAATTCTTACTCAATTGATATCCTTCATTGATGCAATCAGTTTCTTTAATCCATTCAAGAAAATCTAATGAAGTATCATTTATTAGTTTTCTATTTTCTAAATTATTGTGATTAAATTCTACAAGTCCATTCTCAAGATAATATTGTAAACAGTTTATCATGAAATGGTCAAATCGAGCCCATTCCTCTGTATCCCAATCATCAAATAACATGTGATCAAAGTAATCTAATGGTGAGTTATTAGCATTAAAATAAGAGATAATTTCTACCTCAAATTTTCTACGTTCAAATGATCCACCAACTCCCTGAATAGTGTAATTAGTTGTGATTATAATCTTAGGTGATTTTTGTACCGGTAACTTAATGGCATCTTGACCTTTGTACTCCAATGTAATACCCTCTGTTATCAATGAGAATAGATTTTCAAAGTTAAAGTTCTTTTTAACGTCATCAAATACCAACAATTGAGTGTCAACTGGAACTGATTGATAAGGGAATGACTTACTAAATTCAAATGTTTTACCATCTATTGATGATACTTTTTTAATATGACTCAATGCATTCCAAAATAATGACTTTCCAGAACCTCCATTTGGATTATCTGAGATAGTCTCATCATTGAAAATTATAGCTTTATTATTTGCAGATGTCTTAAATGAGTGCATTAAATAACCAATTACTGACTTTAATGAATTGTATCTATTAGTATTTTGTCCAGAACATAACCAAATGAAAGTCCTATATTCAGACTCATGATGATCAGCATTAATAAACTCTCTATCAATAACCTGTTTTTTCCATACAAATCCATTTAATTCATCATAATCAAATACTTCATATCTATTGTTGTAAACTTTAATTGCGTTATTTTTATAATAAATCCATGAAAAATCTTTACCATCATCTTCAACAGTGAATTGAGCAGTGTCAAGCATTGATAAATAAGCAGGTGTAAATGTCCTTGTTGATGCAGCCAGTAAATCATAAACATCAAAATTAAGATTATCCATTTGCTGTTTTAGAACGTAATCTTTAATGTTGTATTCAGATACCTCATCAACAAAATTATCATCTTTTTTTATGAATGTAAATGTCTTTGAGTTAGCTATTGGATAATGCTTATAAAAAGTATTGTGTTCTAAATAAAATTTTAACCTGTGAGGGGAAATTTTCAGTTTGCCTTTATCATCAAATGACCAAAATACTTTTAAATCAATTCCAGCCTTGGCAGTGTCAATCTCTTTTTTTATATCATCCTTTTCTCTATCTGGGAACTTTTCAAATATTTCAGTGTCAGACTTGCCAATTTTGACCATGCCAATAATAGCATCCTTTGACTCTTTATCTTCAAATTTCTGCGTTCCAAAGTTTGATTTGTTTTTATAGGCACTTGCAATTATTTTTTTAATCTCATCTTCATCAAAATCTTTCTCTTGATTAGGCAGTAAATAATTTTCACATGTCAATTGAGACACTCCAAAATCATTGAATGCAGCTGCTAATTTAAAAAATGAGTTATTTCTTTGTGATGCGTTATAATGTTTTTTAAACCATATCATCAACCTATTAGCAATCTCATCTTGATCCTGTAATGGAATGTTTGTTGCTGTGCCAAGTTTTGAAAAGTCCAATTTCTTTTCATCCTCCACAAAATCTGTAAACTCATTTGAGTCATAGTTTATATAAATCTCTGGATCATAAGACTCAAAACATAATCTTGAAATATCTTGACCACTTGTATCAATTACATTATCTCCAAACTCATCATTTACCCACAAAAAATGTTTGTAAATAGCTTTGTATCTCTTATTGTAATCATCATTATCAATAACAACAGGTATTTTTACCAATGCTTTTAAACCATTACCACTTGGACTTATCCAAATAGAAAAAATATAGGTGTCTTTTGATAGTTTTTCTTTAAGCAATAGTAACTCATCATAAGTTTTTATCTTATCGAAGTCAATAATTGCTAATCCTGAGCCTTGTTTTAATCCATTCTTTGCTCTCCTGGTGAAAGTTCCACAAAAAGTAACTGCAGGTAAATCACCTTTTAATTTTTTTCTTTTTTCCTCATCCAGTTCAGCTCTAAGTAATTGAATTTTGTCTTTAACTTGACCAAATTTTATGCGTTCTAAATAAAATAAAACATCTTTTGATCTACCAACTGGAATAACTGACTGCTTATCTTTGAAATAATCTACTTTCATATTTCTTTTTCAGTTATGGTTATAACAAAATGCTCAATTTGATATTCATTTAGAAAATTCCATGCACTTTCTAATAAACTCTGTTCATTTTTAGGTGGAATTTCATACCAATAAACTGATAAACAACCTTTGTGATCATGTAATTTGAATATCTTTTTATCTAATTGGTAATTAGAATAATACTCAATCATTTTTTTAAGGAGTTGCAACCTTTCATCATTGTAATCCGTTCCCGAACCACACGTTCTTACTGTTATCATAAGCTTTTTTTAAATTAAAAACCTCTTAAATCCTTTGGGGCTTCACATCCAAATTCATTAAGAGGTCTTAATAACTTCCTTAGTTCTATAACGTGAAGCCGAACTGTCCACAAATATAAAAATAATTTCAATACAAAACATCAATCAATACATTTTTTTAAATGTGTACTCAAAACGTACTTAAATGTGTACTGTATAATTTATTTAAAATCAATTAGTTAGAATCAATAGTACACTTAGTACACTTTTTTTGGCGTTTTTTATGGGGTGTGGTATTTTAAAAATAAATTTCAAAACAATAAATAAAAATTATAAATTGAAAAATACATACTATATAGAGAGATTAAATGTGTACTGTACTGAAAAAAAAATCCCCTGAGCTCGTTTGCAAAGGGGATCTTTTCGTAAGTATAATAATAATAATCAAATATGACTCTCCAAATTTAGTTCTTTATAAAGATTATTTCTCAATCTAAACTTAATTTTTTTCAACACTGGGATTGAGTAACATCCCATGATGTCATCAACCAGGTTGTAATTATGATCTAAATTTTCAAATAATAATCTCTCCTGTTCAGTGTGCTGAATGTAGATGCTGTCATTGATTGACATAAAATCTTTGTGAATCTTGATGCCATACATGATAGTTGCATGGTCTTTTTTGAATATCTTACCTATCTCCTGTAATGTTAATCCATTGTTGCGAAGTAAGTTTGATAAGTAAAATCTTTTGTAAACCAAATGCCGGTATCTATCCTTTGAGTTCAATTTATTGTCTTCAATATACTGTATTATCTCTTCCATATTTTTCCTGTTATAATCATAATTAAACCAACTGCAACCAGTAGCAGTGCCATCTTTGCCTCCTCAGCCATTTGTCACCTCCTCTACTTTGTAACCATTTTGCAGATACCATTCAAGAGTACTCCATTCCTCTTGATCATATCCAGGATCATAAAGATATCCTTCATTGTTTAACTTGCAATGCCACCAATAACCGCCTTCCTCTTCCATGGTATCTGGGAACCAAACTCTGTAATGTTTGTGGCCATTTTTAATTGGTAAGTGAAAATTGTTTTTAAAATATTCTCTTGCATCTTTGATGGACCATGTTGGATCATCATCTGTTGCAAATTCAACTCCTTTCAAAAATCCGTTGATTGTTTGAACTTCCTCCATTTTAAGAAACTTCCAAAACTGATTGACAAACTGTCTACCCTTTTCAGTGTGGATATCAAATAATGATGGATGCAATATCTCTAATTCAGAGAATACTTGTTGTAATACTGTTTTCATATTAACTAAATTTAATTGTGTAATAAATAGCTTTCCATGCTAAGACTAAACGTGTTGGATTTGTTATTTGCATTCTATTCTGATTT
>Ga0164292_10002397_pt1 | contig 15292 bp, 9 predicted proteins | sample GEODES117metaG_FD_111486 | JGI IMG/M metagenome (GOLD analysis project Ga0164292, IMG submission 111486) | Eutrophic lake water microbial communities from Lake Mendota, Wisconsin, USA - GEODES117 metaG | ecosystem: Environmental > Aquatic > Freshwater > Lake | place: USA: Lake Mendota, Wisconsin... | reverse complement strand
TCCAAAAACATTAAACAAACAATAAGCCTATTGCTTCACCTTCCCCCTCATTTTCCGTAACCAAGTTTCATAATAAGGCCGGTCATTATTTTGTGCGGTTTCAAACCATTCCGAACAAACAAAGTAGAACTCACCATGTATTCGTACTGGAGTTTTCCAATATCTTTCAATTTTTGTTTGATAAAACTTTTTCTTTCGTAAAAAAGGGTATTGAATACCAAAAGTCACTTTAGAATAATCAGCTCTTTGAAGTCGTGCTAATTCATAAAGGTCAAGGTCACCAATTACTTCCGGGAAAGTGGTTCTAACATATTCGCCTATTCGTAAAGAACTAAGTTGACTATTTTTAGATACCCATGTAGTTTGTGTGGACGCAACAACATAATCATTTTCTTCATTAAGTTCCTTTTCATCGTCGGGGAGTGACCATTCATGAGCTAGTATTTCAACATAGGTATTCAATACACCAATTTTTACGGTCTCACCAACCGAACGACCAATAAGCGATTCAGCAAGTGGCGACTTATAAAAGATGTTTTGAATGGCTGCACTGCCTTCACTTTTATCATTTTTAGTGGCAACAATATGAAAATTCATTTCTTTACCTTCATTTATATAGAGCACTTTGACGGTACTACCCAGTCCTATTAATTCCTTGTAAGTTCCTTCAGGGTCTGTATCATTTTCAATTGTTTCCGAAGTTTCATCTTCATATTCATCTTCTTCATCTTCTTCATCGTACTCATCATCATCATCATCGTGTCTTTTAGATAATTGTAATCTTGAAAGTGCAGCTTCGATTTTTGCAAGTCGATTGTTGAAGTTAGTATAAAAGAAATAAACAAAACCTCCCAATACTAGTAGGGTGATGAAAAGGAGCGTAAGTAATAATAAAAAGCTCATTGTTAGATAGTATCAAATAATTTATTCAAATGTAATGGATGTTTTCCATTACCCTGCAAACCACCCCAAAATCTCCTCCCCAATCCCTTCATTCATCCTTAAACCATCCGCATCAAAAACAGAAACCTTACCCAAACCACAAGCATGGTGTGAGTCCTTTCCGTTTAGAGCATCAAAAGCTTTAAAATCCGTGGCTTCAAAAGAAGTACGAGTAGAAGGGTAGAGTAGCATCGATTTATCCGATTGCCAATACTCATTGTACACATACATCTGACGTAAATCGTGCGAGCTGGGTTTACTATAATCAATGTTTTTCCACTTGGTATCGATAACAAACGTTTGCTTTGCTGCTCCCGTTCCTTTCTCAATAACGATATCGGGTCGGAGGGAGTTGCCATTCCAAAAACCTTTGGATTGCTGACCGTAAATCGCAATGTCCTCGGAAACGACCGCTTGTTTTAATCGGACCAAAATATATTCCTCCCAAAGCGAATTCATATCAAACAATAAGGCGAGCATTTTTTCAGAACCACTGGAAATATTCGGAGCATAATTCAGAATGATTAATCGGGCAATGGCCAAAGCCGTTTCATAAGGGGCTGTTTTTCGGTTTTTGGGGACTTTCGAAAAGGTAGTTTCGGTAGCCTGTATAGAAGTTACTTCCGGAAAATCCAATTGAACCGTTTGGCACTTGCTGTACAAATAAGTGCCTTTCGTACATTTCTCAATGATGCTCAAAGCTTGATGCAATAGCTGATGAATCAAATGGTCTTTGTCATACACCTGATGCGTCGTGTAAAATCGTTCTTTGTGCACAAGGTTCTTGCTGATATGACCCGCAAATTCTAACTTGCCCTTCAACGCTTTGACATTACTGGTTTCTTTGTAATATTGCTTGATTAAACCTTGGTGGAGGAGGAGTTGCACTTCATTTAAAAACCACTCAAAGTAAATATCCAATAAGTGAATCGATTGCTTGTTGACGTTGGCTTCGCCCACTTTTTGAACTTTCAGCTTTCGCGTCACACGCAACATTTCGATCAAGGCGGCTTGCCATTTGTTTTTGGTGGCTTCCGTTTCAGTTTCGAATTGGTCAATTTTTGGTAAAATCTCAATAGTCAAACCATCCACTTGAATCACCCCTACATAGTTTTTAAACACCACCCCATTATGCTTCAAATCAAAATATTGATAATTGTGCAAAGCATTCAGTTTGGACAAAGCCATAAAATGACGTGCCTCAAACGTTTCACCGATAGGCAAAAAGCTGTGTTCAAATACTTGAAGGGTTTTGACTTTTAACATCTTAGGCTAATAATGTTTCAATGGCTTGTTTAAAATCAACTGCATGGAAGGGAATCAATTCATAAGACCTTGCAATATCCACTTCATTTTTGGTTTCAAAATCGGCAAAGATAGATGAGGTGTTGTTCAGCGTCAGTTCTTTCACTCGAACAAAACCTTTGCCTAAAACCAATCCAATTTTACCGTAATCATTATAAAAATATTCTTGAAGCAAAGGAATGATTTCATTTTCAAAAGAACTTCTAAAATCATTCTTCATGAAGTAGGCATGTCCCAACGTGTGGTTTCGATCCAAAAGCAATTCAATTCTTTTATTAATGGTAAGCATGGTGTTTACACGGTCAAAATCTTTAAAGCTTTTAGCTGCAATCACTTGTGATTCCGGCATCATTTCCACAAAACTAAACCGTCTTCGCAAGGCGGTATCCAATGCTTCCACACTTCGGTCGGCAGTGTTCATGGTGCCGTAAATATCAATGTTTGACGGTACGCCAAATTCCTTTTTAGAGTAGGGAAGTTTAACTTTTATTTCGTTAGAGGCTCCAATCCTTTTATCGGCTTCAATCAGCGTGATTAATTCTCCGAAAATTTGAGAAATATTACCGCGATTAATTTCATCAATAAAAATAGCATAACGGTTAGTCGGGTCATTTTGGGCTCGCAAACAAAGTTCTTTAAAAATACCGTTTTCGATTCTATAAGTCACGTTGTCATGACCGTCTTCCATTACAGGTTTAATTCCTTCTATAAAATCTTCATACGAAAATGATTGATGAAAGGTCGTAAACACATAATGCTTAATTTCTTTGTCAGAACCGGGTTTGAAGTTGTTAACCGAAGCCAGCGTGTCATACAACTCAGGTACTTGTTCGCTTAATTCATTTTCATGCAACTCCCATTTTTTATCTGTTGTCTTATTGAAAATAAATGGCGTTTGTCGTTGCGTGTAATTAACTGTAGTCGATTCAACAATGGTGTGCATTTGCAAAGTACCCCAAATAGTCGCTCGTACATTTTTAGATTCCGAAAGTTGTGCTTTTTTGGCAACCCATCGGTTTTCTAGAATCTCGTTAACCCGATTGGTGCCAATTTCTATCAAAGCCAATGCTATCACCTGCCACCAAGTTAAATTAGAAACCGTCTCTTCAAAAAACACTTCCGGCGAAATGCTGTTTTCCGTTAAAGTGTATTTTGAGAAATACTCGTTTTTAAGTATAAATGTTTTCCCAGTTCCCGGAGGTCCGTAAAGGATTTGGTTGAGGGGAAAATGAGAATTATTATGACCTTCGTTTTTCATAGTATTTGCAGTTTGATAAACATCATTAATAAAATCCTGATTGGTATATTTTCTCGCGGCACATTTAGTATTTCTATTTAGTTCTATTAAAAGACCTTCATTAATTTCCGATAAATATTTTTCAAACGTATCTACTTTAATCCAGTAAGCTTCGATTTCACCTTTTTGGTTCGTAAATGAATTGGCGTCTTTAGTCAAATTGTCTTTGGATATAAAACAACAGACGGTTTCAGCATCTTTTTTTTGAATGACCAAGGTATATCTGTTACCAATTAAGAAAGCCAATCGTTTTCTTCGCCTTCTGATATTAAAACTGATGCGTGGGTCGTCAAATTTAAGTGCGTTAGTTGTAACAAAGTTTCTGATAATAGTCAAATAGCTCTTAACTTTATCTTTGTCAAATAGCTTCTTTAATTCTGCGTAAGCATTTGAATCGCTGTCATTGTCAAAGTCCAGTAATGTTTCGTACTGCTCTTCAGTGGCTGTAAAATTGGTTCCTTGATTACTACCTTTAAAGTCTTTAAATGCTTCATCATCTTTAATCATTTCCCACAAAACGGGGGACTCTGTAAAATTATGGTCTATAATGATTTGAACTCTGGTATTTTCTACTTGTGGAGTTGGCGAAAGATAATAGCCCATTTCAGCATCCTCCTCTTTCATCATCGTTACTTCGGAAACTACTGTCCCCAAAGCATAACAACCGGCATTGGAACCGGTTAGCCACAAAATAAAATGATCGCCTTTTTTTATTTTGTCTTTGTGTGCACTTACAGTCCAAGTTTTTACTGCATTATTATTTAAAGCATCAATGGCATTGTATATTTTTGGATTACCTTGAAAAATCCAGTAATTGATTGGATTAGTTGATTTTAAGCCACTTAATTTAATTTCGTTAATTCTATGCAGATGCTTTTGAAATTCAGCTTCGCTAATAACATATTTTTCTCTTAATCCAAGTTCATCTAACAATATAAGGGCTTGAGTTCTAACCTCTGTAATAAAGTAGTGTAGGTTCGAAGTGATATCTTGTGGATTTTCAAATAATTTAAAACCATGATTATGATTATTTAACTCAATTCCGATTTTGGAAGCCAATCTTTGATGAAATAAAATTTCATCCTCATTATCTATACCTGACTTAAAAGAAATTTCTATAGAATTATCTGTGATGGTCCCATTTTTATCAAATTCAACTGTAAAACCAACGGTCTTGATTTTTCGAGCACTGTCTCCTTTTTTAAATAAGGGCACATAAATATATCCGGAACCCTGAAACCAATGTCCGGATTCTAATCTTTTTACTTCTTTTGATTGAACACTATCTCTTTGTCTCAATGAAAAAGTAAAATCTGGATGACTCTTTTTAAAATCCAAGAGATAATCCAAAATTTCATTACTATATTTTATGATGCTTTGTTGTTGTGTCATAATTAAATTTTTAAGCCCTCCATTCACTAAACTGCCCTTCCGCTTGTTCCATAATTTCCAATAAAATACTGTTTAAGTCAGCCATGCTGACTTTACCTCGCAACTCTTTTTTTACTGCTAGTCGAATAGCGGCTTTGGCGTCTTCTTTTTTCATCCAGTCAATTTGTAAATTGCTTTTGACGGCATTGACGACACCATGAACGATGTCTTGAATTAAGCCACTCTCATTAATCAATTCTTTTTTGGAAGCTAGAATATCATAAAATGCTAATTCCTCATCACTAAGACCCAATTCTTTGGTGCGGTGGTCTTCCTCCTGTAATTGTTTGGCTCGTTCAATTAATTCGGCAATGGTGGTATATGAATCAATAGCATTGGAATGGTAGCGTTCAATTACTTTTTCCAGTTCTTCTTTCAGAGAGGTATATTTTTTGATGTTTTTGTGCAAACGCAATTTTACTTCATCTAACAAAATGGAACGCAGCAAGGCAATTTTAATGTCGATACTGTCTTTTTCTTGTTTGGCTCCTAGTAAAAAATCTTCATTTAAGATAGAAATATCCGCTCGCTCCAATCCTGCCATTGCAAATACATCAACGATATCGTCCGACTCAATACTGCGACTGATTAACTCTTTGATTTGTTCTTTCTGATTGCCTTTACTGCTTTTTACAGATTTGGCATTGCGGATGGCTTTTGATAAATGTTGCATAAACAAAACATCTACACTGTATTCCTGTATTTCAGGTTGCGATTTAACAATCGATAGTAAACCGGTGAGTTTTTTTTCTTCCAACATGAATTGGTTGGAAGTTTCATCATTTTTAATAATGTTGTTCAAAGCTTTTTTTACTAACAGTATTTTATCACTGTCCCGTAAACCTTTCCAATTTTCATATTCAGTTCCTTCAGGTAATAAGTTTTGGCAAATAGCAACTTGGTTGTAAAACATTTCCAACGCTTGTTGAATATCAATGGTGGGTCTTCCTTTTCCGCCACCGCCGGTGTATTTTGAGGTTGCCGTTTTTAATTGATCACCAATACCGATATAATCCACAATCACTCCCGAGGGTTTGTCTTTAAAAACACGATTGGTTCGGGTGATTGCTTGCATCAAACTATGACCTCGCATGATTTTATCTACATACATTGTATGCACACAAGGTGCGTCAAATCCGGTCAACCACATATCGCGTACAATTACGATTTCCAGAGGGTCTTTCGGATTTCGGAAGCGTTTTTTTAAAGCCTCCGTTGCGTCTTGTGTTCGCAGGTGTTCATTCCAAGCAATAGGGTCTGTCGATATATTTCCGGTCATTACAACCGCAATTTCGGGACAGCCCGGCAAGGCTTTTAACGCATCAAACATTTTCACGCTGTTGCGGCGGCTCATACAAACAATCATCGCTTTTCCCGGTAAGGTTTCCGTACGGTTGGTAAAATGTTGCAAGATGTCTTTTGCTATTTTAGCTACTCGTTCTTCAGAACCTGCGGCATCTTCAATAGCGGCCCATTTCAAACTGCTGTCATCTTCTACATCTGCGGTGATGGCATCCACTTCGGCATCAATATTTTCGTTCCACAAATGCAGTTTTGCCAAGCGGGGTTCGTAATAAATCGGCACAGTGGCTTTATCATCAACTGCTTGTTTGATGTCGTAAATGTGAATAGTCCCGCCAAATACAGCTTGTGTATCGGCATCTTTACTGTCTACAGGCGTTCCTGTAAATCCGATAAATGAGGCATTGGGTAATGCTTTTCGGAGGTTGGAAGCAAAACCATCCAACAATCCATATTGGGTTCTGTGGGCTTCATCGGCCATCACGATGATGTTTTCCCGTTCCGAAAGTATCGGATGTTCAATTTCACCCAGTTGATTATCTGTACCGCCTTTTAAGCGGAATTTCTCAATAGTAGTAAATATAACGCCACCGCTTCCGGTAGAAAGCAACCTTCGTAAATCATCTGTTGAATCGGCATGTTGCACATCGCCCACTAAATCTTTTGCCAAGACAAAGTTTTCATACAACTGAAAATCCAAATCACTTCGATCCACTTGCACTACTATGGTTGGATTTTTCAATTCGGGTAAGCTTCGTAATATTCCGGCATAGATGGCCATTGATATACTTTTGCCACTTCCTTGGGTGTGCCAAATGACACCAATACGTCCATCGCCATAAGGTTTAATGGCTTTTTTGGTGGCTTCCACCGCAAAGTTTACGCCGAAATATTGATGGTATTTAGCTCCTTTTTTGATTAAAGTACCGTTATGGTCTTCAAAAAAGATAAAGTTTTTGATATAATTGAGCAATCGTTCTTTTACAAACAAACCATGCAGCAACGTATGCATTTGAAAATCATCTTCAATAATGTTCGTGCCGTCAATACTTTTCCAAGCGGCAAACCATTCGGCGTTGCTGTTAAACATGCCGTGTTGTGCTTCGTTACCATCACTAACAATAGTTAAAGCATTGTATTCAAACAAAAGCGGAATGTCTTTTTGGTAATGTAGTAGTTGGTTAAAAGCCTCTGCTATGGTTGTGTTTTCATCAAACCAGTTTTTGAGTTCAAAAAGTACCAAAGGAATTCCGTTGATATAGATAATAATATCGGGTCGTCGTTTGTTTTTACCGACTATGCTAAATTGGTTCACACACCAAAACGTGTTGTTGGTTGCGTTTTCAAAATCGATCGGATAGATATGAACCGCTTTTTCGTTTCCATCGGTGTCTTTGTATTCATAGTCTAAGCCTTTGGTTAACTTTAAATGAAAACTGCAGTTGCGATAGTCAAGTTCAGCTCCGGGATTATTACAAAAATCGGCAATGGCTAACTCCTGTATTTCTTCCGGGATATGAACGTATTGTTTTTGGATAAAAGCCTTGAGTTGTTCCCGCAAAATAACACCTACGCCATTTTCAGGAAGATCGGTTCCTTTAACGTGCGTATAACCCAAATCGGTTAGCCATTCAATAGTGGCTTGTTCTATCACTGCTTCTGTGGTCATGGTTTTACATGTTGCTTTGTACCATTACTATTCGCTTTCTCTAAACTCTTTTAACCGGACCTCGCCACTAATTAATTTGGGCAATAAGGTATCACGGAGTTGGGTTAAGGTTTGGTTTTCTTTTGAATTATTTACAATTTGTTCTAAGAAATTATCTGCTTGTACATTAAATTCTTCAACTATATTCAAGTCATTTGGTGCTTTAATTTTAAAATAATCTATATCACTCTTGCCTAAATGAATGACTGTTGTGCCTACTTTGGCACCTGCGTAAAATTTCAACCAAGGTAAGACAGAATGATAAATAAACATTTTTGAATAGCCATTTTTAGGTTTAAAATTGACTAGACGTTGATTTAGAACACCATCCTCGCCTAACCAAAAAAATGGGTCAAATTCTGCATCCATACCTGCAATTACATCTCCTGCTTTTATTACTGTTTTGTTTGGATGGTTTTCTTCTGTGTAATATTGCGGTTTAAGCGTTTTTAAATCTCTGATTCTTATTAAAGGGAAACCTATCGCTTTTTCATTGAACGATATAGATTTAAATGGTGCCCCATATATAACATCGCTAACATCATAAACACTTTTAACTTCCCAACCCTTAGGAATTAACCCCAACTCACTTTCTACAAACTCACCGTTTTGAAACGGACCAAAATCAACAAACCAGTGTTTGTAGAGTGCCATTGCCATTTCTTCTAGCGTTTTGTTGATAGCGAGGTTGTTTTCGATTTTGTCGTCAATGGCGGAGAGGATGGAGGCGATGGATTGTTGTTCGGGGAGGTTTTCGGGAATTTTGACATCTAAACCATCAAATGTTTTAGTTGTAATCGTATCAAAAACACTTCCATAACTTAATCCTTGTAATTCAATAACTTTTTGTTTTAGTAAATAATACAAATATTCATTATTGATTTTTTCATTAGGAAGTATTCCATAGCAAGATTGATTAAAAGTCATTTCTTTTCCTAAAACAGCCATTTCACCAACAGTTCCTCTTGCTGAGATTATAATTGATTCTTTCGGTAATAATTTTGTTGAAGATTTCTTTAGTCCTTCTTCAGTAATAGTTTTTTCAGTTTCGTAAACATACTTTCTCTCTCCTTGAAAATCTTTCACACTTAACCAAGGAATCCTTCCATTCCAATAACTTTGTTCAGATGTTTTTGGTGTTCCTCCTCCAATAATTTTGATTAATTCGGAGAGTTTATATGTTTTCCAGTTGTTATGCATTTATTGAATTTTTATATTTTTATCTACGAATAATTGCGATTTTAAAACAGGAATATTAAATTGTTGCAGATAATCTTTCCAAGCTAACGTTTCATATTTTTCCATTCTAGGGTCAAGATATTTATCCTTTACTATATGACTTAAATTAATACTTAATTTTCTAATTCCGCTTTTACTTGGAATATTTTGAACAATAATTCTTGATTCTTCTTCATATTTAAAAGGTCTTCTTTTTAATAAAAAAGTTTTAATAAAAAGGTCGTTAATTTTGTCTTTTTCTACTGATTCTTTTAAACCAACTGTCTGCTGAAGCTCTTCAACAATTTTGGTTTCGTTCAAATATTTCATTTTGCCCAATAAAATCAAGCTTTTATTATTAAGTAAAAGTGATAAGAATTCTTTGGTCTTAATTTTAATTCTTACGCAGTAACCTTCTTTTGCATAAGTTTTCCAATAGGCTTGACTATGTGAATTATGAGTAAAACATAATACAAACAACTTATTTAAAAATGTATCTTCATTTTTTACTTCTTGTCTAAATAGAAAGTTATCAAAAGGATCATTCCATTTTTTGGGAGAAACAAAAGTTAATTTGCTTGTTTGCAAAGTTTCTAATAATCTTTCTAAAGGCAAAAAACGATAAATATACTCGTTCTCTTCGCAAAACTTGTCTATTGCTTCTTTATTGCTATTGTTTAAGTATATATATTCTCCTTCTTTCATAAATGTTTTTAATCATTATCGTTATCATCAAATCTCAAATCTAAATTACATAAGTTTTTGAAAATTGGTTTTGCGTAATTATTTAATTCATACCAAAACTCTTCACAATACTTTTCATTTAATAAATCTTCTGGCATATCATACCCAAACATTTCCCATTCCTCATATACATCACTTTCTATTTTATTTCTTAAGGGTAGCTTATTATTAATATCAAAATTCATATTTGGAAAACCTTTAAAAAGAGGACTTGGAAAATGATGAACAACATCGCGAATAATATGGTATTTATCAATATTTTTTCTAAAAAAATCTCTCTCAATTAAATGAAAATCTTCAAAAAATTGAACTTTTAAAGAATCTAAATCAAATTCAATTATGCTTCTTAATTTTTCGTAAAAATAGTTTGAATACCAACTTTCAAAAAAAAAATTTTGAAACTCTTCCCAAGTTAATAATTCAATATTTGTAAACTCATTTGCTTTTTTAGAACCTGATTGAAAATCACTTGTTGTAATTATATAACCAGTGTTGCAACCTATGTCTGATGCAATAGTTCTAAATCCATGAATAACATTTTGAGGGATATTTTGTTTCCAATTTTTACATTCGCAAATGATCACGTTTTTTCTACCATTAATAATTTCTTCTGCATAGACATCGATTTCAACCGTCCCTCTTACTGTTATAATTCTTTTTTCAATTTCAACTTTGAAACCACATCTTTCTAGTATTTCAGCAACTTTTGATTGCAAATCTCTCCAATTATCAGGTATTTTTTTTGTTATCATTAACGTTTAATCTTTTTCAACAATAGATAATTTTTCGGCAATGGTTTTTACCAACTTAAGGCATGTTTCAAAATTGATTCCAGTTTTATCAAAATCATCACCATTTAATATAAAATCAAAATGTCTAGCTATACCAACTTTGGAAATAGGAACACTTTTTTTATCCCAAACGTCTTCATCAGTTCCTTCTTCTAAATAAAATTCTTTAATTTTTGGTGCTATGGTAGTTTTGTATCTTGATGATTTAACTTTTGATAAATCTAAATTAAATTCCGTTGCAGCTTCTCTAAGAGTATAGACTCCTATTTCAAACAATTCTTTCGCGTAATTTATACTTGCTTGTTGAAGAATTTTACTTGGTATCAAATCCTCAATTGAAACAGCGGTTTTATTAAATTCATTTACTTGAATTAAATCAAGTATTTCTATATTATTTACATCTGCTACTTTTTTACTAAGTCTATTGAAAGTTGAAGTAGAATCAGAATCAATTAATACTAATGTTGGTCTATCATCATCCATAATAATTTGAACCATTGACGGCAAGTTGCTTTCAGAACCAGCATCAATGAATGAAAATAAATCAGTATTAATTTTTAATTTTCCAGTCTTGTTGAAATATTCAATTAGACTGGATATAAACAATAGATCTTCTGGACCTTCAACAATCAATGCTTTATCAGAATAATAAAAACTGTCCTTAATATTTAAACCTAATGCTGAACGCATTGGTTTCCAGTTTTTTGAAAATCCTTTATGTTTAAAAGTTGTTCCGCCATCTTTATCTTTATCAACTATTTTAACTCTGCTAGGATAAAGTCTGTTTATTAAAAAAGGTGAATGTGTTGTGTAAATTATTCTGTATTTTTTTGAAAGTTCTTCAAGGTATTTTAATAAATCTCTTTGTCCACTTGGGTGTAATCTTAGTCCTGGTTCATCTAATAAGAAAATAATATCTTGTGTATCATCATCTGATAAAGTTGCTAATTCTATTAATAAGTTAAAATAATATTTAAAGCCTTCGCTTCTTTCTTCAATTGAATAAGTTGAATCAGTTCCGTCTTCAATTTGTAAATATATTTCACCAGAATCATGAACAAATTCAAAATTTAAACTATCGTCTTGGGTGTAATATTTTTTAATAAAGTCTTTGTTGAGTTTTTTATTTAATCTGTCTAAATACTGCTTTAGTTGAATTCTGTCAGTAGGTATTTTGCTAATATCTTTTAACCCAGCAATTTTTAATAGTCTGTAAAGAGCAGTATTTATAGCGGTTTCGTTTTTTAATTCCGTTAATGTTACAGTGTAAGTTAAATCAATACTTTCTTTAATTTTTATAATTATAGTTTGATAATCGTATGCATTTGGAAATGCTGTTCCAACAAATTGATTTATGTCAAATAGATTCACTTTGTTGTGCGGATTCTTACTATTTATAATTTTAAAATTATCACTTGTGTTCTGCTGATTTTTAGTTTCAAAAATTATGTAATCAGGAAGTAAAAGTGATTTTGCATCTTCACTTATTGTATCTTCGGTTGATTGAATAAATTTTAAGAATGAATCATTATCAATACTATAATAATATTGAATATATGGTATATCTTGATTTGTATACTTATCACTTGCTCTTCTTGTATGTTTTTGGTAGTTCAATAATACCATATTTTCTACTTCATAAAAATCAAAAACGTCTAGTATATTACTTTTACCACTTTCATTTTGCCCCACTAAACAAGTTAATCTATTATTTAGATCCCATTCTAAATATTTTATAGATTTATAATCTTCAATAATAATTTTTTCTAATCTCATAATCTATAATTTATCAAAATTCTCCAATATCTTACTTTGCAATTCATTTCCTTTTACAAACTGTTCCTGCAATTGCTTTTTTAAAGCATTCATTTTATCTTCAAATAAAATGCCATCGTCTTCCACTTCTTCGGTACCTACATAAATACCAGGAGTCAATTTGTAGTCTTGTTTTTGCACTTCTTCTTTGGTGGCGGCATAGCAGTAGCCGTCTTGGTTGGTATAACTCTCAAGAGGGGAAATGTTCCTCCAAGCGTGATAAGTGGCAGCTACTTTGTCAATATCGGTATCGGTAAACACGCGTAATTTGCGACTTTCCATCGTGCCCATTTTACTGGTGTCAATAAATAAAATTTCATCGGTACGTTTGCGATGAATGCCGTCTTTGCCATCACGGTTTCGGCTTAAGATAAAAATACAAGCAGGAATTCCGGTCGTTAAAAACAATTTATCGGGTAGGCGAACAATACAATCAATCATGTTGTTGTTTACCATAAATTCACGCACGTTTTTTTCGCCTTTGTTGTTGGAGGTCATCGCACCGTTTGCCATCACCACACTGGCGGTTCCTTTGTCGCTCAGATGACTCCAAAAGGTTTGCATCCACATATAATTGGCATTGCCATCTGTTGTAAATTCTTCTTTGGGTCCAAAGAGGCGAGGGTCATTTTCAGGTAAATCTTCAGGATGCCATTGGCTGACATTAAACGGTGGGTTTACTATGATAAAATCGGCTTTTAAATCCGGAAACTTATCTTGTAACAACGAATCGCCCAAACGCACATCAAAAGACAAATCACGCAATGCCAAGTTCATTTTACACAAACGGAGAGTGCCATCATAACGTTCTTGACCGTAAATGGCAATGTTACGTTTGTCGCCACCATGCGATTCTAAGAATTTCAACGACTGTACAAACATACCACCGCTTCCACAAGCAACATCAAATATTTTTCCTTCATACGGTTCAATCATTTCTACCATCAACCGCACTATACTTCCCGGCGTAAAAAATTGCCCGGCACCGGAACCTTCAGCAAGAGCGAACTTTCCAATGTAATATTCATACACTCGACCCAAAATATCACTTTCAGGGTTTTCTTTCTGCGACAGTTTCGGATTGGATAATAAATTGATTAATCCGCCCACTTGTCGGGGTGTCAACTGACTCTTCACAAAAATACGGGGCAAGATGCCTTTTAAGTCCGGTCTGAATTTTGTTAAAGTTGCGTCTAAGGTGTCAAAAGCATCATCTACGATTACTTTGATATTGTCTTGTTCTGCGTTGACTTTTAAATAATCCCAAGTGGCTTCTTTAGGAATGATATAAACGTTTTTGGATAAATACTCATCAGGGTCTTCTAACACATAGTTAATTTCCGCTTCATCTGCGGTATAATAAGTAGAATTTTTATCTTGAACCAACTGTTGCAATTCCTCTCTGCGAATAGCAAAACGTTCCGACATATGCTTTAGGAAAATCATGGGCAAGACATAGTCTTTGTATTGATTTTCAGCTACTGCACCACGTAATTCGTTGGCAGCTTTCCATAGTTCTTGTTCAAAATTGATATCGGCTTTTACAGTCGCTTTAGACATAGTTTGTTTTGATGAATTAAAAAAATAGTATTTTCCCAAACTTACTAAAAAACTTACTATTCATACTGTAAAAACAGCACGTATTTTCATTAGTTTTTAACAAATTTAAACTATTTGGCAAATCTATTTTACGGATTCCCGCATTCTAAAAAAATAAAATTCAAAGGAGTAATTCCCACCACCCGGCAGTAACTTGTTTTTGGAGGAGCTAATCTACCAAAAATCAACTACAATTACAATAGCAAAAATCAAAACCAATAACTATAATAACAAAAAAAAAACCACACCATAGCAGCTGGGGTAACTTAGAAGCAAAAAGGGTATTTCTTAAATTATAGTTCGCACTACAAAGGCCTTTTGTACGCTTGCAGTGGTAAGAACTACGAGAAGCGAATTTATTTATAAACACTAAATATATTGAAAAGCAGCATCGAATGTTTTTGTAACTTTATGCCAATTGAGTCTTATAACTAACAGCATCTATTTATATTTTCAACAATTGAAATAGGTTTTAAAAGAAACCAAAATTGCGTTGCAAATAATTACCTAATTTTACAAAAATTAAGCTTTGTCACTAGACGGTTTCATTTGATTTGTGATAGATTGTGCCGATTTGTGCCGATTTGTGCCGATTTGTGGTGGTAAATTAGATAACGTTCGGGAACTTATTAACAACAAAAGGTCGATTTGCCAACAAAAAAAAGGGCGAAACATACAGTAAAATAAGAGATTTTGACTTTTATCAACCATTTTACATACTTTTTTTCACTCTTTTTCTTAAAAGCCCTATATTTACTTCATGCTTCGAACGAATAGCGGGAACTATTCGAGACCCTCGAACATCAAAAACTATGCTCAAAAAAACAGGTCCTATCCGGTATTTTTTGAGCTTTTTTTATGGAATAGTTTTGGTTTTTTTGCTAAAAATTAGCTATTTATTCGCCTTTAAGCACTACAATTAGTTGACTATTTTGAGGAGGAATTTGCAAATTTATGGTGTGTTTTTTGCCACTAATTCGCTGATTTTATTGAAAATAATAAGTGAAATTTGAGAATTTGCGGCAGCATTTATTCATTTTTTCTGTAGTCCCATCCCCTATTTTTGCGTTTTTTAAGATTTGGATTGGAAATTTAGCCTTCAAAAAGAGTAATCGGAAGACTTTCTAGTGAGTTTTTATT
>Ga0164292_10002396_pt1 | contig 15297 bp, 7 predicted proteins | sample GEODES117metaG_FD_111486 | JGI IMG/M metagenome (GOLD analysis project Ga0164292, IMG submission 111486) | Eutrophic lake water microbial communities from Lake Mendota, Wisconsin, USA - GEODES117 metaG | ecosystem: Environmental > Aquatic > Freshwater > Lake | place: USA: Lake Mendota, Wisconsin... | reverse complement strand
ATAGTATTGCTCTGAAACGGTAACCTGAGAAGTTGTGACTTGTATAGACCCAAAAGTATATTGGTTTTGTGAACATCCAAAACTATCCGTACCAGTTCCACTCGCCTGCCTAATTGTTCCTGTAAATTGAGTGACTGGCGTAATAAACTCGTCTTGAGGTGTGCTCCAACCTGGAAAATGAGCATAGATATCCAGGTTATTAGAGTAATTAGTAACATTTGGAGTTAGTGAATTGAAGTATCCATACCAATCCGCAAGATTGTCCACCATGTATTGTCCTAAAGCATTTCCTGAATCAGCTTCCTGTGGTTCCGGGAAAAGGTATGCAACAAAACCCGCCTGAGTTGGTGTTGGAGTTGGGGTTGAAGTGCCAGTTGGAGTTGGAGTTTCAGTCCCGGTTGATGTAACAGAAGGTGTTGGTGTTGGAGTTTCAGTAGGACTCGCAGTAATCGAAGGTGTTGGTGTAATTGTTGGTGTCTGTGTGGGTGTTTCAGTGTTTGTTGGAGTTACCGAAGGAGTCTGAGTTGGAGTTCCCGTTGGTGTCGGTGTTTGAGTTTCAGTTGGAGTGTTTGATGGTGTATTTGTTGGCGTTTCAGTTGGTGTTGGTGTTTGTGTTCCGGTTGGTGTGTTTGATGGTGTTTGTGTCGGAGTTTCGGTTGGAGACGGTGTAATAGATGCTGTGACCGAAGGTGTCGGAGAGTTACTCGGAGTATTTGTTGGGGTTGCAGTGTTTGTCGGTGTTGGTGGCGGTGTAGTTCCAACAGTTGCGGTTGGTGTTGGGGTTTGAGTTGGAGTACTTGACGGCGTTTGTGTTGCCGTTTCAGTTGGCGTTGCGGTATTAGTTGGTGTAGCAGTTGGTGTTGCCGTTTCTGATGCAGTTACTGATGGTGTGGGAGAATTACTTGGTGTTTGTGTTGGTGTTGGTGTTTGAGTTTCAGTCGCAGTTGGAGTTAAGCCAACCGTTACAGATGGAGTTGGCGTAATTGTTGGCGTAGCTGTTAAAGTGGTTGTTGTTGTTGGTGTTATAGTTGGCGTTGGAGTTGGTGTAGAACTCGGAATTCCAGGTGTTGGCGTAGGTGTAGCAGTCGGAGTTGCAGTCGGTGTACCCAAACAAACAACTTGTCCATTAATCATGGCATCTCTAGTAACAGCTACATAATATGGTGTAGAACCAGTTGTATCAATATAGATATCAAAAGGTCCAATTGCGTTACTTCCAGGTGGAATTCTTACTATAAAACACTCTGAACCCACAACAGTCACTTGTTGTTGTACCGAAGTATCACAACCCGTGGCAGTATTAACGACTATAATTGTTTGTAATGACATAATTATTCTATAATAAATACATAAAAGTTAAACTTTTATCCCCCCCTTTTTGAATACTTCCCATTTATTAGAATATTTTTTTGGATAAACGTTTTTTATTTATAGTTCTGTAACGGTTGTGGAGAAATCACAGCTCTCTTCTGTGACGGTCATTGACACCACGCAACTTGCGGTTTGAACGGAAATGGTGAATCCACAACCGAACGTACAATCAATAATTTCAAATTTTTGACACCCATTGTTATCAATGAGGGTGACCATAATTTGTGGCGCTGAGTTAAATAACGATGGTGGATAAAATGCTGCATCGGGAGGAATAATCCCAGTGTTGGTGATTGTACCCAAGAAACTTTGGTTGTTACCATAAATGTCCGAAACAAAGACATTAATTGGTACAGCCCCAGATACAGCCGATATTCTTATTTGTGTCATGTCAAGCAAATGATGTCGTATACTATAATTAGTTTGACGCTCAGTTCTTGACCAACAATTGCGCTACCTGGATTGGCTTGTATTGTAATTTGATTTGTTAATGCATCAATGGACACCGCAGTGATTCCATCAACACTTTGAAGAAGGTTTGTGATTGTTGTGAACCACAGGTTATCACTTGGTACATCCACTAAACTTGTTCCGGTATAGAATGTGTTGTTTAAGAATGTATTATCCGGTTGTAATTCCACTTGGGCCGTGTAAACGGCAGAAAGTAAATTACAATTTGAGTTACCAACAGTTAAGTCGTTGAACCCTTCAACGAGAATTTGATTGATACCATGTTTTGTCGGAGATAAAATATTGAATACTTCCGAGCCCATGGTATAGGTCTGGTAAGTCACGCATTTTGCGTTGCATTCAATAGTTGTTTGTCTAGCAAGAGAACACCCAAAAAAGTCTTCAACAATTAAAGAGTATGTCCCCCCCGTTAATCCCGTTACGGTAATCTCTTGTGGATTGCTTGGTATGTTGTTGCTCCAGGTAAAATCAAATGGTCCGGTGCCTTGGGTGATAAATGCTGTGATTGTTCCCTGGCTTCCACTTCCACATGATGTCGAGTATAAAGAGAAATCAACCGCTGGTGTTGAGGTGATGGAAAATGGTGTGGAGATGGTACAACCATCGGCATCAATTACCGATAAGAGATGTTGACCAACGCTTACATTTGAGAATGTTACGGCAGTTAAGTTTGTGTCGGCAATATTATTTGTTCCGTCAATTGAATAAGTAACTGGAAGGGTAGCCTCCGCACTGACCGTTACTCTTAATATTCCACCAGTGTTCCCACAAGTGGTGCCTGTTGTCTGTAGAGTTGTTGCGAACTTATCCTCAGATATTAAAGTAATTTCTGTTGAATAAGAACATCCAGTTGTGTCTTGAACAAATACTGAATAAGTTCCCGTTGCAAGATTTGGGAAAACCTCGGTTGTTTGGTTGCTAGTTACCGTATCTGAGTCCCCATTTGGGTCAACGATTGTATAGATGTAAGGAGATATCCCCCCAATTACCTGAACTGTTATTGTACCATCGTTGGCAGAACATTGTGAGTTTGTTGAACTTACATTAACCGAGGATATTCCACCTGGACTAGTAATTGATGTGGTAACATTAATATTACAAAGAGCAGCATCGGTTACTTGGAAAGAATAGTTTCCACTACTTAATCCCGATAGTGTTAGAGTCTGAGCATACGAAATCTCAACGTATCCCGTACTGGCTGAATAATAATAAGGAGCTGTTCCCCCCGTTATGGTGATAGTGACACTTCCATCCGCCTCAAAGCAAGTGGGGGGAACAGAGGTAAATGCCCCCAAACCAATCGGAGGAATGTTCGTAACATTCGCATTCTGCGATAACTGACATCCAAAAAAATCTGTAACTTGTACAGAGTATACTCCAGCAGTCAGTCCTGTGATGCTACTGGTGGTTTGTCCATCACTCCACAAATATGTGAAGGGGGGTGTCCCGGTGACCCCCGTTACAAAAATCTTCCCTCTTGGGTTTCCATCACATGATGCATTAGGGACAACATATAATCCATAAGAAAGGGGGGCAGACTGTTGAACAATAAAGTTTTGGCTATTTCCCGTTGCGCCCCCACCATCAAAAGCATAAAGGTAGTAAGTGTTTGCAGATAAGTTGTTGAATACAACTTGACCTGTGTTTGTTGTTGCGGATGTAACATAAGCATCAGCTCCGGTGTAAAGATAATAGTTTACCGACGAAAAAACCGATGATGATGTTCCCGTTACCGAACCATTATCAGACCCGCAAGTTGTGGAATTAACATTTTGAACATTAACACACAAACAATCCGAGACTGTGATGTTTATAAAGAACTGGGCATTTACCGGGAGTCCCGAGTCGTTGGCTCTAACAAAATAAGTTCCCGCAGGTAAATTGGTTTTATAAGCACCAAGTCCAAGTTCAGGATTGTACCAGTCAAAAGTATAAGGAGGAATTCCTCCTGTTGGTACAATCTCCACCGCACCAAACCCAGTTTGACAAGCTCCTGTTACCAGAAGGTCATAACTAAAAACAATACCATTGCCAAAATCTTCCGCCATCTTATGCCACCACTAATTCTTCTTCTAACTGAAATTGTACCGTTTCAGGACAATCAAGTGTTATGTTTATTCCAACACTTAGTGATACCTCCTCAAGTGAGTTCTGGTCAACACAAGTCAAATTGGTGATTGTAAGGAAACTACCATTCAAAGTATAAGTGTAACCGTATTGATATAAATTGTTAAGATTATCAATTAGGGTCTGTCTCCAAAGAAATGCTGTAGGCACATCATTGATTCCCTGACCCTGATAAAACAATACATCTATGATTGTTAGGTTACCAATTGTTAAATTTAAATACCACTCAGATACAATAGAGTTAGGATTATACAACCCCTGGTTTGAACCAACCGATATTAGATAGTTATTAACTCTATTGGTAAGAATTCCTTGAAAGTCTGTTGCTGTTAAGTTTCCATTTAGCCAAGGATAAATAAAGAAGTCAACATATTCAGTGTTACAATCGTAGTCAAACACATTTGATATAATGAAACATGGCTGAGCTTCAACAGGGATAAGTTGACACCCTCTTTGACGGCGGTAGACAAACTTTTGTTTTTGAAAGATTGAGTTTTCCAATCTTACCCCCGTATTCCAAAGAGTTGTCGCTGGAATCATTTGTTCGATGAGCTTCATCCAATATGGTCCGATAGCATCAACATATTCTATAAGTTTTTGGTAGGTGTATTTGTTATTCGGAAGACCAACGGTTTGTTCCGACTGAATGTATTTCCAAAAAACAGATTGTAAAGTTGGATAACCACCCGTCTTTCCATCAGTAATGAACATTCTATTTCTGGTGTTAATCATGTTTTGCCAGAATGTTTGGTAAAACTCAAAGAATGTTTTCTTTTGTGGCTCAGGGTCAATGAAGGTATCATCAATACCCCCTGGACTGGGGAAGTTGGCAGTAAATCCAGATTCTGGAATCGGGTAGTTGTATAATCTTGATTGCTCCCAAACATCATAAGCCAGTCCTTGACCGACATTTAGGAATATGTCAATATTTTTTACATTCAAAACAAGCTTTTCGTCGTCTGTAAAATAATACGCTTCAAACCCAGATTGAGTATCCACTCTTAATCGATTGTCTGTTGCTACCCAAGACTTTTTATTATCGGGAACGCGTTGAAGTTTAAAGCCTTCTTGAATGTAAGGAAACTGATTGAATCTCTCTAGGTAAATCCCGCCATAAGTAAAAGGCTGCAGCTGAGTTTGAACATCAACATTTTGTCCGGTGAATACATCCCCCGTTATTATAACCTCGTTTGGACTTCTATGGTCTGGAGTCGATTCATACCAACCAGCCCCCTCTTGAAAGAATACACCATTTGTCCCTGTAGGATTCGGAGATTGAGGAAATCCTAAATTATCCACAGGGTAATCATTACGACGAATGTTTACCGCTTCAAAAGTTGTTTGTGTGGTATAAGCCGTAAAAACCTCGCCTCTTATGGAAAAAGTGTTTCCTGGTGATAAAGCAGGTATTTCATTAACATAAGTTCCACCCGATAACTGAGCAAACTGGGTATCGAACTTTGACATGTTAATACGCTGGTCAGCTAGGTAAATGTTTTCGTTAAACTCAATCAGAGCATCCGGGGCACCTATTAATCTCAAAAGAAACTCTACAGACCTTCTTGTCCCTTTTGATTTGAAAAGATACGCGGAGTTCAATATCAAGTTACGGTAGAATTGATAATTTAGCTCTGTTGGGGTCTGAGACCTAGCATAACCAGGATATTCTATTGCACTTGTGGTACTAAATACACTTGATAAAAAGTCCTCATTAGTAATTGGCGAAAAGTTGTTACTCCAACCAAGGGTTTGTGATAAATTAAACAACAACTGAGATGGAATATCATTTTGCGGGACATAATGAACGGAATTCATATTTGCCAAAGCATCAATATATTGTTTAATCTGGTCAAAACTTCTACCATAAATCTGAAGGATTTTTTCAACCTTATGGTCCATGGTATCAAATTCCTTAATAGAGGCAGTAACTAAAAATCTTGAAATAAGATTCGTTTTGTAGGTATCTAGGTCTTCGGCTATGTCTGCAAGTTTTCCAAGATATTCATCGAATCTAAACGAAGAGATGTCTAAGTTCCAATCCCCGTCTTTAGGGAATGTTACTTGAACATAAGATGTGTAGAATTGACCTGCTTGGTTTTGTGCCGGAACTTGGAAGTTTGCGGTATATTCTGGCTGAATCAAACGGTTCATTAAGAACTGCTCAACCTCATCGAAGTTTTCCTGAAAAACTTTATCAACAATATAATTGCTTGGTCTAATTAAAAAGTCTTCCGTTGTGCTGCTGACTGAAGTTCCAAATGGTGCACCGGAGACAGAAAAAACTAAATTACCTGAGGTTTGACTAACCGATGGTTCAAAATCAACAATAGGGTATGTCTGACCGTTATAATCTAAAACATAGTTAAGGTAACTTCTAGTTAAGTTTCTATATTGGGAAGTTTCAATTTCCCTAACCATCATAGCTGTTGTAGCGCTCTGGGAAAATTCTATCAAGAATGGATTGTAAGCACTACCAACTGGAACTGTAAAAATTGTTTCCTCCTCAATTGCGTTATAAGTGATTCCTGTTGCAGTTTGTCCGGTGGTAAAATCAATCATTACCCTTCTTACATCGATAGCGGCAGGGAAAAAATTAATAATGTGGGTCACCGAAACGCTCAACCTTTTGGCCAGGGAGCCATATAAAGAAAAGTTAAGAACTTGTGATACATCATAATTGGGATATACTCTAAACTGAGTCTGCAGAATTCTTCTACTTTCCTCCAAAGAATTGACATCCAAATCTTCAAGGGAAATTGGATTAGAAAAAGTCCCAATAGAAAAGGTTCTGTTAACCTTTTCAGTAACTGAGGTTGTAAAATCAAAAACAGCAGAAGTTAGGCCACCACCTTCAACGACTTGAAATCCAACAATGTCGTCAAAAGTTCCAGCACCATTTCCCGGGGTAGGTGGGTAAAAAAACTTCGTACTATTGACCGCCATTAACTAACTATTGTTGTGAAGTTTTTAGTAAAATCAATATTAGCACCTCTGTCCTGACGAACCTCATATAGAAGAGCGTTGAACTGGTCACGAATTTCAAACAAGTTGTATTGTTTGTAGATGTTATTATCACTGTCGTAGATAGTGTAAATTCCATCATCAATGCTCTTGGTCTGATTTCCGTAAAGGGCAATAGCTAGTGAAGAGATATCGTATTCTACCATATCAACCTCAATTGTCACTGGGTTGAAGTATGTGTTTGACATTATAATATTCTGTCCTGGCTGACCGATAAATGGAGTTGCGTTTGGCTTGTTTGTTGGAGAAGATGAAGGTGACAGGGTACAGAACATAAGGTTGGTAACTCCATCAACGTAACGATACCTGATTGCTTTTTGTGTTGTGTTTACCTGGTTAACAACAACTGGTTCACAATAGAAATTCGATGTTACAATTCTAAAAAAGTTGGGTATTTTTGAACCATCCGGATTTAAGTATTCCACTCTAAACCCAATCAAACCTTGTGGGGCAAACTTATTCCTAAACTGAGTTGGTACGTTGTTAAGGTCAATAATAATTCCTTTTACATTCGGCAGAGCTGAAAGCACACCGCAATCGGTTATAGATGTCCTTATTTGTGCAGGACGAAGCATCATGGTGTAAATGCCCACCTGGTTGAAAACGTCAGCAGGAAGCGTTAGATTGTACAACCCACCCAGCACCTCAACGTTTGCGTTTCCACCCGTTGCGGCATTGTTAAAATAGGGTCTCAATACACTTGGAGAATCCAATGTTGTTAAGACAAAGTTCTCCGTCTCGTCTCTCGAGGGAGTATAATTTAAAATGATTTCAACATCTTCAGGAGATACATCCGAAGGTCGTATAGTTCCATATGTCCCGATTGCCACGCTTAACTTGTTTTTTTATAAATAGTTTATCCCTTATTTTCTATGGTATAATAACCATAACCATAGTTTATTAATCCCGAAAGGGTAGACACCTCACCTAATCTTTGAATCTGTTGGTACACGCTGTTTTTACCCCTTTCAACAAATACATCCGTCACAATTTGTGGTTGGTCCTGAATTTTAAGCAACAACTCATCTTTTGTTATAGGCACAGCTGTTAACATATCACTGGTAAATCCACTGCTATTTTGGAAGTAGATACTTGTGCCATCTGAATAATCATAATAATCGGTATCCTGAATGGTATATGCAGTAAACACCAAATTCATATCTGTAATTACGCCATAAGGTAAACCACCAACAAAAACTGGAACACCAACTTGATAAGGCACTGGTCCATACAAAACTAACTCAGTAATCCTAGAGGATGTATTGCCTGAAACAACAAATGGGACTTGTGTATATCCTGAAGACACCTCACTCTCAACGGTATTCACCGCATCTCCGGAAAATATGTAATCATAACTTACTGGAGTGTTTGCCCAACTACCTCCCAATGGGGTAAAGAAAGCCCTACCCAAAGGATTATAAATTACCGCATTAGTGAATGGCACAGTAATTTTCTTAGACACATCATTAACCCCAAACGGAGTTGTCTGCCTCATAGTAATTGTATAACCAGAAGGTGTCGTTGGATAGTTGTGGGAAAGAGTATCTCCGGTAAAAATCTCATTAGGAGTATTGTCCCCCCAGTTAATAGTATAGCTGGCTAAGGCAAGATAAGTGGCTGCTTTATCAGAGGAATTAAATACGCTGTAAACGTATGGCGATTGAGTTGATGCTGTGAATATAAAATTTGTAACCACATCCTTTTGTTCTGCAGCACCATCAAAGGGGGAATAATAACCCAAATCAATTGCTGTTTCTGTAAGCATAATACAAACACTTAAACCCGTTAAAATAGAATCACCATTTGTTCCCCCACTTAACACCTGGGTCATGGACGAGTAAACACCAATGGTTTCTCCGCTGATATCCACAAAAGACAAATCAGAGCTAACGTTTCCAGGTCCTACAACAAATCTATAATCAGCCATTTGGTCCTACATATTCATACCATTTTATGGGTGTTGTTGTACCCACCCTTTCAAAAGTTCCCATGTCAAAAACAACATATTTTTCACTCGGGTAATCGAACTTGTATAAATAATAAAAATTAAACAGGTTGTTCACCGTGAAGGTGTTGATATTTTGCAGACTCTGCGGTCTATTGACCATTCTTGTAAACTCATTTGTTTTGGCATTGTAAAATTTACAACTGACGTAAAACTGGTCGACGTTAATATATTCTCTACTCTGGAGCCAGTAAAGGAAAAAACCATCAGTATCACCCACAAAATCCAAAGAAAAAACGGGCTTATTAATCAGAACATTTTGTCCTTGCATAACAACAGGCATTTGCTCACCTTGAGTAGTTGGAATAATGACAGTTAAGTAATTCTGTTGACCAGCTTGAGATGGTGAGTCGTAAAAATCTAACTTAAAAAAACTATTGGTAAATCTTCGAGTATAGTAATAAATCTCGTCGTAAGAAAATCCTTCCGCATTGTAGTCAGTTATCCAGTTTGCCGTTGAAGACGAGCCATTCAAAGTTCCTCCAGAGAAAAAATAAAACTCGTAGTTGATATTTGTTCTTAGAGTTGGTGTTGGTTGGATTACATTTGTAATGGGGGGTGTAAAGGTGTAAGCAGAGTGAGAAAATCTCGTAGTCTCAAAGTCTATACCAAGCCCAGCAATATCTTGGTTAATTTGAGCTTCTAATTTATCAACCTCGTTTTCAGTATTGAGTAGTTCCCAGTCAAGCATGACGGGTATCTGCAGAACTTTGTCTGTATTATTAACACCTAATTTTACTTGAACCTTATTCACAATCATCAACTATTGGTTGAACAGCAATATCAAATCCACCCAAGACCTCTTGATAATTACTTCCTTCAGGAATTAATCTAAAGATTTGGTTAGAAAAAGAATAGTGCGCTCTGTTTAAATATGGGAAATTAGTACCCCTGTCAAGCTCGTCAAACTCACCATATAGATATGGTTCTCTCCAACGGAATTGTTGGTCTTGTTCTGAAAAGTATGCATAAGTGGGTATATTCTCAACTTGATTGGCTTGCGAGGTTTCTATGTAATCAGAAAATACTCGTAACACCATAGGGTTATGGGGCAAATAATAATACCCATCTGGATTTGGTGTTGGTGTTATTTCAGTAGTGAAAACTTCCTGATTGTACTGAATTTTTTGAACGTATCTTGAAATCACAAGTTCAAACTGGGAGTAATCATTCCATTCACAGAAATCCCCGTCGATTAAAGTACCGGGTTCTAAAACCCTGTTATAATAAAAAGTTTCTGTCGTTCCATTAGTTTGCGTGTAAGAATCGACCGGAATATTAGTATATGAATATTGATTTGAATCTGACCACCAAGTGTCATTATCATTTGTAATATTAAAAACCCACCCTTGTTTTAAACCAAACCCGTTATTTGACCTATTGAAATAACCACTATAACCTTTATTCACAATAGACAAAAACACTTCACCAACAGGTCGGTTATGATTGTCAGTAATCCCACTTAAAATTAAATCTTTTGCAAGAGTAACGTTATAGGTCAATGAGGTTGTTTTTTGAGAAATTCTTGTAATATCGTTTGGGGTAATTGAACTATATTCTAATTTTTTTTGGTTGGAGAAGGCATTTAATTCAAATCCTGTTTTAGTAACAATAATGTCTTTTTCGTTGTAAACAATTCTGTTTTTTCTCACATAATACTTTGAACGTGTTTCTAAAAGATTGTTTGGGTCTAAAACTCTTTTAAATGTACCTGTTACACCATCACTGAATGTATTGCCCGTGTATCCAATATCTTGGATGTTAAATATAAAATTTGAACTATCGTAGTTAGAATCCCCGAATGAAAATATTTCGAAAACATTTTCTTGGTCGTAAGAAAAAGATAATTCCACAAAATTACCATCAGTAAGATTGTGTGGCATTAAACACTGAAATGAAATTATGTTAGCACCTCCTTGTATGGACTTAAACATAATAAATGGTATTCCATCGCCGGAAGTCCAATTAACAGTTGTATTTTGGTATGTAGCCTCCATCGGCACTGTGTAATCGTTTTCAGCAGGATATGTCAAATAATATGTCCAGTTGTAGGTATAAGCACTTGAAGGTTGGTAATCAAAATGTTCATCATTAATTCTTGGCCTAAAAAAATCAAACTCGTAATATTGCGGAAACCCCTTCCAAATACCACTAAGCTTGGATTGGATAGGGTCCACATAATACAAATTATTTTTAAAAGGGTTGTATCCTGTAGTCCCAGTTAAGGTATTATCATACAGGTATTGAATTTTAAAAGTTGGTCTAAATCTAGATGATGCTTGTCTTTCGTCTTGATAAAGTTGAGCTAGAGAAAGAGAATTATTTCTTACATATTGTGTTAATTCTTTCTGCGTTTGATTTAAATCAATCGTAACTTGTTGGTCTACAATAGGAGCAGACTTAAAGGATAAACTCGAAGGTATTATTTCAAATCTATTATTCATCTGCTAAATATTTTGATTTAAACCTATCCAAGGATGTTGAGCCTTTTATAAGTCCGAAGTAGAAATGGTTTGGTGCACCTACGGCAAAAACATCAGGGTAGTTACCTGCAGTGGTCGAGTAATTACCATTAGCATCTACGTTAAAAATATACCCTCTCGCATCGATATCGTTTAACTGAGAATTAGAACCAAGAAAATATGATGGCTGGGATGGATTAGTTCGGTCTTGAGCTTGATAATTTTTACTGAAAATATCCGAATTATCAGTAGCCCAGTCATTGCTTTGGGTGCCAAAAATACCAACCTCATTCCCCAAATTCAACACTTGATTTAAAGTAGACCACAATTGAGCAACATCATCTCTTCTCCAACGATAAAAAGGTACTCTTTGAGATTTTAAATCGTAATAATATGGAAATGCGTTTGATGAGGGTGTTGGTCTGAAATTAATTCTTCCTGGGGACAAGAAGTCTTTATACTGCAAGTCTTCAGTAGTAGAGGAAAAGAAAACCCCCATAACAGAAAAACCATTTGGATTTCTAGAGATATAAATCGGATTGTTTGGGTCATTTGGGTCATCTTGATAACTTTGTGAACTAAATTTAATTACACCGAACTCTGAATTGATTGAGAGCAGCTGAGTAATATCACCATCAAGTCTAAGAATTGGTCTTGAGAACAAAGTATTTATTACTGCATTAGTTCCTACAACTCCGCTAATCAGCACCAAAAATTGTAAATATTTTGCATTTGTCATTCTTGTAATTACAAATAAGTTCAATAAATCACTTGTGTCACCATAACTCGATGGTGTTAGAACATCCATTACAAATCCATCGTCAGATGGATTTAAAGTAATCTCTTTGAAAATAGCAGTTTTGGGACCAAGGTTCATGATGGTTGCTGGAGTTTTTAAACTATAATCGTTTAATGAACCAGTAAGTGGATTATTCAATTTTCCGATAAAACTGTCGGTTGTTGGACTATATGGACTACTTCGGTAATAAAAATTATTACTGTCTTCATTATAATAAATCAGGTCTTTACAAAATACTCTTCTGGAAATTTGATTATTAGAACCATAAAGTGTTCTTACAGCAAACGGAAACGTATACAAACTTCCATTTACCCAGTTATTTGTAAATGTTTGAGAGACCACACCTTGGCACAAAGCGTAAAAAAATCTATATCTTAATCCCCACTCTGTAAATGCTAATAAATCTTTTGGCAATCCAATAAGTAATCTTTTAGCAAAAACAAAACAACCACGCTCAATTCTATCTTCTTCAGCACAGTTAGTATCCACTACCAAGGTGTTATCAACGTTTGAATAACAATCCAAACTGACCATGTTTTCACATGAGAACGTTTCTGTAACATTTAGTGCGTTTGGTAAATCTTCAATGTCATTACCTACAATACTTGCACCAGAACCATAAGCACTTGTTACAATGCTTTGCCCACCAGTATCCAAAAGGTACATAGTAAAACCACGGTTCATCTGCAAAACCGGAACAACCGAATCCCATGCATACCCATCCAAGAAATCGGAAGACGGAAGTCTGTCCGTTCTCATTACATTGCGAGACTTGTTAGAAATATTAAGTTTGGTGTTTGGTGCATCAACCGTTGGAAGAAGAGAAAAACTATAATAAACACTACTGCAATTATTTGGATTGTCTGGCGGATTGAGGTTGCTATCGACATCTAATAATGTCCAATAAAAATCTGCACCGGATAAATCTTCAGTAGCATCATATTTTGCTGGGTTCGGCGTTGCGCTAAAAGAATTATTTGAGGGTTTACTAACAACAATTTCAACCGATGAATTCGTTGGGGTGTTTAAATAGTTTGAAACCCAACCCATTTGGCCGGTTGTAATTAATGGTGTATTAAGAGGACCAACAGATGGGTTATTATAAATTGCATAGTTTCTATTTCCATCGATAGCACTATAATACCCAACATTGCTTGTTGTAAAAGAAGTAAAGTCATTAGTTGCTTCAAAGAAATATGATGGGTAGAAAATATTACTTTGTGAATTGTGATTCTGAACTGAAATACCCCCTGATGGTAAAGATTGAATTGGTATATTCAATCTAGTTTGGGCCGTAAATGTTAAAGTATTTTCACTACCTAAACCAAATAGATTTCCAATACCATATCGGTTAACATACAATGGTGAATATGGGTCAACCCCTCTTTGAAGTATTAAGACATATTGGTCTTCAAAACCATTAAAGAAATCTCGCGTTTTGACGTTCAAAGCGGTTTGTGAAACCCAGTTACCAAAATCTCTACGTGACCATTCGATTGTAGTTGAAGAATCTAAAATCCCCATAAAACCACTATTACTAATAGCAAACGCATCACTTACAGTAATTGCCGTAAGAACCTGGTAGTATTCCAAGTCAGCAGGGAACTTGTAATTGTCTATGGTAGAGCCGGTATTAAGGAAGTAGTTTTGTGTTGCATTGGCTGTCTGACTTGTAGCATAAGTTACAGACAAAGGTCCACCATTAGGTAGAAGGGTTGTTCCGCTTATACCTAAAAATCCTGTGTTACCAGTGTATAGAAAGTTTTTGTCTTCTGTCTTGTCTATTCCAACCATTGTCAACAATGTACCAGCAGCTAAAGGTGACTGGGTCAAAATTGTTAAAGTATTGTCAAAGTGTTGGATTGTAGCATTATTAGGATTGTCAAAACTCACACTTATTTTATTCACCCCATCAAAGTATTTTTTTCTAGTATTGAATACGTTAATTCTTTGAGCCATTGGGATATCACTAGAAATCGCAAAAACTTTTTTAGGAGTTCCAAAAGTATTCAAAGTGTCGGGTAGTCTTGACACTTGAGATTCTGTTGAATTATATTGAGCAAGTTTTTTTAAATCCGCAGTCCTAGTACCTATTGCTTCAGAAAAGATTAAAGACAACACGGAAACGTTTGCATCACTAATTCCACCATCATCATCATTCTTTTCAGGGGGAAGACCAGGATAATCTTCAAATGCTTCAAAGTACAAACCACTCTGAGTTAGAGGGCTTAATAACGAAGATGGTGTTGAGTCCCCAGCCCCGTCTAAACTTGGAGTCTGGCACTCGCAGTTTTGACACTCCGGATAGGTTATCATAGGAAGTCTCAAAGGACCAAACCTCAAAAACTGAACAAACCTCTGTAGCAAATTACTCAGGGTTTGTCCCCCAAGTAAAAGAGCAGTGCCAGCAATAATCAAAGGAATACCAGCGCCACCAAAAATAGCTAGAGCCCCACCGATAACAATGAGAGCATACGCAACAATATTTTGGAATCTTACAACAAATTGAATAAGAGGTACAATGAATGTGTTAATGACAAATCCTAAAACATGGTAATTAATCAAAATTATAGGAAATATTAATTGAATAAATTGCATCAATATTGCAAACAAGAAAAATTGCGTACTGAAGTTTTTAACCCCATCGTTAACCGGAAACTTATTTACCGTTGTTTCACAATCACTATCCCCAATCTCCTTAATACCAATGAACCTTCCTCTGTTAATCCCCCTCTTATACTGGTCAATGAGACCGGCAGGAGTGTATACCTTATTGTACTCCAATTCATAAAACGTGTCTTCACAATTGATTGCTGCGTGCAACTTTTGATTGGATACGGTAGCAGACTCAGCATCAGTGTAACCCGTCCAGTCCAAACCAAAGTAATATGAACTGGCAAGCTCCCTACTTGTATTCAACGAGTTGTCATAGTTAGCGTCAATAACTGTTGTTCTCCACCCATATTCCCTAATATTTGGTAGTAGATAATAAGCTCTTTTGACTGGTTCCGTATCAGTTGGAGCTTGTTGCCACTTTACTT
>Ga0164292_10002394_pt1 | contig 15300 bp, 14 predicted proteins | sample GEODES117metaG_FD_111486 | JGI IMG/M metagenome (GOLD analysis project Ga0164292, IMG submission 111486) | Eutrophic lake water microbial communities from Lake Mendota, Wisconsin, USA - GEODES117 metaG | ecosystem: Environmental > Aquatic > Freshwater > Lake | place: USA: Lake Mendota... | reverse complement strand
GTGATCCCGCTGGGACTCGAACCCAGGACCCATACATTAAAAGTGTATTGCTCTACCAACTGAGCTACAGAATCTGAAATCTCGATACGTATATCTTATTTCGGGTTGCAAAAATAGGGCAATTTAAACGGTAGCCAAATTTTTATGGGTTTTTTTTAGGAGATTTATCCACCAATGTAGATAATCTTCTGCTTACATTTGTTTGATTTTAAACTGTTTAAATATGTCTGCTTTCAACAATAAAGTGGTGGTAATCACAGGTGGCTCTGATGGAATCGGTAAATCGCTGGTTGATCTTTTCCTTCAACAAGGGGCCAGAGTGGCTACTTGTGGTCGTAATTACGATAAGTTGTACAAGCTCCAATCCGACTATCCAGGCAAGCCATTGATAATTCATGCTGCAGATGTTAGCAAAGAACAAGACTGTAAACAGTTTATTGATGAAGTTATTAAACAATTCGGCACCATCGATATACTCATTAACAATGCGGGTATTTCAATGCGTTCGCTGGTTACAGATGTAGAATTAGATACCATTCGTAAAGTAATGGACATCAATTTTTGGGGTACCGTATACTGTACCAAAATGGCTTTGCCTTATATAATCAAAAACAAGGGAACGGTTGTAGGAGTTTCTTCCATTGCTGGTTATAGAGGGCTTCCTGGAAGAAGTGGATACTCTGCATCTAAATATGCAGTAAATGGTTGGTTGGAGGCTCTTAGAACAGAGTTGCTTGATTCTGGCACCAATATTATGTGGGTTTGCCCTGGTTTTACAACCTCCAATATTCGCAATGCAGCGCTTAATAAAGAAGGAAAAGCGCAAGGGGAGTCTCCAATGAATGAAACAGATATGATGAGCTCAGAAGAATGTGCGCAACATATTTTAAAAGCCATCGAAAAGAGAAAACGTACACTTGTACTCACATTCACTGGAAAGCGAACCGTTTTTATGAATAAGTTTTTCCCTTCTTTAACCGATAAAATGGTTCGAAAATTTTTCTTTAAAAACGGTGAGTTGGTGAAATAACTCTTATTCATTTGGCGTTTAAATTTTAGCATGCCCATTCTTACTTTGTCAACCGATATTGGCCAGCGAGATTATATCGTTGGTGCCATAAAAGGGCAGTTTTTGCATTCAATGCCTACCTTAAATACGGTAGATATCACCCATTATTTATCTCAAACCAATTTTCCATTAGCAGCATATACTTGCAACAATGCCATTAAATTTTATCCTGATGGTACCTATCACCTGATTTTGGTGAATGTTTTTGAATCGGCCACTGATTATTTTTTAATTGCTCGTTACAACAATCAATACATTATTTGCCCTGATAATGGTTTAATTACAATGATTGCTGGAGAAAAGCCTGCTGAGATTGTAAAAATTCCTGTTTCTAACAATGCCGATTTATTAACCATCACGAGCGATATTGCTGCTGCGGTTTTTAAGTTAGATGAGTATAAAAAATTATTATCGGTTGGGGCATTTGCCAATGAGATAGTAGAGAAATATCCGCTAAGACCCACTGCAGGACCTGATTGGATTGAAGGGCAAATTCTTTTCATTGATAATTTTGAAAATGTAGTAATCAATATAACCCGCAAAGATTTTGAGGAACATAGGAAAGGTAGAAAATTCAAAATCATGTTTAAAAGAGATGAAACCATCGAAAAACTAAGCAATAATTACGCTGGTGTGCCAGAACACGAGAAAATGGCCTGGTTTAACTCTGCTGGATACCTCGAAATTGCTTTACGCAACGGCAATATGGCTGGTCTTTTTGGCCTACAAGGTTATAGCGAGCAAATGCAAAAATCGGGTGCTTCTGCCGGAAACAAGTGGTTTTATCAAACAATTAGGGTTTTCTTTGAGTAATGCCTTTATTCTCATTTTTCCGTTTCATCAATAGCAAGTATTTTTGCAACCTCAAATTCTTTATACAATCAATTAATATTGGTAATTATGGCATATGATGTAATTGTTCTCGGTAGTGGTCCTGGTGGATATCCTGCTGCTATTCGTGCGTCTCAATTAGGCTTTAAAGTAGCGATTATTGAAAAAGAAAGTTTAGGTGGCGTTTGTTTAAATTGGGGTTGTATTCCAACCAAAGCTTTAATCAAAAGTGCGCAGGTTTACGAATACATGAAACACAGTGCCAATTATGGTATTAATGCAACAGGTGTTCAACACGATTTTGGTGCAGTAGTAAAAAGAAGTAGAGGCGTTGCCGATAAAATGAGCAAGGGTGTTCAATTCTTGATGAAGAAAAACAAGATTGATGTGATTATGGGCTATGGTAAAGTTAAAGCCAAAGGCCAGATTGAAGTGACTGCTGCAGATGGAGCAAAACAAATTGTAGAAGCAAAAAACATCATTATCGCAACAGGTGGAAGAAGCCGTGAATTGCCTAACTTAAAACAAGATGGCGCCAAAGTAATTGGTTACAGAGAAGCAATGGTATTGCCTAATCAACCCAAAAGCATGATTATTGTTGGTAGTGGTGCAATAGGTGTTGAGTTTGCGTATGTATATAATAGCATGGGCACAAAAGTAACCATCGTAGAATTTTTACCTAGAATTGTTCCAGTAGAAGACGAAGATATTTCTAAAGAATTAGAGAAGCAATACAAGAAAATGGGCATCGATATTATGACCAATGCTTCCGTTGAATCAGTTGATACTACTGGTGCTGGAGTAAAAGCCTTGGTTAAAAAACAAGATGGTTCTACCGTTGTATTAGAAGCGGATATTGTATTGAGTGCTGTAGGTGTGGTAGCTAATATTGAAAACATTGGCTTAGAAGAAAATGGTATTATAACAGAAAAGGGTAGAATAGTTGTAGATAAATACGGTCAAACCTCCGTTGCAGGAATTTATGCAATTGGAGATTGTTCTCCTGGTCAAGCTTTGGCGCATGTGGCTGCAAAAGAAGGCATCAACGCTGCGGAACATATTGGATACAACGAAAATAAATTTCATCATTTGCCAGAAGCAATGGACTACAACAATATTCCTGGTTGTACATATTGTATTCCTGAGATTGCCAGTGTAGGATATACTGAAAAGCAAGCCAAAGAAGCTGGCTACGAAGTTAAAGTAGGTAAGTTTCCTTTCATGGCTAGTGGTAAGGCAAGTGCTGCCGGTGCAACAGAAGGTTTTGTAAAAGTTATTTACGATGCTAAGTATGGCGAATTCTTAGGTTGTCATATGATTGGCACCAATGTTACCGAAATGATTGCCGAAGCTGTTGTTGCTCGTAAATTAGAAACTACAGCTCACGAAATTTTAAACGCAGTGCATCCACATCCAACCATGAGTGAAGGCTTAAAAGAAGCTACTGCTGCTGCTTATGGCGAAGCAATTGATATTTAATTTAATTTACTTTATAGAATTGTAAAGGCGCTTTCATAGCGCCTTTTTTTATGATTGCCGTTTTACAAAACAAGTTAATTTGATACAATTGTATTTATTCAATTACATGACTTGAGTAAACTTTTGGCTAGTTGGCATATTGGCACTTGCTGCAATTAATTACCAAACACTTTCTTGAGTAAATCACTTGTTCTAGCAACCGGATTTTTTCTAATATTTTGTTCTTCTATGGCTATTTGGGTAAAAATTCCGCTCAATGATTTTTCGGTTACATACCCCGCTAAATCTGGATTGATTTTTTTTAAACTGAATTTATTATAGGTAGAAACTAAACTATTCCATTGCTTGGTTGCATCTGTGCTTTCCAAAGATTTTTCTATGACGGGCCTAAATGATGTGATTAATGCTGCAGTTGTTTTTTGTTGTAAATAGGCTGTGGCAGCAGTATCGCTTCCTTTTAAAATACCCAACGCATCATTCACGGTCATTTGTTTGATGGCATTGGTGAAAATAGGAGTAGCATTTTTACATGCATCTTCTGCTGCTCTATTCATACTTAGAATGGCATCGTCTACCTGTTTACCCATTCCTACATTGCGCAATGTGTTTTCTATTTTTTTAGCTTCTGGCGGTAACAATATTTTAACAGCGGCATTGGCAAAAAATCCATCTGGCTTTGAGAGTAAGTTGGTACTATTCACAGCACCTTTTGTTAAAGCCTCTTTTAGTCCATCGGCAATATCAGCGGTGTTTTGTGCGCTAAGCTGCAAACCTGAAAATGCAAAAATTATTACAATAACTGATTTCATTCGATTGGGTTTATTCATCTTCCAAATAATTAGTCCTGCCAATATCACTAGCAAACCATATGCCGAAACTACTGGCTTGAGTGAAATGCCATAATAAATAATCCATGCATTGATGGCAAGAAATACCATTGGAGTTAAAGGATAGAGTGGTGTTGTATACTTGCTAAAATGCTTCGCCTTGTTTTTTCTAACAATAAAAATACCTGCAACTGCAAGAGATGTACAAATACTCAGCAAAAAACCCACCAAATCAATTATGAATTGAAACTGATTCAAACATATTAATAACAAGGTAATTCCACTCTGTGTATAGACTGCTAAATAGGGTATGCCCTGCTTGTTTTTCTTTTGCAGAAAACTAAAATAGGAAATCGATTTTCCTATTTCTGCTGTAACCCTTGGCCCCGCTAATGTCATGGCACTAGCGGTACTTATTAAAGTAATGCTGATAAAAATACTCATGATGATGGCTCCATGTTTCCCGAACAAATGGTTGGCTGCAATAAATCCAACATTCATTTTCCCCTTTAATGCTGAAACAGGTGCCGCTAATAAAAATGCATAGTTCAATAACAAATACAGCAGCGTTACTACAATGGTCCCTACCAATAATGCAATGGGTAAATTTTTTTCAGGTTTCTTTATTTCCCCGGCTATATAGGCCGCTGCATTCCATCCTGTATATGCATAAAGTACCCAATACAAGTTCACTGGAAATTTTCCGGAATGGGTAATTGCTTGAATGGCTGTTTGATCAATTGAAATGGTAGGCAATGCATATGCCGATAAAAAAAATGCTGCAGCAATGATAAAAAAAATGATCAATAAATTAAGCAATGTTGCCATCTGCTGAAACCTTGCACTAATAGAATGCTTAGATGAATGCAGCATAGTTAATGTTACTAAAACTATAATAGAAATAACGATCGGTGGAGTATTTGGAAATATAGTTGCACAATAATTGCCTATTGCAATACAAACAATGGCTACTGGTGCTGCAAATCCTGCAAGGGTAGAAATCCATCCGGCTAAAAATCCTGCTAAAGGACCATAGAGTTTTCCCAAGAAATTCATTTCGCCGCCATTGTCTGGAAAAACAACAGCCAACTCCGCATAAACCAATGCTCCTGATAAAGCGATGATTCCGCCTATTAACCAGAGCAATAAAATACTGGTAGTGCTTTGAAAATCCATCAACTGAAACCCCAAGCTGGTATAAACACCGGAGCCAATCATATTGGCTATTACCAAAGCAATAGCAGTGAGTAGGCTTAAATGTCTTGTTTTATGCATTCCTTAGAGTGAATGTTTTACAACCGCATCTCTTAAATGAACCAATTTTTCTAATAAATCTGGTAATAAATGCAATGGCAACATATTGGCTCCATCGCTTTTGGCAATTGAAGGATTGGGATGTGTTTCTATAAACAAGCCATTGGCTCCTGTAGCAATGGCTGCTTTTGCAATGGTGCTAATCATTGCTGGATTTCCACCTGTTACGCCAGAACTTTGATTGGGCTGTTGTAAAGAATGTGTGCAATCCATGATTACAGGCACTTGTTGTTCTTGCATGATGGGAATATTTCTGTAATCAACTACCAAGTCTTGATAACCAAAACTATTGCCCCTTTCGGTTAGCATTATTTTTTCGTTGCCAGCTTTTCTGATTTTATCAACTGCAAATTGCATAGAACTACCACTTAAAAATTGTCCTTTCTTTACATTCACTATTTTTTGCGTTTCTGCAGCAGCCAATAATAAATCTGTTTGTCTGCATAAGAATGCAGGAATTTGTAGTATGTCAATATAAGGAGCTGCCATTGCTGCTTCTTCATGAGCATGGATATCTGAAGTGGTGGGTAGTTGAAAATGTTCACCTACTTTTTTGATTAAGGATAATCCGTTATCGTCTCCAATTCCAGTAAATGAATTAGCGCTGGTTCGATTGGCTTTTCTATAACTTGCTTTAAATACATAAGGAATACCCAATGCTTTGCAAGCACTGTACACTTTTTCGGCAATTTCCATTACAATTTCTTCGCTCTCTACCACACAAGGACCTGCTATTAAGAAAAAGGAATCTTTGTTATAAGTTTGTTTGCTGAATAAATCTTGTAAATAAACTGGAAGCATTTTATGTAATTGATTTGAATGCCAAAAATAACATAAACAAAGATAAAATAGCATAATCTTACCCACCCATCTCCATTTGGGCATATCTTATCTGTAGCATACTTTGTAAAGTCTATCAACTTATATTTGCTATTCTAAACGATTGAATATGCCCAATAGAAAAGACAAGATTCTAGTGATTGGTGCTTCTGGCCAAATTGGTGTAGAATTAACCATGGCTTTGAGAAAGCAATATGGCAATAACAATGTAGTAGCATCAGATTTAAGAGAAGAGAACCCTTTATTGCATGGTACAGGACCTTATGTGAGTTTGGATGTGATGAACAAAGAGATGTTGCATGTGCAAGTGATTCGCCAAAATATTACCCAGATCTATTTATTAGCGGCTATTCTTTCTGCAACGGGTGAAAAAAATCCCAACCTTGCCTGGCACTTGAATATGCAAGGCTTATTGAATGTCTTGGATATTGCCCGCGAAGAAAATTTGCATAAAGTGTATTGGCCCAGCAGTATTGCTGTTTTTGGACCAACTTCCCCCAAAATAAATTGCCCTCAGAAAACAGTGATTGAACCGAGTACCGTTTATGGGATCAGTAAATATGCGGGAGAATTTTGGTGTAATTATTATCACCAACGTTTTGGAGTTGATGTAAGAAGTATCCGTTATCCAGGACTAATCAGTTATAAGTCGGCACCGGGTGGAGGTACAACTGATTATGCCGTTGAAATTTATTCCGAAGCTTTAGACAATAAAAAATACAACTGCTTTTTAAAAGAAGATACATATTTACCTATGATGTATATGCCCGATGCTATTAGAGCAACCATGGAGTTAATGAATGCTCCTGCAAAAGACATTTCTGTTAGAACTTCTTATAATGTTGCTGGTATGAGTTTTTCACCTAAGGAAATTACCAATAGCATCCAGCAACATATTCCTGATTTCACGATCAATTATAAACCAGATTCCCGACAGGCAATTGCAGACAGTTGGCCTCAAAGCATTGATGACAGTGTTGCCAATCAAGATTGGGGATGGAAACCTGAATTTGATTTAGCTAAAATGACAAAAGATATGTTGGATAATTTAAAATTAAAATCAGCGGACTAAACCCAGTATATTATTAATACGTAATTAAATCTATAATCGTTCGATTTTCTAGAACAGATAAAGTGTTGTCTCTCACTTCTTTCATGATTTTATTCAATCCACATTTTTTTTCATTGCAATCGGCACATTTTTGATAAAAATGCAAGCTTACACAAGGCAATAATGCGATTGGCCCTTCAATTAATCGCATGATGGTTGCCAATTGAATGGTAGATGGATCTTGGTTGAAATAATAACCTCCTCCTTTTCCTTTCTTGCTATTCAAAACACCTGCTTTTTTTAACTCTAATAAAATGGATTCTAAGAATTTAATAGGGATTTTTTTCTTTTTGGCAATGTCAGCAATTAAAAACGGTCCTGCATTGATTTGTTCTGCCATAAAGCTAAGGGCTTTCAGTGCGTATTGCGTTTTTTTGGATAGCATGACTTTCGTTATTTTTTTGTTTCTTTACACAAATTAAAATTATGCACAATTCTGTAAAGAAAATCATATTTGTATTTGTTCTACTGTTTATAGGGAAAACTGGTTTTGCCCAATTTAAGTTGCCCCATGTTCAGCTCATATTAAACGCCAATTATGCCCATCCTTCAAATTCGGCATTTTCAGATCTGAGTAAAGGCGGTCTTGGAATTGAAGCAGGTGCAGGTTTAGGCTTAGGCTCTACTATGTTCATGGGAACAGCCGGATACCAACGCTTTGGAGCATCTATCAATAATCCTGCTGGCTCATTAAATATTACAACCCTAAAGGGTGGTGTAAGGCAATATATGTTACTTGGAAGATTATTTGTTTTAGGCAATATTGGAACCGCTATTCAAAGCTATGCTAGTTCTGGCATTAAAGGTGATAACTTGATTTATGAGTATGGTGGTGGTGTTAGGTTATTTGGTTTAGAAGTTCAGCTAACACAAAGCCATTGGCAACAACCGATTAATGTGGCTGCATCTAGGGCATTTAATGTTAAAGTTGGTTTTTCTATTAAGCTATAAACCCAAAACTTCTTTCATTCCAAAAACACCTTTTTTGCCAATTGCAAATTCGGCTGCTTTTACTGCACCTCCTGCAAAACCAATTCGGTTGTGTGCAGTATGAATGATTTCGATATCATCAATGGATGAGCTGTATTTTACATGATGTGTTCCTGGTGCTGGATCAATTCTTTCTGAGGCGATAATGACTTCACTTTCATTGGTTGTATCTGCATCGATAGTCCATGATTTTTTTCGCTTCAAATTCTCTAGCACTTGTTCTGCCAAACTGATGGCAGTTCCGCTCGGGGCATCTTTTTTTTGGGTATGATGAATTTCTTTAAGGGATACATCGTAGTTAGGATAATCATTCATCAATTTTGCTAAATGCTTATTTATTTCAAAAAAAAGATTTACCCCAATGCTATAATTGCTTGCATAAACCAAACTGCCATTATTGGCTTTTGCAAAGGCTTGTACTTTGTCCCATTCTTCTAACCAACCTGTTGATCCGCAAACAACCGGAATGCCAGAGGCCAAGCATTTCATTACATTGCTTACTGCGCTATGCGGTCCTGTAAATTCAATAGCAACATCTGCTTGAGCTAAATTTTTTTCATTTAAATCTGCTGCATTGTCTACATCAATTTTAAGCACAACGGAATGGCCTTTTTCAACTGCTATTGCTTCAATGGCTTTACCCATTTTTCCATATCCTATTAATGCAATTTTCATGTCTGTCTTTTTTGGTGTAGCGTTATCTGGCTAATGCCAATCTTTTTTTGGGTTGATCTCTGAAATTCAATGATACAGTTAATGCCGGAGTTCTTGTATAGGGGTTGAATGTTGGATTTATTTTCATACTTAAATCATTGCTTACATTGAATTGCTTTAAATGAGCAAAAACGGTTGCATCTGCAACTTGCAATCCCCAAGCCAATAAGAAAAACAAAATAGCATAATCCCTATCTCGTCTGAATTGGTTGCGATAATTTTGTAAAGAACCCATACTCAGATTAACCAATTCAGGATCAATGGCAGCCAAATCACTACTATCTCCGTTCTGTGCTTTGTACATTGCCTCGTAGGCAAACTTTGTTTTTTTGTAATAGTTATTATTGTAAATAAAAGCAACTGTGGGGATTGCTAAAACACCATATACAATGGGGATTTTCCAGTATTCGCGGTTATATGCCTGACCCCATCCAGGAAGAATGGCAGAACGTTTAGTTGCAATTCTCGGGCTATGACCTGCAAGAATGGTAGAGTCTTTAATTCTTTTTTTGATTTTTGTAGAATCAATTACACCAACAATAATTGGTGAATTTTCTACAACCGTTAATTGGGATGCATTGGTTGTGTCTTTAGATTGTGCCTTACTAAAAGAGCAACAACAAAGCATTAAGAAAGTTAAAAAGCATGTTTTTTTTAAATTAAACATTAGCTCACCGTTACATTCATTAAATCCAATAATTTATTCAATTCATCGAGGGAGTAATATTCTATATGAATACTTCCATACCCTTTTTTATTGTGGGTCATTTTAACTTTTGTGCCAAAATGCGATGCTAAATTGTCTTCAATCTTTTTATAGGCAGGAGGGAGGTCTGATTTTGATGCACTTGCTCCTTGGTGGTTTGATCCACCCTTGTACAATTTACGAACCAATTCTTCTGTTTGCCTAACACTCAGTTCTTTTTGCAGTATTTCTTTAAATACAAATAACTGTTTATCGATGGTGTCAATATTTACCAATGCACGTGCATGACCCATTGTTAAAGTATTGTTTCGAACAGCCGATAATATATCTGGGGGTAATTTGAGCAAACGAATATAGTTGGTAACAGTGCTTCTTTCTTTACCCATTCTTTCTGCAACCTGTTCTTGGGTATAATCCAATTCTTCCATCATCCTTTTAAAACTCAATGCCATTTCAACTGCATTTAAGTTTTCTCTTTGGATGTTTTCGAGTAGCGCTAATTCCAATAACTGTTGATCGTTGGCTACGCGGATATAAGCAGGAATATCTTTTAATCCTGCAATTTTAGCAGCCCTAAACCTTCTTTCACCTGCAATTAATTGGTATTTGCCATTTGGTAATTTACTTAGAGTAAGTGGCTGGATAATATCATGTAAACGAATAGAGGTTGCCAATTCCTGTAGTGCTTGTTCGTCGAAATCTCTTCTGGGTTGTTTGGGGTTTACCTGAATATCTGCCAAATTGATTCTGCTACTTGTTGTTGCTTGCTCCACAACTTCAGATTTTAGATTCCCAGTGGTGTTCTTCAAATCCGTATCAATATTTTGTAATAAAGAGCGCAGCCCTTTTCCGATTAAATCTTTATTTTGTTTTGGAGTGGTCATTGTTTGATTTCTATTATTGCTTTATTCAATAATCCTTTCTTGATTGGAAATTTTTGTCATTCCATTATTTTGTAAAATTTCTTTTGCGAGGTTTAAATAGTTTACAGAGCCTTTGCTTTCTGCATCATATAAAATAACTGGCTTTCCAACACTTGGTGCTTCACTCAAACGTGTATTTCTATGAATGATGGTAGAAAAAACCATATCGTCAAAATGTCTTCTTACCTCACTAACAACTTGATTGCATAACCTCAATCGTCCATCGTACATGGTCATCAAAATTCCTTCAATTTGCAGCGAAGGATTCAATCTATTTTGAACAATTTTTATGGTGTTTAATAATTTACCCAATCCTTCTAGCGCAAAAAATTCACATTGAACAGGAACAATTATACTATCAGCTGCAACCAAAGAATTAACTGTTATTAAACCAAGCGATGGCGAGCAGTCTATTATAATAAAGTCGTACTTGTCTTTAACCGCATCTAAAATATTTTTCATAATATTTTCGCGGTTTGGATAGTTGATCATTTCTATTTCTGCTCCAACCAAATCGATATGAGATGGGATAATATCTAAATTAGGCACATCGCTTTTTAAAACTACTTCGTTGGCAGTTACATTATTTACCATACAGTCGTATAAACTATTGGTAATATTGTGCAAATCAAATCCAACCCCAGTTGTACTATTTGCCTGAGGGTCGGCATCTACCAAAAGCGTTTTGTATTCTAAAACCGCTAAACTAGCAGCCACATTAATGGCTGTGGTAGTTTTGCCCACACCTCCTTTCTGATTGGCTACTCCAATAATTCTTGCCATAATTATTCGCTTTTCCTTTTTTGCAAGCTTCCAAAAATAAGGCATCAGGCACAGCTATCAAACAATATTCTTCAAAGCCTTTAACCAAAAGCACTTAAGTTTTCAACATTGGTGAACAGTAGCCAATTTTACCTTGTTTGGAAGCTGCTTTCCTTATCTTTAAACCCTTTTAATTGGTATTTATGCGGAATTCTGGTGCTTTTTGGGTGATAGCTTTAGTGATGGTGATATTAGATTACTATGTTTTTCAAGCGGTTAAAGTGGTAACTCAGCCTCTTGCCGAGCGTTGGCGAGTGGTTATTCATTATGGATATTGGGTCATTTCACTATTTACTTTGGCTGCATTATTGTCATTCCCTTTTATACAAGTGCTTCAAACATCCAAGATTTTCAGGAACTATGTATTTGCCATTTTAGTTGGATTGTTTTTAGCTAAATTAATTGGCGCGCTCTTTTTTCTAACTGACGATATCAGAAGAGTTGTTATTTGGATAATCGCCAAAGTTTTTAGGAATACGGGAGGTCAGTTTTTGGGTGATGGACAATTGATTGCTAGATCTGCTTTTTTAAGTTGGGCGGGTATTGGTGTTGGAGGTACGCTATTTGGAACTTTATTATACGGTTTTGGTAATAAATACAATTATCAAGTTAAAAAAAATACACTTGCTTTTAACAATTTGCCAAAAGCCTTTGATGGGTTTAAAATAGTTCATATAAGTGATATCCATAGTGGAAGTTTCCAAAATATCAATGCAGTTGAGCGGGGGGTAAACATGATGCTTGATCAAAAAGCAGACCTTATTTTATTTACAGGTGATTTGGTGAATGATAGGGCAGAAGAAATGAACGATTATAAATCGATTTTTGGCAAGTTAAACGCAGTGTATGGTGTATTTAGCACACTCGGTAATCATGATTATGGCGATTATGTTTCATGGCCAAGTACAGCTGCTAAATCAGCCAATTTAGATAAACTCAAGCAAGTACATGCCGATATGGGTTGGAAACTATTAATGAATGAACATGTTATTATTGAGAAGGAGGGAGAAAAGATGGCTGTTTTAGGTATAGAAAATTGGGGAGCTAAAGGAAGGTTTCCTAAATATGGTAAGATGCAAGATGCGTATTCTGGCACAGAAAATATTCCATTTAAAATATTATTAAGTCACGATCCCAGTCATTGGGATGCTCAAGTGAAAAGGGAGTACCCCGATATTCAATTAATGTTGTCTGGTCATACGCATGGGATGCAGTTTGGCTTAGAGAATCCTTATTTTAAATGGAGCCCCGTTCAGTGGATGTATAAACAATGGGCAGGTTTGTATGAAGATGGAAATCAAAAATTGTATGTAAATCGGGGTTTTGGATTTATTGGGTATCCTGGCAGAGTAGGGATTTTGCCAGAAATTACTTTGATAGAATTAAGAATGAATAAAGAAGAAAGATAAGAGATGTGGAAAAAACTGGCATGATGATTGTCGTATTATTATAAATATTCTATATGAAAAAGAACCTCGTTTTCCTCCTATCATTTTTAATGATAGGTGTATTGACTCAAGCACAAACTGGTTTTAGGCTTGGTGTAAAGGCAGGTGCCAACTTAAACCAGATTGCTGGACAAAGTTTTACTGATAGTTATGATCTTTCTTATCATTTAGGTGGATTTGCCGAAATTGATTTTGCCAAAAAATGGGGTATTCAACCTGAATTGCTATGGAGTCAATCTAAATCTACTAGAACTACCGGATTTAATTCTATTTATCAAAATATGCTAACACCCGGTGCGGATCAACAAATTCAATTAGATTATATCTTAATTCCAATTCTATTAAGATACAACGTTGGTGAAATGTTAACGCTGAATGCGGGTCCGCAGTTTGGAGTATTGATGAATCAGAATGATAATTTGTTGGTAAATGGTCAAAATGCTTTTAAAAAGGGCGATTTTTCCATGGTTTTAGGAGCGCAATTCAATTTAACTGCACTGCGTATTTATGGCAGGTATAATATTGGATTGAATAATATCAATGATATTGACAATAAAGAAAAATGGACCAATCAGCAAATTCAATTGGGTGTTGGGCTTCGTTTATAAAAGATTACCTATGAATAATCAGCTGATGTTGACTTCTTAAAAAAAGTTGGCATCAGTTTTTTATTTTAAACAGTTTCTTTATTCTTTGAATTTCTTTTTTGAAAGCAAGTAGTGATTCATTCTGGTCTGTAATAAAACCATTGTCTTCTAATTTTCCAATAACTTCATTCATCTCTGCAAAATTCTCATACACCATTTTTCTATATGGATTTGAATAGTCCTTAGCTCTAGAATTATAAATACTCCTAGTAATCCATTCTTTGGTATTGGAAGCAGCCGTTAGAAAATAATTAAACTGTTGAATATTCATTGTAGCTAGTTGGATGCCAGTTATTTGCTGCAATGAAGCCAATCCGTGTACTCTTTTTTGTTCGGCATATTTGCTTCCTTTTAATAAATATTGATCATGAACATCGTCCCAACTTTTTACTTTATTGGTAACGATTTTCTTTTTTAAATCTGCCACTTCCATGCTGGTCATTAATTGGCCTCCAACATTAATCCATTCATCTCTGATTAATTTTCGAGGTATTAATTTGTGTAATTCTGCTAAGTTGGCAATTTTATTGAATTGTATAATTTGAATGATTTGCTCAATGCCATAGTATAATATAATGTCTTCGAAGATGGCATAAGCCTCTAATACTTTAATCAATAAGGTTGGTCGCTTACTGTTTTCAATGTCGTTGGCAATTATTTCTAATTGAGTTACAATTTTGTTTTTACTTTTCAATAATAGTCTGCCCACTTCAATGGCTTCATCATCGGAATCAACACTATTTTTTTGAGTTAATAAATAAGCCCTTCCTGTATAGAGCTCCAATAATTCCAAAGCGGTAAAAATTTCATTGATTGAATCTGGTGCTAAATAATGGTATTCTAGCTCTTGGGGTTTATTGGTTCTTTTGTCTCTATCTGTGTATTTCCATGCGTTTCTTGCTAATGCATACATATTGTATAAGAACCAATATGCTGGCATGATTGTTAATTGGTTATTGTGCACATCATTGCTAATGAGTGAAAATGGTATTTTAATATTTAATTCAGCAGGGTAGTCGCCTTTATTTACCATTGAAAAAGAAGCAAATACAGAATTGTGTTTAAGGCTCACACAAAGGCCTGGCCAAAAGCCTCTTCCCATAATGATTTCTCCATCAGCACTTCTGCTATTGTGATTGGATCCAATAGTAGCACCTGCTGCAATATTGCTTTGCCCCATTACTAAAGCCGCACATAAAAATGAGTTATTATGGTGTTGTTCATGTGCTGGAAATATCAATGAGTTAAGCACTTCGCAGCATGAGATGGTTGCATTCTGACCCAAATAGGAGTTGATTAATCTTGCTCCATATTTTAATTGCGAATGATCGGCCATGATAAATCGAACTGCTTTTACCCCATAAAATAGCCTGCATCCAAATCCGATAATTCCGTTTACAATTTCACATCCTTCTCCAATTTGCGTTCTCCCCTCTGGTCCAGAATTTACAGTGAGATTTTTGAGTTTATTGGCTCCTTTAAAGTAAGCATCAGATCCAACCCAAACATCTTTAATGATCTTACAATTTTTTATTACTGTTCTATCGCCCACTTTACCATAATAGCCTCTTTTGTTGTC
>Ga0164292_10002393_pt1 | contig 15303 bp, 15 predicted proteins | sample GEODES117metaG_FD_111486 | JGI IMG/M metagenome (GOLD analysis project Ga0164292, IMG submission 111486) | Eutrophic lake water microbial communities from Lake Mendota, Wisconsin, USA - GEODES117 metaG | ecosystem: Environmental > Aquatic > Freshwater > Lake | place: USA: Lake Mendota... | reverse complement strand
TTTCTGGAGCCAGAGCTAGACATATCAGACCACGAGCATGATGAGCTAAAAAATTAATTTTGTCAGAAGTAACAAAATCGGCAGCAAACACAAGATCGCCTTCATTTTCACGATCTTCGTCATCAACCAGGATAATCATTTTTCCGTTCGTTAAATCATCTATTAGATTTTCAACAGTGCTAAAGTTCATAGGACCTGCTTTGCAAATAAGCTTTGGCTAAGTAATCAGTTTCTAAGTTTAAAAAATCGCCAACTTGATACTGGCTAAGATTGGTTCTTCGAACGGTTTCAGGAATTAAACAAAAGCTAACTATAGAATCTTGGACATCATTCACAGTCAAACTGACGCCGTGAAGACCCAGGCTTCCCTTTTTCCAGATAAATTTAAGAAGTTCCCGAGGAACAGAAACATTTAAAAACCAAGAATCACCAAACGCTTCATTTTTAACAATTTGACCGAGTGCCTCAATGTGACCTGTCATCAAATGACCGTGAACTCGGTCCCCAAACTTCAAAGATCTCTCGAGGTTCCAAATTTGACCAAGCAAATGATCAGGATTAATTTTTAAAGTTTTTAAGGTCTCATGGGCTAAAACAAAACTGAGTTGCTGTTGATCAAATTGATCCAGCGTCAGGCATGCGCCATTACAGGCGATACTGTCGCCCACTTTTAAATCTACAAAATCTTCTGGCCGACGAACTTGAACAACGACGGCCTGATTTTTTTGAATGACATTTATAACTTTTGCAGAGGCTTCAACGATTCCTGAAAACATGTGAATCATTTAGCTTTCACCCCTTGAAAATGCAATGCATCGCAGGATGTCATTTTTTTGTTTTTAAGAAGGTCCTTATCAGGAAACCCAGAAAGCTAGCCTTTTTTGGCTTGATTTGACGAGTCCTGAAGTTTGTTACTGAGAAGCAGGAATGTCTTCAACTCGCTGAAGAAGTTGAACTCTCCACCCAGGTAAAATCTTTCGATTATCAAATCTCTGAGTGATCGCAACAGTACTAAAGTTGCGGTCAAGATAGATGACTTTACCAACAGCAATCGGGTTTGGATTGATTCTGTTGTAACCATTGAATTCTGATTCACATGGTTTCCCCTTCCACATAGTCACATCCTGGAAAAACTCGACCTGATCACCTAGCTTTAAATTCACATCAGCGCCGCCCTTGATCACATAACCAAGATCGCCAATTGGATTTTCTTCATTTCCAAAAGGTTTTAAATCTAAAATTTTTGTAGTCCATTTTACTTTATTCATTTCATTTTTAATTTGATCCACTGCGGTGACCAAAGCTCGCTCTGTCACCTTTGAAATGGGTGTATTTTTGTACCATCCGTATCCAAGCCCAATTTGACTGAAGGAAACATCAATTTGGCCATCTGTTTCTTTACTATTTTCACGAACGAGTGGAGCTGCTATTAACTTGGGCTGACCATTTGTAAGATCTTTTGCAATGTCCAAACCTCTCATCTGAATTGAAAGCTCTCTGACTTTCACATTGAACTTAGCTCCTAAACCAAAACCCGAGTGAACAGCTCCCGTTTGCTGATTGAAACCTAAATTTATATTATTTCCCGATGACATTTCGTAAGACAAAACACTTCCCTCGACTTTGACGTCTGGTAAATTGATTAAGCAACGAGCTTCTCCAGAATAATATAAATCCGAACCCACATCCGAAGCTCCAAACATTTTTTGGTACATTTTTTCAGCTCCTGAAAGAACAGGACCCTTGCGACTCATGGCGATACCTGGACCGTTGTAACTGGAAGTAAAGCCTTTCGAGTTAAACAACACTCCGTAAAGTTGTTCACTGGCCACATATCCAAAATCAAATTGACCTGCCTCACCAAAGAGAACGGAAGGAGACCTGACAGCCCCTGCGTCGGCGTACCATTTCAAAAGTCTTTTTTCTTCAACAACAGGCTTTTCTTCACAACCTTTGTTTCCCATAAGACTTAAGCCCAACATTAAAACACCTAAAAACTTTGTAGCTTTATTTTTCATCTTCCACCTCACGACTGGACTATCGACCGACCTCAGACCAAAGTTTATAGTGAGCTCGATCATTGTTCAAAAAAGCAGCAACTCCATGATCTGAGTGGTTTTTTTAGAACTCTGATTCAAACTGAGGCGAGATAAACACCTGATTGTTTTAGGAATTTATTTTTTTGCATAAAAAAATAAATTTTTAGTTGAAAAAGGTTTGATCAGAAAACAAAACAATCTGACCTTCGTCCTGTCGAAAATACTGACAAAAAATTGTGAATGCTGCAGGTTTCATATAAATACAGGGATCATTGAGCTTTAAACTTCAATCCTGTGTCTTCTTTGTTCACCCTCACTGTTGATCCAGGCTTCAAATCAGCCGCTATAATCTGATTGGCCAGCGGATTGAGGACTTCCACTTGAATCAATCGCTTCAGTGGTCGAGCTCCGTAAATGGGGTCAAAACCCCGAGCCGCTAAGTAATCAATGGCAGAATCTGCAAACTGCACCGTGATCTTTTTATCAAGAAGCCTTGCTTGAACCACTTTCAACTGAACCTTCACGATGTCATGAATTTGTGATTGTCCCAAAGGTTTATACATCACCACTTCATCGATACGATTTAAAAATTCTGGGCGAAATGAATTTTTTAGAGTTTCCATGACTTTAGCTTCTTTGACAGACTCACTGAGATCTTGATCGATTAAAAATTGAGATCCCATGTTCGATGTCATAATGACCACTGTATTTTTAAAATCCACCGTGCGACCCTGACCATCTGTCAGTCTTCCGTCATCTAAAACCTGCAACAAGATATTAAAAACTTCTGGGTGAGCTTTCTCGACTTCATCCAACAAAACAACGCTATAGGGTTTGCGTCGAACGGCCTCTGTGAGCTGTCCGCCCTCATCGTATCCCACATACCCTGGAGGAGCCCCTACAAGTCTAGAAACTGCGTGCTTTTCCATGTACTCACTCATGTCAATCCGAATAATGGACTGCTCATCATCAAACAGAAACTCAGCTAAGGCTTTTACAGTTTCAGTTTTACCCACACCCGTAGGACCTAAAAATAAAAAACTTCCGATGGGCTTATTGGGATCAGAAATTTCGGCCCGTGACCTGCGAACAGCATCTGCAACTAATTTTAATGCGTGATCTTGCCCCACCACTCGTGAGGACATTAACTTTTCCATATCTAAAAGTTTTGTCGTTTCACTAGCCAGCATTTTGGAAATTGGAATTCCAGTCCACTTAGCTACCACTTCAGCAACTTCTTCAGGTCCCACTTCTTCTTTCAAAAGTTTGGATTCTGTCCTTTCTTTTTGAGGCTTGGTTGATTTAGATTCAAGACTTTCAATGAGCCTTTCAGTTTCTGGTATTCTGCCGTACTTCAGCTCAGCCGCTTTTCCTAGATCACCCGTTCGCTCGGCTTTTTCCATTTCTAGCCGCAATTGATCCAATTGAGTTTTCAGATTTTTGCCACGCTCGAGCCCACCCTTTTCAAATTCCCATTGTTCGCGCAGTTGTTGATTTTGAGAGCTTAAATCTTTGATTTGACTTTCTAGCAGCGTGATTCGCTCTCGAGAAGCTGTATCTTTTTCTTTCTTCAACGATTCGTTTTCTACCCTTAACTGCATCAAACGTCTTTCAATTTCGTCGATGGCTTCAGGTCTGGATTTAGATTCAATGGAAAGCCGAGAGGCGGCCTCATCGATTAAATCGATGGCTTTGTCAGGTAAAAACCTGGATGTGATATAGCGATGAGACAACTTCACAGCTGCAATCAAAGCCGAATACATGATTCTGATCCCGTGATGAACTTCATACTTTTCTTTTAGACCCCGCAAAATTGTAAGGGCCTCGTCTGGAGAGGGTTCGTCCACAAGAACTGTTTGAAAACGGCGCTCTAATGCTGAATCCTTTTCGATGTACTTTCGATATTCATCTAGCGTTGTTGCACCAATACACCGGAGCTCACCGCGTGCCAGTGCAGGTTTTAAAAGCTGTCCAGCATCCATGGCCCCATCGCCTTTACCGGCGCCCACAAGCGTATGAATTTCATCAATAAATAAAATAATTTGTCCATTGGCTGCAATCACTTCGTTGATCACTGACTTCAGTCTTTCTTCAAATTCGCCTCGGTATTTTGCTCCTGCGATCAAAGAGCCCATGTCCAAAGACATCAAAATCTTACCACTTAGATTTTCAGGCACATCGTTTTTAACAATTCGATTGGCCAGACCTTCAGCGATTGCTGTTTTTCCAACACCAGGTTCTCCGATCAAAACTGGATTGTTTTTTGTTCGTCTTGATAAAACCTGCATGACTCGACGAATTTCCTCGTCTCGACCAACAACAGGATCAAGCTTTCCTTCGAGCGCTAACTGTGTTAAATCCTTCGCGTACTTCTTTAAAACTTCGAATTTACTTTCAGGGTCCTCATCCGTTATTTTTTTTCCCTGTCTGATTTCTTGGATGGCTTTTTCAACTGCCGAAATTTTAATTCCACTTTTTACAAATAAGTTTTTTAGTTCTGAATCATCCAATTTTAAGGCTGCCAGAAAAAAATGTTCTGTGGAAATAAACGAATCACCAAAAGCACGAGTTTCAACTTCACTTAATGAGAAGAGCTTATCTAGGCGAGAGCTTGCAGCCACCTTCGAGGCTCCCGTGACTTTGGGAAATTTTTGAGTTCTGTCTTTAACTGATTTTAAAACAACCAGGGGTGATTGACCGACTTTTTCAATGATACGTGGAACTAGCCCCTCTTGCTGCTTGATAAGTTCAATAAGTAAGTGCTCTGGTTCGACCAGAGGATGGCCTTCCATTTCAGCAAGACGAGCCGCGTTTTGCATCGCCTCTTGGGATTTTCTTGTCATTTTTTCGATCTCATGGCTCATATGGACCTCTTTTGATTGCTGCTTTAAACATGGGACAACCTGCATGAAAGTCAAGACTGCTCAAACACCAAAACGTCAGCGCCCCAGCATCAAGCAAGATAAAATTCATCCTGTTCAATTTAACAAATACAGACTGCCTTGGGCCTGCGAGGATTGCACTCATTTTGATCTTTCAAATGAGTGCTGCACATTGGGATACAACACCGCTCACCACCGCCGTGAACAACAAATGAAGCAGTACGAACTTTCGGGTTCCATGGCTCTGTGCCGCTTTCAAGAGATCGACTGATCTCTCGACCTCTGTCTTAAGATGTCAAAAAAATCTAGGGACTTCAGTCCAATTGTAGTTAGAAAACTGCATTTCTCGTCCTCTGTCCTGTCAAGAACACAACTTGATCCGTCGAAGTCTATCTCGTGAGGATAATCACAAATTAATTTGGATCCAGGAGGATCCAGAGAATCAAGGTCAGATTCTCTTCCCCAAAGCCGAAAGGAGGGCCTTCAAGGATGAATTAAAAATCGAATGGAGTTTGAGCCAAGTAGAGGCTCAAAAACGGTTTTGAATAGAGGCCAAATAATTAACCAGGCTCGGATGCCGCTCTCAAGAACCAAAGTGTAATTGAGATTTTAACACGGAAGGATTTTTTATGAAGTTAACAAATTAAATAAACGGTTTTTACCGAAAGGAATTTTAAAATGGGAATGCGTGTAACAACAAATATATCAGCACTCAATGCTCAACGTAACTTGATGGGCAGCCAAAGAGTGATGGCGAAATCAATGGCTCAATTGGCTTCGGGCAGCAGAATCAATATCGCAGCTGACGATGCTGCAGGTCTTGCGATCTCTGAAGGCTTAAAGTCTCAGATTCGATCATCTGCTCAAGCTCAACGAAATGCAAACGATGGTATCTCTATGGTGCAAACCGCAGAGGGGGGTCTTTCTGAGATCAGTAACATCATCACTCGCTTGCGTGAGTTAGGAATCCAAGCGTCTTCTGACACTGTAGGACAGGTCGAGCGTGGATTCTTGGACAAAGAGGTTCAGCAGTTAAAGAACGAAGTTCAACGTATCGCCTCTGTGACAACATGGGGAACGACAAAACTTCTTGATGGAACTTCACCTGATTTTGATTTCCAAGTTGGTATTTTCAATAACGACTTTGAAGACAGAATTACTTTTTCAGCAAACGAGAACGTAGCGACTTTGGATTCTTTAGGCATGGAGGGTCTTGATTACACTTCAAAGGAAGGTGCGCAAATAGCTCTTGAAGTCTTGGATTCCGCTCAATCAAGTGTGAACGGAACTCGTTCTAACCTGGGAGCGCTACAAAACAGACTCACATCGACTGTTGATAACTTAGGTGTGTCTCAAGAAAACTTGTCAGCTGCAAATTCACGAATTCGCGACACTGACGTAGCTCAAGCTTCCTCTGAAATGGTACGAAACAACATTTTATTGCAAGCTGGTACTTCGACTTTGGCACAAGCCAATCAGTCCAACCAATTAGCTCTTAAGCTGATCGGTTAATATTCAGACAAATCAAAAGTGGGTTAAGGCTAGCCTTGACCCACTTTCTATTTTCAAAAGGAAGTAAAAATATGGAGCTGAAATTTAAATCTTTTTTTATTTGTCTTTTGTTAGTGGGATGCTCAAACATTGTGACTTCAGGATCGAAAGAACCGGATAACATGGGCAACCAGGTTCCCATCAATTTTGATATTCAAGCGTCAGTGGTTTCAGGACCTTTCGAAGGTCGAACTGTTTTGAATCACGTGCGCAATTCGTTTTTAGAAATTCAAATTCCAATAGGAATGAACTCATTTGTTCCGGTTGGATCCTTCCAATCTTCAAGCCTCAATATTCAAGGCCAAGTGGCTGCCGACGGAGACACATTTAAAACTCTTAAGTTAAGCGTGCCCTACGCCTACATTTTGCGTGGCGTTAATTTTCCCGCTAGAACCGAACTCCCCAATGGAGAATCCCTGGTTTCGTACTTTCAGAATGCTTCCAGCGTTCCTGCTACTTCATTCAACCTCGACCCACAAGGTCAAGTCTCTGTCCACTTTTACTCAAGTCCCCCTAATTTTGGTGTTTTTATTCAGACCCCCTTTGAGCTTTCAAGCTCTCGCCCCTATCAAGTGAACTTAGGAACTTCGTTCACACAAATTGGAAGCGTGTCGACCCATGCTCATTTGAATAATCTAAATGGCGGCTTGTTTCTTTTCATTTCCTTGCCTCAATAGAAATTTATCATTACGATTTTAATCCATAGGACAAACCATTTTCCCTTATCAAGGAGCTCTCGTGGCAAAAAAGAAAAAACCAGTGAAAAAAGCAGCTAAGAAAGCAACTCAGAAAGTTGTGAAAAAAGGAGCTAAAAAAGCAGTTAAAAAAACCACTGCAAAAAAGTCAGCTAAAAAAGTGACGAAAAAAGTAGCTCCTAAAAAGAAAGCATCTGCTAAAAAAACAGTGAAAGCTGTGACGAAGCCAAAAGCAGCAAAACCTAAAAAAGAGAAAAAAGTAAAAGCGGTTTCTCCTATTTTAGCGGGTCTCGCCAATGAATTTGATGACGAGTCTGAAATGGATTCAATGACAGGTCTTGATGACGACATGACTCCTGAAGAAGACGAAGAGTGGAGTGATTCAGAAAAGTCTGAGGATGATGCTTTTGAGGATCTCGAGGATGAAGACACTGTCGAAATCGGAGATCCAAAAGCGAAAACTGATGAAGATGATGATGAAGACGACGATGGAGAAGAAGGTTACTTCTAATCCAACGGTAAGTTTTCAGAATTTGATGATGATTCCGCTTGAGCCTTCTGATCACTAATAACTTCTGGTTTAGCACTTTCTTGAACTTGAATTTCAACAGGGGTGGGAACAACAGTTCTCACCTTTTTTTCTTCCACGACAACTGTTTGTTCGACTGGCTGAGAAACTGTGGGTGACTGTTGGGAAACAACATTCGGACTTTTTTCTTCCACGACAACCCTTTGCTCGACTGGCTGTGCAACTGTGGGTGGCTTTCGGGTAACAACAGTCGGACTTTTTTCTGGAGGACGAACTTCAGGCAATGGCTGGGGGGTTGATTTTTGACGGCGGTTAGGAATCAAACGGGCCAAAATTTCATCATGACAGACCTGCGCGGTTTTTTCGACACCCAAACCGCGGGGAGATTCTCGAACAGCACATTTAACAAAGTTTGGAATCTCTCGAGGATAGCTTTGATTTGCAAAATCGCAATACTGAATTGCATGTTCAGAGTGCCAGTTGGCCTTTCGAACTAAATTAACTAAACATGAAATCATCACAGGCTTTGAATTCCAGCGACAGATTTGATGAGCACGATCGGGACGCATTCGCGCACCCGCTTGAAGTTCACCTTCACAAGATTGAAACGAAAGATAACGAGTGTCGCGAATCGGGTGCTCTGAATGAGTCGATCTTCGATCGCAATCATGACTAGACGTCACCACATCCTGTGATGACGTATTTGATTTGTTTTCCATACATTTCATAAATGCATGTGATGAATTTTCTTTACAGATACTTTGAGATTCGTAGGTATTTGCACTAAACCACATTTTTAAGTTGTTTGAGCAAACATCAACAGAAGACTGAGCCATTAAGATTTTCACAAATCCAAATGTTATAAAAAATAAAATTGATTTTTTCACGGTCTTCTCCTGATTTGATCGCTTATTTTACTGGACGAGTATGCACTGCATACTTATCAAACTCACCGTACTCATGGAGCTTGTTATACAAAGTCTTAATCGTGATCCCAAGATTCGTAGCTGCTTGAGTTTTGTTACCACCGTAAAAGTCGAGAGCTTTTAAGATGTACTTTTTCTCGAGCTCATACAAAGGCAATGAGGGATCGTAATCGATGAACTTGTCATTTTTTTCAGGCACTCGGATATGATCAGGAAGGTCTAACAACATGATTTCGTGACCTTCAGATAAAATCTGCAATCGCTCGCAAACATTTTGAAGTTCCCGAATATTTCCAGGCCATTCGTATTTCATAATCACTTGCAAAGCCTCATCAGAAATGCGCTTTCCACGATTCAAGTAAGAATGCTGAGGTTGATTTAAGAAATGAGTGATCAGTGATGGAATATCTTCTTTACGTCGACGAAGTGGTGGAGTCGTCACAACAATCGTATTGATTCGGTAGTAGAGATCTTCTCTGAAGTTTCCCTTTGAAACTTCTTGCTCAAGATCTCTGTTGGTTGCAGAAATCAAACGGATGTCGACTTTGATAGGATCTTTTCCACCCACACGATAAATTTCACCTTCTTGAATGAACCTTAAGAGCTTGGCTTGGATCCCTTGAGAAAGCTCACCGATTTCATCTAAAAATAAAGTTCCACCGTTGGCCATCTCAGCCAAACCCGTTTTGCGAGTGTAAGCACCCGTGAAAGAACCTTTTTCATGACCAAACAATTCGCTCTCTAAAAGAGTCTCTCGTAAGGCACCGCAGTTAATTGCGATGAAAGGTTTGTTTTTACGATTTGATTTTTCATGCACAGAGCGAGCGATGAGCTCCTTACCAGTTCCAGACTCACCCATGACAAGGACGTTGGCCTGCGAAGGAGCGACTCTTTCGATCATCTTCATCAGCTGTGTCATCACATCTGATTGATAGATAATCGCGCGGGTCTCGGTCTTCACGACCTGGTTCGCGGCTCCCCACTGAAGAGGTTGTCCACTGTTTTGAGGAGTGGGTAAAATTGTGGTCGAGGAATTGGAATTCTCGTTCATACGTTCCGCCTTTCGAATTAATATTCGAGTGAGTAGTATTGCAAACCCGGCAATGGATCTAAGTGAGGTGCTGATACGTTCCTATTTCTCACTTTGATACACCGCGTTTACGCATTGCAATATAATCGATGGCTTGAAACTTTTGCAAGTTTATATTTCATGACCGTGAAAAAAAGTAAGGAGTGCCAAAATGTGGAACTGGTCACAAAAGATATCTAAATACCTAGAATTTTTGGATAATGTTGAATCTGTATCACCTCACACCCTACGGGCCTACACCTCAGATTTGAAAATCATATCCCAGCTTTTAAGCGAGGATTGCTCAGAAAATCAGATTCTGGCTCAACTTAGAAAAGCTCAGACCAGTTGGCAAAAACTCAGCCCTGCAACAAAAAACCGAAAGGCAGCTAGCCTTAAAAGCTTTCTGAATTGGATGTTTCAGAAGTCTTATTTATCGTCTGATTTGTCCCTCAGAATTCAAACTCCGAAAGTACCTCAAAGAATTCCGCATTTTTTATCTCCCGATGAAGTCTTGAGTGTTTTGAAATCCTACACAAAAAAACTCGACCCTCAAGAAGCTCAAGATCAGGTTCTTTTTTTTCTGCTTTATGGTGCAGGATTACGAGTCAGCGAAGCCTGTCAAATGAAATGGTCCCGCGTTGATTTCAAAAAAGCTCAGCTCTTAGTCTTAAGAAAAGGAGGCAAAGAACAATGGGTCCCAGCACCTCAAATCGTGATGAATTTGCTCAAAAAATTTTCTCAAAACCGAACTGATGATTTTGTTTTTGGCTCGAAGGCTATGAACACACGGACCGCCTACGAGATCATTAAACTTCGAGGGCAAAAAGCAGGGCTGTTGAATCCCTTGCATCCCCACGCTCTTCGTCACAGTTATGCGACACACTTACTGACCAGTGGAGCTGATCTCAGATCCTTGCAGGAACTTTTGGGACATCAATCTTTAGGCACGACTCAAAAGTACACTCATTTATCGACCCATGAGCTGGCTCGAATGATCCAAAAATTCCATCCACTAGAAAAAAAATCCGGTTAGTTTGCTGTCGCTGTTTCGATGTAAACTTGGATCACTTTTTCTAAGTAACCCAATCGATCCTGGGCCACTGCCACAAGCTCTGCTGATTCTGTTTTTTCGCCGATATTCATCATTAGAAATGGTCTCATCCACTCTTCAATTTCCAAAACACCCTGTTGCCGCATCAACTTCAAATAAAATTGAACTTTTAAGACCGAAAATATTTTTGCATTTTCAAGAGTTCGCAAAAGGTGACCAAGCAAATTATAAAGCGAAGCCGAGTCCTGATCCCCTTCCAGAGAAATCTTTGAAACACAATCTAAAGCTGTTAATGCAAAATTGAGCTTATCATAATCAAGTCTTAATCCTTCGAAACCTTGGATCAATTGGGCTTCTTTCAGCGTTTGCATGTCTGATTTTAAATTTGTAGAGTATGTGAATTTCACGTGATGAGTGGGCTCTAAAATTCCTCCGCCAAATCTTTTCTTAGATTTCAGCGCACCTCTGGCAAGAAAAGATTTTTTTTCACCTTCATTTGATAAAGCATGAATGATGAGATCCGCTTCACCGAATTTAATTTTGCGCAAGATGATGAATGTACCCTCTAGCTCCGTGGCCATTGGGAATCATCTTTGATCGAGCTTAATGTGGACTTAAAAATTGAGATGAACTGCGGATTTTCTAGCAAATTTGCCTGGACAATAATAAGACCCCTGAGCTTTTCAGGGCTTGGGTTTGGAGTCCACCAAGCCTTCATCAACTTAATTGAATCCGTGAAACAAGAATGGGTCGTCATAATTTGTGAGGGGCTTGCCTCACTTTTTAGTTTTTCAAGTAATCTGGTGCGAAGCAAATCCCCAGTCACATCTGAAAAACTAAGAACTGCCCGGTCCCACCGCCTGGCCTCGTTAGGACCAAACCAAGTAGACTCGGGAAACAGATTTTCGAATTCTTGAACAAGTTCTGAGTTTTCATTCAAGAGTTTTCTATTTTCAAAACTTTGAGGTTTCCAAGGGTAAAATGGGATGGCCTTTTCTGGAGCTCGAAACCTGGTACCACAAATGACAACAGCCATGGAATCAAAGCCCGAAGGACCAATCCAAATTGTATAAGGACTTAAACTTTGGGCTTCCGGTGGTAACTGAAAATGGCTGAGGCGAATGAAAAAAATCTTCTTTAAATTCAGGGCCTCTTCGAAAGCCTGAAGGTTCAACTTTTTGCCAGTGACTGCATGGTCTTCAAAACCCAAGACAAAAAGTGTGTCCTTCGGTAAAGCCTCAACCCAGTCATTGGCTTGATGTGAGTGTTGCTCAAATACCAGATGATCCACGGTTTGGATTTGAAGGCCTTCCCGAAGGAAGCTCGCCAAAGTCGAATCAAAGACTGGGGTGACACCTTTGATCCATGTAAATGCCCGCTTGTGGACTAAAAACGTGGCAATTTGAGTCGTGACTTCGTCCACTGCACTGTAGAGGTTAGGATAACAGCGCACCGGATTTTCCGCTGGAAGATGCAAAATCTTGTGCATTTTTAAGTTGATCTGATCCCAAATTTCTGGAGATTGCAGTGGCATTAGCATATTCGAAAGTTTAGCGGGTCCTGTGTCCCTGCACATGGCACGGATCGCCAATTGCAACTGGTTGAATTGTTTTCAGCGAAAAATCCGTTAACTTGAACATTTATTGAGAAGTGAGTAAATCAGGCAGAACAAACAACTTAATACCGACTCGAGAGTACTTATGAAATCAATCCTCTTTATCTCTCTTTTAACTTTATCACAGTTATCCAATGCTTTGGTCGCTGAGCCTTTAGATGATTTGATGTCCCCTGACGAAATCTGGAGCGAGCTTCAGAAGCAAGAAGTTGAGTTCGAATTAAACTCTGCTGTTCCCGTTGAAACTATGGGTTTCTTCGATTTTTTAATCCCACGACCAGCCGAGCCTCCACAAAAGGAATGGAATGCCACTCTACCCGAGGAATCCTTTCAACTATTTGGTATTGATTGGTTGAATGCTTACGAATTTCTTTTAGTGATCAATAAATCTAACATTGGCCCCACTGCCCAAACAGCAACTGCTTATTGGCAAGGTCAAAAGTTTGGAGTTTTCAAAGTCTCAACGGGTCGAGAAAAAAGCGAGGTCAGCAAAAGTGGACGCAAGTATTTTTCAAACACACCAACAGGTTGGTTTCATCCTGCTTGGCTTTCAAAAAACCACGTTTCGAAAACCTGGGAAGTTCCTATGCCTTTTTCTGTTTTTTTTAATGAAGGAATTGCCACGCACGCGGCACTCCCAAATTATTTTGACAAATTAGGAAACCGAGCCTCAGGTGGTTGTGTCAGACTTCATCCATCCCATGCTGAGTGGATTTTTAACAACGTTCAAAAAGCCGGCAAAGGGCTTGTTCCAGAATTTACTAAAACCGGTCAGCCCGTTTTAGATAGAAATGCAAATCAAAAATTTTCTCAGAATTATCGAAGTTTGTTTATTGTAGTAAACCGATTGGATTAAAAGATTGTCGATGGATTTGCTAGCTTGTGACAAGTTACGTCCATCGATGTCCCGTAGTTTCTCAGATGAGCCTAATGAAACCTGAGCCCACTCAATTCTCATTTTGAGACGATTTAAAAAGTTCAATTATTGCAGTGTGATCAGTCATGAGATTCATTCTAATCGTTTTGACACTTATTACATCAGTTGATTCCTTCTCACAAGATCAAGCCATCAAGACCACCGACTCTCGCAAACGGAGTGGAAGCGTATGCGAACAAAGTGAAAACTATTTGTCTGATGAAATTACCAATCTCAGAAAAAAGAAAACTCTATCAGCTCACATCCTAAATTTTCTTCCCTTTTCTCAAACAGTGGTGAAAAGAGATTGCGTTCAATCTGCACTGAAGCAAGTGACAGCCGGTCGGGATCTTGAGCAAAGTCAGATCAACAGCAGCTTAAGAGAAAAATTCTCGGAGAATAATTTTATTCGCTGCGATGCTGACAAAAGAGTTTTGCGATACCAAGAAACTCCCTGCCAAAGTCGAGACTCTATTTTGTTGATGCATAATTCCTTTGAGCTGGTTACGGGATGCCTGAAAGATTACGTCAGTGATTCTTCTGACTTGAAGGTTCAGAATCAGTGGGCACAAACTTACTTCAGAATGTTAACGAAAGAATCAGGCCTACAAAACTACGTGACTTCTCGAAGCCAGGCCATGGGATCGGCACAACTCACGAAAATCTACATACGAGACTTTATAGATAATTCTTTAGACGAAGTTAAATCTCATTTAGCAGCTTCTGCACACCCGATCTGTCAAAGACTGGGTTTGGAAATTTTATCCCCGGAAGCTGTTTCCTACTTTGTTAAGAAGAAATCAGCAGGTTCGTACTCTTATAATACGTGCGCACTCGTCGGTGTCGAGCATAACCAGATTCTTAGAAATCTATTGATTGGATTTTCAAATCTAAAACTTTTTCGAACTCGGGCTAGACAGTCAGCTTTTAAGGGTCATTCACAGGTGCAACTTTCCGCCAAGGAAGAACTGAAATTGGAGCTTCAGATGGTGCCACTAGCCTACAACTTAGGCTCTGGTGGTTTGAATAGATCGATTGATAAAAGCCTTAAGACATTCTCGGTGAAAAGACCCATTCGAACTGCTGAAGAATTTATGCAAACTATTATTAGAAACACAAGCTCTGCCGAGGCAAGAAATTATCTCAGCAATATTGATAAAAGATTTTCAACCGTTGTAAAAGAGTCTGGTCAAACGAACTGCTTTAACAAATAAACTAAAAACTTCTACATATAAACCGAGCTAAATCCCGCTCTTGTGTCTTTCTACTTCGTCAACTACAGATACGACTCCACCTTTTAGCTGTGGTCGGTATGCTAAATGATTAATGTCATAGGTAAAAGCACTGCCACTGAGTCCGGGAGTTTGCCATTCAGGACCCATCCGAATCGCATCAACGGGACAGGCCTCTTCACAGAATCCACAAAAAACACATCGAAGAATATCGATTTCATAGGCGATCGGAAATTTTTCAACTGTGGGATCATTGTGCTCGGCTGCTATAATTTTAATGCACTCTGCAGGGCAGTTTGTCGCACACAACATGCAAGCTGTGCAACGAATGGCTCCATCTTTTTTTACAGTCAGAACGTGATTGCCTTTGAATCGAGGTGAATACTCGAATTTTTGTTCAGGATAGTTTAAGGTCATCATCTTGTCTTTATTCAATAGATTTTTAATCAGATGTTTGGCTGTGATAAAAAGTCCACCCAAGATGCTGATAAAGTACCAATGAGACTTGTCTGGTTTATTTGAAACTACACTCATAGGTTCCCTCTTTTAAACACAAATTCGTTCTTCTTACGATTTTCTATCATCACTTGATCCGTACGTCTGCTGTCGTCGATAAACTTAGAAACTGCAGCAGTCGCTGGCATCGGCAATGTTTGTCCTGTCATCAAAAAGCTGGCTTCAGCAAGAGTCAATGCATGACTGACAATTGTTGTCGCCTTTTTGAAAGACTGATCGAGACCTGCATAGTTTGTGAATGTTCCTGCTTTTTCTAAATAACTTTTCATTGGAATAATC
>Ga0164292_10002392_pt1 | contig 15305 bp, 15 predicted proteins | sample GEODES117metaG_FD_111486 | JGI IMG/M metagenome (GOLD analysis project Ga0164292, IMG submission 111486) | Eutrophic lake water microbial communities from Lake Mendota, Wisconsin, USA - GEODES117 metaG | ecosystem: Environmental > Aquatic > Freshwater > Lake | place: USA: Lake Mendota... | reverse complement strand
GATTCATTAGTAACAGAAGGTTCATTATCAGATTTATTCAAGTCTGTTTCTACATGTTTTGTTGTATCTTGTTTTACTTGATTAACCTTTGATTTTGTTCTACTTTTTTTCTTTTTCATATATTTAAATGGAGCGTTGATTATTTCTTCAGATGTTTTCGCTTGTTGTGATTCATTCTCAGCTTCGCTAGTAGGCTGAAATAAGTTCTTGATTGAATCGCTCTTCACGGATTCATCTGTACCTGCTGGTTCAGAACTAGAATGAAATAAGTTCTTGATTGAATCGCTCTTCACGGATTCATTTGTTACCGAAGGTTCACTGGTAGGCTGAAATAAGTCCTTGATTGAATCGCTCTTCGCTGATTCATTAGTAACCGAAGGTTCAACGGATTCATTAGTAACCGAAGGTTCACTGGTAGGATGAAATAAGTCCTTGATTGAATCGCTCTTCACGGATTCATCTGTAACAGCAGGTTCGGGTTTTTTCATTATTTGACTTCTATTTTCATTTATTTGAGACACATCACTAACTATCGATTTGTGTGTTTCATTAGTAGACTCATGTAGCAGTGATTCATCCATGATAAAAGAGGTGTCTGCGCTATATGTTTTAGATACTTCATCTTTTTCATTATGTATTAGTAAGGGTAAAGAACTAACTTGATAACTGTTATTAGATGTTACGTCAGATTTTCTAGTAGATTGTTTTTCATCATTATTATTTTCAGCAGCATGAATTTGTTCAACTGGTTCAGTAATATTTTGGGATTGATTTGACAATGATTTTTTCATTTCTTGATAATCTTGAGAATGTTCTTCATGAAATGGTATATTTTCTTCTGAAATATTAGAAAGAGATACAGCTGTATCAACTGATTCTGATACATCAGTTGTGTCTAATAATTTATTAATAAAAGAAGTCATTTCAGAAAGTAGATAACCATTTTGAAAATTTTTCCATAGTTCGGCTATTGTATTTCTTTTATCATCTATACTATTTATTTTTTCATTATCATTTATTAATCTATTTAATATATTATTAATTTTGTTACTTAGGTCAATATTGCTAGATAATTTCATTGTAGCTATAAAACAATTGTACATTAATTCTTTTTGAAAATTAACAGACATTACAATAGCGTATAACTCAACATACTCATCGAGAAATCCAGTTTGAAATAAATCTTGAAATCTTGATAAACTTAATAGATAAATAATATCATCTATTTCAGTAATTTTTGGAAATCTTTCACTGAATTTAGTTATTGTAACAAAAAATTGATTATCCATATATATATATATATTTAAAAAATAAGATTTTAAATATATAATATTGTACAATGGCTATTAAAAGACTACAAAAAGAATTAAGTGATATGATGTTAGACCCTCCAGCTAATTGTAGTGCTGGTGTTATTGATGAAGATCTTTTTCAATGGAAAGCTACAATAATAGGTCCTGAAGATACTCCTTATCATGGTGGAGTATTTAATCTTAGTATTCATTTTCCTCCAGAATATCCGTTTAAATCTCCTAAGATTAATTTTAAGACAAAAATTTATCATCCAAATATTAATGCGGCTGGACAAATTTGTTTAGACATATTAAAAGATCAATGGAGTCCGGCTCTTTCAATAAGTAAAGTATTACTTAGCATATGTAGTTTATTGAATGACCCTAATCCAGATGACCCCCTTGTTACTGATATAGCAACTGAATATAAAACAAACAAGTCTAAATTTATAGAAAATGCTAAAAACTGGACATTACACTATGCGAATTAATTTGTAGGTATATTTTGTGGTATGCTTGTTTCTAATTTTTTAAATAATTCATTAAAAAATGTCATGTCAATATCTAATAATTCTAGATATTTACGTGTTTTTTCAATCGATTTTTTAAATAAACGGAATGCTTCTTCAAAACCGAATTGATTAATAAAATTAGGAGAATTAGCTTCTTTATCTTGATTTATATCTAAAAAATCATCATATAATTGAAATGATAATCCAAACCATTTGCTTGTTTTTTCCATTATAGCTATTTTATTTACATCATTTACATATAATAAATAGCTTAACATAAAACTTAAATTAAATAAGGTAGTAGTTTTTTTAAAAATAAGATCGGTGTGTTCTTTGCGATTTATTTTACTGTACATTTTATCTTTTAAAAAACTTAAATCAATATATTGACCCATAGGTAATCCATCTCTACCTAAATTTTTATATATAACACTATTTATTTCATAGATTTTGGTCATTTTATTAGGCAAAGCTTCAATTACTCCGTATATTTTATTTATAGCATCCATCATCAACTTAATAGCAATTTGTATAGCAGTACTTTCCCCATATTTCGCGTGAATTGTTTTAATACCACGTCTATATTCATCATTATCCATACAAGGTAAATCGTCTATAATCAAGCTAGAATTATGAATTAATTCTATAGCTAGTGCCATATCTAAAATTTGATAATTTTTATTAAAACTTTTACCTATAGCTAAACATATCATAGGTCTTAATCGTTTACCTCCTTGAAAAATATGATTTAATAGTTCTTTTTCATTTTCATTATTATAATTTGTAAGAATATATTCATTTATTTTAAGATTAATTTCATTTTGTAATTGTTCCATTATATATAATCTGTTAAAAAAGAAGAATATGATTTTAACTTAATTTATTTAATATAGATTTATATTCACTGAATAATTGTATTTTAATATTTTCCATATTATTTTTTTCAAAAGGATTTATGTTTAAATTATTTAAGGATATTATTATTTCTGGTAATATATGGATTGAATTCGGAAAATAAGCACTCATTATTTTTAATAATTCATTTGTTGTTTCTATCATTAATGATACACTTCCTAATATACCAATACTTTCGCCATATATATTTATTGATGTTGGTATTTTTTGTCGATATTTTATATTATCAAGACATGGTAAATCATAAATATTTCTCATTGCTAAATAGTACATACTGAATATATCGGCAAATAAAAATTTATTTGGTTCATTTAAAACAAATTTGTATAATTCAATAATATAATTATCCAAATTATTCACAATAGATGCCATAACAAGATTAAATGGATTATTGATATCTTTTTTAAAATAATTATTTAATCTTTCCTGAATAAGTTCATTCATTTATATAAATAAGATATAGATTGTGTTTAAATTTAATAAACGCTTAAATTTTCGTTTCATTATATATAATGTCATCTATATTATCGAATATAACGAAACAAATTTTAGACCATACTTTATTAGAGTTTAAAAAGGAAGAAAATGTTAAAAAAATAAAAACAGTAATAGTTGACCCAATAATAGATTATTCTATTGGACGTATATATCCATATATGATAATAACGGCAGCACTATTTATATTAACTTTCTTAATTGCATTAATAATATTAATCATTTTATTAAGAAAATAAATCTTTTTCTCTCATTGTAAAGTATATGAATAGAGTAATTATTTTAGTCTGTGTCTTATTAACTATTGTTATTGCCAGTTCGTTGCTAAAAATATCTAGAGAAGATTTTCAATGTATGACTGATAAAGTTACAGATATTTTTGATTGGCGCACATTTATAGGAGTTTGGGCACCTAAACAAAATCCAGCTTATTATAAATTAAGAACTGATGGAACTTTTAATAGTCCACAAGGGACACCTTTACCTCTTAAAGGAAGAGACCAATTACTAAATAATCCGGAAGGACCACCTGTAAATGGATTAGAAGGAGCTCCAAGAGCTTTAAGTGTATTTGCTTTTAATCATTCTAGTCCTTTATGTTGTTATGGACCTAATGGAGGATTTTCAACAAGTAGTGGATGTGTATGTGTTACTCCAGAACAACAACGATGGTTTTCAAGTGTTGGTAATAATCGTAAAGCTGGTTATGTTGGTATTGATTAGAGCTTAAAAAAAAGATACTATTATAATTTATTTTAGTAATCTAACTAATATGAATTTTATTCAAAATGTTGTAAATAAAAATGTAAAAAGAATTAATATTTTACGGAATGGTATGTTAAATAGTAATAGTCCTAAATATATGGATAAATTAGATGGATTAAAGTTACCATTAAAGGATCATCAATTAACTCTTTTATATAGTACCTTATCTCTTGAAGCAAGCGCTTACAGTATTGTTAATATAGGAAGTATCAAATATCAATCAAATATTGGAATTATTGCTGATAATGTAGGAGGTGGTAAAAGTATATCTGTATTAGCATTAATAAATGTAAAACCTACTATGGAATATTCTCAATTACCTAGTCAGTTTATTCATCATGAAAATATGGGCTTTATTGTTTATACAAATGAACAAAATAAAACTATTTTAAATGGAAATCTTATTATTGTTCCTCATAGTATATTTTTACAATGGGATAAATATATTAAAAAATTTACCAATATTAAAACGTTAAATGTGAATAGTAAAAAATGTTTAAATTTTACATTCAATGATTTAAATAATAATACTATATATCTTGTAAGTAATACCTTTATATTGGATTTTATAATTAATGTAGAAAAATTAGTGACTCATGATAAATTTGTATTTCAACGCGTTTTTGTAGATGAAGCAGATAATATCAAATTAAACTCAAAATTAATTCCAACAGGATTATTTAATTGGTTTATAACAAGTAGTGTTGAAAATCTTATTTTTCCAAGTGGTCAATATACTACATTAAAAAATGAAAGTGAAGGTTATAGTTGGTTTAATACTATAACTGAAGATATACAAGGACTTAAATATAAAAATTATATCAAAAACTTATTTGATATAATCACTGGAATTAAATTAGATGGTTTGGATATTTTAGGGCAAATAATTTGTAGAAATGACAATGATTATATTCAATCTAGTTTTCAATTGGATGAGCCAGTAATATATGCATATAGATGTAAAACACCGTTATCAATTAACTATTTATCTAATTCATTAGTAAATAAGACCGAATTAATTAAATTTATTAATGCCAATGATATAACGGGACTGAAAGAAAAGCTTGGATTTAAAGTGGAAAGTTATGAAAGTATTAGTCAAATGCTAACCTCAAATTTACAAAAATCATATAATAATGAAATAAAACATTATAAATATATTGAAAGTTTAGACATTGATACACAAGATAAAAGTGAAAGGTTGGCTAAAATAAAAAAAAAATTAGATGAAATATCTGATTCAATCCATCACATTGAATGTAGACTTATTATAGATGAAAAAAATGTATGTCCAATTTGTTATGATACATTGAATCATCCAATTTGTAATGTTAATTGTTGTGGACAATTGTTTTGTTTAAATTGTATTCATAATCATTTTAATTCAATTAAATCTATGAAATCAAATTGTCCATGTTGTAGAACTAGTATTGATTATAATAATATAACAATTATAAGCAATGATAATTTATTATCAAAACCACATGAATGTCTCAAAAAAGAGGAAGTTTTTGAAAAATTAATAAAAGAAAATCCAAACAGTAAATGGCTAATTTTCAGTGGTTATGATGGCACATTTAATACATTAATAAAAAAATTAGAATTAGATGGTATTACATTTTGTAAGGTGTTAGGAACCAATTGTCATATTGAAAAATTAATAAATGATTTTAAGAATGGTAAAATTAAAGTTTTATTATTAAATGCTTTTTATTTTGGAATGGGTTTAAATCTGGAATGTGCTACTGATATTTTAATATATCATACTTTAAATCCTGAATTAGAAAAGCAAGTAATTGGACGAGCACAGCGTCCAGGAAGAACTAAACCACTTCATATACATTTATTATGTCATGATAATGAATTAACTATATATAATGAAAGATTTCCTGAATTAAAAAAAATAGAATAAAAATTATTCTTTATTGTAATTTGTTCGACACAGTGGGCATTCTAGATTGGGATGATTAACAAACCATTTATCTACACATTTTTTGTGGAAAATGTGACCGCATTTTTCTAAAGTGCGTTTATATTGATTTACTTTATATTCTTCAAAACATATTGAGCAGCAGTCTTTATTTATTATCAATGTATCATCTGCTTTTATTTTTCTATAGGAAGCTAAATGTTCAGTAGCTTCTCTTACACTTAATTTTTTATTCTCAATCAATTCTTGAACTTGTTGTGGTTCAAACGATATTTCATAATGTATAATATGAGGTTCATTATTATCACTTATAATCGTTTCTGACCATCTAATAATATATCCTTGTTCTGGATTAATAGGTTCAACCCGGGAGTTTACAAATTCTTGAAAAATAGTTTGTATTAAACTAGAATTTTCATTGATTTGATTTGTTTCAATATAAAATCCAAATATTCTTAATAATTTATGTAAATTACTAGTTTCATTATTTTGAGCGCTAATGTATTCTTCTTCCATACGTTTATATATAATAATTGTATATTATTTCTAAGTGTCATTAAATATAGATAAGAGTGCTTTATCATAAATCCAATTATAGAATTCTTTACAAAAATAGACATATTCATTCGGATTTTCTTTTTTTAAATCATTTACTCCGTAGTCATGTTTTGCATTAATTTCTATTAATTTTACAACATAATCTGTAGTTATCATAAAATCACACCCAAAAACCTCAAATCCATATTTTGTATCGTCATAGCATTTAATATTAGGTAATAACACTTGAAAAGCTATGTCTAATATTTCATTCATTTGTTTGTATAAATTATCTTTAATTTCAATCGTTAAATCTAAATCTTGTGGAAAATATCTATTTTTAATAGTTGAACTAAAATGACTATCATGAATTTTTTTATTATGCCAATCATTATTTTTATATGGATATAATGCCGTTATTATTTTACCAACTTTATTTAGACTAGAAGTATAGTTATACTTTTTATCTGGATAAACCATCCAATACATTCTTAGATGAAATTTTTTGTTATCTATTAATAATGGATTTGTTATATATTCCGATGCTATAATATGTTTATATTTACGAGTTAAAGAAAACTTGGTTTGAATTAATTCATTATCATTCGTTATCATACTAATGCCATTTCCGCCTCCTGTTCCTACACCAACGGGTCGAGCTATTAGTATTTGGTTCTGTTGTAAATACGTAAGTCGTTTTAAGTCATAGCTTTCACACATATATTTTTTTCCTAATTCTGGTGATAAGCGGCATATATTGTAATATAGTTCATATTTATTGGTAACCGTATCTTTATCTTTATAGTCACCTTTCACTCCACTACCAAAGATTAAATTTTTCAAAGTTGTTTTTATTGAATACACTCTTTCATCAAACTTTAAATATTCCCCTCCAATTGTTCCACCTATCCAGGCAAAATCAATATTAATCATTGGTGTAATTTCTTCAAAAGGTATATATTTCCATCCGTTTGATGTTAATAATTCTATTAAATGTGTATGTATTAAGCCTTGAGAACAATGTATTGTAAAATTCATTATTTATAATATAATAATGAATATAAAAATTTCAAATTTTTAGTAAAAAAAAATAGTTTTACTGAATCTTTTACTAATCATTTATAAATACATTGACTGGTGCGGTTTATAACTTGAGTCTTCCGCAACAAGTTTGCTGACAATTTTGTGATTGATAGTGAGTGGAAAAGTCAGTCCGGGAATGTCGTAGGGTAAATCGATTGACTCCTCTTCTAATTTTGAGAACTGTAAAATGTTTAGTTTAGTCAACATTCCCTCCAAAATACGCTTTAATTTGCGCACGCCTTGTTCATCTCGACAGTGGGTGTTGATGATATCAACAAGAACATCATCCTCAAAACCAATGTCTTCCATCTTCAAACCAATATCTTTCATCAGGTCAGGGATGAGATAGTCTTTTGCGATGGATGATTTTTCAACTGTGTTGAAACCCTTGGTTTGAATCACGTGAAGACGATCCATCAAAATTGGATTGATCTTGGTGATGTCATTGAAACTGAAGATGAAAATCGCTTTTGAAAGGTCAAGGTCAATCCCATCATAGTATTTGTCATGGTAGACATGGTTCTGACTAAAGTCAGTCAAATGACAAAGGAAATTGTAGATGTCATCTCCTTTGTGAGTTGTGCTAACCTTGTCCAATTCATCAAAATAGATGATGGGATTCATGATACCAGTTTCACGTAAAATGGAACAGATGCGGCCGCATTGACTTCCCTCATAGGTAAAATCATGACCAGTTAGGACGCTTACATCATTTGCTCCGCCCAGACTGATTTGAGCAAAAGGTCGACCGATTGCTTTTGCTATTCCATTTCGGACAAGCGTTGTCTTTCCATTGCCAGGCGGGCCTTGTAACGCAAGACATTTACCATTTGACCTTGGATTTGTGATGTATTGCGCAATGTATTCCAAGATTTGAGCCTTGGCTTCTTTGTGTCCAAAGATGCTGTTATTCATAAAGGTGTTAGCTTGCTTGAGAAAACTGAAAACTGCGGAACGACCCTGGTCAAGTGTTACAATTGGAGCAGCAAACTTACCGAAAGGAATAGTGGACAATCCATCCACCCATTGTTGAATCTTGTGGTCTTCAAAACAGTCCATCTGATCCAACTTGTTCAAAACAAGATATTTAGCACCTTGGCTAAGACTCGATTTGAGAATTTTGAACCGAACTGGCATTTCAGGTTTTTTCGATTCCCTGATTTCTGTTTCGAGGTCAATGAGTGCTTTGCGTTCGGTTTCATCAAGACCTTCCAAAAATTCGAGTTCTTCATCATTGTAGTTGTCGGTCCAAGATTCAACGCTTTCATCTGAGACCGTCTCCCATTCAGATGAACTTCCACTGGAAGACGCCCCACCTGAATTTGTAAGCATGCTAATGAAAGCGTTCACTTTGTCTGCTTTTCTGGTTCGGGTTGAACCAGATTTTGTCTTTTCCTGGATAGGTGCGATGGGTTGTTCTGGGGCCGATTTGGTTGATATCTTGTCTAAAGCAGTGTAATCCACCTTAATGTTCGGATTCTTGGAGCGTGTGTTCGAGCTGGGTCCGTTGTTAACCATTGCCATTTGCGTGCGTACATATTTAGTTTAGGGCTAAACATGATAATACCTATCAAATTTTTTTAGCAAACATTTAGCTAACGATATAAATCTAATTATCTAAATATATAAAAAAAACAATATAAGATATAACATCTTAAATGTATGACAAATGCTATTTATTTGGTTTTAAAAATAATTTAGATTTAAATTTATTACAAATGATATATAATAAAGACAATATAGATTATTTTAAAAAGATGTGGTTAAAATTTAGTGATATGTTAGATTTTTGTGTTAGACATGAAAATATATCAACATTTACAAAAAATGAAATGAATTCTTGTAAAAATTATTTGACAACTTTTGGTTTTTGTTTTTTTAATCAAATGGATTATGATATATTTATAGACAATCATAATAATTGGATTTTAAATATGTTTGATTATGTATATAACTCTTTGTCTATAAAATTACGTGATAAATTAGTAAAAATCATTGAAATAAAAATTTACAAAAATAAAAATGTTCATAAAGATATACTTATTTATTTTATTAGTCATCCAGTATTTTTTAATCGTTATTTTGTAAATCACTCTTTAAATACAATTGATTTAGAGACAAATTCATTGTTAGGTAAAATTATTTCACCCTTAGATGCTAATATTGAAATACCAATAGATCAATTCATTATGAATCAAAAAAATTGTATTGAAAATTCTATCATTTTATTTCATAATTTATATAAAAAATATCCGGAACAGATAATAGATTTTTTTTACTATATATTAAAAAAGAATGAGGGTAAAACGCGTGTTAGTAATCAATGTTATTTTGTTGATAATATTAATACCTATAGTTTTGTGTTAAATATATCAGTAGTCATTAGTAATATATTAGCAAATGTAACAGATGATGATAATTATAAAGAGCAAATATATTTAAGTTTTCAAAATAATAATAATAAACTTGTATCTAATAATACTAAATTATATTGGTTAATGTATGAATATTATCGAATATCATTCTATAGTTTGTTACAACAAAATCATAATTCAACAATTCAATCTACCTTGAATCCATTATTAAAAGATAATTACAATATATATATATCATCAAATAATAAATATTTAGATAATTCTATTTATTATGAAACATTTTTTAATTATATGTATGATTTAATTTGTTCAGATTTCTTTATCAACATAGATGAAGAAATAATATCAGAACTACTATATTACCTAGATAATTTAATAGATAAAAATCATAATAAGTTATCAACCGTTTTTAAAAAATCAGTCTATCGAGTTATTAGCAATTTGGTGATTAATAAGAAAATAAATAATCCATATATAACTATTAAATTAATAAAAATTATTTATTTATTAGAAAAATTTTGTGAAATAAAGCCATCGAATATTTTAGATGATAATTTTATAAAATTATATGATAAATTGTGTGATATATATATTTATATAGATAAATTATCGGGTGTTGATATGTATTTAGAAAAATTTTTTTATAAAACAAATATATTAGAAATAATATCAGCAAACTATGATTATAAAATAACCAATAAACAATTCGTAATAATATTATTTAATGATGTTGATAGCACTCTTGAATATTTAATATCTTCTAGTAAACAATTAGACCAAACTAATTTTATTATATATGAAAATTTTAAAAAAAATTGTATGAATTATTTATCTCGTTTAAAATTGCGTATATTATTGGTCAATAAGTTCATAGTTGAAGATAATGAATTATTAAAAGAAACGGATATCAAATATCATTTAATTAAGTATTATTATGCTATTTTAAAGAATAATTATGATAATAATAGTCAAACTATTAAAAGGAAAATAAATAATGTTAGTCATATTTGGATATTATTTTTGGATAATATTATAAAACCATTTTCACTTACAATAGATAAAGTTTTTGATATAGATAATATTGTTAATATGATATTTTGTTATTATGGTGATTTAGAGAAGTATTTAAATTTAATGGATAATGAATTATCTATGAATTTATTTGAAAAATTACGTTTAGCTCGTGTTCGTAGCAATGATATTTTTTTACCAGATGATTTGCCGGAATGTTTTTTAGACCCATTATTATTTACTCCTATTAGAAATCCAGTATTATTACCAGATAGTAAAATTATTGTAGATAGAGAAGTAATAGAGGCTCACTTAGTTGAAAATAATTTTGATCCTTTTAATAGAAATTTATTAACCAAAGAACTATTGGATGATTATAATAAAGAAGAAAAGAATAAATTAATATGTATAGAATTTATCCAAAAAAGAGATGATTGGATAAAAACTAATCACTGTCAGAAATGTAATGCGATGGAGTAGAATCTAGATTTTTATCGGGAGAATTTTTTTTTTTAATTTTTATTGGTTTGCTTTTAAAAGATTTAGATTGTTCTAATTCCTCAATAGTATGGTCAATAAGACCTATTTTTTCACTAATATTGGTTATTAAATCATTTCGATTACCACTTGTTTTTACATTATTAGTTTTAGCTATTTCTTTTAAATCTAATACACTAAATCGATGAAGTTCTTTTTTATATTTCATATTACTTGTATCTAAATATCTTAGATTAATTTTATCCATAATTGGTTTAGATAAAATGCCCGGTATTAATTCTAATAGTTCATTAATGTTAATATTTTGTTCAATCGATATTTTATTTGCGTATGTTTTCAGATCATCTTCTAATACTTTTTTAAATAGTTGTAAAGTTTCAGTAGAAATTTTATTAGCTGATTGTATGTTCATCATTTATAAATATATACTAATATTTCTTTAAATAGTTCTTATTAAAGAAATGTTTTAGTCGTTGTTTTGACTTATCATCCATTTTTTTATCTAGATTTGTTGATAATTTATTAAAAAAAATAACTTTATCTTTTGGAACTATTTCATTTTTGGTATAATCTTTAGACAACGTTTTTACTACGTATAAAATATGTATATCATTATTCATTATATTTTTAATAGTAATATTTTCAACAAATTCTTTATTCTTGTAAATAGCATAACTATGATTGATTTCTATATTATTCGTTACAACATAATTTTGTTGAATATTTTCAACTATTTTTTTAGGTAAAAATTGTAGATAGTCCATTTACTTTATTTAGTTTTTATTTTTTTAAGACTTTTTAAATTTTTACATCCAAGTTGAAAATGTTTTTTGATATCATCATTACTATTAATATAAACGCAAAAAGCAATAACTACTTCCAGGTATTTTTCTAATATTTCTCTTAATTTGCTAATAGGTATATCTTTTACTTCTCTATCTTTCAATAATAATAATTGATCAATTTCTTCCATTACATTTAAATAATTTTGATAATATTCAGCAAATTCTTTATCAAGTATTGATTGTGCTCTTTTTTTGCTATTTGTTTCAAGAAAATGCGTTACAGGATTTTGATGAATTTCAATTGGAAGATGTAATACATTTGTTAGATAATCATTTATATCAGAATCAAGTGCTACATCAGCTTCAATAATTGCCATTAAAAAAGAACGTTCAAATCCCGGACTTTGAACGTCGCATTCATTATCATCTTCACAATCTAGTAGTAACTGAAATAATTTTTTAATGTTTGACATTGTTTTAGGCAAGCACGTTTCAACAGTATGTTTTCCATTATCATACTTTTGACATTTAGTGATAAATTTATGGGCTGACATTTTATTATATATATATTAAAGATTAAAATATAAAAATAATATATAAAACAACGAATCATATAGATATGAATTATATTACGCCTATTAGTAAAAACATTGCTGATGTAGCATCTAATTATTTATCTTGGCCAAAAGATAATGCTGATACGACAATATTATCAAATAAAGAAATTTTAAAAATTGCTAGTATATTAAATAGTAGTTATATAGATAATCATTTAGTTGATTTACCAAAACTAGTTGTAGTTGGAACTCAATCAAGTGGTAAATCGAGTTTATTAAATTCATTAATAGGATTAGATATATTGCCAGTCGGTAAATCTATGACAACAAGGACTCCCTTACATTTAGAATTAATTCAAAGTACTATGGAAAGTCGTGTAGAATTTGGGGATTATTGTAATTTTCAATGGCAAATTGATAAAAAGATAGTAATTCATTATCCTATTCTTACTCAAGAACAGCGTGAAAGTATTCGTAATGAAATAGAAATACAAACAAATGTTAAAGCGGGGAGTGGTCTTAATATTAGTAATAATCCTATTTATTTAAAAATATATGCGTCAGGAATACCAAATCTTAGTTTAATCGATTTGCCCGGTTTAACAAGTGTAGCTATCACAGATCGTGGACAACCACGTGATATTAAAGAACAAATAATTAAGTTAGTTTCTAATTATATAGAACAAAAAAATACAATTATATTGGCTGTTATTGCTGCTCGGCCAGATATTGAAGCGGATATGGCCTTGGAGATAGTAAAAAATGCGGATCCAAAAGGTGAAAAAACAATTGGTGTTTTAACAAAATTAGATTTAATGAATGAAGATGCCGATGTAGGTATTTATTTAGAAAATACCTTAAGTAACGACTTGAAATTAAAATATGGATATTATGGTATTAGAAATAGAAGTAATCATGCTCAAACAATAGGTGAAGCGATTATTGCTGAACGTAATTATTTCTCCGGACATACTATTTATCGTCAAGAAAAATATCGGAATCGTCTTGGTATTCCTATCCTAAGTTTAAACTTAAGTAACATTCTTATTTATAATATTAAGTTATGTTTACCTAATGTATTATCAAATATAAATAATCAATTAGAGGAAACAAATAATGAATTGAGTATTTTAGGAACGAGTGTTCCATTAGATAAAGAGATTAGATTAACTATGTTAAATGGTTTACTAACTGGATATATTAAAAATTTTAGTCAAGCAATAGACCAAAGGGGTTCAACCCGACAAACGGGTCGTAAATTAAAGGAATCGTTTAATGAATTTCGTAAAAAAATAGAATGTATGAATCCCTTTTTAGAGTTAGACGATAATTATATTGTAGAAATATTGAAGTGTTATGATGGTATTCATATGAGTTTTCCTTACTTACCGATTGAAGTATTAGAAAATACATTAAGGGATAGTAAAATTCGTCCTATACATCAATTAACGGAACCAAGTCTTATTTGTCTACAGTCAGTATTAGATTTATTGAATGAATTAAATATAGAAATATTGGATAGTCAGCCTATAAAAAAATATCCAAATTTAATAAAACAAATAAAAAATATAGTTATAAGTGATATTTTTATGCCTCGTAATACAAAAACAATAGAACGTATTCGTGAATTAATTGAACAAGAGGAGTCTTATATTTGGACTGATAATAAAGATTTTAATAAAATAATGACAAGTGATTTTTCTAAAATAATCAGTCAAGATGGTTTTGATATTGCTCGATTTAAGGCGATTTTATATGAATATTATAAAACAATAGTAAATAATATTCGTGAAGTAGTTCCTAAAGCAATAGTGTATCACTTAATTCGTAATAGTGTAGATAATTTAAGTAGTGTTTTATTCGAGAAGATATTAGTTGGGGATACTATAAATTTATTGGAAGAATTTCCTGAGATTGAACAACGTCGTAAATTATTAGAAAAAAATCGTAAAGATTTAGTAGAAATAAAACGTTTAATAGAGACAATTTTATAATAAAAAATTAATAAAATAATAGAATATACGTATGTCAAGAAAATATAGAATAGATAAACCATTAGATGATTATGTGATATTGAATAATTTAGATGCTTTTAAAGCACAGATTACTGCTCAATCTCAATTTTGCGATGATGCTCAAGATGAAATCCGTCAATTAAATGATAAATTGAATCTACGTGAAAAAAAATATCAGCGTGTGAAGAGTGATTACAAAAATATGGTAGTAAAATGTCAACAATTAGAGAATGAGAATTCTAGTTTAAAATCACAATTAGAAGTATATAAATTATTATTAAGTAGTCAAATGATTCATTTCAATGGTCATATGACGAATCATTTCAATAGTATTCCTAAACCTCCGCCGCCACCGTCAATTATAAATAATACTAGTGATATTAGTTTAGGAACTCAAAACAAATTACCCAAGAGAATGGATAATGTATTAGATGAATTGCGATGTAAGATTAAAAAAATTGAATAAAATTGATTTGTATTTAAAATTAAATGAATAAGTACATATTAATTTAAAATACGTTGATGACAGATTCTG
>Ga0164292_10002389_pt1 | contig 15313 bp, 14 predicted proteins | sample GEODES117metaG_FD_111486 | JGI IMG/M metagenome (GOLD analysis project Ga0164292, IMG submission 111486) | Eutrophic lake water microbial communities from Lake Mendota, Wisconsin, USA - GEODES117 metaG | ecosystem: Environmental > Aquatic > Freshwater > Lake | place: USA: Lake Mendota... | reverse complement strand
TCCGAATTGTACCACCGGCTCCGGGAATGGGAGGGGGTTGCCTTGGTCAACGCGGACGACGAAGAACAGTTGCGCCAGTCGGAAGGGTTGAATCGCTTCTTTTTTGGGGAAAATGGGTCCTCTGAACGTGCGCTCCAGATGGAATATACGTCCTTGCCCTCCGACAAAAATGGGTTCGCCCAAATTGAGGCCCGGGGAACGGCTGTGCAGAGCCACCTAACGGGTACTTTTCAAAAGACGCACTTGGCCGCGGCCATGGCCCTGGGACAGTGGTTGAACTTGCCCGCTGACCGGTGCGCGAAGGCCATTGCAGGATATGTACCGCAAAACAACCGAGCAGAATGGCGCGAGACGGCCAAGAACCGGGTACTGTTGGATGCGTACAACGCCAATCCCAGCAGCACCCTGGCCTCCCTCCAAGCCTTCGCCCACCGGTCGGACTTGCAAAAACCGATGGTTATTTTGGGAGATATGTTTGAATTGGGCGAATGGGCGGCAACGGAACACCAAGCCATTTTGGACTGGCTGGCTCAGGAGGCCCCCCACCTGGATGTTTGGACCGTCGGGGCGCATTATGCCGGGTGCAAAACAAACGGCAACGTGCAAACATTTCCAACTACCGACGAAGCCCATCAAGCGCTTCAGGAAGCCTCCTTTGCGGGCCGTACGGTCTTGATCAAGGGCTCACGCGGCATGGCGCTGGAAGCCCTGCTTCCTGCACTGTAAAACCGGTATTAAAAGGACAGGCGGTAACCCGCGGTAAGTCCCGTACGGAAAGGAAGCTCTTCGTCGCGGGAGGGACTGTCGTAGAGCGGGGCAAAGCCCAAGTCCAACACGGCTCCCAAGACAAACCGACCCGAGGTGCCAACGGCCCGACTGCCTTGTACCTGTATGCCTCCAGACCAAAACCGCTGGGTTGCTTGGTCCGTCCAATCGTTCTCGCCTGCCTGAAAACGGCGCAGGAAATGGACGGCCGTCGAAGGCCATACCTCCAAATTCCAATTCTCGCTTACCTCGGAAATGAAACCCGCACGGAATGGAACCGAGGTGTAGTCGCCACGGTACATCAAGGGCTCTACCGTCAAGACGGGGTTAAATTTGGCTAAGTAACCCCATCGGTTGGTTTCGATGCCTGCGCCAAAGTGCAGGGCGCCTTTCAAGGCGATTGCGCCAAAAACACCGCCCCCAAAATTCAACCCGGGCCCAAAAAGGTTGTTCTCCGGGCTGGGAATGGTTCCGTCGGGGCTGGTAGATAGCCGACGCAGACCGGCCAATCCCGCTCCCCGGACTTCAATAAAGCCCACTTTTGACTTCAATTCGCTGTCTGTATAAAAGATGGGGGTCGTTGTTTTTTGGGCCTGCAACGCACCTTGGACAAAGAGGAGCCCCAGAAGGGTTAACACGATCGCCTTTTTCATAGCTGAGCAAGTTGGGTTTTGAATGCGTCAAAGGCAGCGGAAACTCCTGCCGGATTCTTCCCGCCGGCAGACGCGTAGAACGGCTGACCGCCTCCGCCGCCTTGCACGTGGGATGCAATGGGTTTGATCCACGCTTGTGCCGATGCACCACGGGCCACCAGGTCGTCCGAAAGAGCTACGTGCAGGTTCACCTTGCCGTCGGACAAGAGCGCCAGGAAAACGGCTGTTAACGGTTGGGCTTTTAGCGCAAAGCACAAATCCTTGGCCACGCCGTTGTCCAGCGCACCGGTGTAGGACATGCACTGGACGGCACCAATGCGCTCGGCCTTTTGGATCATTTGGTCTTGGAGCCCAGCGGCCTTCTCACGCTGCAGTCCTTCCAAAACCTTGGCTTGGCTGGCCAATTCGGCTTTCAGGGCCTGGACAGCGTCCAAGGGGTTCTGGGCGTTGTTCAGGGCTTCTTGGACGGACTTCCATTGGGCCAATCGCTCGTTCACATATTCCAGGGCCACTTCGCCGCAGACGGCCTCTAAACGGCGCACTCCAGCCGCTACGGCTCCCTCGCTGCTGATTTTGATAAGTCCCAAAGAACCGGTCGCCGGCGCATGCGTGCCGCCGCACAATTCGATGCTGTCTCCAAACTGGATTACCCGAACCGTGTCGCCGTATTTCTCGCCAAACAAGGCCATGGCGCCGCGTTTTTTGGCGGCATCCAAGGTGCTGGCTCGGTCCTCCAGCAAGCGGTGGTTGGCGCGAATTTCGGCGTTTACCAGCCCTTCCACGTGGGCCAATTCTTCGGCAGACACCTTCTGAAAATGGGAAAAATCGAAGCGCAGGCCGTCTTTGGAAACCAAGGAACCTTTTTGTTCTACGTGGGTGCCCAGTACCTGGCGCAATGCCGCATGCAGCAAGTGGGTGGCGCTGTGGTGCGCAGCTGTTCGACTTCGTGCGGCACCGTCCACCTCGGCACGGACGTCCGCCGTCCAATCCGTGGCTTCGGTGTCCACATAATGCACAATTTGACCGGTTTCTTTTTTGGTGTCGACCACGCGAAGCGTTTGGGACCCTACCACCAAAACACCCGTATCCCCTACTTGACCGCCGCTTTCGGCGTAGAAAGGAGTTTGATCCAAAACCACTTGAACCAGCTTGGCCTTAGCGGACTGCACCTTGCGGTACCGAACCACGCGGGCGTCGGAACGCAGCTGGTCGTAGCCTACAAAACGGGAGTTCTCTCCGGCGTGAACCTCCATCCAATCTCCGGTTTCTTGGGTGGTGGCGGCACGCGACCGCTCTTTTTGGCGGGCCATTTCGGCTTGAAAACCGGCTTCGTCCAAACCAAATCCTTTCTCCCGCAAAATCAACGACGTCAAATCGAGCGGAAATCCAAACGTATCGTAGAGGCTGAAGGCCTTGGCGCCGTCCACGGTCCCGCCAGGGGCCAAGGTGGCCATGGCCTCGTCCAAAAGGCGAAGTCCCTGTTCCAAAGTGCGCAAAAACGCCGCCTCCTCTTCTTGGATGACTTGGGTAACCAGGCGCTGTTGGTGGCGGATTTCGGGGAAGAAATCGCCCATCTCCCGGGCCAAAACATCGACCAATTTGTACATAAAAGGCTCGGTGCAGCCCAAGTAGCTGTACCCGTAGCGCACCGCACGGCGCAAAATGCGTCGAATTACATAGCCCGCACCCCCGTTGGAAGGCAGCTGGCCATCTGCCACGGTAAAGGCAACGGCACGGATGTGGTCGGCAATTACGCGGAAGGCCACATCGCCCAAATGGGTTTGGCCCCGCTTGCGGCCCGTCATTTCCTCCAGGGCGGCGATTAAGGGCTCAAAAACGTCGGTGTCGTAGTTGGACTCTTTGCCCTGAATCACTTGGCAAAGGCGCTCGAAGCCCATACCGGTGTCCACATGTTGAGCGGGAAGTTTCTCCAAGGAACCGTCGGCTTTGCGCAAAAACTCCATGAAGACGTTGTTCCAAATCTCAATCACGCGGGGGTGGTCGTTGTTGACCAACTCTGCGCCCGGGACAGCAGCGCGGTCAGCGGCGGGCCGCATGTCTACGTGGATTTCCGAACACGGACCGCACGGACCCGTATCCCCCATTTCCCAGAAATTGTCCTTTTTGGAACCGTACAAAATGCGGTCCTCGGCTATGTATTTTTTCCAAATCGCCTTGGCCTCCTCGTCCGGAGCCAGTCCGTCGGCGGCATCGCCTCCGAAAACCGTCACGTACAACTTGTCCGGGTCGATTTTGTAAACCTCCGTCAGGAGCTCCCACGCCCAGGCAATGGCGTCCTCTTTAAAATAGTCGCCAAAACTCCAGTTCCCCAGCATCTCAAACAACGTATGGTGGTAGGTGTCGTGCCCGACTTCCTCCAAATCGTTGTGCTTGCCAGACACCCGCAAGCATTTTTGCGTGTCCGCAATCCGCGGATGCTGCACCGGCGCGACGCCCAAGAACACATCTTTGAACGGATTCATGCCGGCATTGGTGAACAACAAAGTGGGGTCGTCTTTGATGACCAGCGGGGCAGATGGTACAATCGTATGCCCTTTGGAGGCAAAAAAATCGAGAAAAGTTTGGCGGATTTGGCGCGCGGTCATGTTTGCTATCTTAGAAGCTTCAAAAATAGGGCATAAACCAGGACCGTGGCGCGCAAAACCAAGTACTACTACGACCCCCTTTCCATGGCGTTCAAAAAGATTGAACGCACGTGGAAACACTGGTTACGCGATGTTTCGCTTTTTGCACTGACTTCCAGCTTGGTGGGAATCTTCCTTTTTTTTCTCGCCTCGACGTTTTTTGATTCCCCGCGGGAAAAACAGCTGCAGCGCGAATTGGACGAAACCGGCTTGCAAATGGAGGCCTTGGAAGAACGACTCGACGCCATGGACGAGGCCCTATCCGACATGGAAACCCGGGACAACGAGGTGTACCGCTTGGTCTTTGAAACCGACCCCCTTCCCCACGAACTTCGCCGGAACATCGGCAACACCGACCGCCGCTATGCCCAAATCCGAGGGATGAGCAACGGAGCCCTATTGGAACGGGTAGACCGCAAAGCAGAAGAAATGGGGAAACGGCTCTACATCCAATCCAAATCCCTGGACGAGGTGGTAGAATTGGCCAAGAACAAAGAACAATTGCTCGAAGCCATTCCCGCGATCCGCCCCGTGCCCGCCAAGCGCAATGTTCGCCTTGCATCGGGCTATGGCTACCGGGTTCATCCCATTTACAAAGTCCGTAAAATGCATACGGGTATCGACTTTACAGCCAAGTCAGGCACGCCCATTTACGCATCCGGCAACGGCACCGTCGTCCATCCCGGTGACCTCGGCGGCAGCGGCTACGGCATTCAAATCGTTATTTCACACGGGTACGGTTACCACACCTTGTATGCCCACCTATCCCGCGCCGTTGCGCGCCCCGGGCAACGGGTCAAACGGGGCGACCTCATTGGCTATGTAGGCAGCACGGGGCGCTCCACAGCTCCCCACCTCCACTACGAAGTCATTAAAAACGGCCGCAAAATCAATCCCATCAACTTCTTTTTCAACGACCTTACTCCGGCTGAATACGCCGCCCTCGTAGAAGAAGCCAACCGCACGAACCAGTCCTTCGACTGAGGTCAGATGGAAACAACCGCGGGTTGAATCATTTGTAAAGTAAGGAGGTTAGGCCCTTCTCGGCCCCGTGTGGGTGGAGGCAGAATTAGCCCGTTTAACGAAGGCGCAGGCGCTGTCCGGCATAAATGGGACGACGCTCGCTGATTTCGTTTACTCGGCAAAGCTCTTGCACCGTTGTTCCGTTGCGCTTGGCAATGGAATACAAGGTGTCGCCTTGCTTGACGCGGTAAACCGCACTTGGCGCAGGGGGAGCTTCGTGCAAAGCTTCGTTGTCGGCCGTAGATAGCACCGAGGGTCTGGGCTTGTGGTAAGCCCACTTTCCTTTGTAAATCAAGACATTGGGGTCACGAAGAGCCCCTGTTTTGAAGTCAATAAGGAATTCAGGGTTGAACGCCGAGCCCATGTACCGCACTTCAAAGTGCAAATGAGGACCGGTGGATCGTCCCGTGCTCCCTCCCAGCCCGATGGGTTCACCGGCCTTAACGTATTCATTGGGATCCACAAACAAAGAGCTCAAGTGGCCGTAATAGGTCTCAATTCCCGAAAAATGGCGAACAATAACCAGGTTGCCGTAGCCGCCGTAGTTGTAGTCGGAATACCTGATTTTCCCATCAAAAGCGGCGTATACCGTATCGCCCGTGGTCAACTTCAAATCGATGCCGTTGTGCATCCGGCGGTGGCGCCAGCCGTAGGCAGACACAACCTCGCCGCGAACCGGAGTCCGGTAACGCCGATGGCGAATATCCGTGGCACATAGCCACAAGGTATCTTGTTCTTGCGCCCAGTCAAAATCAACAACATGCACCTTGGTCGTGTCCCAATGCTTTCGAAAAACTTCCGGCTCCCGGTATTCGAACCGCCGAAAAGCTTTGTCCGATGTTGCGATGCTATCCAAATCCGATGCGCGGGATGCCAAGGCAGCAAAACGTTGGGTCTGGGCCTGCGCTACAGACAGGGCCATCAAACCAACGACGCAAAAAAGGAATTGACGCAAATGAGACAAAATTCAATTTGTTGAAAAAAGGAACGCTAATATACTAATTAAATGAGGTAATTTTGAAACATTCGCGTTGTCTGCTCCAAACCGCGCTGAATAAGAAAAAACCATGCCAAACATCCCCACCGTATTTGATAAACGTTACTACCCCATTCGGGATGTAGCGGCCATGTTTGACGTCAACGCCTCAACCCTGCGGTTTTGGGAGAAACAGTTTCCCGAGCTCAAGCCCAAAACGAATGCACGTGGGGTTCGGATGTACAGTCCAGAGAACATTGAAACGCTCCGTCAGATTTATTACCTGGTCAAGGAGCGCGGCTTCACCTTGAAAGGCGCCAAACAAAAAAAACAACAAAATCCTGCCGAAACGGCACAGGTGGAAGATGTGGTACGGCGTTTGATGAAGTTGCGCGAAGAACTTCAATCTTTTAAACAAACGCTGTAATCCGACCTTATGTCACGTAGCACGATCGTCCTTCTCTCTGTTCTCGGTTTTCTGGTTCTCGTTCTACTTTGGGGCGTAGGACGGTACAACAATTTGGTGTCCTTGGACGAGGGCGCCTCCGGCCAGTGGGCCAATGTAGAAAGTGCCTACCAGCGCCGCTCCGACTTGATCCCCAATTTGGTCAATACCGTAAAAGGGTACGCTAACTTCGAACGCGAGACCTTGGAGGCCGTTGTGAACGCACGCGCCAAGGCTACCTCTGTGACCGTAGACCCTGCCAACTTGTCGCCCGAAAAGCTTGCCGCTTTCCAACAAGCACAAGCCGGTGTAGGCAGTGCCCTTGGCCGCCTACTTGTTACGGTCGAAAAATACCCCGACCTCAAAGCCAACCAAAACTTTTTGGACCTCCAAAAACAACTGGAAGGAACCGAAAACCGCATCAAAGTGGAGCGCGATCGTTTCAACGAAGCCGTCAAGGGCTACAACGTAGCCGTCAAGCGCTTTCCTGGAAACATCATTGCAGGTTTGACCGGCTTTGAATCCAAAGGCTACTTTGAGGCGGAAGCCGGTTCGGAAAAGGCGCCCGACGTCAACTTCGAATAAACAAGCCGATGGCTTATTTATCTCCCGCGGAGGAAGCAGAGGTTGTGGCGGCCATCGCTGCTGCTGAGCGCGAAACAAGCGGGGAAATTCGCGTGCATCTGGAGAAAACATGCGCTCCCGAAAAGGCATACTCCGAAGCGGTACGCTGGTTTGAAAAACTTCGGATGCACCAAACCGAAGCCCGCAATGGGATTCTATTCTTTTTGGCGCCCGACTCGCACTCCTTTGCGGTGGTTGGGGATCAGGGCATTCACGAAAAAGTAGGTCTTGAATTTTGGGATCGGGTACGCGACGCCGCGTTGGCTCATTTCCGGGAAGGCCAACTGGGCAAGGGCCTAGTTGCTGGGATTGAATCGTGCGGGGAACAGCTTCACCGCCATTTTCCTTACGACGAGCAGACCGACCGGGACGAATTGTCCAACGAAATCAGCCGGAACGCATGAGGTTATCTTTCTTAGGGAGGCTTTCCCTCCTCCTCGCATGCGCTTTGTGCCTGCTTCCTGCAACCTCGTACGGACAAAACACCGCTCCTTGGAGCGAGCGGGACGGCTTGGTCGTGATCCGTACCGCAAACAATCCGCTCCAACCCGAAGAAGAAGCGCGTTTGGAGGCGTTGTTGCAAACCCGCCTGGACTCAACGGGTGCACGTCTCGTGATTGTCCTGATCGACGGCATCCAAGACGATATCAATTTGTACGCGGTTGAGCTGGCCCAGTCCTGGGGAATTGGATCGGCCGACGAAGACAACGGCGCCATTTTGCTGGTGGACCTGGAAAATCGGAAAATGGCTCTGCAAGTGGGCTATGGGTTGGAGGACGAACTTCCGGATATTACTTGTTCCCAAATCATTGAGAACGAACTGGTTCCATCATTTAAAGCGGGCGATATTGCTGGCGGTCTGGAAGCCGGGGCAGAAGCTGTTTTTGCAGCCACGCAAGGCCAATACCGGGCCCAAAAGCGAAACGAAAAAGAGTTGCCTTGGTTTGCGGTTGTCTTGTTCGTATTGTTCTTCGCCTTTACCGCGTACCGAAGCCGTAACGGCCACGGCCCGACTTACGGATCCGACGGGCGCCGAGGAGGAGGTCCGTTTTTCTTCCCCATGGGCGGAGGATTTGGTGGCGGCTCCAGCGGCGGCGGTGGCTTTGGAGGCGGGGGAGCTTTTGGCGGTGGCGGATTCGGCGGTGGCGGGTCCAGCGGCAGCTGGTAAGCAGCAACCGGTTTACGTGCTTGGGCTGCGCGAACGGGTTTCGTCATTTTTGCCGAAAAAATGCACGCATTTGGCCAACAATCCCGACCTTTGCCCCAAATTAAAAATCCATGCAAAAAGGCATTCAAACCATACTTTTGGGCATTGCCCTTGTGGCTCTTGCGGCGTGTGGCGGACCTTCCGGGGTTGGCGTGGTGCGTCAACCTGAGAAATCCGTCTTGGTGGTCATCAACAAATCGCCCAACCAAGGGTTTGTGGTCAAGAGTGTTCGGTGGATGGATAGCGAATCCAAAAAGTCTTTGGATGCACAAGTTCAGACGACAACCGAGAACGGCGCCAAGTCGGTTTTGAACCCCAAAGGATACAAAACGTTTGGATTGTTGACCGAGGTTCCCGGCGGCGCTGGGTTTACGCCAGACCGCGTTGTGGTGCAGTACCAAGTGGAGAAGGGTAAAAAAACCAAAAAAATGGTTGTGAAAAAAGTGGCCACGGCCCCTACCAAGTAACCGGACGTCCATGATTTACATCGAACGCACCGAGTCGTTTAGCGCCGCCCACCAGTTGTTCAATCCCCGGTGGTCCGAGGAGCAAAACGACGCGGTTTTTGGCAAATGTGCCAACCGGGCCTACCACGGGCACAATTTTCAACTGACGGTCGTAGTGAAGGGCGAAGTGAATCCGGATACCGGATTTGTGTTGAATTTGGTGGACCTGAAGCAGATTATGATGGAACAGGTGATTGACCACGTGGACCACAAAAACCTCAATGTGGATGTTCCTTTTTTGGCGGGACAGCTGCCGTCCACGGAAAATTTGGCCATCGCTTTTTGGTCCATCCTGGCCCCCTTTATTGCCGACTTGGGAGCTGCCTTACACTGCATCCGCCTGCGTGAAACCGATAAAAATGCCGTCGAGTACTACGGGGAATAGCCCCTTATTCGCTGGCCAATCTTCCGGATCATCCCTCCTTTTTCCTTTGTAAAACCCGCGATTTTCACCCATGAAACAAGCGTATCTCTTTCCCGGCCAAGGTTCCCAGTTCCCCGGAATGGGCCAAACCCTTTTTGATGCCGACCCCACCTACTTCCAACAAGCCGATGCAATCCTCGGTTTCTCGTTGACCGAAACGATGTTTTCCGGCAGCGACGAGGACCTGAAGCAAACCAAGGTGACACAGCCCGCCGTCTTTTTGCATTCGGTGGCGCAGGCTTTTTCGTTGGGGTCGCATTTTCAACCGGATTTGGTAGCCGGCCACTCGCTGGGAGAATTCTCGGCGCTGGTGGCGGCGCGGGCCCTGTCGTTTGAGGACGGCCTGAAGCTGGTCTACGCCCGCGCCATGGCCATGCAAAAGGCGTGCGAGGCCCAGCCCTCCACCATGGCAGCCATCTTGGGATTGCCCGATGCCGTGGTGGAAGAAGTGTGCGCCCAGGTGGACGGTGTGGTGGTTGCGGCCAACTACAACAGCCCCGGGCAGTTGGTGATTTCCGGTGCCGTAGCGGCGGTGGAAGCTGCTTGCGAAGCCGCCAAGGCCGCCGGTGCCAAACGCGCGTTAATTTTGCCAGTAGGCGGAGCCTTCCACTCGCCGTTGATGGAACCCGCCCGCGAGGAATTGGCAGCGGCCATTGCGGCCACCACCTTCCATGCTCCGGTATGCCCCGTGGTGCAAAACGTGGTGGCTCTCCCCGTTTCCGACCCGGCCCAAATTCAAGAAAACCTGATTGCTCAATTGACTGGACCGGTGCGGTGGACGCAGTCGGTACAAGCCATGGGAGCAGCCGGCGTGGGTCGATTTATTGAAGTCGGACCCGGCAAAGTGCTTCAGGGCTTGGTGAAAAAAATCCTGCCCGAGGCAGAAGTGCTGTCGGCATGAGTTTCCAAACTGCCTGGCGCAGCCCGTCGAACATTGCCTTGGTGAAGTACTGGGGCAAAACGTCTCCCCAGTTGCCTACCAATCCGTCGATTAGCATGACGCTAGACGCCTGCCGTACGGAAACTGCCGTGGAAATTGTTCCGGGGTCGGGCAAAATCCGGGTATGGGTGGACGGGGTGGAGATGCCGTCGTTTGTTCCCAAAATTGCCGGATTTTTCAAAGCCATTGCGGAGCGCCATCCGTGGACCGCGCATTTGGACTGGAGCATTCGGACGCACAACACGTTTCCACATTCCAGCGGCATTGCCAGCTCGGCCAGCGGCTTGAGTGCCTTGGCGCTGTGTGTGGTGTCGTTGGCCAAGGAATTTCAGGAGCGCATTCCGGCCAAGGACTTCTTCCGCGAGGCCAGTGTGTTGGCCCGGCTGGGGTCTGGGAGCGCGTCCCGCAGTGTGTACGGAGGTTGGGTCGTTTGGGGACGGACGCCGTCGGTTCCTGGAAGCAACCAGGAATGGGCCCATCCGTATCCGCATGCCATCGACCCGGTCTTTGCAGACTTTCGGGACACGGTTTTGCTGGTCGACGTGGGCCAGAAGGCGGTGTCCAGCACGGTGGGGCACGGTTTGATGAACAACCACCCGTTTGCCGCGGCCCGTTTTGAAATGGCCCACCGGAACATGGAATCCCTGCAGCCGCTGTTGGCCAGCGGGAACGTGGGTGGATTTTTGGACTTGGCGGAGCGCGAAGCATTGATGCTCCACGGTCTGATGATGGCCTCCAATCCGCCTTTTGTATTGATGAAGCCCGCCACGCTGTCGATTTTGGAGAAGATCCAGTCGGCGCGTCGAGAGGGTTTGGAAGTGGGCTTTACGCTGGATGCCGGCGCTAATGTGCACGTGCTGTATCCCCAACGGGCAGAACAATCCGTTCATGCGTTTGTTAACGACTCGTTGTCCGTGCATTGCAAGGACGGTGCCTTCATCCACGACCGCGTGGGAGCCGGCCCCACCTTGATCACCGAACCCACGCCCCTGTGAACAAAGTAAACCCCTCCTTTTTTGCGAAAATTCTCCTCTTTGGAGAATACGGTATCATTCGCGATGCCATGGCCCTGTCCATTCCCTTCAAGGAATACCGGGGTTCTTTTCGCTTCATTTCGGAGGGCGCTGCCGCTACGGAAACCGAGGCCGTGGATTCGCAAAATGCCTTGAAGGCGTTTGCGGCCCACCTGCGGAAGTTGTCCGAACGCCGCGAAGCTTTGGCTGTTTTGGACTTGGACCGACTGGATGCCGACCTGGAGCTCGGCTTGTATTTTGACTCCTCCATTCCGCAAGGCTTTGGAGTGGGATCGTCCGGTGCACTGGTTGCGGCCTTGTATGCCCGGTATGCGGTCAACCCCTCCCCGGTAGACCACACCCTCAACAAAGACCGATTGGTGGCCCTCAAAGCCGAATTGGCCCAAATGGAAAGCTTCTTCCACGGCCGCAGCTCCGGAATTGACCCCACCATTTGCTACCTGCAACTGCCGCTTTTGATCCGATCGGCCGACGATTTGGGCACGGTGGCACTCCCCGAAGAAAACGCCCTGGGCAAGGGCGCAGTTTTCCTCATCAACTCCGGCGCACCCGGAGAAACCCAGCCCTTGGTGACCCACTTCATGGAAAAACTGAAGGAAGAAGGCTTCCGGAAAGTCATGAAGGACCAGTTCAAGAAATACAACGACGCCTGCATCCAGGCCTTCCTTCAGGGCGACCCGGGCAGTTTGTTCCGGAATTTGAAGCCGCTGAGCCGCTTGGTAATGGAGCACTTCGACCCCATGATTCCCTCCGGCTACCACGACCTGTGGCAAAAAGGCATCGACTCCAACGCGTACTACCTGAAGCTGTGTGGTTCTGGTGGTGGCGGATACATTTTGGGCTTTGCCCCCGACTTTGAGGCGGCCGCTCCCCTTCTGGATTCCCACGAACCCGAAGTTATTTTCCGCTTCTAAAGCGCACCGCGTGGCTGGGTTGCGTCGAAAAGTGGCATTGCGCACCGCGGCCCTCTTGCTGGCGGTTCGGTGGTACAACATTGCCTTTTTAACGGTTGCCCAATCCGTCTACATTTGGAAGCTTGTGCAGTACCGTCCGGATGCGTGGACGGCCTACGGGTCTTGGGGCTTGACCGCCCTCGTGCTGGCTATCAATGCGGTGCTGATTGCGGGAGGTTCGCTGATCAACAATTTCTACGACACCGAACACGACCTGATTCACCGCCCCTGGCGCACCTTGTTTGAGCGTACCGTCGTGTTGAAATACGGCATTCCCCTGGCCTTTGCTTTTTGGATTATTGGATTGGGGTTGGCCTGGGGACTCGGCTCCCGCATGGGGCTGTTTTTTGCCGTTTATGCCCTGTTGCTTTGGATCTATTCGCACAAAAGGAAAACCCTGGGTCGGGGTGCCCACGCAGTAGCCGCTGGACTCGCCTTCTTGCCCTTTTTGGGATGCAGCCTGTGGCTTAAAACGCTGCCCATTCCCTTGCTGGGGTATGGGCTGGTCATGCTCTTGTTTGAAACTGCTCGACAGGCGGCCAAAACAGCGCAAACCGACCCCAGCATCCGCGGGTACCGCGAAGCCTACATCCTTTTGTTTGCGGCGGCCGCCACCGCCGTTGGTGTGGGATTTTTCACCCAGCAACCCGGATTTATTATGCTCGGTTTTCCGGCCGGAACCGCAAGCGCCCTGATGTCCCGTATTCAAGGAACGGTTTCCACGCAGTCGGCCCGAAACCTCGACACCTTTTTGAAGGTCTACATGGTGTTTTCCTTGGGGGTGTTGGTGTTTTTGCTGTAAGCTGCCAACCGGAAGGAATTCGCTCCAACGGAACGACTTTCTCCCGCTAATTACCGATACAGCGTAAACACCCCCGTCTCCTCGGCTTTCTTGCCCAGCGGCAGGTGAAGCAGAACCCGATAGGAGTACACCCCGTCTTGCGCGGGTTGTCCGCCGAAGGTTCCGTCCCAGCCTTGGGTTATGTCCGTGGAGGTGTAGATGACGTTGCCCCAGCGGTTGAAGATTTGGAGCTCCATCCCTTCGATCCCCAAACCTTTCACCAAGAAGTAATCGTTCACCCGGTCTCCGTTGGGGGTGAAGCCCGTGGGTACGTAGAAGTAGTAGTCCATCTGTACCACGACTTCCAGGGTGATGGCGTCGGAACAGCCCAAGGTGTCTGTGATGACCAGGGTCACGTTGTAGCGCCCCGGAATCGCGTAGGTGTGGATGGGATTGGCGTCGGTGGTGTTGACCAACGTTCCGTCGCCAAAATTCCAACTCCAGGTGCTGTGCGGCGTGGCCAGGTTTTGGAAGCGTACTTTGAGCGGATTGATGCCGTCCACGTTGTATCCAAAAGAAGAATTGGGCACCGGCATCACTTGCACCCACACCGAGTCGGTCCGGGTGAAGCCGCAGTCGCCGGTGAGCGTGTATTTGTAGTAACGGGTGATGGCCGGGGAAACGCTGATGCTGTCCGTGTTTTGACCCGTTTCCCACAAAATGCTGGAGTACGCGCCGCCCACGTAGCCGGTATTGCCGATTTTCACCACGGCGCCGGGGCAAATAACGGTGGATGCGGGGATGGTTTTGAGCGTATCTACCGGCTGGAAATACACGGTAACGGAATCCACCACCGCGGTGCCCATGCACTCGTCTTGCGCGTAGAAATAATACGTGGTTTGGGTGGTGGGGGCGACCACCAACTGGTTTCCACCGGTGGTGTCCGTGTTCCACCAGGACTTGACTACGCCTTCGCCACCCGCCGCTGTACCCACAAAGGTGGCCTGGTCGCCGGGGCATTGGAGGGTGTCGTTGCCCGCTTGCAAGGCAATGGAGACCGCGGGGTTCACTTTGTCCCGTATGCGGTAGCGCACAATTTTGGAGGGGTAGTCCGCGCAAAACGTGCTGACCGGTTGCATCACCAGCTGGATGATTTCCGGACCCTCGGCCACGCCGTCGTCAAAAGCTTGAATCCACACGGTGTCCCGCGTCTGGCCGGGCAGCAAAGTGACCACGCTTGGCAGCGGCGTAAAATCCACGCCGGGCTGGGCAGTGCCCTGGTTCTGCGTAAACGCAATATTCATGGTATCCGTGGTGGCTCCCTTGCGTTCGATGATCAGGCCGGAGGCTTTGCACCCCTCTACCACGTTGGTGTCTGAAAACGAATTGCCCGAATTGGTGGAGCGGGACAGGGTGATGGTGGGGAGCTGGAAAGAGCGGGCGCCCAGAAATACGGCGGAATTCAACGAGCCGTCGGCCACGTCGGCGATAATCATCTTGATGGTGTAGAGCTGGCCGCATTGGACGCGGGCTTTGGCGGTGAAAACGTCGGTAAACCCGGAATAGCCGGTGCTAATCCCTGCGGCAGCCACGTTGTTATTGAAGTAAACCGAATGCGCCACAAAATTGGGGTTGGCCGCCAAACAGGTGGCCACCGACCCGCCTCCGGTGGGGGCACCTCCGTTGATGGTGTTTACGGCCACCGGCACGTTGGTACCGGGAATTTTCGCCAAGTTGACCGTGTCGATCGTGGTGTTACTACCCCCGTTGATGCCTTTTCCGATGAGAAAAAAGCCAAAGGCGTCGTTGTACTGGGTGCAGGTATAGCCTGCGTATTCGTTAGACGCGAAGACATAGTCAAACTTAACCGAATCCCCGGGTGCAATGAACGAAAACATGATTTGCGCCTTGTCGTTCAGAGAGGTCTGGGAGCTTCCGATGGCGGACAAAACCGTCAACAAATTGGCCGACTGGGACGTTCCGTTGCCTGCTGCACCAGATTGCCCTAGAACCACGTCGTTCGCACCGCCCGTAACCATAACAATGCCACTGTCCAGACCGAAGTTGGAATTGTGGGACGGAAAGGTGAATTTGCCAATTTGGGGACTCGGGCCCTGGTTGAGGAACATGTTGTTCGCCAAGTTAATGGGCATGGGAAGCAAAGAGAAATTGGGACCTACCAATACATTCTGCGCCAGCCACTGGGGGTTGTTGCGGGGCGCCGTGGAATTCACGGAAATATTTTGCGCCCACGCCGGGAAAAGCAATCCCGCGCCCAGAAAGGCCAACGTGCAGGCGATCAGTCGCTTGGTGATCATCTTCCAAATATAGGGAATT
>Ga0164292_10002388_pt1 | contig 15317 bp, 20 predicted proteins | sample GEODES117metaG_FD_111486 | JGI IMG/M metagenome (GOLD analysis project Ga0164292, IMG submission 111486) | Eutrophic lake water microbial communities from Lake Mendota, Wisconsin, USA - GEODES117 metaG | ecosystem: Environmental > Aquatic > Freshwater > Lake | place: USA: Lake Mendota... | reverse complement strand
CGCGCTACATCACCGGGCAGGTGCTGGCGGTGGATGGCGGGATGGTGATGTAGATCAAAGCTTGATGTGGAAGCGGTCGGTCGGTTTGATGGACTGAACGAAAGCGCAGAGGAGGTTGATGATGTGTTCGACGTCGCGCAGGTCGCAGGTTTCGACGACGGAGTGCATGTAGCGAAGAGGGAGGGAGACGAGGGCGCTGGGGATGCCTTCTCTCTGGTTGAAGATGACGTCGGTATCCGTGCCTGTGAAGCGGGATGAGGACTCGTGTTGGAGGGGGATTTTGGCTTTTTCGGCGACGGCCATGAGTCGTTTGGTGACTTCGGGATGGTTGGCGCTGCCGTGGGTGAGGCTGGGGCCGGAGGCGAGTTTGACTTCGCCATGTTTGCGGTGGTTCACGTCGGGGGTGTCGGTGGCGTGGGTGACGTCGAGGACGATGGCGATGGCTGGCATGAGGCGATGGGCGACCATGCGGGCACCGTGACCGCCGATTTCCTCCTGGACGGCGTTGACTCCGATGACGGTGGACGAGGGGCGGGTTTTGGCTTTGGCGAGGCGAGCGAGTGTCTGGGTGATGATGTAGCCGCCGATGCGGTTATCGAGGGCGCGGCCAATGAGGCGATGTTTGCCGAGGGTTTCGACGCTGTCGGCGTAGACGAGGGGGTGGCCGACACGGATCCCGGCTTTTTTGACTTCAGCATCGCTCGTGGCACCGATATCGACCCAGAGTTCGTGGACTTTTGGGACTTTTTCGTCTTCTCGGTCGCGAATGTGGATGGCGATGTTTCCGATGACGCCCCGGACTGAGCCTTTGTCACCGAGGATGTCGACGCGGCGGCCACGTGCAGTGGCGACATCGGAACCCCCGACACGATCGACGAAGAGGAAGCCGTCTTTTGAGATGTGTTTGACCATGTAGCCGATTTCGTCGGCGTGGGCTTCGAGCATGATGACGGGGGCTTTGGGATTGGAGCCCTGGAGGGTCGCCCAAGCGGAACCGTAGGCGTCATTTTCGACTTTGTCCGCGAAGGAGCGGACGTAGTTTGCCCATTTGCGTTGGCCCTGAACTTCGAAACCGGTGGGGCTGGGGGTGGAGAGAAGGTCGATGAGGAAGGGGTGATCTGTGCTCATGGGGGAGGTTATTTGGGGATGATGGCGAGGTAGTTGCGGACGGTGGACCAACCGGGACGGGAGGTTTCTTTTCCGGAAAGGTTACGGAACCAAAGGGCGGTGGAGTTGCCGCCATCGAGATTGAGGGCACGCATGGGCCTGAGGCCTGGCAGGGCGCCTGGGGTGGCGAGTGCCTGAGCGAGGGCTCCGAGGCTACAGGAATCGGCGGTGCCGATGGCCCAGAGGAAGCTGCCGTCGGTGGCGATGAAGGTTCTGGCGCGGGATTTTGACGCGTCGAGACCTTTGATGGGGCGGCTGCTCTCGAGCAAACGGGGGCCGGACTGGAGGGCGTCGGTGATGTTGGAGTGGCCTTGATACTCGGAGTTCCAGATGAGGTAGGATTGATCGCCCAGCTGCAGGGCGGTGCCGGCGATGAGGCTGGAGGTGGTGAAACTTGAGAGAAGTCTGCCGTTTGAGATGGAGAGGCCCAGGGGTTTGAAATCGGGTGAGAAGAAGCCGCCATTGACTCCGGCGATGGCGTTGTGCTGTCGCAAGAGATTGGCGATGGCCCGGCCGCCGGCGTTGGGGTTGGGCTGGTCGATGACGGCGAGCCGGAGTTGACGGGAATCGAAGATGACCAGGTCGAGGTCGATGGATTTGGCGGGGGAAACCACGCGGATCTGGTGGTGACTGGCGGCGGGGTGGAGGGTTTCAGGCGGGGAGGTTCGCTCGGTGCTCCAGGAGGTTGAGTGAGCGGGTGAGGGAGGGTAGGAAGGGTAGCCGAGGGCTTCGGGTTTTGGGGTGGGAGAGGGTTTAGCTTGAGGGGTGGTCTTGGGATTGACGGGTGCGATGGAACCGAAGACGGGTGTCATCGGCTGTTGCGAGGGAGAAGGGGAGTAGGGAGATTTGCACTGGCAGAGCCATGCCGGGAGAGTCCAAAGGAGGATGCGAAAGAGGCTGGACATGGTGCGATTAGCCCGTGAATTGGGTTTGGTGCATCCACTCGACCAAGAGACCGAGCGCGCGCGCGCGGTGACTGAGTTGATTTTTAACTTCAGCGGGCAGGACGCCGAAGGTATCTGTGTGGCCGTCCGGGGTGAAGAGTGAGTCGTAGCCAAAGCCGCCGCTGCCTTGTTCGGTGAGTCGGAGCGTACCTTCGACGGCTCCGGAGTGGGTGCAGAGGACTTGGCCGTTTCGCGCGAAGGCGATGCAGCAGCGAAAGCGGCCGGGGAAGGTGGCGGTGGGGTCGGCCAGTGAAATCGGGGTAAGTTCTTTTTTGAGGCGTTCTCGGTTATCGGCGTCCGTCGCATTAGGGCCGGCGAAACGAGCGGAATAGACGCCGGGGGCGCCATGGAGGGCGTCGACTTCGAGGCCTGAGTCGTCGGCCAAGACAAAGGTTTCTGGGAGTGCAAGGCTGGCGGCGAGAGCTTTGATGATGGCGTTGGCCTCGAAGGTGGTGCCGGTTTCTTCGGGGATCGGCAGGTGGGGGTGGCTGCGCAGATTTTCGATTTCCCACTGCGGGCCGAGGATTTGGCGCACTTCGTCGGTTTTGTGCGCGTTGGTGGTGGCAAACAGGAGTTTGGGCATGGCAATCGGGTTATGAAGAGCGCAAGGCATCGAGTTTCGCAACGAAACGATTTCAGGTTGCCGTGGGGCGGTTAGCCGCTATGATCTTGGCCCGTTCCGGAACCTATCGGGTTACGGACGCGACGCCGGATTAGCTCAGTGGTAGAGCAGTTGATTTGTAATCATCAGGTCGCGAGTTCGACTCTCGCATCCGGCTCCATTTTGGCTCTTGAGGTGCTTGAGCCTGTGTGGGCGTGGCAGATGTCCCAGTCTGCGTTGGATGGAAGGTTACTGCGATTCCTTCTTTTTGAAGAGGCGCTGGAGGAAGCCTTTTTTGGGTTCTTCGGCGGGTGGGGGTGTGGTGGGCGTGGTGGCGGCGGGTTTGGGCTGGGCTTTTTCCAGGTCGACGGGGGCTTTAACCCGGCCACTGCTAGTGGTCTCGGCGGGTTCGTTTTCGGGTTGTTGGAATTTGGTGAAGTCGAGCATCGATGGCCGCATGGTGGGCGAGTTGACGCGGTAGTTGATGACCTTGGGCGTTTTGGCAGTGCCTTTTGAGTCGTATTCGTGCACGATTTGCTGGAAGACTTCGCCCTGGAGATTGGACAGTCGCTCCTCCTTCATGCGGCCAAAGGAATCGAAGTACGTCTGGGCACGGGCGACGAGGTTTCCGGCGCCGTCGTAGATATTGCCCATGACAGGAAGGCTACGTTCGTTGAGCCGATAAAGGCGGCGGAGGATGAGGACGCCATTTGCATCGAAGGTTTTTTGTTCCAGTTCGCCTGTGTTTGGGTCGCTTACCGATTCGGTTCGGGTGCCATCGGTGTGGAGGATGGTTTTTCCGCTGACGATGCTATTGGCTTGAGCGGAAGCGGTTCCGTGCACAGTCAGGGTCAAACAAATGGCAAGAAAAGCACAGCAGGGTTTCATGATTTGAACGAGAATCGGCTCATGCTATCAGTTAGGGCGGTCATCACAATTCCAAAATTGCACACGGTCAGCGTGTGTTTGATCCTAGAGTGACATGAAAACAGAAGATTTAGCGAATGAAACGAAGGCGGTCGAGGGAATCGATTGGCAGGCTTTTTTGGTGGGTGTGCTTCGTGATTTCGATTGTGTGACCGGAACGTTGCATCGGTTTGACACGACAGATCAGCATTTGAAGTTGGTGGCGCAGCAGGGAATCCCGGAGGTTTTAATGCCTGTCGTTCAGTCCATTCCGATGGGGAAGGGGATTGCTGGAGCGGCGGCGCAGACTCGGGAGCCGGTGGAGATGTGCAATTTGCAGACGGACCGGTCCGGAGTGGCGAAACCGGGGGCGAAACAGACGCAGGTACAGGGTTCATTGGCGGTGCCGGTGTTGGATGGTGAGCGTTTGTGCGGCACCTTGGGGATTGGGAAGATGGCGCCTTATGATTTCACGGCGGAGGAGAAATCGCGATTGCTGGAGGTGGCGAGGGGGGTAGCCGAGGCCCTTGCGGCGAGCAGTCGATAAACCTAAAAACGGAAATGGCCGAGGGCGAATCTGCCGTCGTCATTGGCCCCACAAGGCTTCCCGCTTCTCGGGTGGCATCACTTTATCGATGCAACCGTTGCGAACCGGGAAGCCTTGTGAAGCCAAGCACGACACCATCTTCATCCCTTTCCATTTCCGTTTTTAGGATAAAGGGTCCGCGCTTGACAGTTTAGGTGAGTGGCCTTCAGGGTGTGGAGAATGTTGGTGTCCACACGTCTATTGCTCATCCGAAGTGTCCGGTTGGGGCTTTTGGTGCTGGCGGTGGTTTGTTTGAAGGATGCGAATGGCCGGAGGCAGGCTGAGGCGGATGCGGGGGCGTTGACGGTGGACAGGGTGAGGGACTTTTTTCCCGGTGGGGCGGTGGTGACGAATGCGAGTTCGGGGGCGTGGCGGGAGGTGAGGGATGGGTCGGGGGTGCTTTTGGGGACGGTGAGCCAGACGGCTCCGGAATCGGATCGGGTGATTGGGTATTCGGGGTCGACGAATACCTTGATTGCGAGGGATGCGACGGGGAAGATTTTGGGGTTGCGGGTCTTGCGCAGTGGAGACACGTCTGACCACTTGGCGGAGGTGGTGGGGGAGAGGGCGTTTTTTGGGCAATTTCGAGGCAAGACGGCGGAGGAGTTGCGTTCGTTGGTGCCGGATGCTGTGTCTGGGGCGACGTTGACTAGCAGTGCGATTGCGGAGGGGGTGTTACGGCGGTTGGGCGGTGAGGTGGGGGAGTCGCTGCGATTTCCAGAGGCGATAACGCTGGAAGAGGTAAGGGTGTTGGAGTCGCGTGCAGCGGGGTTGAGACCGATGACAAGAGGGGGAGGGTTTGAGGTGTTGGATGGGCAGGGGCAAGTGATAGCAGTGGTGCTGCGAACAGCGCCGGAGACCGACACGCTGGTGGGTTACAAGGGGCCTTCGGACACGTTGATTTTGCTGGATGCGAAAGGTGAAAAGGTGCAGCGGATTGCTTTGCGGAAGAGTTATGACACGAAGCGGTATGTGGGATATGTCACGGGCGATGCTTATTTCACGGGGCTTTTCAATGGGCGGTCGATGGAAGAGTTGAAGGATTTGGATTTTAAAGCGGCCAAGATTGAGGGTGTTTCCGGTGCGACGGAGACCAGTTGGTCTTTGGCGGAGGGTTTGAAGCGAAGGGCAGGGAAGTGGATAGGCGACCAGAGTTTGGTGCCGAGGGAATGGAGGGACGTGCGATGGCGGTGGCAGGATTGGGGGCATTTGGTGGTGATTGGCAGCGCGTGTTTGATGGCGTTTACGAGTTTGCGAGGGCGACCCTGGGCGCGGCATGGACATCATTTTTTGTTGGTGGTGTATGGAGGATTTGTCTCGGGTGAAATGCTATCGCAAGGGTTGATGATGGGCTGGGCGGGTGCGGGATCTCCCTGGCGAACGGCTCCAGGGCTGGTGTTGCTTTTGGTGGTGGCCTTGCTGGGTCCTGTGGTGACACGGAAGGCGTTGTATTGTCATCACATTTGCCCGCATGGGGCGTTGCAGCAGTTGCTGGCGAAGCGATTGAAATGGCAATGGAGCCCGTCTCGGCGTGTGGATCAATGGTTGAGCCGGGTGCCTTTTGTGTTGCTGGGAATCATTGTCTTTTCGGCGATGCTGGCTTGGCGGTTGGACCTGAATGCGTTGGAGCCCTTTGATGCGTATTTGTTTCGAGTCGCGGGTTGGGGGGTGATTGCGTTGGCTGTCGGGGGACTGATGTGGTCGGCGATTACTCCCTTGGCGTATTGCCGTTATGGGTGTCCGACGGGAGCGGTGTTCAAGCTGCTGAGGGTGAGTGGTGAGGGGGATCGATTGGGCTGGCGGGAGGTGGTATCGGGGCTGATTGTTTTGAGTGCGTGGGGGATGAGTTATGTGGTTTAGGTGGATGGTTGTGGTAGCTGTTTTTTTGGGAGGGTGTGGAGGAAGGGAGGCTTTGGTGATGGAGGGAACGGCGATGGGGATGCGTTGGCGGGTGCAGGTGGCGGGTGGAGAGGCGGCTGGGATTCAAGAGGAGGTTTCTCGCGTGATGGATGGATGGGAGATGGCGGCATCTCTTTGGAGGGAGGACTCAGAGTTAGCTCGGTTGAATCGCGAGCCTGAGGGGAGGTGGATTAAGTTGGGGGAGAGGCTTTGGAAGGCGGTTGCACTGGCTCGAGATGTCGCCCGAGAGGCGGACGGGGCCCTGGATATCACGGTAGGGCCACTGGTTGAATTGTGGGGATTTGGTCCGAAGGGGGGGCGAGAAAGGCCGTCAGAACGGGAGGTTCAGGCGGTGCTGAGCCGTTGTGGGTGGCGTCATTTGGAGTTCGATGATGAGGGGTGTTTGATACGGAAACTGACGGCGGGAGTGGAGTTGAATGTGAATGGAGTGGTGGAGGGGCTGGTTCTCGAGGAGTTGGCTAGGGGGTTGAGGGCGAAGGGGTATGGGGATTTTCTTTTGGAATTGGGAGGGGAATTGCTGGCGGCTGGCCATTCGACTACAGGGAAACCATGGATGGTGGCGGTGCAGGTGCCTGGAGGAGGGGCGAAAGAGTCGTTTACGAGGATGCCGCTGACTGACATGTCTTTGGCAACGAGTGGGACCTATCGGCACTTAAAGGTCGAGGATGGGAAGGATTTTTCACATTTGATTGATCCTGTTACGGGGAGCCCGGTGGCGCATCAATTGACTTCGGTCAGTGTGATGGATGCGGATTGCGGTCGTGCGGATGGTTTTGCCACGGCCTTGTTGGTTTTGGGGCCTGAAAAAGGGCGGGTGGTGGCTGAACGGTTAGGTTTGAGGGTGATTTGGATTGAGGCGGTTAAGTGATTTTTGGAGTGTGGAGGAGGGTTGCGCTGGGCGGTTGGGCGGCTACTTTGGGCGGTGAATTCCAGTCGGCCCAGCAATCGAAACGTTTCCTTTTACGGGGTATGGGTTGCGGTTTGGTGTGGATTGACCGTGGCTTGGGCGGGTGATTTGGAAAGTAATGGTGAGTTTCGCCGGGCACAAAGCGCAATGGCGGAAGGATTGCCTGGGGTTGCAGCGCTGCGCGCTGAAGGCTTGTTGGGCCGAAAAGACATGGAGTGGAGTTCGGAGGAGGAGGAGATCTTGGCGACGCTTTCCGCAGAAGGATGGACGAGGGATGGGCGACCCGATCGGGTTTTGAAGTTGTTGGAGGGCAAGGCAAAACCCCACGGGGCTCTGTTTTGGCGAGGGCAAGCGCTGTTGATGCAGAAGAACTTGGATGAAGCTGAGGTCGTGTTGAGAGGACATGAGAATGCGGGTCGGTTTGCGGAGCGTGCACGGCTTTGCTTGGCGCTTGTTTTCACTGCGCAAGGAAGGGAGGCGCTGGCGCGTCGGGAATTGAAGGATCTGCGTGACAGCGCAGACGTTGAATTGGCGAAACGTGCGCGTTTGATGTTCAATGAATCCGAGCTGAAGGAAGGGCGGAATGATGTGGTTGCGGAACGTTTGCAGCGGGAGCCCGACAGAATGGCTGATGATGTGATGTTTCTGCGCGCGAGGGCGGCGTTTCAGAAAGGGGAATTGAAGGAGGCGGAAGATTTGGTTCGGGAACTGATCAAGCGCGACTCTGGAGGTCTGCGCTTGCATCATGCTTGTGTTTTGCTGCAGGCGGAGATTCTCTCAGCGAGTGGGCGCCAATTGGAGGCGCACGATGCGTTGATTGGGTTTTTGGACGAAGAAGTGGATGGTGATTTTCAGCATGAAGCTTTTACCTTGCTGCAACGGGTTCGTGAGGATTTGCCTGAGGATAAGCGTGCCGTGCTGCCAGCAGAGGTTTTTGCGTGGATTGCTCAGGTGACACGCCCTGAACACCGAGGAAATGCTCTGTTTCTGGCAGCAGACTGGCTGGCGGATCGGGGCCGTCGAGTCGAAGCGACCGGGCTGTTTGAAGCTCTGCTTGTCGGTCATCCCGGGCATCGGATGGAAAGCGAGACGATGCGCCGAGTCATGGAAATCCATGGAACTCAAGGACATGACGCTCGAGTTTCGGTGTTGGCGGATGGATGGCGTGGCAAGTACGGAGGCGAGGGTGTTTCGGTGGTAGATCTGATCACAGGCGGGCTGCTGTTTGGCAGGGGAGATTACACCGAGTCGATGGCGAAGTTTCAGCGGGCGGCAGATCTTGCGGTAAGTCTTGGGGATCGGCGAAGGGCGCTCTATAACGGAGCGGTTGCCGCGATCAAGGCGGGTGAACTGGCGGTTTATTCCAGTTTGTTTGCGCAACTTCAATCGGTGAGTGATTCGGAGGCGCAAGGTGTCCCGTCAGCCAGTGCAGGAAGCCGATCTGGAGAGGCGGCTGCAGATTTGGAGCTTGATCTCGCTCTGGAGAAGGTGGTTTCGGGGGATGCGCCGTCAGGACTTGATCTTGCGAAATTCACGGAAGCTTATCCGGATCATCCGCGGTGGGTGGAGGCCCAAGTCGCGCTTGCCGAGTTGGCGCTGTTGGATTCTCCGCCACGGGTTAAGGGGGCGGAATCTGCATTGAATGAAGCAGCGAAGAAGATTGGAGGGGATACCTCCGGTGAAGTCATGCAACGGGTAGCCTACACGCGGCTATGGTGCCGGGAAGCCGAATCAGACTGGAAGGGAGTGATAGAGGTGGGGCAGGCATTTTTGAAGGCGTGGCCTCAGGCTGGTTTGTCGTCGGAAATTCACATGAAGGTCGCCGAAAGCTTCTATCGGATGGAAGATTACGCCAACGCCCAAACCCAATTTGAGTTGGTAGCGAAAAGTTATCCCGGCTCAGAATTTGCGGAGGCGGCCATGTTTTCGGCAGGAAAGGCGGCGATGAATCTGCAAAATGTGGATGCTGCGATTGGAGTTTGGGAGGCGTTGGCTGCGCAGGAGGGGAATTTGAGCCGAGCGGCACGCTTGCAGCAGGCAATGGCCAAGCGGAGAGAAGGAAAGGAACCGGAGGCACTTAAAGTCGTTAACGGGCTGCTTGCTGAGAAGAATCTGGATGAGGTGACGCGGAAGTTGTTGATCTTTGAAAAGGTTGAGTTGCACATTCAACTGGGTGCAAAGGAAGAGAAAGAATTGGCGGCGGCAGTGGGGGTTCTTGAGCAGTTTCTCAAGGGACCTGATGCGAAAGGAGCGTGGCGTGCGCGAGGAGGCTATTGGTTGGCATATGCCCTGAGGAAGCAAAAAGAGGATGTTGCCGCTCTGAAGGCCTGTCAGGGAGTGGTTGATCAAGTGGATTTAGCCCAGGCACTTGATCCAGAATCGGCCGTCTGGTACTATAGGGCGGGTTTTTTGGCGATCGAACTGCTTGAGAAAAGCGGCCAATGGGAGGGGGCGGCAAGGATGGCGGAACGTTTGGCGCAGGCTGGAGGGGATCGGGCCATTGAAGCCAAAGATGTGGCAACAAAGATTCGGCTGGAGCGATTTTTGTGGGATGACAAACCATGAGGCTGGCCAAATGGGCGCAAAAGAAACGTGCGAATTCAGAAAAAGCCTTTGACAACAGGGCTGGGAACCATAGCTTCGCGCTCACTTTTTCTCAAAAGGCAGGGGTGTGTCGTCTCCAGATTCCGGTCTGAGTTCGATACATTCTGGTCGCTAGAGAAAGAGGAGGAAACCTGGCCGCCCCGGTTCCCGCCCGTAGAATTTGCTGATGTAGCTCAGTGGTAGAGCACGTCCTTGGTAAGGACGAGGTCGAGGGTTCAACCCCCTTCATCAGCTCCATGGGAGGGATATTTGGACGGGAAGGTTTCCGAGACAGACGAAACGAATCCACAACGACAAGCGAACAACCTTCCTTTATGGCTAAAGAATCCTTCCAACGTAATAAGCCGCACGTCAACATCGGCACCATCGGCCACGTTGACCACGGCAAGACCACCCTCACCGCTGCAATCACGACCACACTTGCCACGAAGGGCTTTGCCCAAGCTCGCAAGTATGACGACATTGATGCTGCTCCAGAAGAAAAAGCTCGCGGTATCACGATTAACACCGCGCACGTCGAATACGAAACCGACAACCGCCACTACGCGCACGTCGACTGCCCCGGGCACGCTGACTATGTGAAAAACATGATCACAGGTGCAGCGCAAATGGACGGAGCCATTTTGGTTTGTTCGGCTGCCGACGGCCCAATGCCACAGACTCGTGAGCACATCCTTTTGGCTCGCCAAGTGGGTGTTCCTGCTCTGGTTGTTTTCCTGAACAAGGTTGACATGGTGGATGACGAAGAGCTTTTGGAACTCGTTGAGATGGAGGTCCGTGACCTTCTTTCCAAGTATGAGTATCCTGGTGACGACATTCCGATTGTGAAAGGCTCTGCACTCAAGGCTCTTGAGGGTGATGAAACCCACCGCGCTAATATCTTCAAGCTGATGGACGCTGTTGATGCTTACATCCCGCTTCCTGAGCGTCCGATTGACCAAGATTTCCTGATGCCGATCGAAGACGTGTTCGCGATCGAAGGTCGTGGCACCGTTTGCACGGGTCGTGTTGAGCGCGGGATCGTCAAGAAAATGTCCGAAGTCGAAGTTGTTGGCATTCGCGACACGATTAAGACCACTGTTACCGACATCGAAATGTTCCGCAAACTCCTCGACGAAGGTCGTGCGGGTGACAACGTAGGTCTGTTGCTCCGCGGCGTGAAAAAGACTGACGTCGAGCGCGGCCAAGTCATTGCCAAAGTGGGTTCTGTGAAGCCACACAAGAAGTTCAAGGCTGAGATCTATGTTCTCTCCAAGGACGAAGGTGGTCGCCACACCCCATTCTTCAACAATTATCGCCCTCAGTTCTACTTCCGGACGACGGACGTGACTGGCAGTGTGACCCTTCCTGAGGGTGTTGAAATGGTGATGCCTGGTGATAACGTTTCGATCCAAGTGGAACTCATCACCCCAATCGCAATGGAAAGAACAATCCGGTTCGCCATTCGCGAGGGCGGGAAGACAGTGGGTGCTGGCCGTGTGGCTGACATTCTCGACTAGTTCTTCGTGCCACGGTTTGCTTGTCTTGAGCGCCGCGGGATCTGAATTCGGGTCCTGCGGTTGCTTGTCTCTGAAGGCGACCGTGGTGTCCTATTGAATTAAGATCAAATTTGAGGAAGATTTCAAGGTGTCAAAAGGTCAGTAGCTCAGTTGGTAGAGCGGCGGTCTCCAAAACCGCGTGTCGGGGGTTCGAGTCCCTCCTGGCCTGCCACCCGAAACATCTCCTCTGAAGTCAGTCAAGATAAGCCGTCAAAACCACACATGAACCGAATCCGCAAATACTGGGGCGAAGTTGTTCTGGAACTCAGAAAAGCCACCTGGCCTTGGGATCCCAAAGAGAAGGGATTTGCCAAGTACAAGGAACTGAATGATTCCACCATCGTCGTCTTCATTGCCATGCTATTGCTTGGTGCGTTCGTTTCGTTTTTTGACTTTGCGCTGCGTAAGTCCTTCGAATTTTTTGTCAACTAAGATGACGGCGACGACGCCTGCATCGACCACCTTATTTTCCTGAACTAAAATCATGGGAGCTATACCTGAACCTCGCGACCAATGGTACGTCATTCACGTGCGTTCCGGAATGGAGGGCCGTGTTCGTGACAGCATGTTGCGCCGTATCGAGCAGGAGGAGATGGGAGATTACGTCTACCAGGTTCTCGTTCCGGTTGAGCGTGTGTCTGAGGTGAAGAAAGGGAAGAAGACAGAAAGCAATCGGAAGTTTTTTCCTGGTTACGTCATTGCGAATCTCTATCTCTTGGACGAGCACAATCGTTTGGTGGATAAGAGTTGGTATTTTGTTCGTGAGACAGATGGTGTTCTTAATTTTGCCGGCGGCAAGGATCATCCAATCGCCATGCGTCCGCGTGAGGTAGAGGCGATCCTGGCACAAGTTCGCGAGCGGGAAGACTCGGTCATTCCGAAAATCGCATTCAATGTAGGCGACTCCGTGCGGGTTGCTGACGGACCCTTCGAGAGCCAAACCGGCATCGTTGAGGAAATCGACCCGACTCGCGGCGTGCTGCGGGTGGCGGTCAACATCTTCGGGCGTTCCACCCCTGTTGATTTGGAATACTGGCAGGTGGAAAAAGCATAACTACAACATGCCTGAAAGGGCGGGGTCTGGTGACTTCGTCTTCGAAAGCAGCCCAAACAGCACCAGAACAAAGGGAAATCATCCATGGCCAAAGAAATCGTTAAACTCATCAAGCTCCAAATTAAGGCAGGAGCTGCCAACCCCGCGCCACCGATCGGCCCAGCTTTGGGTCAAGCCGGCGTTAACATCATGGCCTTCTGCAAGGAGTTCAACGCCGCGACGCAAAAAGTCGCTGGCGACATCCTGCCGACTGTCATTACCGTCTACAAAGACAAGAGCTTCACGTTCATCACGAAGCAACCTCCGGCATCGATTCTGCTCAAGAAGGCAGCAAACATTGCCTCGGGTTCAAAGGAACCGAACAAGATCAAGGTCGCCAAAATCACCAAGGCGCAACTTCTTGAGGCGACCAAACTCAAGATTGAAGACCTGAACACGCAGGATCTTGAACGCGCATCTCTCATCATGGCGGGCACAGCTCGGCAGATGGGAATCGAAATCGTCGGATAAGCCCCAAATTTTAATCAACCCCAGCAGGAGAGCTAGAACTCGCCAACACTGCAAAAGCCATGCAAGCAAGAAGCAAACGTTACAAGAAGGCCGCCGAGATGATCCCGGACGGCAAGATGTTCACCTTGGAAGAAGCTGCCGACCTCGTTCGGAAACTCCCAGGGACGAAATTTGACCAAACTGTCACCCTTTCCTTCAAGATGGGTGTTGACCCACGCAAAGGCGACCAAATGGTTCGCGGCACGTGCCCACTGCCACACGGAACGGGTAAGTCCGTTCGCGTCGCGGTCTTCGCTCAAGGTGCTGCTGCTGAGGCGGCTAAGGCGGCTGGGGCTGAGGTTGTCGGCTACGAAGACTTGATCGCCAACATCAAAAACGGAGTCATGGACTTCGATGTGGCCATCGCTACGCCTGCCGCCATGAATGAGGTCCGGAAGCTGGGTAAACAACTGGGGCCTCGTGGTTTGATGCCGAACCCACGGACGGGGACGGTGACGGAAGATCCTGCCGCAGCTGTTTTGGCGGTGAAAGCAGGGCGGGCAGATTTCAAGCTCGACAAGAATGGGAACATTGCCTCTTCGATTGGCAAGGCCTCGTTTGCGATTGAAGCCTTGTCGGAGAACGGCACAGCATTGATTGAGGCGATTGTCCGGGCCAAGCCAGCCACCGCACGCGGCAAGTATGTTCACTCCATCACCCTTGCGGCTACCATGTCGCCGGCCATCCGCATTGATGCGGGCCGTTACATCAAAAACTAACTTGGAGAACTGTTTGACTGATGAAAGCCGAAAAAACGCTATTGATTGAGGACTTGCTCCGGAGAGTGAACGGCTCACCGTTCTTGTTCGTCGCAGATTACACAGGTTTGACCGTCGACAAGTTTGCTGAGTTGCGTAAGCGCTTGCGGGCCTGTGACGCGGAGATCCACGTCTTTAAGAACAACCTGGTGAAGAAGGCCGCTGAACGGGCTGGCCTTCCTGAAGGTTTGGGAGATGTGCTGGTTGGGCAGACTGCGGTCGTGACTGGGGCGCAAGACGTTTGTGCCGCAGCCAAGGTGATGAAGAACTTCACGGACGAGTTCAAGAAGCCAGAGATCAAGGGCGGCGTCCTTGATGGGGCTCTTTTGAATCCGGCTGGGATCCAAGCTTTGGCGGATCTTCCGTCTCGCGAAGTGCTTCTGGCAACCTTGCTGGGCGTTCTTCAGGCCCCTGCTTCGAAACTGGTCCGCACGCTCAGCGAGCCCGCTGCCTCTTTGGCCCGTCTGCTTCAGGCGAAAGCGGAAAAAGGTGCCTAACATGGAGTGGTTGGAGATTTGATCCAGCCTCTCTTCCGAAACGTTCCTTCCGAAACAACAATTTGATTAGATGACGGATTATCCCGTCTGAACACAACACCCAATGGTTCCTTGCCGGAAAGTAGGCTTGCTTTCTTAAATCATCCGGAGCTCCGGAAAACGGCGATACCGACACAAAATAACATGGCTGATATTGCAAAACTCGTTGAAGACCTGAGCGGCTTGACCGTTCTTGAGGTCGCTGAACTCGTCAAAACCCTTGAAGACAAGTGGGGCGTTAGTGCTGCCGCTCCTGTAGCCGTTGCTGCTGCTGGACCTGCTGCTGCTGCTGCTGCGCCTGCTGAAGAGAAAACGGAATTTGACGTCATCCTTACTGATGCTGGTGGCAACAAGATCGCCGTCATCAAAGAGGTTCGTGGCGTGGTTCCCGGACTTGGCTTGGCCGAAGCCAAGAAACTTGTCGAGAGCGCTCCTCAGCCTCTCAAGGAAGGTGCCAAGAAAGAAGAAGCCGAAGAGATCAAGAAGAAGCTCGAAGCTGCTGGCGCCAAAGTCGAAATCAAATAACTTCACGGCTCCGCGCAGGTTGCCTCCGGGCAACCTGCGTCGGGGTTCTTTCTGTTTCTCACTCAATACAAGTTCAAATAGCCTGACTCCTGCCAACCCGATCCGTCGATTGTTCACAGCATTCAGTCCCTTTGGTTTCTTTTTGTTTCCACTTCCGCCTTTGTCCATTTCCCCTCTAACGCTGCCTATCTTCAATAGCCGAATCGGCCACATGCTTGCCTTTGCACCAACCGCCACTGCGGAGCGTGCAGGAAAGGTCATTCATGCGGCTCTTCGTCATTGCAGGTATGCCGCCATTTTTGCAGGCGTTCGCCAGCAGAAATGTCTCAAACCCCATTTCTCATCGCAGTTAGGTCCATTCGAACAACCCTTTGAATTGACCGTTAGCCGCATGTGAAGACCCGGAGGTCCCTCGTGGGACCTCTTGAACCCCCCCAAGTACGTTGCCAACCCCCTCCTGATCTCACCTATGTCCCAGCGCACCAACTTTGGCAAAATCCACGAAGTGGCTGAAGCTCCGAATCTCATCGAGATTCAACTTCATTCATACGAGGAATTCCTCCAACGGAACATTCTCCCCTCCAAACGCAAAGAGATCGGTCTGCAGGCCGTCTTCAAGGAGGTCTTCCCAATCGAGAGTTATGATGGGAAGATGACGTTGGATTTCGTTCAGTACGAGATCGGCGAGCCCAAACTTTCCGCCTTGGAGGCCATTCGTGAGG
>Ga0164292_10002387_pt1 | contig 15337 bp, 17 predicted proteins | sample GEODES117metaG_FD_111486 | JGI IMG/M metagenome (GOLD analysis project Ga0164292, IMG submission 111486) | Eutrophic lake water microbial communities from Lake Mendota, Wisconsin, USA - GEODES117 metaG | ecosystem: Environmental > Aquatic > Freshwater > Lake | place: USA: Lake Mendota... | reverse complement strand
GCACTCTTGCTTCAAGAATTGTAGTTTCAAATCATCAAAAGAATACTGACCCAATATTTTCTAATGTAATGATGACGCTGTATATGTTTGAAAATATTCAAAAGAAAAATATTCCTTTGGTATCTCAAAAATTATGGGATTTTGTTAATGTAAATTCCGAAAAACTAAATGAAATGATTGACCATAATAGAGATTACTTAATTGATTATTTTGGATTCAAAACACTTGAAAGAGCTTATCTTTTTAGAGTTAATAATATAGTTATAGAGAGAATTCAACACATGTGGATGAGAGTTGCCGTAGGAATTCACGGTGATATAAATAATCCTAATAGCTTAGAATTAGTCAAAGAAACATATGACCTAATGTCACAAAAATATTTTACTCATGCTACTCCAACACTATTTAACGCAGGCACACCAAGAGCCCAATTGAGTTCATGTTATTTAATTGCTATGGAAGACGATAGTATTGAAGGAATCTATAATACTCTTAAAGATTGTGCACAAATTTCAAAATATTCAGGTGGTATTGGTCTTCATATTCATAATATTAGAGCAAAAGATTCACACATTCAAGGAACAAACGGAAAAACTGATGGTATTGTTCCTATGCTTAGAGTCTTTAATAGCACAGCACGATACGTGAATCAATCTGGAAAAAGAAATGGCTCTTTTGCGATTTATATAGAACCTTGGCACGCAGATATTGAGGATTTTCTTGAATTAAAAAAGAATCACGGAGATGAAGAGCTTAAAGCTCGCGATTTGTTTTATGCTCTTTGGGTATCTGATTTATTTATGGAACGTATTAAAGATAACTCAAAATGGCATCTTTTCTGCCCTCACGAATGTCCAGGTCTTTCAGATGTCTATGGTGAAAAATTCAAGATTTTATATGAAAAATATGAGTCTGAAGGAAAAGCAAGAAAAATAGTTAATGCTCGTGATTTATGGTTTAAAATTTTAGACGCGCAAATGGAAACAGGAACACCTTATTTATTATTTAAGGATGCTGCGAACAAGAAATCAAATCAGCAAAATCTTGGAACCATCAAGAGCTCCAATTTATGTGCTGAAATTATTCAATATTCTGATGATAAAGAAACGTCAGTTTGTAATTTAGCAAGCATTGCGTTACCAACATTTGTAAATGAAGAAACTAAAGAGTTCAATTATGATAAGTTACATCAAGTAACAAAGGTTGTAACAACTAATTTAAACAAAGTTATTGATATTAATTTTTATCCAACTGAAAAAACTAAATTAAGCAATATAAAAAATAGACCAATTGGTATTGGTGTTCAAGGCTTAGCAGATACATTTGTTTTAATGGATATTCCATTTCATAGTGATGAAGCAAAAAAAATTAATAAATTGATTTTTGAAACAATGTATCATGCTGCTTTAGAAAAAAGTAATGAAATATCTATTGAAAGACATAAATATTGTGAAAATGATTTTATTGAACAAGAATTACATTTACCAAAAGAATTATCAGGTTCTTATGCTTCTTTTATAGGTTCTCCTGCTTCTCAAGGAATTTTACAATTTGATATGTGGAATATTACACCTAGTGAGAGATATAATTGGTCTTCACTTAAAGAATCAATAAAAACATACGGACTAAGAAATTCTTTGTTAATGTCTCCTATGCCAACTGCTTCAACCTCACAAATTTTAGGTTTTAATGAATGTTTTGAACCATTTACTAGTAATTTATACAGTCGCCGCACTTTAGCAGGTGAATTTGTAGTAGTTAATAAATATCTTATGAAGGAACTTATTAATTTAGGTTTATGGAATGAAAAAATTAAGAATAATATTGTTGCGAATAAGGGTTCAGTTCAACAATTAGATATGTTACCTGAACATATTAAAAATAAATACAAAATTGTTTGGGAAATACCTATGAAACATGTTATTGACATGTCTGCTGATAGAGGAGCATTTATTTGTCAAAGTCAAAGTTTAAATTTATGGATGGAAGACCCAACATATAACACACTAACATCAATGCATTTTTATTCTTGGAAACAAGGATTAAAAACAGGAATTTATTATTTAAGGAGAAAGGCAAAACATCAGGCTCAGCAATTTACAATTGAACCAGAAGCAAAAGAAAAAAATGAAGAACAAGATGAAATTTGTGAAATGTGTTCTGCTTAGAAAAGTAAAATTAGATTAAATCAATTAGTAAACTTTTAATCTTACTATCTATTTCTATAATATCTACTTTGTATTCTAACATATAATAACATCGCAAACAAATTAATACATCATTTAAAGAATTATGAAGATTTCTAGGTGAAGAATTAAATAATTTTATATGAAGTTCATTAAGTTTTGGAAATTTTAAAAATTCTTTTCCATATCTGGAAACTGTTTTTAAATTACATAATGTGATTGTTTTTTGCATTGTACAATATAATTCTTTTGAATCTGAATTCATACAATCTAAAGCCTCCAATAACTGCAAAAACATTCTTTTATTATATAAGTTATTTTGGTCTTTGTTTATTTCTCGCATCAATTCAACCTTTAACATATTTATATCAAAACTCAAATTATGACCTACTATTAAATCTATTCCGTAATTTAAATAATCATTACTAAAATGTGTTAATGCGTCTTCAATTGTGTGTTGACTACTTTGTGAAATAAAATTTGTAATACCATGTATATCGCTAACTTCATCGCTAATATTTATATTTTCTGGAATTCGAATAACTAAATCCACTGTTTTTACTATTTTTTTTAATTCTGTGTCATAAATTATATAACTGAACTGAACTACGTAAGGCCATAAATGTAATGTTAATTCATTTATTAGTTTGGATTTTGGTAACCCAGTTGTTTCAGTATCAAATACAGCAATTTTCATTTTATTAATTACACTTTTGAGTTTAAATTGTTTACTATTTAAGTATTCTATATAAAGAAATAAACAAATCAATTTTATTTTATTCATTTAATATATATTGAATGACTAAAACACGTAATAAACTTAATAAAAAAAATAAATCAGTTAAATCTAGTGGAGGTGCGGATTTTAATCAAAAATATAGTTTAGCTTCAATTGATGAAGGTAGTGAGCTTGGTGGATTTAAACACAGCAATACTATGTTAGCAGTTTTAGGAGTCGGTTCATTATTATACTATGTTTATTATAAGCAAAACATTCATACATAACTTATTTATACATAATTTTTACAAATTCCAAAACTTCTTCTATGCCAAATTGTTATACCATGTTCTTTTATTCCATCCATGTGTTTTTTTGAACCATAACCTTTGTTACTATCAAGACCATATTTTATAATTAAATCAGGATTTTCTAAGCACAACTCTTCTATATATTTATCTCTAAAAACTTTTGCTAATATTGAAGCAGCGGCAATTGCGGTATATTTATTATCTCCTCCTTCAATTGTATCATATGGTATAGTTTCTATTTTGCTAGTTTTTTTATTTAACATTGTAATTGGTTTAAAATAGTTTCCATCAATTAGCAAATGAAAACTATAATTCGTATTTTCTTCCTCTTTCATTTTTTGTATATATTGTTTTCTGACCTCTAGAATTGAGGTATGCATGGATTTTTGAGTAGCCTGCAATATATTTATTTCGTCTATAGTTTTCTCGTCTTCATAACTAACATACCATCCAAGAGCATTGGCCTTTATATACTCAGCAGCTTCTTCAATTTTCTTTTTTGAAGTAAATTTTTTACTATCTTTCACTTTAGAATGATCAAAAGTATCATCTTTAGGTAAAATTACACCAGCTGTATAAACTCTTCCAAACATTGGGCCTCTACCGGCTTCATCTACACCTATTTCAAATATGTTTGGGTCATCCAAATGAAATTTTTTTAATGGTTCTTGTTTTTTAATTATTCTTTTAGTTTTTTCAGGAACTACAACTAATTCCTCATCAGAATCATCAATTATAATAGCACTTACGGAGTCGTTTTTCATTATATTATACTATTGTTAATTATATTTATATTATAATATTGAATTCAATTATTTTTTAAACTTTTTTCACTATATAAAATATACAATGAATATTGAAGCATTATTTCTTTTCTCGATTTTATTATTAGGTCTTGTCTTATGTTCTTTTTTAGGAGGTAATTGTAATAAAGAAGGATTTACTCAGAATAATAACTCAAAATCTAATAATGATAATTCAAATAACAATAATGATAATGATAATGATATTTCAAAAAAAATAATGAATTTATTATCTAGCAGTAATAAATCTTCATCTAGCACAAACTCTAATTTAAACAAAGATTTTGGCAATAGTTCTAATAATAACTCTAGTAACTTTGGTAACAATTCTAATAATAACTCTAGTAACTTTGGTAACAATTCTAATAATAACTCTAACTTTGGTAATAGTTCTAATAATTTTGGAACTAATTCTAATAACAATTTTGATAATAATTCCAATAATTTTGGTTCTAATTCTAATTCTAATTCTATCTTTGGTAATAATACTAATTCTATCTTTGGTAACAATTCCAATACTAATTCCAGTAGTATAGATAATTATAATCATTATAGTGGGTCATCATCTCAATTAACAACTGGTTCAACATTTACAGAACCAAACGGTGGAACTGTTGTTGTTAACACATCTAGTGATGGAACACAATCTTTACAAGTTACATCATCAAGAGGTGGACCACCTATGACATTTACAATAAAAGAAAATATGACCACATATACAGGTAATAATGGTTCTGCTGTTAAGTTTTATGGCCCTAATGGTCAAACTGCTGTTGTTATAAAAACAAATGATGGCCAACAAGCAATTAGAATAACTGATTCAAATAATAATTCTCTTACGTATACATCATCAGGAACAGCAGCAGTGCGTTCAACTGAAACAAATACAACATATTTTGGAAGCACTGGGTCAAACTTACCATCATCAGGATACAATACAGCTTATGTTGGTAGTGCTGGTTCTGTGACTGGTCCTCAAGGTAATACTGCTGCGTATGCTACTGGTCCCCAAGGCAATACAGTTTATGGAACTAATGCTAATAATAATTTGTCTAATCAATATTATGGTGGAAGTGCTGGTTCTGTAACTGGCCCTCGTGGTAATACAGCCGCATACGCTACTGGACCACAAGGTAATACTATTGCAGGAATTAATACCGGAGCTGATGATGATTCTTCATATGGAAATGATTATTATAGCACATTACCCCCAGGAATTCCAAAAAGCCAAATTATTCCTGGACAAGAAGATTTATATATTCTAAAGTCACAAGTTGTCCCTCCTGTTTGTCCTGTTTGCCCTACTGTGTTAGCATCAAACGAACTTAAAGATGAGGCTAAGTGTCCAGCTTGCCCAGCATGTGCTAGATGTCCAGAACCTGCGTTTGATTGTAAAAAAGTTCCAAATTATAGTGCTATTAACAGTAGTTATTTGCCAATGCCTGTTCTAAATGACTTTTCAACATTTGGTATGTAAATAACATAAAATAACATAAAATAATTTAATTATTAATATAATTAATAATTAGATGAATCAAAAACTTATTTTAGGTGGAATGAATCAAAAACTTATTGATGCGGAAAAAGATAACAAATTCTATTGTAATAACTGTAAAAATGAGTTTGACCATATTATTAGTTTTTATCCTATACCAGGATTAACTGAATATTATACTTGTAATTTTTGTAATAGCATAATGCCTGTAAAAGATTTAAAAACAATATCACATAAACAAAACAAATATTATAATTATTTTTGTGAGTTTTGTTGTTTTTGTTGTTATTTTTAATAATTTATATGTATATATTATATAATGCCTTCAAAAGTTGAATTATTTGATTTACATGAATTAAATAAAAAATGTGAATTATTATTAGAAAAAAATACTATTAAAAAAAATGTTGATTTAAAAAATAAAGTAAAAAACTTAATTACTAAAATAGATGACGGAAAATCAAAACTTTTTCAATATGATGTAAAAATAAGAAATGAGAAAAGAAATTTTGAAAAAATAGTTGAGTATCAAAATAAAATAGAAGAAGTATTACTAGATTTAAATAATAAATATAATGAACTATTTGACGAATACATAGAAACTAAAAATACACCCTTTTACAAAAAGGCTTACAAAGGAATTAAAAATAGTTTTAACAAAGATTCTACAATAAATGAAATTGATTCACCTGAATATATAGAGCCTATTGGAGCTACTCAAATTGTTACAGAAGATGATTTTGATGACCCTAATTTTTTAAATACGTTTGGTATAAAATTACCTCAAGCGCAAGTAACTCAAAATTTTGATAATATACCTACAGCTGAAGCTACTTTATATGAAAATTTTCCAAGTGCCCCACCTATTCCAGAAAATCAACAAGAAATTGTTTTTCCAAGTGCCCCACCTATTCCAGAAAATCAACAAGAAATTGTTTTTCCAAGTGCCCCACCTATTCCAGAATTTTCAAAAAATGAAACAAGACAACTTGCTAATCTTGGTGGTAGAAAAACAAGTAAAAGAAGGAAAACAAGTAAAAGAAGGAAAACAAGTAAAAGAAGGAAAATAAATAGAAGAAGAAAAACAAGAAACCATTAATCTCGTGTCTTAACACATTTTTTATCGATTTGAAGTGAGGCGCCTTTTTCTTCTTGAGGAACAATATTAATAATACATTTTGATTTCTTGCCATATAGTGGCTCTGTACAGCCTTTTTCTTTTTTCTTTCTTGTCTGAAGTTTTTTGAATTTAAAAATTGTAGGTTTTTCTTCAGTGCATCTTGCTCTAAAGTGTTCATATCTTTCTCTCACGTCACAATAAGTTAAATTAGATTTTTTATGAAGCATTTTGTTTACTAACTCATGTAGTTCATAAACATATCTTGAAAAAGATTCACGATTTTTCATTCTAGACATTGTGAGAGGAAGTTGTTTAAAATTAGTTTTTAAATTTATTCTACAATATTTACATGGTAACACATTCTGAAGATTTATAATAAACTCTCTATAATGTTTTTTGTCTTCAGGTGTAGGATTTATAGGATAATTAAAACTCATAGTATGAAGATAATGCCACATAGGAGGACCCCAAATTGATGTTAAAAATCCATCACCACTAACAAAATCAGATTTTTTGAAAACTCTTTTTTTTGTTTTATTATGTATATTTCTATTTTTACGCGTGTGTGTCATTATATATATACTTTTAGAAAAGTATATTTGTATTTTTGCTATAGCTTTTTCTAAAAGTATATTTGTATTTTGCTATAACTTTTTCTAAAAGTATATATAATATGGATACTGATTCTTCTACAGATGTAACTAAGACAGTTTGTTTATGCTCTTTTGTATCAATAGTTCTGATTGTTCTTTTTATTATAAGTCCATTAAGTTCTTTTTTGATGACATCTTTATTTGTAAAAATACTTATTCTAATTATTTTAGGATATACAATATATTTAAATAATCATCAATCAAATTTGCTAAGTTTATCAAAAAAATCATCACAGACACCTGAAATACAATCGCAATTAACCACAAACATAATTTGTAGCTACGTATTTACATTATTTTTAGGAATATTACTAATTTTTGTTATCAAAAGTTTCTTTTAAAAAATATAGCAACATCAATATATTCATTTTTTCTCAACTTTTGTTAAAAGTTGAATAATACAATTTGAATAATTTGAATCTTTAAGTTCAGTTAATTTAGTAATTTTTGTTTTAATTTCTATAATTTTTTGATAATATAATTTGTCATTTATAAAATCATATTTATTTAATTCAATTAAATTTCCATTAATATCTCGAAATAACATTCTCTTAAGGGATATTATGTTATATTCTTTATATTATATTCGTTTAAACAATATCATAATTTCTTCTTATTTATATATAAATGTCTTCTATTAAAATGGATTTAACAGGAGGAGTTGATTCTTCGAGTTTTACATCAAAAATTCAAAATATGTTTAGTATGACAAATATTATGTATATTTCTGCCGCTATATTTTTTATACTTATTTCTGTTTTTGTTTATTATTATTATGTTAAACCATCATTAAATCCTACATATACAGCTAACAGTGAGAGAAAGCATGGAGGAGAAGAAGGTTCTCATAATGAAGCTGAGTTAATGTTTTTCTATACTGATTGGTGTCCTCATTGTAAAACCGCAAAACCTGATTGGGCAGAAGTAAAAGCTGAGTATGAAAACAAAACTATTAATGGTTATCGTATTATATTTACTGAGGTAAACTGTACAACAGAGTCAGATGAAGTAGAAAAATTAATGAATAAATATAAAATTGAAGGTTATCCAACAATTAAACTTCTAAAAGATGGTCAAGTAATAGAGTATGATGCTAAACCATCAAAGGATACAATAATTCAATTTTTAAACAGTGTTCTCTAAAATAGAGAGAAATTTTAAAGCCGTTTCAATACCATTTGTGTATAATTTTTCTCTTACTTCATTTGAATACAATGCGGATTTTAATGTGCTTATACTAAGAAAATCAGTATTTGATATTACTTCAAACGTAATAGATGCTTGAAGTTTACTACTTGAACTAATACTAAGTATTATTTTAAATAAAAAATTCATTATAAAATCTAATAATGAAGAACTTGAATTAACAAGATTTTTATTATAATCTTCGTATTTATTTTTAAACCCAAGAATTTCTTCTATATTTTTACCAGAATCAATACAGTATTTTAAAGGATAATTACATGTAATTCCACCATCAATATAACATTTATTTTCAGTACAAACAGGAGTCATTAAAACAGGCACAGCACAAGACATTTGTATTGCTGTAATAAGGCTAACTTCTGGATGAGTTAAATAAGATACATCTTCAATTTGAAAAGTATTAACTTCAAATGAAAACATATGTAATTCAATTTTAGAGTATTCATAAAATTCCTTTAAAGATATATTCATAGATATATCTTTAGCGTCTAAAAGAGGTTTAAAACATTTAATAATTGTTTTATCATCAAAAATTCCTTTTTTAGTATAAGAGTCAAAAATATTTTGAATATTTATTTGAAAAACTTCTTGCCAAGGTCTCTTAATAATATAATCATACAAAGTTATCCAATCATATTTTAAACAAATTAATACTCCTATAATTGCGCCGGCAGATGTGCCATAAATAGTTTCAATATTATTAATATCAATAAATTTGTTTTCTTCGAGATGTTGTATTGAACCTAATGTTTGTATCATTGTTGGACCACCTCCAGATATAACTAAATGTTTAATTAATGGCATGATAATACTATTAATACAATAATTATATTTAAATTATAATTATTGTATTAAAAATTTATTTTCCATTATAAATATTTTTATAACTATTATAACCATTTTTAGCAATGATTTCCATTTCTCGCATTATAAAATCATATGAACTTTCAGAATGATATTCATTAACAGGGTCATTCCACAATTGTTGATTTATTCTATTTAATTCTGGAGTTTTGTTCCACGTAAAATCTGTATTAGGCGGCGGTGTATAAAATCTCATCCAATCCCATAATTCACATAAACTAATTGCTCTGTGCGCGCTTTTTAAAAACTCTCTAATAGATTTATCTTTAACAAAATCAAATTCTCCATTACCATAATGTAGTTCATCAAATACTTCAATATTATTTTCCATTATTAATAATATAAATGAAATATATTTATATTATTTATTTATATTATTAAAAGCTTTCTTAGTTTCATAGTATTTTAATTGTTACGATTTCTTCTTGTTTTTCTTGTTCTCGTTTTTCTTCTTTTTGTTTTTCTTCTTTTTTTCCCTCCAAGATAAGTATCAGGATTTTGTGTAACATTTTTATTAAGTCTATCATAATTTTCATTTGCGTATTTATTTATTTTATCATAACTTTCAATACCTTTTGTGTATATATCATTAGATTCTTTTTTTATTTTTGCTTCCATTTTCTTACTGACAACACCTTCACCTAGTTCTTTAAAAGTTTTTCTGAAAATAGGTATTCCTATTCTTGAAGTCATTATATATACATTAAGATATATATTTTTTTTTCTAAGTTATTTCCAAATGGCAAATATTTTTACGCTAGAAAATGTTTCAGATTTTTCCGAAAAATTAAACATTGATGAATTATATGAAAAAAAAAGGCAATATGATTTGAATAAACTAACTCTTTTTAATAAAATTTTGAATAGAATTCATGTTAGAATAAAAACTACATCTAGACAAAAATCAGATGAACATTTTTGTTGGTTTTTAGTTCCTGAAGTTATTATTGGTGTTCCAAAATATGATAATGCTGCTTGTATTGCTTATCTAATGGATAAATTACAAGAAAATAAATTTAATGTTAGATATATTCATCCCAATACATTGTTTATTTCATGGTTACACTGGGTTCCTTCTTATGTTAGAACAGAACTTAAGAAAAAAACAGGAATTATAATAAATGAATTTGGAGAGAAAGTCGATGAAGCAGATAAGGATAAAGATAACAAATCAAATTATGAACCAACAAATCCAAATGATTACATGTTTAATACCAAAGAACAGACAAATCAAACAAAACAACCAAAGAAAAATTATACGCCAATTAATAGTTATAAGCCTTCTGGAAATTTAGTTTATGAAGAAGAACTTTTAAATAAAATCGAAGATAAATTTCTTTAAGCCACTTTTTCAATATATATTGTAACTTTACAAAAAACTGTCGGAAAAGTCCAGGATAAAAAGTGATTTTGGACATTTATAAATGTCCATTTTTGAAAAGGGCCTTAAGACTTTTGGAAAAAACGTGATTTGACTGCATAAAATAATTTTAAGGTCTCACGGCAATTTATAAATTTTCTAAAACGTTAGCATATTTTTTTATTATTTAATTTAAAAAGTATTTAGGAGTTTTTTATGTCAACATATATATATTGACACATGTTGACAAATTTTACTCAAAAAAACTCAAAAAAATTTAATTGTGACTTTTGTGACTTTAATTGCTCTAACAAAAATGATTACAACAGACATATTTTAACACGTAAACACAAAATGTTGACAAATGTTGACATGAAAAACGTAAAAAACTCAAGTAAATTTAATTGCGACTGTGGTAAGGAATATAATCATAGACAAAGTTTATCAATACACAAAAAAAAATGTAATTTTATAAAAGAAAATATAAATGAAGAATCAAAAACAGACAAAAATATAGATACAGATACAGATATAAATATAAATATAGATGTATCTGATAAAAATTTAATTCTTACTTTAATTCAACAAAATAATGAATTACAAAAACAAATGTTAGAAGTTATAAAAAATGGTACAAATGTAAATAATACAAATATTAATTCACATAATAAATCATTCAATCTTAATTTCTTTTTAAATGAAACATGTAAAGACGCAATGAATATAATGGATTTTGTTGATTCGATTAAAATTCAGTTAGCTGATATTGAAAGCATTGGCCAATTAGGTTTTGTTAATGGAATATCTAAACTTATTATTAAGAATCTTAAGGCATTAGATGAAAATATGAGACCTGTTCATTGTAGTGACCCAAAAAGGGAATCCTTGTATGTTAAAGACGCAAATGTTTGGGAAAAGGAAGACCCTGAAAACAAGAAAATTAAAAAGGCAATCAAATATATTTCCCATAAGAATATTTGTGCTATTCCTGAATGGAAAGCAAAGTATCCAGATTGTATTTATAGTGATTCCAAAAAGAGTGACCAGTATAATCACATTGTTATAGAAGCAATGGGAGGTTCAGGAGACAATGATTCAGAAAAAGCAGATAAAATAGTAAAAAAAATAGCTAAGGAAGTTACAATTGACAAACAATAGTTTTCTTTAAGTTACTTTGGAAATATATATTCTAACTTTCGTAATTTATGTAAAAATTTGTCGGAAAAGTCCGGAAGAAAAAGTGAAAATGGACATTTATAAATGTCCATTTTTGAAAAGTGGCTTAGGACTTTTGGAAAAAACGTGTTTTCGCTGCATAAAATAATTTTAAGGTCTCATTACAAAATAAATAATTTTCATTTTGTTAGCATAATTTTTTATTATTTAATTTAAAAATGTATTAAACTTAATTTCTATTGACAATATATGGCAACTTTTAGCAATGAAATTAAGCAAAAAATAAGCAAAAAATATTGTTGTAAAATTTGTGACTATAATACAGATAGGAAAAGTAATTTGAATAATCATAATTTAAGTGCTAAACATATAAAATCAATGAATAGCAATGAAATTAAGCAAATTTTAAGCACAGACCATATATGTGAAAATTGTAATAAAAAATATAAAGATTATTCTGGACTATGGAGACATAAAAAAAAATGTTTTCAAAAAGAACAAGAAAATATAACAGAATCTCTAATAGAATCTGAAAATAATATATCATCTGATTTAATACTGAATATCATACAACAAAATCAAGAATTCAAAGATTTATTACTTGAACAAAATAAAATAATTATTGAAATGTCAAAAAATAATAATACAACAAATATTAATAATTCAATGAATAATTCACATAATAAAACCTTTAATCTTCAACTTTTTTTAAACGAAACATGTAAGGACGCAATGAATATAATGGATTTTGTAGATTCTCTCAAAATTCAATTATCAGATATAGAAAGCATAGGAGAATTAGGATTTGTTAATGGAATTTCCAAGTTTATAATTAAGAATTTAAAAGCATTGGATGAAAATATGAGACCTGTTCATTGTAGCGACCCAAAAAGGGAATCCTTGTATGTTAAAGACGCAAATGTTTGGGAAAAGGAAGACTCTGAAAATAAAAAAATCAAAAAAGCAATTAAATATATTTCTCATAAAAATATTTGTGCGATTCCTGAATGGAAAGCAAAATATCCAGATTGTATTTATAGTGATTCCAAAAAAAGCAATCAGTATAATCACATTGTTATAGAAGCCATGGGAGGTTCAGGAGATAATGATTCAGAAAAAGTAGATAAAATAGTAAAAAAAATAGCTAAGGAAGTAACTATAGATAAAAATATTTAAATATTATATTATTATATATGTCTTTAACAAAAAAAAACAGGGTAAAATCTAAAAAAATAAAATATAAAAAACACAAAACAAAAAAAAATCCTATAAAAGATTGCAGCAAAACTTTTAATTCATATAATACATTTGAAGATAAATTAGAACAAGTTTATGGTGATATTTTTTCTTCGGAAAAATTTAATTTAGAAAAAGAAGATATTAAGGATTTAAAAAAAGCAGTTAGTCCATCCAATATTAATCCTCGAACGGATTTTTATTCATACATTAATGAGAGATGGTTAAACGAAAAAGAACTTGACGATGCTCAAAAATATATAGTCCAGGTTGATTCATTTAGGTTAGTTCAAGATAAAGTTTTTAGAGAACTTATTGAAATTGTTAAAAATTATATAAAAAATAATAATAATAAATTATCAAGTGAACTTGATAAATTTTATAAATCACACTTAAAACTTAACACAGAAGCTGATATTAAAAAATATTGTAATGAAACATTAAAAGATATAGATAATATAATAGAAAATGGTAGTCCATGGGAATTGCTAGGCTTAACAAACAATAATGAAACAGTAGCTTATGGTTCTCCATTTGTTTGGTCTTTAAATCCTGATGATAAAAATCCTTCTGTATTTAGATGTTATATCGACCAACCACAGTTGTCATTAATTGATATAAATATTTATTTTGATGATGGAACTGATGTAGAATATAAAAAAAAATATAAACTTAAATTTTTCGAATATTTATATCAATTATTTGAACATTCTTTTGGTCCAAATCATGGTTTTAATATGGAGGATATATTTATAGTTGAAACAGACCTTATAATGGCAATGAGTTGTACTGCTATAAAAGGAAAAAAGGCAGATAGCACTTATAATAAAATTACAACAAAAGAAGCGTTAGAAAAATATAATTTTGATTGGAAAAGTTTTTCAAAATTATTGGGATTTAAATATACTCCTGAATTTTTTATTGCTTCAAATCTAAATTATTTAAAATGTGGAACAGAGTTATTATTAAAAGAATGGAATAGTAAAAAATGGAGAACATATTGGATATATTTGTTTATTAGACAAATTAATAGATGGAACTGGGAAGGTAGAGAGTTAATGTTTGAATTTCATGGAAAATTTGTTAAAGGACAAGAAGCATTATTAAAAAGTGATATAGCTCCTGTTTTTGCTCTTGGGTTCGGGTTTAATACATTTTTAACAAATCAATATATTGAAAATTACCAAAATGAACAACGTTTAAATTATGTTAAAACTATGGCTGAAGATTTGAAAACCGTATTTATTAGAATAGTTAAACGAAATAAATGGTTACAACCACAAACAAAAGAAAAAGCTTTGAAAAAATTATATAATTTTAATATAGAAGTTGGCTCTCCTAAAATTTTAAGAGATGATCCTATTTTAAATTACTCAAGTGATGATGCGTATGGAAATATATTAAAAATTATAGAATGGAGACATAATGAAGCAGTAAATTTAGAAGGTAAAAAAGTAATTGACATACCTGTTATTGATTGGTCTCAAGTTCCGGCAAAATTTACTGGAACACAAGCATACGTAGTAAACGCATCGTATACACCATCTAAAAATGGTATTTATATTCCTTTAGGATATATTCAAAAACCATTTGTTGATTTAGAAGAAAGAGGAATCGAATACAATTTAGCACATATTGGATTTACTTTAGGACATGAAATGTCTCATGCTTTAGATGATTGGGGCAGTAAGTATGATGAAACAGGTAAATTAATTGACTGGTGGACAGATAAAGATAAAAAGAAATTTGAAAAAATTAAAGCTGATGTTATTAAGCAATATGAGGTTTATGCTTCTTATGATGGAATTAAATTTGATGCGGCACCAAGTATTGGAGAAGATTTAGCAGATATCTCTGGTTTAGCAATTGCTAGAGAATATTTAAGAGATTTTCAACTTAAAAATGAAGATATTTTACCTATTAAAGCACTATCATTTGAAGCATTCTTTGTTTATTTTGCTTATCAACAAAGACAAAAAATATCTAAAAAGGCAATTGCGGCGCAATTAAAGACTAATCCTCATCCTTTAGACAAATATAGAACAAATGTTCCTTTATCTAGAATGCCAATATTTAGAGAAATTTATAAAGTTAAAAAAGGGGACAAAATGTGGTGGCATTCAACAAATAGGGTTTGGGATGAATAATTAATTTAGCGTATTTTTTTATTTTTTTATTTTTTATTTTTTTTTTATATTTTTTTATTTTC
>Ga0164292_10002386_pt1 | contig 15340 bp, 12 predicted proteins | sample GEODES117metaG_FD_111486 | JGI IMG/M metagenome (GOLD analysis project Ga0164292, IMG submission 111486) | Eutrophic lake water microbial communities from Lake Mendota, Wisconsin, USA - GEODES117 metaG | ecosystem: Environmental > Aquatic > Freshwater > Lake | place: USA: Lake Mendota... | reverse complement strand
CCGATTGAGTTCGACGCCAATGGCGACGTCAGCGGCCCGGCCCTGGTCTGGAAGATCAACGGCGGTCAGATCGTGACCGACCGCACGATCAGCCTGACCGAGATGCAGGCCCTGACCCGTCGGATCGAGGAGTAAACACACAGGCGCCGGGTTGCTGCCACTGCCGCCCGGCCTGCCTGCCTGCTACCGCTATGAGCGCACCCGCCCAAGCCCCGGCCCACATCACCAGCCTGGTGTGCGCGGTCGATCCAGAACGCGCCCTGCGCTTTCTGGCCGACGGCCGCCAACTGGGCCACTGGGCCCTGGGCAGCATGAACACGGTAAGGGTCAGCACCGGTCTGTACAAAGGTGTGAGCCTGTTTGACGGTTCGGTGAGCTTTGTCCGACCGGTGCTCAATCAGAGCCTGGGCCAGGTCGACTACTGGGTCGGCAGCGATGCCCGGCAATTGAACCCGCGCATCGCGGCCCGGGTGCTGCCCAGCCCGGGCGGCTGCCTGGTGTCCTTGGCCGCCTGGCGCGGCCAGGCGATGAGCGATGCCCGCTGGGCACGGCTGATCGCCTGCCACGAGGCCGAAATCCATCTTGTGCAAGCGCTCCTGGAGCAAACCCGCCGGCCCGCGCGCCGCCCTAACGCATGATCACCTTGTCGCACTGCCAGGATCTGGACGCCCGTGATCCGCTGGCCCATTTGCGGGCGCGTTTTGCGCAGCCCAGCGAGGACACCATCTACATGGACGGCAACTCCGTCGGCGCCATGCCGGCCGATGCGCCGCAGCGGGTGCAGGAGCTCATGACGCAGGGCTGGCGTGATGCGCGCCGGCGCGGCTGGAGCTATTTCGACTGGATGGAAAAGCCCTGGCTGCTGGGCGAGGCGCTGTCCCATCTGATCGGCGCGCGGCCGCAGGATGTGGTCTTTAGCGACAACACCTCGGTCAATCTGTTCAAGCTGCTGGCCTATGCCTGCAAGCTCTCGCCGCAGCGGCCGGTCATCGTCACCGAGCGCTACAACTTTCCCACCGACGTCTATATTGCCGAGGGGTTGGCGCATTTTCTGGGCGGCAAGCTGCAACTGCGGCTGATCGATCACCCGGATGAGCTGCCCGCGGCCCTGGGGCCCGATGTCGGCGTGGTCTACCTCAGCCATGTGGACTACCGCAGCAGCTACCGCTGGCCGATGCGCCAGACCAGCGCGCTGGCCCATGCCCACGGCGCCCTGGCTTTCTGGGACCTCTCGCACGCTGCCGGTGCCATCGCGGTGCAGCTGGAGGCCGATGGCGCCGACTTCGCGGTCGGCTGCGGCTACAAGTACCTGTGCGGCGGCCCCGGCGCCCCGGCCTGGCTGTACGTGCGCCCCGAGCACCAGGAAAAGGACTGGCCGGTGATCGCCGGCTGGATGGGCCATCAGGATGTCTTCGCCTTCGCGCCCACCTATGAGCCGCTGGCCGGTGTGCGCCGGCACCTCAACGGCTCGCCCTCCATCCTGGCCAACCAGGCCATGTCGGCGGCCGCCGATTTGTGGAAGTTGATCAAGCCCGAGGACCTGGGCGCCAAGCACCAGTCGCTGTCCGAGCTGCTGGTGCAGCTGCTGCAGGAGCGTTGCACCGACCTGGGAGTCAAGGTCACCTCACCGCTGGACTACACGCAGCGCGGCGGCCATCTGACCTTCAGCCACCCGGGCGCCGGCAGCGTGACCGAGGCCCTGCTCGCGCACGGGGTGATCAGCTCCTTTCGCAAGCCCGATTCGATCCGCTTCGGCCTGTCACCGATGGCGCTCAGCCATGTCGACGTCTGGACCGCGGTCGACCGGCTGGTTCATGTGCTGCAAAGCGGCGTCTGGCAAGAGCCGCGTTTTGCCAAGGTCTCGGTTTAAAACGGCCTGAGCCGGTAGGCTCAGAGCGCGCGCCGCCGGGCGTTGACCTCGATCTCGACCCGGCATTCGGGCAGGGCCAGCGGGGCGCACACCGTGGTGTTGGTGGGGCTGGCCGGACCGAAGCGCTCGCGGATCACCTCGCTGACCACGCTCACATCGGCACGGTCGGCCACATACACCTTGACCTGAAGCACATCGAGCAGGCTCAGGCCAGCTTGCTGCAAGGCGGCCTCAATGGTGTCGATGGCGCGCTGGGCCTGCTCACGGGTGCTGCTCGGCCAGACGCCGGTGGCCATGTCCACCCCGACGGTGCCCGACACAAACACCCAGGGGCCCTCGACCACCGCACGGCTGTAGCCGGCCATGGCCTCATAGGGCGAGCCGCTGCTGATGAAGCGGCGCGGTATCGGCGGCACCTCGGCTTCGGCCTCGATCTCGACCTCGTAGTTGCCCACCAGCTGCGCGACGGCCAGCAGGGTATTGGCCGGGCGCACCTCGGCGAACACCCGGCCGTGGACCTCGGTCGGGCCTTGCCAGGCTTGGATGTCACGCAGGTAGATGCGAGTGCGCACCACATGGGAGAGTTCCGAGCCCAGGGCTTGCAGGCTAGCGGCGATTTTGTCGAGGATGTAGACCGTCTGCGCCTGCGCGTCGCCCGGGGCCACCACCTGGCCGGCGCCGTGGGTGGCGGTGGTGCCACTGACCAAGATGCGCGCGCCCTGCCGCACCGCGCGTGAGTAGCCGCCGATCTGCTCCCACTGGCTGCCGGTGGCCACCCGGCTGCGCTCGGCCAGGCCAGCCACCGGCTGTGCCTGGTAGGGCCGCTGCAGCTGCTCCAGATGGTGGCTCAGGTCGCCCGAAGCGGTCAGGAAGGGCGGCTTGCGGTATTCGTCGCCGCAGTCGCCGGGCAGGTTGCGGGTCTGGGCAAAGGCGGCATTGAGCAGGGCGTGATCCTGCGCATCGAGGGCAAAGCCGAACACCGCCAGGTTGCTGGCGCGGTGCTCGCTCTCGCCCAGGCGGGCACCGACGATCGCCGCCCCCACCGCAGGCTGCTCCAGCACCCAGCGCAGCGAAACAGCAGCAATCGACACCCCGTGCTTGCTGGCGATGGCGTGCGCGGCCTGCAGCACGCCCTGGAAGGCGTCCCAGCCGCCGATGGCGTCGATGAAGCGCTGGTATTTGGACTTGCTCCAGTCGGCCACGCTGTCAGGCTCGCTCTGGCCGAGCCAGCGCTCGCTCAAGAAGCCACCGGCCAGGGTGCCATAGGCCAGCAGCTTCATGCCTTCGGCCTGACACAGCGCGCTCATGCGGCCGGTGGCGCGGCGGTCGAGCAGGGACAGGGATACCTGATTGGTCGCGATGGGCGCGCCCTGCCTGCGCAGCAAGCGCAGGTGGTCGGTGTCAAAGTTGGTCACGCCCAGGTGCCGGATCTGGCCTTGCTCTTGCAGACGCATCAGCTGCTCGATGCCGTCGATATAGCCCGGGTGGGTGTAGTCCCACCAATGGAACTGCAGCAGGTCCAGGCGCTCGACCCCGAGGCGGCTGCGCCGCTCGGCGATGCCGGTCTGCACCCGCTCGGCGCTCATGGGCTGGGGCTCGGGGCACCATTTGGTGAAGGCGTGGGCCGGCCGCTGGCCACGCCAGTCCCGCAGAAAACGGCCGGTGATCAGCTCGGCGCTGCCGTAGTGATCGGCCATGTCGAAAGCATCCAGGCCTGCGCGCGCATAGTCGGCCAGATCCTGGGCGGCGCGCTCGAGCGGCAGCGCCTGCCCGCTGCGCTCCATGTCGGCCACCTGCCACAGGCCGGTGATCAGGCGCGGCACCTGCAGGCCGGGGGCAAGTTCAATGCGATCGGGTTCCAGGGCGGGAGAGGTCATGCGCGGGGGCTCAGAAGATGGAGGGGGCCTTTGCAGGCCGGCGTTGAGGATCTATTTTGCGCTCAGCCCTGGTGCAGGCCTTCGGCCGCATCGCGGGCCAGATCGTCGGCTGCGCGGGCGGCGGGGTCGCCATAGCCGCCGCCGCCGGGCAGTTGCAGCAGCAAGCTGCAGCCGGCCGGCACCTCATGCACGCCCTTGTCCAGAATCACCGTGCCATCGCTGATGCGGCAGGCGCCGACCTGGCCGTCGCCGCCGCCGTAGCGGCCGCGTGCCGGGAAGATGCGCCGGTCAAAGGTGGCTGCCGAGACGCGAAAGCTGCCGCCATCGCGATGAACGATGTCGATCTGGCTGCCCAGTCCGCCGCGAAACTGCCCATCGCCGCCGCTGCCGGGCAGATACTCGCGGCGCTGAAACAGCAGCGGCGCACTGGCCTCGGTGACTTCCACAGGAATGCTGCCCACCCCACTGGGAAAGGCGGTGCACGACAGCCCGTCCTTGCCGGGCCTGGCGCCCATGCCGCCTATGCCCAGGCTCATCGTCTGGTAAGACCCGCCAGCGCCCTCGCCCGACATCGCCAGCACCCAGATGCTGCCCGCCCCCTCGGCGCTGACCTGCGCACCGCAGGGCTGCTGCAGGCAGCCGAACATCAGGTCGGGCAACATCTGCCCGATGACATGGCGCGCCGTCACCGGCGCCGGTGACTGCGGGTCCACGATGGAGCCGGGCTCGGCCCGCACCTCGATGGCCGACAGCGAGCCAGCGTTGTTCGGAATGTCCGGAGCGATCACGCACTTGATGCCGAAGACCGAATAGGCGTCGGTGTAGCACTTGGGCGAATTGATGCCCGAGCGCGACACCGCCGAGGAGCCGGCATAGTCCACGCACATCTGGGAGCCGGTGATGCTCAGCGTGGCCACCAGATCCACCGGCTCGCCGTTGCCATCGATGCGCATGGTGTGGCGCCACTGGCCGTCGGGCAGCGCCGCGATGGCCTGGCGCATGGCCCGCGCTGAAGTCTCGATGATGTAGTCCGACAGGGCCTGCAGGTCGGGCAGTTCGAACTCCTGCATCAGCGACTGCAGACGCTGCGTGGCCGCCTTGTTGCATGACACCAGCGACATCAGGTCGCCGCGGGTCTGCAGCGGCTCGCGCACATTGCGCTCGAGCAAAGCCAGCAAGGTCTGGTTGGGCCGGCCCGCGTCGAACAGCTTGAGGTGGGGCACCCACAGCCCTTCTTCATAGACCGACAGCGCCTCGGCGGTAAAGCCGCGACCGCCGATGTCGATCACATGGCAGGTCGATGCGATCAGCGCTACCGCGCGCCCCCGGTGGAAGACCGGTGAGACCACCACAAAGTCAAACAGGTGGCCGGTGCCCATCCAGGGGTCGTTGGTCACCAGCACATCGTCGCTGTGCAGTGTGTCCAGGGGGAAGCGCTCCAGGAAGTGGCCGACCGCCATGGCCATGGTGTTGACATGCCCGGGCGTGCCGGTGACCGCTTGCGCCACCATCCGGCCCTGCCGGTCGTAGACGCCCACCGACAAATCGCCGGCCTCGCGGGTGACCGCGCCAAAGGCCGTCTTGAGCAAGACCTGGGCACCCTCTTCCACCACCGAGACCAGGCGGTTCCACATCACCTGGCGCTTGACGCGCAGGCTCTGCTCGCTGGCGTCTGCGGCGTCTGCGGCGTCTGCGGCGTCTGCGGCGGTGGCGGTGTGGGCGGTGTGGGCGGTCGTGGTCGAGGCATTCATACGCGCTTCATTCCTGGGGTTCAGGGTTGGGGGGCTATGCCTGGCTTCGCAGCAGGTGCAGATGGCCCAGGCCATCAAGGCTGGCCCGCCAGCCGGCGGGCACCAAGGTGGTGGTTTGCGCTTCCCTGACCAGCGCGGGCCCGGCCAGCCAGGCACCGGGGCCAAGCGCTTCGCGCTCGTAGATCGCATGCGCCTGCCACTGGCCCGAGTGCGGGTCAAACACCTCGCTCTGGCCCAGGGGCTGGGCCGCAGTGGCGGTGCAGGCTTGCGGCACGGCCGCAGGCGCTTGGCTGCCTTCGGCGCTGGCCGCCACCGTCCAGCTTAAAAACTCCAGCGCCACGCCCGGGATGCGCAAGCCGTATTGGCGCTCGTAGCGGCGCTCAAAGTCCTCGCGCAGGCCGGTCATGGCCTGCGCGTCTAAGGTACCTGCGGGCAGCTCAATGCTCAATTCATGGCCCTGGCCGCGGTAGCGCACATCGACCCAGCGCCGAACCCGCACGGCCGCTGCCGGCGCACCGGCGCGCACGATCGCCGAGGCCTGGCCCTGCAAGTCGTCGAGCAGGCCATTGATGCGGCTGAACTCCAGCTTGCGCTCGTCCACATAGAGGCTGCGCACCAGCTCAAAGGCCAGGGGCGAGAGCAGAAAGCCGACGGCCGACCCCACGCCGGCGTCCTTGGGGATGACCACCTGATGGATGTCCAGGCGCCGCGCCATCGAGGCGGCGTGCAGCGGAGCAGCGCCGCCGAAGGCGATCAGGGTGCACTGCGCGGTGGTCTGGCCCCGTTCGATGGCGTGAACCCGGGCGGCGTTGGCCATGTTCTCTTCAACGATCTCGATCATGCCGCTGGCCGCCCATGCGACGTCCAGCGACTGCGGCCGGGCCAGGGCCTCGTCGACGCAGGCGCGCGCTGCGGCCTCGTCGAGCGGCATGCGGCCGCCCGCAAAGTGCTGCGCATCGAGCCGTGCCAGCAGCAACTGGGCGTCGGTCACCGTGGGGTGCTGGCCGCCGCGGCCATAGCAGACCGGTCCGGGCAGGGCGCCGGCGCTGTCCGGACCCATGGTGATGCGGCCCAGCCGGTCGAGCCGGCCGATGGAGCCGCCGCCGGCGCCGATTTCCACCATCTCGGTCACAGGTATGCGCACCGGCCAGCCGCTGCCCTTGAGGTTCTTCCAGGCCCGCGCCACCTCGAAGCGGCGCGACTGCTCGGCCCGCCCGTCGGTGATGAAGCAAATCTTGGCGGTGGTGCCGCCCATATCGAAGGACAGCGCATGCGCCAGCCCCAGGCTGCGCGCCAGCCAGGCCGACAAGCTGGCGCCACCGGCCGGACCGGATTCGACCAGCCGGATCGGAAAGCGGCAGGCCGTCTCTAGCGTGGTCAGGCCACCCCCGGAGGTCACCAGAAACAGCGGGCAGTTCATCCCCAGAGCCTGCAGCCTTTGCTGCAGCGCCTGCAGGTAGCGCGACATCAACGGCTGCACATAGGCGTTGGCCACGGTGGTGGCAAAACGCTCGAACTCCCGGATCTCGGGGCACACCTGGCTGGACAGGCACACCGTGGCCTGCGGCCAGCGCTGGCGCACCCGCTCGGCCACCGCCTGCTCATGGGCCGGGTTGGCATAGGCATGAAGCAGGCCGATGGCCAGCGCCTGCACGCCCTGCGCGCGCAAGACATCGATCGCGCGGTCGACATCGTCCATCGACAAGGGCTCATGCTCGAGCCCGTCGGAGCGCATGCGGCCGCGCACACCGATGCGGCTGTGGCGCGGCACCAGCGGCTGCGGCTTTTCCAGGTCGAGGTCGTAGTGGTCAAAACGCTTTTCGTCGCCCATGGCCAGCACGTCGCGAAAGCCTTCGTTGGTGATCAGGCCGGTGGGCGCGCCTTTGCGCTCGATCAGCGCATTGGTGGCCAAGGTGGTGCCGTGGACCAACAGGTCGAGTTCGCGCGGCTGGGCACCGACGGCGGCGAGCACCTGCAAGATGCCCTCGATCATGGCCTGCTCAGGCGCGGCCGGCGTGGTCAGCAGCTTGGCGGTGGCGCTTTGCTCACCGCGGCGCAGCACGATGTCGGTGAAGGTTCCGCCGATGTCAACGGCTATGCGCAAGGGCGAGGCTGGGGGCATAAAGGGCAAGGCAGGGTTACAGCAAGGCAGGGCAGGTTTGCGCCACAGGGCGGACGGCCACCGCCCTCAGTGTGGCTAGCGTAGCCAGTGCCGGGGCGGCGGCGCTGTCAATCGATTTACATCCTGAGGAAAACCCCCGGGCGGTCTCCCGGGGGCCGGGCTTCAGGCCTCGCCCAGGCCGCCGGCCTCACGCTCGAGCTGCTCTGGGCGCAACACGATCAGATGGCGCTGCTGGCGCGCGATCACGCCTTGGCGCTCCAGCCTGGAGAACACATAAGCCACGCTGACCCGCGACAGCCCGCAGATATTGCCCATCTCTTGCTGGGTAAAGCTGATGCCGATGCGACGGCCTTGCGGGACCGGGCTGCCATAGGCGTAGAGCAGGCCCAGCAGGTGATGGCAGATGCGCCGGCCGGCGCTGTTGTGGGCCTGCAGCTCGAGCTGCTGCAGCAGCACACACAGGCGCCGGCTGTTGAGCTCGCGGTGCTGCTGGTTCAACAGCGGCTGCTCGGACAGGGCCGCTACAAAGCGCTGCATATCGACCACCCGCAAACGCGCCTCGCTGGAGGCCAGCGCGCTGACGGTGTAGCGGTCGCTGTGGGGCCAGCCGCAGTCGCCCACCAGACCATGGCTGCCCAAAATCATCAGGTGGCGCTCGCGGCCGTCGAGCGAGAAGGAGGACAGACGCACCCGGCCTTCCTCGATGACATACACCGCCTGCGTCAACTGGCCCTGGTGAAACAACACCTGGTCTTTTTTCAGGGTCACCGTGCGCGTGCCCTCGGTCATCGCCCCCCAGGCGTAGTTCAGGTCAGCCAGCCAGGCTGAGACAAAGGGCGAGGCTGTGGGGTGGCTGCGCGGATCGAGAAGCGTTGCGGCGTAGGCTGAAGGCATGGACGAACAGCAGAACTCAGGCGGCCGTCTGATTGAGGTTGTATTTCATGATCCGGCCATGGCGGCCTTGGCGGTCACGCTCGAGGTCGTAAACATCGCCGGCCAGCGCTTGGGTGCGCCCGAGCACCGAGGCCAGCGCGTCATGATCGCGCTGATCGAGCTGCAGCGAAAACACCTCCAGCATCTGCGGCAGATGCGAGGCGTAGCGCGCACCGACGATGGCCGCGGCCACCTGCGGCTGCTCCAGCACCCAGCGGGTGGCCACGCTGGACAGAGCCACGCCATGGCGCTGGGCAATCTGCGCCAGGGCTTGCAGCAAATCCTGAAACAGGGCCCAGCCGCCAAAGTCGTCAATGACCAGCTTGTATTTGATCAGCGAGCGGTTGCTCAAGCTCTCCAGCGCCGGCTCGCTCTGGCCCAGCCAGGCCGAGGTCAGAAAGCCGCCGGCCAGCGTGCCGTAACACAGCAGCTGCATGCCCGACTGCGCGCACAGTGCCGCCATCGGGCCGCTGGGACGGCGGTCGAGCAAGGAGTACTGCACCTGCATGCTCACCACCGGTATGCCGGCGTCGAGCATGCGCGCGGTCTGCTCGGTGTTGAAATTGGTAGCGCCGATCAGGCGCAGACTGCCCTCGCGCTGCAAGGTCAGCAGGTGGCGCGCGGCATCGACCATGCCGCCCGCCGCATAGTCCCACCAGTGAAACTGCACCAGATCCAGCCGCTGGGCATGCAGGCGCTGCAGCGAGCGTTGGTGGACCCCACGGACATAGGCCTCATCGACCTGATGCAGCAGGGCCAGATCCGGCACGAACTTGGTATGAACCTGCAGCGAAGGATCGCGCAGGCGGTACTGCCCGATGAGCTCTTCCACCCCGGTGTAGATGTCGGCACAGTCAAAGGTGTTGAGGCCGGCTTGCGCGAACAAGGCCATGTCGTCGACAGCACGCTCGGCCAGCACCTGGCCGTGGTCGCCGGCGAGCTGCCAGCCGCCGCGGATCAGGCGCGGGATCTGGTAGTCGGCCGACAGCTTGCGATGGGTCACGGCGGCGGCACTCATGAGGACTCCTTGTTCAAAGGCACGGCGGTGGTCTGGCTGTGCGAAAAGCGCCGCTTTTGCAGGCGGGTGATGCGAAACCGGGTGGGGCAATGGGGATCCGGGCAGGCGATCTCGCTGTCGGTGCTCATCCAGTCATGCGGGTGGCTTGAGCGCTGCTTGGCCGCCAGCAGCGGCAAGACAGCCGCCAGTGAATACATGGAAAAGCCCTGCCCCGGCGGAAAGTGCAACATCTCGCCGCGCACCTCAAAATGATCGCCTAAACGCGCGCCGCAATAAATGGCTTGATCGGCCGGCCCTACAACCTCCACGCGCAAATCAAAAATCTCAAAGCTGTCGTCATCCATAGGCTGTCTCCATCGCCGTTACGGGCTCGCAGGGCGAGCGCATCTGGCTTATTGTGGAGCATCCCGGTGAGGGTGAGGGTGTAGGCATAAGTGCGGGCATGGATGTGGGTGTGACTGTGGGTGTGGGAGCCGCTATGAGTGTGGGAGCCGCGCCCTCGCGGCGATGCGGCGCTTGATCGAAAGCCCTATCGCGCCGGGGCGGCGCTCCTACTCCCAGGACTCAAAAGCCGGTGGGGCTATGGGTGTGGGAGCCGCGCCCTCGCGGCGATGCGGCGTTTGATCGGATGCCCTATCGCGCCGAGGCGGCGCTCCTACTCCCAGGACTCAAAAGCCGGTGGGGCTATGGGTGTGGGAGCCGCGCCCTCGCGGCGATGCGGCGCTTGATCGAATGCCCTATCGCGCCGGGGCGGCGCTCCTACTCCCAGGACTCAAAAGCCGGTTGGGGGTGTGGACATGGCTATGGGCATGGAAGCCGCTATGAGTGTGGGAGCCGCGCCCTCGCGGCGATGCGGCGCTTGATCGGATGCCCTATCGCGCCGGGGCGGCGCTCCCACTCCCAGAATTCACAGCTCGTCGATCGACGTGCTCACAGGCGCTGCTGCGCGCGGGGCGTCGGCCAGCGAAAAGCGTTCCAGGGTGCGGGTGTAAAAGCTCGCGCCGAAGCGGGCGATGGGGCTGTATTCGCGCAGATTGACGCGCCAGGCTTGGGTGTCGATCAGGCCATCTCTGGCAGCCAGCCATTTGATGCGGCCGATGAACACGTAGCGGCTTTCGGTTTCGAGCTTTTCGTGCAGCACGCATTCAAAAGCCACCGGCGATTCGGCGATGCGCGGCGGGGCCACGCAGTGCGCAGGCACCGGCGTCAGGCCCACCTTGCTCAGCTCGCTCACATCTGACGGGAAGGCCTCGCCGCAGTCGTGCATCTTCTGCGCCATCGGCTCGTCAGACATGTGCACCACAAACTCGCCGTTGTGCAAGATGTTGGCGGCGGTGTCCTTGAGCTTGCCATCGGCCAGTCGGTTGATGCTGATCATCAAGATGGGCGGGTCTTCGCCGACCATGTTGAACATGGAAAACGGCGCGGCATTGGCCACGCCGTTGGCGCCCAAAGTGGTGACCAGCGCAATCGGCCTGGGCACGATCAGGCTGGCCATGAGTTTGTAGCGGGGGTAGCTGGCCAGTTGTTCGAAATCGACTTCGGTCATGTCCGGGTCCGTAGGTACTGCGGCCGTTGCGGCGGCCTTGCAAATGAATCGGGCCACCGCAAGGTGGCCCGACGCAGCAGCAAGGGCACGCAGGGTTTAAGCGATCACCTCGACCTTGGCCTTCTTGGCCACCGCCGTCCAGGTGGAGATTTGCGAGCGGATGAGTTTGACGAATTCGTCGCCGACCACCGGGGTCCTGCGCGGCAGCGTCTGCAGCTCTTCCAGGCGGCCCATGATATCGGGCTTGCTCATGATCTCGGGAATCAGGGCCGTCAGCCTTTGCACGATGGGCGCCGGCATGTTCTTGGGACCCGACAGGCCCAGCCACTGCGAGCCGGTCAGCGAGGGGAAGCCCACCTCGGCAAAGGTCGGGATGTTGGGGAAGGCGGGCAAGCGGGCCGGCGTGGAAATGGCCAGCGCGCGCAGCGTGCCGCCCTTGAGCTGGGCGGTGTTGGTGGTGATTGGGTCGAACAGGCTGTCGATCTGGCCGCCCATCAGGTCCTGCATGGCCGGCGCGCTGCCCTGGTAGGGCACATGGTCATGCTCGGGTGCTGGGCCTTCGATCTTGAGCATCTCGCCATACAGGTGGTTGGCCGAGCCTATGCCCGAAGAGCCGTAGCGGATGGGGCGTGTCTTGGCGGCGGCCATGTACTGGGCCATGGTCTGGAAGGGCGACTGCGCCCGCACCAGCAGCAGCATGGGCGCCTCCACCAGCATGCCCATGTGGGTGAAGTCACCCACCGGGTCAAAAGGCATGGTACTGCGGGTGGCAGTGGCGTAGATGTGCACAGAGGCGTGGCTGACCAGCAGGGTATGGCCGTCGGCCGGCTGCTTGGAGGCCAGGTCGGTGCCGACCAGACCGCCGGCGCCCGGCTTGTTGTCAACCACCACGGTTTGGCCCAGGGCCTGCGACAGGTGCGGCGCCATCAGGCGGGCGACGGTATCGACCAGGCCGCCGGGGGGGTATTGCACCATCAGGCGGATCGGCCGGCTGGGCCAGGAAGCACTTTGGGCATGAACCCAGGGGGCGGCGAGGGCGGCAGTTCCAGCGGCCAGCAGTTGACGACGTTTCATGGTGACTCCAGTTGATAGCTTGTAAAAATTGGGAGGGACCTCAAGCCGCTTTGACTCGGGCCGACAATTTCAGCACAAACAATGCCAAGCCCCACCAGGATGCCTGACCGTTCGAGAAGCTCAGACCATAGCCATGGCGCACCAGATTGGGGCTTTTCGCCAAATCCACGCGCCAAACCGGTGCACTTGAACTTGACGATTCCCCAATACCGTTCGAGCTGCACCATCGCATCCTGCACACTTCGCCTTCCGCAGTCGCCTAGCTTGCCAAAGACCCGCCCTTCAAGGAATAGACCATGTCCTCCACACCGCAGCGCCGGCTGCTGCTGATCAACCCCAACACCAGTAGCTCGACCACCGAAAGGCTGGTGCAGACGCTCACGCCGCTGCTACCGGCGGATATGCGCTTGGATGCCCATACCGCGCCCTTTGGTGCCACCTACATTGCCTGCGAAGCCAGCCATGCGGTGGCCGCGCATGCCGCGCTCGAGGTCTGGGCCGCGCAGCTGCGCACCGGCGCTCCAGCACCTGAGGCGGTGCTGATCGGCTGCTTTGGTGACCCGGGCCTGTTTGCGCTGCGCGAATGCAGCGCCTGCCCGGTCACCGGCCTGGCCGAAGCCTCTTTCATTGAAGCTTCGGCCCATGGCGACTTTGCCATCGTCACCGGCGGCGTCCGCTGGAAGCCCATGCTCGAACGCCTGGCGCAGTCGCTGGGATACGGCCCGCGACTGCTTCACATCGAGACGGTGGCGCCCAGCGGCGCCGAAATGCTGGCCGACCCCGAGATGGCGCTGCGCTGTCTGCGCCAGGCCTGTCAGGATGCGGCCCGCCCAGGCGTGCGCGCCATCATCCTGGGCGGCGCGGGCCTGGCCGGCTATGCGCAAATGCTGCAGCCCCATGTGTCGCTGCCGCTGATCGACAGCGCGCAAGCCGGCTTGCGGGTGCTGCTGCAAGGCCAGGCGCCCACCGCCCAGCGGCCTGACAACGGATTTCACGCGCAGTGGTCGAATGTCTTCGTCAATGCGCTGGCTTGAGTCCCGATTGAGTCAGGCCTGAGCCCCGCTTGATCCAGCGCTTGGGCCCTCAGCGCTGGGGGCAGCAGGGCCGGCAGCTTGTTGATCTCAGCCTCAGCCACTTTGAGTTCATTGACCTGCGTGAACTTGAGCAAGGCCTACAGCAGCATGTCTGAGCGGAAGTCGCCAGCAGGCGGCAGCTCCATCAAGGCCTGGCCCATGCGTATGGCCTGGCCTGGCGCTATGCCAGAGGCCAGGCGAAAACCTGCAGGCACCAGCACGATGATGGTCGAGCCATGCTCAAACCAACCCAGCTCCTGCCCCTTGCGACAGTCGGCAGAGACCGGCATTTCATGGGGGCCCTTAAAGCGCAGATGCAGCAGCACATTGAGGCAGTGAAGCCGGATGCTGGCCACCAGGATCGCCGCCACCGGCACCAGGGCGATGGGGTGCTGCGCGGGGCCCACCCGCATCCGGATCACCGCGCGCTCATTGCGGCAGAACAGCTTTTCGACACGCGCCAGCGCAATCGGGTTGACATTCCAGGTATCCCCGCTGATGTAAGTCACATGGTCAATGTGACCGTCATGCGGTGCATGGAAGCGGTGGTACATGGCCGAAGTCAGCCGCAATGTGACATAAGAGCCGTTCAGAAAGGGCTGCACATCTTGCGTCGGGCCGCACAGCTCCTGCAAGCGGTAGCTCAGCCCCTTGGCCTGGATCAGTGTGTCGCCCTCAATGCGGCCGCAGGCACCCACGATGGCGTCGCTGGGGCTGCTCAATATCGGCGCTCGCTCATCGATGCTGCGGGCGCCAGCTACCAGTTCGCGGGTAAAGCAATCGTGCAGGCTGACAAAGCGCTGCTTCTTGGCATCGCTCAGATCGAGGTCGGTGAACAGGCGCCAGACCGCAATCGATGCTCGGCATACCCAGGGGTTTTGGATTTTGCTGAACCGGCCCATGAAGCGGGTTAGCAGTTGCCGTGGCACCCGATTGGTCAAAAGGAAGTTGAGGTCTTCCTGCAAGAAGAGGCGGCGAAGGAATGTGGGTTTCATCAAGTTTTCAAATTTAAAGCTTACACACGAGGTCTACCAGATTCAGAAAGCTCTGCATGAACGAACAATTGCTGATGTCCGCGGCCGCCCTCGGCCTGATGGCGTGGTTGCTGCCCAAGACCCAGAGGCGGCTGGAGTTGTCGCGGGCCAAGCACCGCTCGCTGGCCGGCCATTCGCGGCTGGCCAAGCGGGTGGCCTCGCTGATCCCGGGCTACGCCTACGACGAGGACAGGTTCTTTAATTCCGACGGAGCCAGTGCGCAGGTGGTGGCCCAAAGACGGGCAGGCTTTACCGCCTTGTGCGCCGACTTCGCGCATCGCTTTGCAAAGACGGCCGACGCGAGCAGCCAGGCCCGGCCTTATCTGCCTGACTTGCAATTTACTGGCAGCTACCGCGTGCCCTACCAGTACAGCCCCTATCTGCGCGAGCATCTGCGCATCGGCAGCTTCGTGCAGTCGAGCCATGATGTGTTTGTCCAAGACCTCGACGGCAATACCTTCTACGACCTCACCGGCTCCTACGGCGTCAACCTGATGGGCTATGACTTTTACAAGCAGTGCATCGATGAAGGCATGGCCATGGTGCGCGAGCTTGGGCCGGTGCTTGGCGCCTACCACCCCTGCGTGCTCGACAACGTCAAGGCGCTGCAGGAAATTTCCGGGCTCGACCAGGTCACGTTTCATATGTCGGGTACCGAGGCTGTCATGCAGGCGGTTCGCCTGGCCCGCTATCACACCGGGCGCTCGCACCTGGTGCGCTTCGCGGGGGCTTATCACGGCTGGTGGGAAGATGTTCAGCCTGGCCCCGGCAACCCCCTGCCTCCGGGCAAGACCTACACCCTGGCCGACATGAGCGAGCGCAGCCTGCAGGTGCTGCGCAGCCGGCGCGATATTGCCTGTGTGCTGATCAACCCGCTGCAAGCCCTGCACCCCAACGCCGGCGCGCCAGGCGACTCCTCGCTGGTCGACAGCAGCCGGCGTGCGCAGTTTGACCGCAGCGCCTACACGCAGTGGCTCGAAAAGCTGCGCCAGGTCTGCACCGAGCGCAAGATTGCCTTGATCTTTGACGAGGTCTTCGT
>Ga0164292_10002383_pt1 | contig 15356 bp, 18 predicted proteins | sample GEODES117metaG_FD_111486 | JGI IMG/M metagenome (GOLD analysis project Ga0164292, IMG submission 111486) | Eutrophic lake water microbial communities from Lake Mendota, Wisconsin, USA - GEODES117 metaG | ecosystem: Environmental > Aquatic > Freshwater > Lake | place: USA: Lake Mendota... | reverse complement strand
AAGGTGATGGAGATTGTTTATTTCACGCATTTTCTATTAGTTTAAAAAAGCTTGGATTAGATAATAAAAACAGTAATGAATTACGAAACGATATAGCTAATTATTTAAAAACAATTTTTAAAGAAAATAATTTTGATACAGATAAAATGATGTATGATACAAATATCACATTTACTAAATATTTACGTGTAAATCATTTACAAGAATTTAATCCAGAAGAATATAAAGAATTTGAAGAATATGAAGAATTTATATCAAATCCTATAGAATTTATATCAAATCCTCAAAAATTAAAAATAATTACAAAAAAAATTATGAGTAAACATATAGAAGACATATCTAAAAAAAAATGGGGAACTGATATAGAAATATGGGCTATACAACAACTATATGATATAAATATTGAAATTTATAAAAAACCATTTAAATATGGTGGTGATTTAATTAATATTTCAGGTATTAATATGCATAAAAAAAATCCTATGTTTCCTACAATACGTATTTATAACGATAGTGGAGATAACCCAAACGGAAATCACTATGATGCATTACCAGCTTCATTTCCACTATCTTCACCTTTATTACCACAACAAATACCATCATCTTCACCTTTATTACCACAACAAATACCATCATCTTCACCTTTATTACCACAACAAATACCATCATCTTCACCTTTATTACCACAACAAATACCATCATCTTCACCTTTATTACCACAACCACAACTATTTTCACCTTCACCTTTACAACCACAACAAATACCATCATCTTCACCTTTATTACCACAACCACAACTATTTTCACCTTCACAACCACAACAAATACCACAACCATCTTCACCTAAGATAATTAATTGCTATTCAAAATATAAAAAAAGAGGAATTAATTTATCAGAGGTACGAGAATATGCTAAATCTGCCGGAATAAAAAATGTTAAGAATTTATCAAAAGAAGATTTATGTAAACAGTTGGCATCTTTAGAACCGTTTAAACACAACGATGAATTTGTACAAATTATTTTTAAACATTCTGGAAAAAGATATTCTTATAAAAGATGTAATTTTTTACACCTTAGAGATGAAAAATATAAACGTAAATCAAGTAAACGTTCAAGAAGAAAGTCAAAAACAATATAAAAATAAATTTATTTTTTTGATTTTCTTTTAGACTTTTTGTTTAATTTTCTTTTCGATTTTACATTCTTTTTCGATTTTCCATTTTTTTTCCCTAATTTATAACTTGTTTGTATCTCTCGTATATTTTCTGTCTCTAGTTCTTCAATTTCGTATAATTGTGAGTTTTTTTCAAAAGATAAAAACAGTTGAGTAGGGTCAGACCCAGGAAATGGAATCTGAACACATTGTTTATCTGACTCGACAACTGTTGGATGAAAATGGACGAGTAGTCGCATACCTGATTCTGATTTCTCATCATGACGATGATCTTGTCGGTGCATTGAATTTTGTTCTATCGGATATTTATATTCTTCGATTACATTTGCTCCTATAAATTTTAAAAATACTTTTATTTTTTTTACATGGTTGTCACCAAAATAACAAATGATATTCTTTTGTTCTGGTTTACATATTCTAATTATAAAGTACAAGTCCATAATTCCACATACTCTTCTTACTACTGCGAACGAATCTTTTTCCTGTTCCATAAATGATAAAGAAATGAATCTTTCATATTCTGGAGTTAATTTAACTAATAAATGGTTAAAATAATAATCAAAACCTTTTTTCAAACACTTTTTTACAGATTCAATGGATCGATCTATTCTTTTTTCTAATTCAAACATATAATAAGTAGTCTTATGATTTATTCCGTCTCTAAATTCATTTGGATACTTTTGTTTTAATGTTAAATATAATTCATTTTGTGTTTCACTAGGAGGCAATCTTTCTAAAACGAGTTCTGTCAAAAAAGAAAATATATTTTTCATGGGGGTTTGTAACAATCTTAATACATAATGATACTCTCTCGTAATTTTCATATCTTTTACTATTTGTAAAAAAGGAAGAATGCGTAATAGTCTTCTTTTTAAAAGAGCGACAATCCAATCATATAAATGAAATTGTTTTTCAGTGTCTGATTTTTTTCTTCGTATATCAAATTCAGTATGTACACCTTTAACTTTGAGGGCTTCGGCAAGGGCCACGGCACCGACGGATTGGTTTTTACAAAAAGGAGCTTCGGAAAGGTTAAGCGGACCAACTGATTGGTTTTTACAAAAAGGAGATCCTGAAAGATTAACTCTAAGGGCTTCAGCTAATGCAACGGCACCTTTATTAATACTTCTAACCTTTTCTCTTTTTAGAATAAAATGTCGAATAAGATTAATCATCTGTTTCTCATATTGTTCAGGAATTTCGTCTAAGGGAATAGACTGAAAATCAAATGGAACTTTTTTCATTTGTTCTTCTACGAGTAGATAAAGACTAAGTCGATAATCTGCAAAATGAAATTGTGCGTTTGGGAATTTAGATTGACAATTTTCTCTTCTGGGATGATTCCAGCACCCATATTGAGCATAATGATATATAAAATCTTCTATATAGTGTCTCGGTTGAATAAATTCTTGTGAGAATTCTTCTTTTACGGATTCAATTTTACCCATTCCCACTTCCGTATAAATATCTATTCTTTTTTGAGGATGGTTTAGGATGGTTTGATCTACTAATTCGGTTAGTGTAATATCTTCTTTTTTACATTTTGATTCGGGAAAATGAACATCACCAAACATATGAACGACTTTATTTTCTCCGTTTAATTCAACAAATAATTTTGAATAAGAGATCGGTCCAGAAATATTCATTTACTTTATAACAATGTAATAATAATTTTTTTTTAACGTGTATCACATTCTATTCATTAGAATAGAATGAAATGTTATATTTATTTGTTTATACGAATGTAGTAAATATGTTAATTATTATTTAGTGAATTTGTCAATTAAGCAATTTTTTTAATTATATTATGTAGTAAATAATGGCTGCCATAGCAGTTTCTATATTATCTGGAGTTAGTAATACACTATTACCAGATAAGGTATCACCCAATATAAAAATACAAGACGTTACTATTACTATAAAATTTATATTTTGTTTATATAAATCTTTATCAAATAAAGATATATTGTTATTACAAGATTATGGAAAAGTTATTTTTTATGATTCTTTTTTACGAAATATAGATTGCAAAGAGTTAACCTTTGATTATTTTATTTTAAATATGAAAAATAAAGAAGAAAGAACTTATTATCAAAAATTTATTTTATCTAATAGTAATGAATATCGTATCATTTTATTTCGTTATGATTATGAAACAAATAATGGATTACGTGTACATAACGAACTTTGTAATTTACCTGAAAGAGAAGCACATAAAAAAGATTTTGATTATTTATTATTACAAGAAACGATAGTTTCACCTCGTTGTTGTATTTCTTTATATAGAATGTGTTTTGGTAAAACACAAGTTCAAGTTTCTAATTAAACATTTACCACCAAATTACATGACGATCATGATTTGTATTATCATGACTTTCATAGTAATCATAAATAAAATCAACCATGATATTAATAGCATCTTCATTATCATGTATATTATTTATATTATTATAAATAATATCTACCAGATTTACTCGATGAATAGGTCTATTATTTAAATCTGGCACACTGTAATTAATAGAATCATTAATAGTATCAAAGTCAATTACATCTGGCACATCAGAATCACTATCAATTAAATCTGGCACATCATCAGAATCACTATCAATTAAATCTGGCACATCATCAGAATCACTAATAATTTCATTCTCAAAGTCAATAGAATCATTAATAATATCCATTATTTTTTTAATAAATAATTTATTACTATTTTAATTTCATTTTTATCTAGATAAAAATGGTTAATATTTTTTACTGTTGAAATGTAAAAATCCGTATAATTAATTTAATTATTTTTAAAATAACATCAAATAGTAAATTATGATACCACCGCCTATTAATATACCACCTATTATGATACCACAAATTATGATACCACCTCCTATTAATATACCTATCATAGATAGTGATTTTAAAATAACAATTGGAATAAACACATTTCAAATTGTTACATTATACAAGTATACTATATATGATATGATAGAGATAAATAATACAAAAGAAACTTTTTATTGTTATTCTTCAAAGTCTTCTATTGGTGTATGGAGATTATATGGAAGAAGAGATAAAAATAGTGTGTTTGAAAAGGGTATTGATTATGCACAAAGTAATTTAATATGTTATGAGTTACAAGAATATATTCATACTATTCTTGATCAGATTCCAAAAAGAGATAGTGATTCGATAGAAAACTATTTACATTTAAGAAATGATGTTATTCTTTCTCATATAAATGATAAACAAAGATTAATAAAATTAGATGACACAAATTTAACTTGTGGATCTAAAACAGTTAACATAAAACAATCAAAAAAGGATATCAATGAATTATCCGAATTTATGAAAAGTATATTAGACATTTCAAATAAACCAATGTATCATTTTGAACTTACGGCTGAGTTTGAAGATATGAAAGTAAATAAAAAAATTTATTCCATTATTATGTATAACAAGAAATTAGAAAAAAATGTTAGACTGTATTATTGTTATTATTCATTTTATAATAATCCTGAACTACAAGTTAGAAATTATATGATTCCATTAACATTAGTATTTGACGATATTTCTAATATATCAGAATATGGAACTTATGATAAATATATAAATATTAAAAATTATATCTGTAAACCATTTGAATATTCATATTTTCTTGATCAATCTTTTGATAAATATAACGTTTCACGACAATATAGTTTTATAGGATTTTTATATAATGATATATATCCATTAAAAGAACTAAGAGAATTAAAAGAAGAAAGTGAATTACCAGAATTACCAGAAGAACAAGAAGAAAAAGAAGACGAATTTAGAGTAAGATCAGGGAAACGAACAAAATCAAAAAAATCAAAAAAATCAAAAAAATCAAAAAAATCAAAAAAATCAAAAAAATCAAAACGAACAAAATCAAAACGAACAAAATCAAAACGAACAAAATCAAAACGAACAAAATTAAAAAGAACCAAATCAAAACGAACAAAATCAAAACGAAGAAACAAAAAAAATAATTAATAATTTTCTTCATATTCTTGATGAAAAGAATTAATTAGCGTAATAAAATCATATTCTTCTACGGTTTTTTTTATTTTATTTAATTCATTTTCGGTATAAATATTTTTATATTCTTCTAATAATAAATTATATTTTTCTTGAAATTTATCATACATGACACGTGTGGAATACCATTTACAATCACAAATCGTATCGATTAACGTAGTTAATAATTCGTCTGACATGATTAATTAAATAAATAAGTAAACGATTAAATCATTTTTATTGACAATGAATTAATTACATAATGGAATTAATTACATATAAATATCATTCATGTATTCATACAAATGTAATTTAACAAAATTTTTAATTTTTTTATTATTAACTTTTCTTTCTCCAGGAACATAACTATTTTTATTTTTATATTTCCATGTAGTTGCTTTAATACTAGTTACATTTTTTACCGTTTTTTTTCTTTTGTTTACAATTTTAAAACTCGGTTGTTTATTCATCTCATATTTATGATATTTATGATTTTTATGATCATATGTTAACGAATTGATAACAGATTTAGGCTCAAAACGAATAGTTTTACCTGAATATTTGTATTCCATTTGTTTATTGTATTCCATTTGTTTATTTAATTAAAAATCATTTTTAAGATGTTAGTCTAGATAAATTATTTTGTAAAAAAATATCAATTTGATTACTAATATGATATTCTTTTTCTATTTCTACGTCACTTGATATCGGAATGAATTCAAATGTATCTGTAAAAAAAGATACATTTGAAATAAAACTTAATTTACCAATATCAGAATATAGTATTGGTATTACATGTTTTTCTTCTTTTTTCACATTAATTTCTTTAATGAAATCGTTATTTTCCAACAAGAAATAATTTCTTGGATATAAATTATGGATGAAATTCATCTCATCAAATAAATGAAATAAAATGGAACTTGTTAATACTTGTAAACGACGATACATAACATTTAATATAGATTCATCATCAGGAAACATTTCTCTATGTTGTATCATATCTTCTTTCATTAATGAAAAAGGAAAATGAAATATAAAATTCTCTTTTCCTTGTAATAAAATATAAGTATCAGTCATTCTTATTTATATATTTTTATTTAAAAATATAAATTTTCATTTTTTTTATAAAAATTAATTTAATTAATAGTTTATTTAATATAATGAAAGAAGAATACCAAGTTATTGAACTCTCTTCACGTGAACTTAATCTTGCACTTGAAAGTGATCCTGAACTTAAACTTGAAATTAAAAGTGAACTTGAACCTGACAGTGACCCTGAACTTGAAAGTGAACATGACAGTGAACTTGAAAGTGACCATGACCCTGAACTTGAATGTTTGATATGTATGGAAATGTACCAATATACTAATTCTTTTATATTTGAATGTTGTCAACAATCAGTATGTATAACTTGTTATATAAAAATTATAAAACAATATGTATCATGTCCTTTTTGTAGAGGTTCTTTATTAGAAGAAAAAAAAACAAATAAAGAATTAAATGTTAATTGTTTATATGAAAAAATTTGTTATATATTAAAAAGAACCTGTTTATGTAGTGTATTTACTGGATTAACTACTATCGGATTTTTATATATATATCACAAATAAAGTAACAAATTAACTTATTTCCTAGATATTCTTGTTACTTTTGATACTTTACGACGAACGCTTTCTGAATAAGGAATACGCTTTCCTTTTTTATTGCCTTTTCTACGATTTTCAACTGATTTTTCTTTATTTGTTAACTGATTTCTAACGATTTGAGGAAGGTATCTACCAGTTTTCTTTTTTTTGTTAATGTATCCCCACTTTTGTTTAGACCATCTTACTAATGAATTAGAAGAACTTTTTTTACCTTTATAACCGCCACCTTTTTGTTTATATAATAATACAGATAATTGAGCTTTTCTAGCAGTCCATGTTCCTGGTAATCCTCCTTTCGATGATTTTTTAACACTTTTCTTTACTTTTTCCCATAATAATGGTTTTGTTCGAATCGTTTCGCTCATTTACAATACAATATATTTAATAAATATATTTATTATTTAACTTACACGTTCATTTTACACGTTCCACGTTTTTTACTTTTCATTACACCACGTTTTTTACTTTTCATTACCCCACGTTTTCTACTTTTACACGTTCCACGTTTTTTCCCCAAAAACCGTCCTATTACACTAGTTACGTCTTGATTTAATTTGGTATTATTAAAAAATCTTAGGTTACTATTTTTTATGACTACTTTTTGTTGATATGCTCTAGTTAACTTTGAAATTAAGTCAGATCTAGTTCTACTTTGTAGTTCTTTTAATGCAGGAATATCCATTTCTACGTTTTGGTCTAATTCTTCTGGTATTAATTGATTAAATTGATTTATTGTTGACAATACTGTAGTAAACACTGTATTTCCTTCCCTATTCTGATACCCATTTACCACATCAATTAATGGAATCGTAATGACAAGAGTAACTTCCATGTTAGCGTTAATAAGATCAATTACACGTTTTACTTGTTCTAGACTACTATAACTAAGAACTACTTCTTGCATTAATGAATCAAGTGGTAGGCGTTGGTAATAAATATTATCATCATATTCATTAAGACAATAAAATAGAAAATCTGAAGAAATCGAACAACCTAATGTATGTACCAGATAATCCATCATTTCTTTAATTTTGTTAACATTATTGTATTCTCTAAAATAAGTAGCATAGAATAATAATCCAGCTTTATCCTCATCAAGTCCATTAGAGTATTGTAATAATTTTATTAACTTTTTTAACATTTCGGTATGACCATACTGAACACTCGTTCGAATTAGTTGTACGGTAATAGAACTAACTGGTTTTCCTTCAACAAATCTTAGCTCCATTGGATAATTTCTCGATCGATAAATACTAAATAAATAGCGAAGCATTTCGAATTGATTATATTTCACCGAAACAAACAAGGAATTAATTAAGTGAACTGGGTCAAGTAGAATGATTTGGTCTTTAATAAGACCAATATCATTATTTTTAATGATAGTAATGTATTTTTCAGTTCTGTCAAAATCACTATATCTATCAAAAAAAGTTCCCATCATACTCACATCATGTTCAAACGTACTATTAAAATTTGAAGAACGAAACATTTTATTTATACTAGATAAATTATTTTTTTATATTTTTTTATATTTTTTTTGGAAAGGATCTGTTTATAAAATTCAATCGAATGGGTTGCATTCAGATTATTATCCAAATTATACACGCTATTTGGATTAAATGTAATAATTATTAAATAAATGTAATAATATAATTTTATTATCACTATTCATCTTAGATATTCCTTCATCGTATTCATCTTTTGTGATATATCCTTTTTTATCTTTATCCCATTTATCTATATAATATACTAATAAGTTAGTATACATATTAACTATATTATTAAATATATTAGTTATAATATAGTCAATTCTAATTATACCATTGTTTGATAAAATGTCAAACATAAAATCCTCCGTTTTTATTAAACATCTATTCGATAATAGCGAAAATCCCATTATAAAATCAAATAATTGGATTCTATCAGTTTTATTAATATTAACATAATTAAAAATAATAGACAATAAGTTTGTCTTTGAAATAAATTTTATTTCATTGTGTTTTATAAAAAAAATAAATCGTTGTAATGTCATCTTATATTCTTTATATAAAGAATATAGATAATTAAATTCTATTTCATTACACCTTTGGAGATTTAAAACGCCGATTTTTATAACCCTATAAAAATCTATTCCTTATATTGTTTTGACTTTCGTCTTGAACGTTTTCTTGATTTACGTTTATATTTTTCATCTCTTTCATACGAACCTTGAAAAATACGCTTGAATATTTCACTTGGTATTGCATGTAATGTTTCATTAATATTCTCTTTTAGTTCGGAATAAGTTATTCCTACTTTCTTCTGTAATCGTGACTTGAATATACTAAAAAAGTTTTCTATTGCGTTTGTAAAGTGTTGATAAGGTACAGCATATAATACCTTATTATTCTTATAAATTAATGTTCTTATTGCTTCATTACGATGAGAACTTGCGTTATCCAATATAATTAATTTGTTTTTGTTCTTGGAAGTAATAAATTTATCCAAGAACTCTTCTAGACGTTCTGTATTAATTCCTCCTTTATCATAGATTTCCCATCCTATTACACCACTTGAATCAATCGCAACAATAGAAGTATAGCGTTTGAATACCTCTTGAGAAGTTGTTTTTATAACACATCGAGTTCCTACTTCACTATAACAATGTTTTCGTTTCTGTAACGCATTTATACTAGTTTCGTCTATACAAATAATGTCTTCTAATTTATATTTTTTGATTTCTTTATAGAACTCAGCGAGTTGATGATTAATATTTACATCTTTTCCAAATCGTTTTGATGGTTCATGACGATACCGAGTCATCTTTAATGACATATTATTATCATGAACAACTTGAGCAAGATGTCGTCTAGATAATTCTAAATCAGGAAAACGGTGTATAAGCAATGCAAGTAAATCCTCCATAGTAATCGTTTTATTCTTCTTTAATTCTTCTAATATTACTTTGATGTGTTCTTGTTTTACCTTGTATGCTACTGGAGAACGATTATGTCGTTTTACACTTTTTTCAGTTTGAAACCGATCTACCCAGCGCATGAGACTACGAGCTGAGCACTTAAAAATATCACATATTTCTTCCTGTGATTTACCAGAGGTTAAGTAGTGTTTAACAGCGGATAATTTGAAGTCTTCGCTCTTGTGTGGTGATGACATTTTAATTTAGTTAATATAAAAAATTTAAGGAACATAATATTATATAAATAAGTATATAATATGGATACCGATAATAAAATTAAGCAACTATATATTGATTTTGATAAATCGCTTACAACTCTATATACATTATACGACCAACTACCATCCATTACGTTTTTACAAACGCTAACCATTAACCCAGCACAAATCATGATAACCAAATGTGATGCTGAAATAATAACACACGTCATTCTACTAAAAGATACTTCAACGACAACCGACAAAAAAATTATAAATTTAAGAGAATTAAATCATAAAAAGAATGAAGCACTGAAGACATTTATAGAAGTTGAAAAGCGAGAACAATTAAATTATAAAAAAGTATGGGAAGAACAAATTATACCATGCCAAACAACGATGGATCGAATCATAACAGAAACGAATTATTGTGAATCAATATTACATCATATTGACACTTTATTAGAAACTTATGAATCGTCTTTGTTTCGTGAGAATTATTATACTTATTACGAAATATTTAACAAGCATCTACAAGACAAAATAGATATATTTCAATCTTTGTTAATTAGTGAGGAATATATGAACACGATTGAAAGTGAAATCGTTAGTTTAGAGAAACTCTTGGTTAGACAGACAGATAGAGATAAATATGAACAGACAATACTTAGAATAAAAAAGTATGAAAATAAAATACGTTTAATTGATGAATCTCTTGCACAGTCAAATGTAAATGATATTGACAAATACTATATGAATGAAAGAAAACAAATCTTGATAGATGGAATCTCAGACACACAACTGTCAATTTACGCAACCTCATTACTAGTTGAGAAAACAGAACTATTATTAGATAAAAATAAATGTAAGAAGACGTATTTGACTACTTTTAATGAATATATAAAAAAATTAATTGATTGTTTAAAATCGAATCGTTTTCGTATATATTCTGTTGATTAATATAACTTATTCTTGTCTAGATTTATTTTTTATACGATATGATATATCATCTTTACTAAAAGATACCATGTCACCAAACTTAAATTCTAAATCAAATGTTAGTCTATTTATTGTACCTATATATTCGTTTTGTAAAATTTCATTCACAATAACCCAGATTGTTTTTCCTACTTCTGTTTTTAATTTAACCATATCTCCTATTTTAATTTCGTTTAATATCATGTCATTCGGTTGAACCAAATATTTGTCTTCATCGATGTCTTCATCGATGTCTTCATCGATATAATCACTATCATCACTATCACTATCTTCATAGCTATCATCTTTATCCTCATCCTTTTCTATACTAGACCAATTACGATAAAACACATGTTCTGCTGATGTAGCAATTCCACGTTTGTAGTTATTTTCAATATCAAGAAACATATTATTCACGATTTCATTATGAAGATGTTTCCAATTGATTTGGCGACAACATGGACAGCGTAAAATTTTCATATTATCAGCTTTAGTAGTTGTATTACGTAATAAATTCAAACGCCTACGATTTGTCACGTTATGAAAACATGTATAACATATAATACCATCCGTACACGTTTGACATTGATATTCCCAGTTACTTAATTCTTGTATTTCGTTAAAGCATACACAACAAGACATTTTTATAAAAAAGATTTATTATAAATAAGTATTCATTTTTAACGCATATTATGACTTAAATAATATTATATTATATACAAATAAGTATGTCTGTACTTGAACTTGAAAACATTGCATTAAAACAAGAAATTGAACTACTTAAACAACAAATTGTAGTTCTTGAAGATAAAGTTGCTTCTCATATTACTTCACGAAATCAAGCACAAAGAACGTATTATAAAAAACATACAGATGTTGCTCAACAACGAACTAGGGTATATCTTGATAACCTAAAAGAAAGTGATCCTGAACGATTAAAAGCATATCGACATCAAGCATATATTAATCGTAAATCAAAATTACAAGCACAGTCGGATGCACAAAAAGAACAAACAGATAAAAAAGAGTAGATTTTATTTTTTCTAAAAATAAAATTTAAATAAAATAATATTATATAATTTAAAGAAATATCATTATATAAAATGCCTCGTAAGAAAAAACCAGATCCAGATAAGAATCCATTTGAGCGTTCTGGAAAACAAACCTATCAAACCCTTAAAATTCCTCTCAAAACTATCTTATGTGACAAGGAAGCATTACCTGTATTGACTCAAATTGTTTTTGATATGAACGATTTGGTTATTCATACTTATCAATTCATTCGTATGTATTTGCTTCATCTGTATAAAAACAATAATGACTTTCCTACCATAGATGATACATTTATTTTATATTGTATGAAAACATTAGGAACTCGTGATAATCGTGGTAAGAAATCTGTAAACACGGAATTACTTGAACAATTAGATACTTTTTACACTAACGAATATCAACCTCTTGTAAATCATGAAAAAATATCATTACTAAATAAAACGTATCTATTACCCTATCTTGCTACTCATATTCATACTGCATTTTCAAATAATATTACAGAACGATTTACTACACATCTTCTTCGTTTTATTAATGTTACAACGAATCATATCACTGAAGATAAAGCAATTTTATTCCAATTTAAGAATCGTTTATTTAACTTGGAGGTTGAAAAGGAGAAACAATTTATAGATTGGAAAGAGAAACATATGTCTCATATTATACCTCCTAAAGATATCAAAAAATCAATTCATTATGATGTTAAAGTAAGACCTTTTTCTTACTTGAAAGGGATGCTTTACATGAACTCTGTATTGGAAGAACATGAACGAAAATTATTTCAACCCATTCCGTTACGTACAGATATTATCCCCAAGTACATTACACTTGATACAGCATGTCTTATTAGTTTATTCTGTCCTGAAAAAAATAAAGATGGAACAAAAAGTAAGAAAGGAGAACTACTCAAGCATATCAAAGATAACCAACGTGATATATGGTCATCTTTTATTAACCTTGATAATAAAATTTTCAAAAACAAACATTATCAATTCAGTTATCAATTACAAACCGATGGTATTGGTTGCAGTCTTTTGTTTATCAGAAAAGACCTCGTTGAAAATAAAAAATGGGGTAGCAAGATACCTATTGTAGAAGAAAAGGATTATCCTTATTTGGAATCGTTAGATGATACTGAATTAACTAAACTAAAATCAAGAAAAATAATTGGTTGTGATCCAGGGAAACGTAGTCTTGTTTATATGGTGGATGAAGAAGGTACCAAATTGCAATATACAGCACCACAAAAGAGAATTGAGAGTAAAGCAAAGAGAAATGCGTATGTATTAGGAATAGAAAAACGAAGATATGGCATTAATGAAAAGGAAACATTGCTTTCATCTTGTAATGGAAAAACAAGTAATTACGATAAGTTTAAATCTTACCTTGTTGAAAAGACAAAATTAAATAATGAAACTTCTGATTTTTATAAAAAAGAGGTATGGCGCAAGATGAAATTTCGTTCTTATAGTTATGGTAAAAAGTCTGTAGATGTGTTTCTAAATAAAATAAAGGAAACATTTGGAGACAATCTTCTTATTGGATATGGAAATTGGAGTCGTGATACCCAAATGAAGAACTTTATGCCTACGATGAACAAAGGATTACGAAAGTTGATTCATAAAAAGTATGATACCATAACAGTAAATGAATGTATGACATCCAAGAACTGTTGCGATTGCTTGTCAACATTAGAAAATTATAAAGATACCAAAGGAAAAAAGATACACCGATTATTGGTGTGTAAGGGGGGTGAATGCGTACGTTCTCAAAACAAAAAAGCAGTATTCAAGACCCGAGATCTTAACTCTGCAATTAATATTCTTAATCTAACAAAGAAATGGATTGAGAAAAAGGAAAGACCAGAAGAGTTCAAGAGTAAATATCGTTCTTCACCAAGCGAAAGCGAGGATAAAGTAGAACCATAGACAAGGTGATAACCCTTGTGAATTGATTTTATGCTTTTGTATTTTTTTTACGCTGACCTTAAAATCGGCGTTTTAAATCTCCAAAGGTGTAAAATTAGTTAATTCATAAACACACTCTTTAATTCTTTCTTTTTTAACTTTTTCACGTATTTCTTTTTCACGTATTTCTTTTTCACGTTTTCTACTACGTTCTTCTATTAATAAATTATCTACAATATTTGATTTTTTACAATATGTCATTTACAATGTATCTTTTTTTAAATTTTTTTTACTATATCATTTTTTACTATATCATTTTTTTACTATATCATTTTTTTACTATATCTTTTTTTAAATTTTTTTACTATATCATTTTTTACTATATCATTTAAGTTAAACAAAGTTAAAAATTAATCAAAGATTAATCAGCAATGGATATTGTTAATACTATTTTTGATGAAATTAAATTTTCTGAATTCTTAATTGAAATTAGCAAACGTATTAATATTATTGATATTATAAGAATTAAAAGTTTTATTGGAATTTGTAATCAACTAAATGATACTACTTTTGAAAAATGTACAACATCAGATTTTATAACACAAGCATTTAATATTGATGGGGAATGTATTACACAATATAAAGAATTGTGTATTTTATTCCGTACAAAATGTAAAGAGAAAAATATTATTTCTAAAGTAAATGGACACGAAATATCATATTCAATTAATAATTAGAAAAATATCACTTGACTATTTCTTGAACTACATTAATTAAATATATTTCCATTGTACTAGTTAAATAATTAACTCTATTACGTAGCATTTTATTATTTATAAATAATAAAATTTTTACAATATGAATTATTTATGAAAAAGTTTAGACAAGAATACAATTAATGTCTTCTTACTAAATTTGCATCATATAATCGTTGACATAATTCCGGTTTATTTCCTCTCGTAAATAATCCATTTACACGACATAAATTACGCGCTTCTTCTAACTGTTTCCACATAAAGGTGAAGTTTGTAATTTAGATATGAGTACAATGAATATGAATGTTTATAAAACACATTTTTGTGAATAAAAACTTTTATATATCTATAATTTTTTTTGTTAGTTGTGTTTTGTAGTAATGTATTTGAAATTTGTGTTGGTTTAGAGTGGACAATTTAATTATATTATAATTAAATTTACTTAATTACTCAAACTAATTCCTTATTTCAAAAGTTTTATACAACTATTACTTTTAGATATGAATAATGTCAGGACAACTATCATTTAGTTGATGGTTCATAACATTATCTATAATGTAAAATATTTAATTAGGAATAACACTCAACTTTATTTCCTTTACAATCATAAACCCAAATTTCATAATGATAACCAAGTAATTTTCCAGCGTTTTGTTT
>Ga0164292_10002382_pt1 | contig 15358 bp, 19 predicted proteins | sample GEODES117metaG_FD_111486 | JGI IMG/M metagenome (GOLD analysis project Ga0164292, IMG submission 111486) | Eutrophic lake water microbial communities from Lake Mendota, Wisconsin, USA - GEODES117 metaG | ecosystem: Environmental > Aquatic > Freshwater > Lake | place: USA: Lake Mendota... | reverse complement strand
GATTTTTATAAATTGAAAACCTCAATTATTCTTAAGGTTTTGGGGGTATAGCTCAGCTGGGAGAGCGCTTGCATGGCATGCAAGAGGTCAGCAGTTCGATCCTGCTTATCTCCACCAAATTTCCATATAGGGCCGATTCATATCGGCCCTTTTTATTTTCAGCTTATATCAACCCACGAAAACTATTAACAATCACTTGGAAGATGGTATCCGCAACATCATCGAGTTCACTTTCAATTTTCACCTCCTGATATTTCCCGATATTTCTCTCGTTTGCTAAATCATGCTTTGTTTATGCTAGGCCGGTAGCACAGAGATTTCAGGTAGCATGAATCGGTAGCATTTCGTAGTTAAGACCATATTATTGTTGGAGAGCGGACGCTGGCTTACTCATTACAAAGGAGAAGTTATGTCAGTAGATACGATCAAAAATATAAAGTTGAGTTCAGATCTTAAAGCTATTCGTTTGGCGAGAGAAAAACTTGGGATATCTCGTCATGAATTAGCTGAGTCGTTGGGTATTTCCTATAAGGCCGTAGAGAAAATTGAAAATGGAAGAATGCCCCTATCTAATGAGAGGAAAGAAGAAATTTTAAATCTGCTCGGTATCGATGATCACAGGCTTAAACGTATCAAAAAAGCTGGTGTGGTTGAGCCTAGTGAAAAGACTAAGGCGGTATTTGAAAATAGTCAGAGACGGAGTTATCGAAGGATCATCACTAAGGAAGTAAGGGTTTTAAAGTACCTGAGAAATATGAAAAACCTTCCTCAGGATAAAGCATCAGCAATATGTGGATACTCTCGGCCTACAATTGGGCATATTGAAAATGGACGGATAGAAATTCCAATAAGCCGTATTAGATATATTGTTCAATGTTACGGGTACGATTTTTCAGAATTTGAGAAATTAATGAAGGAACAAATACTTCGTAATGAAATTATCGATTCCTGCATTAATAAACTTCAGTCTTTGACCGAGGAAAAATTAAAACTCGTTCAGTCAGTTTTGGCAAACTTCTGATCGCTCTTTCTCATAGAGCCCAAAATCAAATTGGGCCCTATGAGATTTTCAAAATTGAAGACGCTCCTCGAAGAACGATTAGGGAGACAATAATTCCTATAACTAGGTCAGGAATACTTGAATGCGTAACATAAACAAGAACACCAGCAAGAATGACCCCTGTATTGGCCATCACATCAGTTGAAGAGCAAATGTAGCTGGCTTTCATATGTGCCCCTTTCTCTTTATGAGATGATAAAAGGTAGAGGCAATATACGTTCGCCATAAGAGCGATTATTGATATGAGGATCATGTAGCTAGGTTCTGGGTCACTACCGTAATAAAATCGCCTTAAGGTTTCAATGAGGACTCCAACACCTAGGACTATCTGAAGAATACCGTTAACTTTTGCTGATTTTTTCTTTGTCTGAATTGTTTTCCCAACGGCATAAAGACTGATCATATAAACACTAGCATCTGCGAGCATATCTAATGAATCAGAAATTAACCCCATCGATTCAGCATAAACTCCAAGGATGAGTTCAACAAAAAACATCCCACCGTTGATGTAGAGTAAAACTTTCAAAACTTTCGCTTCTTGATCAGAATCAATATTTGAGATTGGAAGAGTATCTGAAGTAAGAACCGTCCCTAATAGTGTTGATCCAAAATTGAGTGGCGCTAATAAATCTAAAATCTCCTTAGCGCTGCCTTCATGAGTAACTATTAAGAGCCTTTCTGGAATATTAAACTCCATATGTTTTATGGAGCTTAAATCTTCTAACTTCATCCGAATGATTCTTTCTTCTGAAGGACAATCCATTTTAGTAATCTGAAACTGTGTTTTATTCATAATTAATTTTCCACTAACCTTTGATAATCTTCAATCGACATCGCTACTTGCTTATAAGAATAAGTCTTCAGGATCTCACCAGTCGATTTATTCGCAACAATAACTGAGAAAGACCTTGTAGCCTTGACCTCGTCTTCGTTTCTTAATTTGGCATCACTTAAGTAAGAGGAGAAATCACTCAATTGAGTAATTTCTTCTTGTATTAAATTTTCCATTTCCGGCCCTTAAGCTTCAGAAGCTACGGGCATGGGCTCAAGTGTTTTCTCTTTTAAAATCTTTTTAGGTGGTAATTTTGCCATTTGGACACCTAGTAAGACCATGACGATACCAACGATCTGACTACTGGATAGAGGCTCTTTCAAAACCAGTGCAGCTAGAACAATAACTAACGGCCTTTGCAAAACAGTTAAGATTGAAATTCTTGTTGAACCAATGAGTTTTAGAGCAGAAATAAAAGCGATGTTGGCAATAGCTCCTGCAAAACCAATCCAAGCAGCTAATTGCCAAGTATATGAACTTAAGTTTCCTATCCAAGGTAAAAAGAAAATTCCTATAACAGCATTGATCATAAAGATATAAGCCGAAATGGTTATGGGCTGAATCTCTTTCGTAACTAAGTCCATCTTAGTTCGATACAAAGTTGAAGTTCCTACCGAAAGAAAGGCCAGAGCGATTCCAAAAGGATTTAAAACACTGCTACCACCTAAAAGATCAATTGTAAGCGCAACTCCTGCAAAACAAAGTGCAAAACCAGACCAAAATTTTGCTCCAGCAGACTCTCTAAAACGTATCTGGTTAACAATGGCAACGACCGCGGGAGTTGTAGTAATTATTGTGACTAGTACGCTTGCCGTGATTGTCTCTAAAGAATAAAAAATGAAAAGATAGTTGAGGATAAAGAAAAAAGACAAAAGAAGCAAAGATTTGAAATTCTGCCATCCCACCCAACGAATGTATCTATAAATCGGAGCGATAAATAATCCACCAAGAACTAGTTTCAATACTAGAAATTGATAAGCAGTTGCCGCACCTTTATATCCAAGCTTCACAACTAAGGGCTCTACAGATGAAGCAATAAGAGCTGTAGCAACCCAAGCCACAGTTAATGGCTTGGGGTTGTTATTATTTATATCCATTTTGAACTCTTCCAGAGATTTAAACTAGTTCCAATCCCTAATGACTTTGCAGTATTATACACACGCCATGCCACAACGGCATCTTCAAAACCTAACCCTGTCGGGCAAAAGAATATATTTTCATCCCTGGTAATACGTCCTGGTCTTTTATTATTAAGAACTGGCGATAGATCTTCGATAATATCTTCGTTGATCACTCCATGTTTAACCGCTACAGCATGGGTTTGGGCTCCACGATGCTTTCCTTGCTCCCAGATATCAGCTACAACTCTGTCCATTCTCGATAGAAGTTTGTCTTCGCACTCGTAGCAACCAATATTGAAAACAGTAACTCCAGTATTCTTTATATAATCGGCCATCACTACAGGTTGGGTCACATTCGGGAGACAGGTCACAATCATATTCATATTTCTGACAGCCTCTTCAGCTGTATCAACAGGGATGATTTCAAGACCTGTTCTTTCTGACATTTCTACAGCGAACTTAATTTTGCTTTCACCTCTGGAATTAACTTTGACCCTTTTGAGGCCTGGAATTGCTTCTTTAAGGCCAATAAGCTGAGTTCTCATGTTAACACCAGCACCAACAAGACCGATCTCTTCAGTATCTGGCATGACAAACTTTTTAGCAGCAAGAAGTGAGACAGCACCAGTTCTCGTTGCCGAAATAACTTGGGCATCCATAATACAAATGGGAGATTTTGTAGCGGCATCAAAAAGTGTAATCAAGCCAGTTGCGCGTGGTAACCCTTTATCAACATTGGCTGGCATTGCTCCTAAAGCCTTCACACTATAAATCTCATCTGCTCCAAGATTAACATAGGCCGGAAGAAAGTTGACTAGGCCAGTTCCTTGCTCAGCTCCTTTAGAAGTAACCTTTAAAGTAGTTTTGTGAGGTTGGAGAACATCGCCTTTGTCAAAAAGCTCAAAGGCTTTTTGAATATCATTTGCTGCTTCAGCAACATTTGCTCCACCACATTCAAGAACTTCTTCCATAGAAAGAAATAAAATATCCTTATTCATGCTCATAGCATTCCTCGTGTTTAAGATTCACCAATAGTCTTTGATCTTTTTGGAACTATAGAAAGGAATTAGGCAATGGGCGGATGAAATATGTTTTCAGATATTCGTTTTTCTTTCGCAGATCGAAGCTCAAAAATAAGCGTTTGAGGAAGAGATGAGAAATTAGACAGTTCAGATTTAAAAGAAGTTAATACTAGATTATAAGAACAAAACGCTGAGCATTGGCATTCTTCACAAGGTTCTGAATCATTTGCATGATCATCATCGGAATGTGTTGCTTTAGAAATTTTAGTTAGTTCCTCACCAATATCGGACAAACAACAATCATTAGTTGCTGAAATAAAAAATATTAATGAGAGAAAAACAAAGACTATTCTCATTTTACCATTCTCTCATCGAAAATATTAAACGTGAACTTAAACTTAAATGAAGGAACAGATGCAACGCTAAGCATGAGTTCATTTTTTCTCCTCAAATATCCCCATCTTTGTGCTTCCAACATTCCCCTTTGGAGCTCTACCTAGAAGTGAACCAGGTACAGCCAAGATGAGTCTCGGAACTTGACCAAGAACTTCACGCCATTCTTTAAATTCTAAAGCTAACTTGAACATTTTCCAATGAACGTAGAAATGAGGCCCAGCATACGGCTGGGCCAATAAATGTGCTTCTTCTAAAAATGCCAAAGCTTTGTCATAACCTTGAACTCTGGCCAGTTCAGCGGATTGAAGTTTTTGATTTACTTCAAACATCTTTATTTCTTTCCATGTCCCTTGCAATCACATTGCTCTTCAGGCTTGCCGCAATCATGGCACATCTCAACTTTTTTCTTTCTCTCTTTCTTAGATTCTTTAACGATAGTTTCAACACCATTCTCCTGAGGTTTCTTTATAGAAGAATCCTGTGAGTAAGCTGAAGAAGAAATAATGAGAAGGCCAATAACTAGAGATTTCATAGAGACTCCTTTTTTGTGAGTTTAGACTCAATTAAAAAATATAATGTTGGTAAAACAACTAATGTTAGAACTGTTGAGGCAAGGACTCCGCCAATAATAACGATTGCGACAGGTTTTTGAACTTCGGCCCCTGTGCTATCTGATAAGGCCATGGGTATAAAACCTAGAACGTCTGTTAAAGCGGTCATTAGCACTGGTCTAAGTCTTAACCCAGCCCCTTTAATAATGGCTTCTTTCCCTCGAATACCTTGTTCTTGGAGGTCGTTAAAAAAGTTTACAAGAACAACTCCATTAAGAACGCAAATACCACAAAGTGCGATAAAGCCCACACCGGCCGATAGTGTAAAGGGTTCACCTGAAATGGTAAGAGAGATCAATCCACCCACTATAGCGAGTGGCACAGTGAAGGCTACAAGTGTAGTCTGCCAAAGTTTTCCAAATGCCGAATGGATCATAAAAAGAATAAGAAGAAGTGTCAGAGGTCCCAAAATAAAGAGTCTTTCTTTGGCTTCTTGAAGATTCTTAAAGTTTCCACCCCATTCAAGATAGATTCCTTCTGGTAATTTGATTTCTTTCTGAATTTTTTGTTTTGCGAGATCAACAAAATCTTCAGTACTTCTACCTCTAGGATTTATCAGAACGGCCACACGTCTTTTCGACTGTTCACGTGAGAATGAACTAAAACTATCCTTGAATCTTAGATCTGCTAATTCATCGAGAGGCACTGTTTTATTGCCCGCAATTGTAACTGGGAGTTTAGCCATTTCATTTAAATCTTCACGTTGTTTGTCATCAAGGCGAACAACGATATCAAATCTTCTTTGACCCTCATAAAACTTACCGATTTCAAGACCACCTAGACCAATTCCAACTGATTCAAGTAGCTCTGACTGTGAAACGCCGTAAAGTTCCAATTGTTTTTTATCAGGTATGACTTCTAGAACTGATTGTTTACCCTTAATTTCCACCTCAACGTCTCCCGCGCCCGGAATCGTTTTAAGTACCGTTTCAATTTTCTCAGCAGTCTCGGTCGCCAGATTGATATCGTCTCCAAATACTTTCAATGAAACATCAGCTCTTGTTCCTTCAAGTAGTTCATTAAAGCGTAGTTGAATCGGCTGGCTGACAAGGAGTCTCTGTCCAGGCACCAGCTCATCAAGGTTGAAGACGATTTCCTTAATGATAGCTTCTTTAGTTCTCTTAGAACCATTAATAAGGGGCCAATCTTTTTTCGGCTTCAACATGACAAATGAATCAGAGATATTCGGTCCCATTGGATCTAATGCAATGTCTGCTGTCCCAATTCTTGAAAATACATGAGATACCTCAGGAGTTTTGAGGATAACCTCCATTGATTTAGCATCTAAACTCACTGAATGAGTCAGACCACTTGAAACAGGACGGATGAATTGAAGAGCAATAGATCCTTCATCCAGTTTGGGCAGAAATTCTCCGCCAATATTGATCGCAAAGAATCCGCCTAAAGCTAGTAAACCAACTATAAAGAGGATAATAGACTTATTGAAGGTTAACGCTTTTTCCAAAACTGGGATATAGAGTTGGTGGAGCTTTCTCATGACCCATGGTTCTTTATCAGTGGTATTTCCTCCGATTAGCAACATGGCCATGGCAGGAACGAAAGTAAAAGATAGTATCAATGAGCCTAGAATGGCGATGATGAAGGTTGATGCCATCGGGATAAACATCTTTCCTTCAACGCCGACAAAAGCGAAAACAGGTAAAAAAGCAATCGCGACAATAATTTCGCCAAACCCCGCCGACTTTCTGATCTGCAAAGTTGCCTCAAGAATTGTTTCCTTCTTCTCATCTTTTGTAAGAGATCTTCCGGCCTGATCTTTTTTCTCAGAAAGGAGTCTTAGACAATTATCTAAAACGATCACAGCTCCATCGGTAATGACTCCGAAATCAAGAGCTCCAAGACTCATAAGGTTTCCGCTTATACCAAAATATCTCATGGCTATGAAGCTGAACAAAAGAGACAGAGGAATAACAATGGCTGAAATGATGGCCGCTCGAACGTTACCAACCAAAATCAAAAGAACAATAATAACTAGCACTGCTCCGGCGACGATGTTTTCTTGAACAGTGAAAATTGTCTCATCAACAAGATCAGATCGGTTGTATATAGTTTTAAGTTCGATATCTTTAGGTAGGGATTTTGAGACTTCTAGAATTTTCTCATGAATACTTGCAGAGACTTCGCGAGAGTTCGCTCCAGAAAGCATAAGCACTGTTCCTAAAACAACCTCTTCAGAATCTAGGAGAGCTGCACCTGTTCTTTTAGAAACTCCAACCTGAACTTTTGCAATGTCTCGAACTCTCAAGACCTGAAGATTTTCGAGAGTTCTGACTGGAACACTTGCGATGTCTTCAATTCCTTCAAACATACCTTTGGCGGTAATAAGAAACTGATCTCCCGTTTGCTCAATATAGCTCCCGCCCTCGTTTCGGTTGGCCTTAGAGACAGACATTGAGATGTCTTCAAAATCTAATCCATATTTGGCCATTTTTTTGGTGTCAGGTTGGATGAGATATTGTTTCTCATGACCACCAATCGTATTGATTTCGGCCACACCTTTAACCGTCATGAGTCTAGGTTTCAAAAACCATTCCTGAAGGGATCTTAGTTCTGATAGTTGTGCAATACGTTCTGCACCTGTCGCTTTCTGTTTGTAATCTACAACGTAGTGATAGACTTCACCTAGGCCAGTTGTAACTGGGGATAAAACTGGATTAGCATTAGTAGGCAAATCAGTTTTTAAAGATTGAAGACGCTCAGAAACAAGCTGCCGGGCCAAATAGATATTTGTTCCCTCAACAAATGAAACTGTAACTTGCGAAAGGGCAAATCTGGTAATTGAGCGGACTTGGTCTACGTCTGGAATTCCATTTAAAGACATCTCAACTGGTAGAGTAACGAGCCTTTCGACTTCTTCAGGACCAAAACCGTCAACTCTTGTATTAACTTGTACCTGGATATTAGTGATATCTGGGACAGCATCAATTGGAAGGTTCTTAAAAGCATAAAGACCAGACACGGCTAGCAATAGGGCCATCAGAACTATCTGAATGGGATGGATAAGACAGTAATTAATTATATTTCGTAACATGAGTAATCCTTAGTGAGCACAGTTATCGACTGTCTCCGAGTTCAAATCGGTTTCGGCCATTCTCAGAAACTTTGTTCCTGTTATGGCAACTTCATCGTTAACTTCTAGATCGTTTGCTTGAATTGTCACCGTGCCGTTTAGTTCGCTTAGCTTTTTGACAATCACATAGGTTATCTCGCCTTCGTAGCGTCGATAGACACCAGTTGTGAGTTTAATCTTCACTAGCGCATCAGCAGGAACTTGCCATGGGCCATTTCCTGTCAGAGTTTGAAACTTTACTCCAAGGTGATTTAAAGATTTCTCACTTACCTTGAAATTTCCATTTTCGGCTTTCGTTCCAGCCGGACCTGCATATGTTGTATTAACTATGATAAGTAGGCTTAAAAGGAATTTCATAGATGAACCTCGCTGAGAGTTCCGGTTAGACGGTAGTAATCGATAGAAAGTTTTAGGAGTCGCTCTTGCATTTCTAATTTAGAAGCAATGGTGTCGCGCCAAATCCTGTGGGATTCCAAAAAGGCTGTCGGAGTGACGAGACCTTGGGTGTACAGCTTTTCAATTCTGTTGTGTGTTTTTAGAAGATCCTCTTCACTTGGAAGCTTCACAAGATTTTCTTGTAATCCTTCAATACGACTTAAAAAAGAATCTTTCTGGAGATCTTCTCGTTTCTTGATTAAATTGAACTGAGTAAAGGTATTGGCATGAGCGATTGAGGCCACAGCTTTACCAGCTTGGTTTGTCTGCCACACTGGTATGGGCATGGTAAAAGCGACTCCATATAATTTCTCAGAAATGACTTCCATTTTATCGTCCATGAACATTGGACCAATTGAAATACCTTCCCAGGGAACGGATTTTTGAAAGTCCAACTCCTTTTCTGCCATCTTCGTTTCGAGTCCAAGACGTTCAAGATTCAAAGAAAGACGTTCATTTGATTTTCTAATCTCTAAAGGGTGATGATGATCCTCCATAACACTTAGAATATCTTCTTTTTTGTAACCGCCGTTTACTTTAAAAAAGAGAATAATTTCTTCTTCTTGATCAAGGATAAGAGTGATTGTGTTATTTACTTCAGCTTGCTGCAGTTTAAAATTAAGCATTGAAGCTTCTTGCTCTGGTGTTAAGGCCGGTCTTCTTTTCAAAGCAGAAATAACAATTCCTAAAGACTCAAAAACTTCCTTGTTAACTCTCAGATTCTCATTCAAATGAATGAAATGGTGGATATTCAAGAGGACTTCTTCGACGACATCTTCTTTAGAGATGGCCAATTCGGTTTGTCTCATCTTATGGATCAAATTACCTTTTGAACGAAGGGCTTTTAGCCTTCCGCCAAGATCCAGTTCTTGGGCCAAGATGATCTGTGTTTGACGGTTATTACCTGAATGGACAGTTTGAACATCTAAAATTGGATTCGGTCTTTGTCCTAAAGACTTCTCCAAATCTTGAGTACTTTTGACTTCAAGGTCTTTTAAGCGAACGAGCTGATGCCTGTCTTTGAGACACACCAAGATGTCATTTAAGTTCTGAGGCGCAGGACAAGCTTCCTGACCATACGTAAGAATAGGTGTAATTAACACCAATCCTAAAAGGATCGACTTCATAAAAATCCGAATCTAAATGTTAATAATGAAACTTAAAAGAGAGAACTATGCTATCGGAGGATGAAAGATTGAGGACTCAAAAGATGAGTCATGAAACTGCTCAAAGGAAAAGAAATGTTCAACAAGATCGAAGGTTGGAAGCTTAATTAGAATATGATCAACGGCTAAGATTCTAAGGTGGTTAGCTTGCGAACACTTACAATGTTCGGCTTCAGAATGCTGATTTGAAGATTCACTACAGTGATCACCATCCGAATCCATAGTTTGGCACTGATCAAAATTTGTCTCAATTTCAAAATTACAACAATCAGCAAGAACGCTGGCCGAAAATAGGATTGTAAGTATGAGAATTAAAACTTTCATTTAAGGTTATTATAGGTTCATAAATCGTTATTCGGCAAAGCATTTTACATTATTTTAACGCCCAGCAATATAAAGCTAAACCTACACTTGACTCCGTACCATGGTACGGACAGTATCATGGATTATGGAAAAAATAACTATTGGTAAATTAGCTGAAATGTCAGGGGTCGGTGTAGAAACTGTCCGTTTCTATCAGCGAAAAGAATTGATCAGAGAGCCAGAATCTAATGGTTCAGTACGAACCTATTCTAGAGAGGATTCTCTTAAAATTAAGTTCATAAAGAAAGCTCAAGAGATTGGCTTTTCTTTGGCAGAAGTCAAAGAGCTTCTTGAACTTAACACAAAACCTCGCGTGACCTGTGGAACTGTCAAAAACAAGTCTCTCGCAAAGATAGATGAGATTGATGAAAAGATCGCAAATTTACAGAAAATGCGAGCAAGTCTAGTAAGTCTTTCTCAGGCCTGTAATTCAAGTCAAGACTCCTTTAAGCAGTACAAGGTTGAAGAATGTTTTGAGATCGGACTTAGTTGTGAGTGCTAAAAAGAATATTATGTTTCTTTGTACAGGTAACTCTTGTCGATCTCAGATGGCCGAAGGCTTCGCAAGGAAGTTTTGGGGATCTGAGTTTGAAGTCTTTTCAGCTGGGACAAAAAAAAATGGCATGAACGAGCGGGCCATAAAGGTAATGAAAGAAGTTGGATTAGATATATCTCAACACTTTTCCAAAACTGTTGATGAGCTTCCTAAGATCACTTTTGACTATGTTGTCACAGTTTGCGATGCAGCTAAAGAAACTTGCCCTTACTTTCCTGGAGGCAAAGTCATTCATGTAGGATTTCAAGATCCTCCAGCACTTACAAAAGAAATGACGAATGAAGAAGAAATCTTGGCTGTTTATAGAACAGTAAGAGACGAGATCCATTCCTTGATTAAAAATTTAAAAGCTCACCTATAATGAAAAAACTATCTTTCTTAGATCGATTCCTAACACTGTGGATATTTCTCGCAATGGTTACAGGAGTCCTAACCAGTATTATTTATCCAAATACTCCTGCCGTTATTGAGTCTATGTCTCTGGGTACAACATCTCTTCCAATTGCCATCGGTTTGATATTAATGATGTACCCGCCTCTTGCAAAAGTTAAATATGAAGAGATTGGGCTGGTATTCAGAGACAAGAAAGTTCTTTTACTTTCACTAGTTCAAAATTGGATTATTGGTCCTCTACTTATGTTTGGTCTTGCTGTGATCTTTTTAAGAGATCAGCCAGACTACATGATGGGTCTCGTTCTCATAGGTCTCGCTCGTTGTATTGCGATGGTTTTAGTCTGGAATCAATTAGCTGAAGGTAGCTCTGAGTACTGTGCAGGGCTTGTAGCCTTCAATTCAATCTTTCAAATTCTATTCTTTCCGTTTTATGCCTACATTTTTATGACCTACTTACCAGGGGTATTTGGGCTTAAGAGTTTTGAAGTGCAATTTACAATGATGGAGATAGCTCAATCAGTGGCAATCTATTTGGGAATCCCTTTCTTGGCAGGATTTCTTTCGAGATACTTTCTTGTTAAAGCGAAAGGACTTTCATGGTACGAGACAAACTTCTTACCTCGCATTAGTCCAATTACCCTTATATTTTTATTGTTTACCATAGCGGTTATGTTTTCACTTAAGGGTGAGAAGATGGTTCAGTTGCCACTCGATGTGGTTAAAGTTGCAATTCCACTTACAATTTATTTTTTCCTGATGTTTTTCTTTTCGTTCTACATGAGTAAGAAGGCAGGAGCTGATTATAAAAGATCAGTAACTCTTTCTTTTACTGCTGCTTCAAATAACTTCGAACTTGCAATTGCTGTAGCTATTTCAACTTTTGGCATTCACCATGGAGCTGCTTTTGCTGCCGTTATTGGGCCATTAGTTGAAGTGCCAGTTCTAATAGCTCTTGTAAAAGTCTCACTTCTTATAAAGGACAAATACTATGTTTCTTGATGATACTGAGTTCAATCTCATAGCCCCTAAAGATAATATCTACAAGTCTACCCATGCTCCAAGGATACTCATCATCTACGGCTCACTTAGAGAAAAATCTTTTAGTAAGATGCTTGGTGAAGAAGCCGGAAGAATTCTTACTCACATGGGTGCCGAAGTTAAAATATACAATCCTGAAGGCTTACCAATGTTTGATAATGGGAAGTCCATTGATCATCCCAAGGTTCAAGAGCTGAGATCTTTGAGTCTTTGGTCTGAAGGACAGGTATGGTCTAGTCCAGAGCTTCATGGAAACATTTCAGGTGTCATGAAGAACCAAATCGACTGGATTCCTCTAGCCATTGATGCTGTCAGACCGACTCAGGGCCGGACACTTGCTGTTATGGAAGTTTCGGGAGGTAGTCAGTCCTTCAATGCTGTAAACACGATGAGAGTTTTAGGACGATGGATGAGAATGATTACTATTCCAAATCAATCATCTGTTGCCCAAGCTTTTAACGAATTTAATGAAGATGGAACCATGAAACCTTCATCGTACAGGGAACGTGTAGTCGATGTGATGGAAGAATTGATGCGGTTCACATACTTAACAAGGGATGCAGCGGACTTCCTTGTTGATAGATATAGCGAAAGGAAACCAGCTGTTTCAAATGTTAGTTACAAAGCTCTGAAAGACTCTAAATAATCTTGCCCTGCACTTATTCAATGGATAACAGAAGTGTTATCCATTGAATAACATCTAACCGAATCGTTAACCCCAAATAACTGATCTTCCATTAAACCAGAATAGAATTAATTGGTAGAGCAATTGCAATAACTCATTGGCCTATAGCTAGTTCTAGAGACTATTCCCAAGGAGATCAGAAATGATTTTTACCATCTAATCCGCAGATAAGAACTTCAAAAAGAAGTGTTCGTTACGGCATTCCAGAGACGAACACTTCTAAAATTTGCATGAGTTATTGAAACGAAGAAAAACGTCATCAATTTCAAGAGGTTCACCACCGCCGCCTCGTTCTTAACGTCCCTCGGGCGTTTGTGACCCCTCCCACCCAACGATGTTGATTGGAAGGGGTCACAAACTAGGGACTAAACATCGGCGGCGGTGGAAAACAAAAAGGATGGATAGAAATGGAAAATACTCAGGAGATGGAAATTAAAAAAAGAGGAAGGAGAAGAAAAACAGATGAGAAAACGAGAATAGAAATTAGGGGTCAGAATAAATACATGATTGATGTAGCTAAGGATTCGGAATGCAGGAACTTGATATTAAATGCATTAAAACAAGCAAACAGTAAGGATTTCGGGAAGGAAGTGGTTATAAAAGATGTACTAGAAATACTCTTACCTAAGCTGACAAATAAAGACATTGAAAAACTTCAAGAAAATAGTCTCACAGAAAAAGAAAAGATTCATAAAGCTCACGAAGAATTTAATAAGAAGAACAATCTTGGGCTTACATTCAATGAATTCTTAATTCGTCGACTTGGAATTAGTTAAATCCTATTGTGCGGGGCCGTAAATTATCGGGATATTAAACTCTTATCAAAGGAGAGCTTTGTGAGCAAACCCTCTACAAATGCTACTTACTTTGCGAGTGAAACTGATTATACTACGAGTGAGCAAAAAGATGCTCACCCGTTCTTTGACAACTTAATATGGCTAACTACAGATGAGGCCGCAAGATACCTTCGAAAGTCTGCAAATGCTCTAAGAATTGCCGTCCATAAAGGACACATTCACGCGAGAAAATTCAGACGACGTTTGTATTTCAAGAAAGCTGAACTCGATTTAATGCTGGATACCTCTTTTCAAACAGGAGGTAACCATGGCCATTAATGAGTATCAGAAAAACGGAACGACTTATTACCGAATCTACTGTCAGGTCTTAGGCAAAAAGAATAAACGCTTAAGGGTTCAAAGATGTATGACTGGTATTGAGACTCTCGTTCAAGCGGCTAAAGAAGAAAAAAAGTTAATTCGAGCTCTTGCTGAAGAAATGGCAAGACTTGAAGGAAAAGGACTCTATTGGGAAGAAATAATTTTTCGCTGGGAGATGGCTGCTAAACACGGCCAGCTTGGTGATAAATGTGCAGATCCTGAATACTATTTGAAGCACGTCAAGAGACTCAGAGAGAACACCAAATTATGGTTCAACGTCTTTGCTTCTGACCTTAAAAAAGGAGATGGGAGATCATTGATAAATTCTATGACCCATCAAAATTTTAGCGACTCCAGAATCAATAAGGTTAAGACCTCAGTAAACATCCTCTATAAATGGGGAATTGAAGAAAATCTTATTTCTGCTCACTCAACTCCAGTTGAAGGCTTGAGTCTTCAAAAGAATGAGGAGAAGGTCCCTAAAATTCTAAATCTTGAACAGGTTCAGAAGCTACTGTCCGAAGCACAAAGAAGAGATCATCCCTGGTATCACATTTGGGCATTTGCTCTTTTGACTGGTATGCGCAGTGGTGAACTCATGGCGCTCAGATGGTCTGATATTGAGTTTGATAAGATGCTCATACGTGTCTCTCGATCCTTCAGTTCACTAAAAAGGATAGAGAAATCAACAAAAGCTGGGTACTGGAGAACAGTTCCAATATCTACTGAGCTTTTAGAAATCATCAATGAGCTTAAAATCAAAATAGGTCAGAATGAATTTGTACTACCAAGAGTCGCTTATTGGACCAATGGCTACGCAGGGTCAATTCTTAGGCAATTTCTAAAAGAGATTGGCATCGAGAAGGACGTTGTGTTTCACACGCTCAGAGCTTGCTTTGCTACCCATTTGCTGGCTTCAGGAGTTGAGGCAGCAAAGGTAATGGCAATTGGTGGCTGGCAAGATTTTAAGACCTTCCAGATCTATATTAGACTGGCAGGGATTGATATCGCAGGTGCCACTGAGAAGCTTTCCGTATTGCCCTCTAGGTTCGATGAGCGGAATGTTCTTCACTTTAAAAATTAACTGCAATGGCTCCTTAGGGGGCCATTGATATTTCTCAACATTTCTGTGGATTGCTTATTAAGCTTCAAAATTTATGTAAATAATGGAAAGGACGACTTAGGTTGTACCTCCACCAAATTTCTCATAAAAAAGCCGGACATGTTCCGGCTTTTTTTATGGCTGATAACTAAGTTCTTCAATTTCAAAAACTCATATTATCTACGAGCTCCTTTAATCCTTCGTCTTTAGGTGCGGTCATAGATCTCCAGAGGTCTTTTCCTTTGCTATTTTTGGATATTTTTTGGCCATGACCGTATTACCCATTTTGCCGTAACAAATCTTCTTCACAAAAACTGGTATTTTTCGGGG
>Ga0164292_10002381_pt1 | contig 15358 bp, 16 predicted proteins | sample GEODES117metaG_FD_111486 | JGI IMG/M metagenome (GOLD analysis project Ga0164292, IMG submission 111486) | Eutrophic lake water microbial communities from Lake Mendota, Wisconsin, USA - GEODES117 metaG | ecosystem: Environmental > Aquatic > Freshwater > Lake | place: USA: Lake Mendota... | reverse complement strand
GGTGAGGCGGGCTTCAGCGCCGATCAGATAGGCAAGATCAATGTGAATGAGTTTTCCACCTATTTGGCGGTGGACCGCGCCATTGCCGCCACGGCGGTTGAGCGTTTGGCCAAAGGCCGCATCAAGGGTAAAAGTGTGCGGGTGCGCTTGTTAGACGACGAGGCTGATCAACGGTAGGGGTTGGCAAAACCCAAGCCTGCCAAGATGTCAATCTCACGCGCTTCCATGGCGTGGGCATCTTTCAAAGAAGTTTCATGGTCCCAACCTTGGGCATGCAAACAACCGTGCACCAGCAAATGCGCGTAATGTGCCGCCAAGGTTTTGCCTTGTTCTTTCGCTTCCTGGGCAATCACCGGGGCGCACAACACCAAGTCGGCCATCACCAAAGGCGCTTGGGCATAGTCAAAGGTCAGCACATTGGTGGCGTAGTTTTTCTTCCGATAACTGTTGTTCAGGGCCAGTCCTTCATCAATCCCCACGATGCGTACCGTGATCTCGGCGTCATGCGCCAAAGCATGGCGCAAATACTTTTGCACAGCATGGCGTGGCAGCGCTGAACGGTGTCTGGCGGCGTAGGGAATGTTTGCAAATTGCAAAGACAAGGAAAGCTTTGGCAGCGCCATCTCAAACTGCTTTGCGCTGTTTGTCGTAAGCATCGACGATGCGTGCCACCAAGGGATGGCGCACCACGTCTTTGCTGGTGAAGTGGGTGATGGCAATACCCGGCACGCGGCGCAACACGCGTTCGGCATCCACCAAACCGCTGGGCGCGCCTTTGGGCAAATCGATTTGGCTCACGTCGCCTGTGATGACTGCCTTCGCACCAAAGCCGATGCGTGTGAGGAACATCTTCATTTGCTCGGGCGTGGTGTTTTGCGCTTCGTCCAAGATGATGAAGGCGTTGTTCAAGGTGCGGCCACGCATGAAGGCCAGGGGTGCAATTTCCAAGGCACTGCGTTCAAAGGCTTTTTGCACTTTGTCAAAACCCATCAATTCATACAGCGCGTCATAGAGTGGGCGCAAATACGGGTCGACTTTTTGCCCCAAGTCACCCGGCAAAAAACCCAGTTTTTCGCCCGCTTCGACAGCCGGGCGGGTCAGGATGATGCGCTGCACCGCGCTGCGTTCCAAGGCGTCTACGGCGCTGGCCACGGCCAAATAGGTTTTGCCGGTGCCGGCTGGGCCAATGCCAAAAGTGATGTCGTGCTGCGCGATGTTGTCCAAATAAACGCCTTGCGTGGGCGTTCGCGCTCGCACGTCATTGCGGCGGGTGGCCAACACCAAACTGCCGTCTTCGCGCACGGGCATGGGGTCGTCGCCGGCCAGCATCAACTGCACTTGCTCTTTGGGGATCGATTTGCCTGCTCGTTCATACATGGCTTGCAAAACTTCCAAGGCCCGTTCGGCCTTGGCCTTGTGACCATCGATTTTGAATTTTTCGTGGCTGTGCGCAATCTTGACTTCAAGCGCCAACTCGATGGTGCGCAGATGTTCATCCAAAGCGCCGCAAAGATGCCCCAAACGCGTGTTGTTGGCGGGGGAAAAAGTGTGGCGCAGGATCAAGCGGTGGGCCCGTATTGCATCTCGCCATTGCCAAAGGACCAATTCTCTTTGGCCACTTCCACCAGGCTGATGAACACATCTTGCTGGCGCATGCCCAGTTGTTTAGACACGTCATCGGCGATGCGACGATAGAACGCTTTTTTCAATTCAATGCTGCGTCCAGCATTCAAGGTGACTTGAATGAAGACGATGTTGGCGCTGTATTCAATTCCCAAATAACGGCGGGCCACGTTCAATTCACTCCCTTCATGCGTGGTGATGATTTGGAACTTGTCGTCAGTTGGCACATTGATGACTTCAATCATGGCGCGGTACACAATTTCACCCACGGCTTTGCCAAATCCAGGCGGGTGGGTGTTTGCGTGGTCAATTCTGACGAGGGGCATGCAGGTGCTTTCAAAGGGTGTTCAAACGTGAGCGCAAAGCATAACGCAAGCCCTGTTGGCCTCTTCGAAAGCGGAACTTGCTGTGGCCTGATAATCCACTCGAACAACTTCATCAGCATCATGATTGGCAAACTCAGCGGCATCCTCAGCGAAAAGAACCCACCCCAGGTTTTGGTGGATTGCCAAGGCGTGGGTTATGAAGTGGACGTGCCGATGAGCACCTTCTACAACTTACCTGCGGTTGGTGCGCCAGTGAGTTTGCTGACGCATTTCGTGGTGCGCGAAGACGCGCAAATTTTGTACGGCTTTGCCAGCAGCGAAGAACGCACCGCATTTCGCCAACTCATCAAAATCTCCGGTGTGGGCCCGCGCATGGCGCTGGGTGTGCTCAGTGGCCTGAGTGTGGCCGAGTTGGCCCAAGCCATCACGCTGCAAGAGGCCGGGCGCTTGGTGAAGATCCCGGGCATTGGTAAAAAAACCGCCGAACGTTTGCTGCTGGAACTCAAAGGCAAGATGGGCAGCGATTTGGGCTTGAGCCCGGCGGCTCAAATCCATAGCGCTCAAAACGACATCATGCAAGCCCTCATGACTTTGGGTTACTCCGACAAAGAGGCCTCAGCCGCTTTCAAGCAATTGCCTGCTGACATCGGCGTGAGTGAAGGCATCAAACAAGCCTTGAAAGCTTTGGCCACATGAGCATCCAAACCGACGATTTCGCCCCTGCACCGCGCGTGGTGTCTGCCGCGCCCGTCAGCCCCAAAGAAGAGGCGATTGAGCGCGCCTTGCGGCCCAAGTTGCTGCAAGAGTACGTGGGGCAGACCAAGGTGCGCGAACAATTGGAAATCTTCATTGGTGCCGCCCGCAACCGCCAAGAAGCCCTCGATCATGTGCTGTTGTTTGGGCCGCCCAGTTTGGGCAAAACCACTTTGAGCCACATCATTGCCCAAGAGTTGGGCGTCAACCTGCGCCAAACCAGCGGGCCGGTGCTGGAAAAACCCAAAGACTTGGCGGCTTTGCTGACCAACTTGGAAAAGAACGATGTGTTGTTCATCGACGAAATCCATCGCTTGTCGCCCGTGGTGGAAGAGATTTTGTACCCCGCGTTAGAGGACTACCAAATCGACATCATGATTGGTGAAGGACCGGCGGCGCGCAGCATCAAACTCGACTTGCAACCCTTCACTTTGGTGGGCGCCACCACACGTGCGGGCATGCTCACCAACCCCTTGCGGGACCGCTTTGGCATCGTCGCGCGCTTGGAGTTTTATTCGCCCCAAGAGTTGTTGCGCATCGTCATGCGCAGCGGTGGCTTGCTCAAAGCGCAATTGGATGAAGAGGGGGCATTTGAAATTGCCCGCCGATCGCGTGGCACGCCGCGCATTGCCAACCGCTTGCTGCGCCGCGTGCGCGACTACGCCGAGGTGAAAGCCAATGGCTTGATCAGCAAAGCCGTGGCCGATGCCGCCTTGGCCATGCTGGATGTGGACCCGCAAGGCTTTGACCTGATGGACCGCAAGTTGTTGGAAGCGGTCATCCATCGTTTTGACGGCGGGCCTGTGGGTTTGGACAACATCGCGGCCAGCATCGGCGAAGAGCGCGACACCATCGAAGATGTGATCGAACCGTTTTTGATTCAACAAGGCTTTTTGCAACGCACGCCGCGTGGTCGCGTGGCCACTATGGCGGCCTATCGGCATTTGGGTGTGGCGCCACCCGCCAGTGGTGTGGGTTTGTTCGACGCTGAAGGCGGTTGAAACTGGTTTTCAGGCGCTGTTTTCTTCGCGCGCTTCTATGTTGTCCAAGTGGCGTTCATCGGCCCAACCCACCAATTGCAAACCTTCTGGTGTCCACAGCAAACGATTGATCGCCGTGTTGCGCAAACCCCATGTGCGCGGTGCTTGCAGCGTTTGACCCGTGGCCATGCGGTACAAGATGTCGAGCACGCCGCCATGCGTGACCCAAACGATGTGCTGACCCACGTGTTGCGACGCGATGTCGTGCGCCAAATTTGAAATGCGTTGGTGCAGCATCACCAAGCTTTCACCGCCGCCTTGCGGCGTCCAATCGGGCTCACGCTGGCGCCATCGTGCGGCGTCTTCGGGGTGCTGCGTTTCTATTTCTGCCCAAGTTTGTCCTTGGAACTGCCCCAGGTGGCGTTCACGCAAACCGGGCAAGGCGGTCACGTTCAGTTGGTGTGGAGTTGCGATCGCTTGGGCGGTGCTGAAGGCGCGGGACAAGTCGCTGGCATAAACCGCATCAATGTCCTCGGATGCCAAAGCTTTGGCCAGTTGCTGGGCTTGCCACTGGCCTTCCTCGTTCAAACCGATGTCGGTGTGTCCTTGAATCCGTGTTTCCACATTCCAAGGGGTTTCTCCGTGGCGAATTGCCAACAACCTGGTGATTTTCATGGCATGAAGTGTAGGCAAATCAAAATCGTGCAAAATAGCACGGTCGTTCTTTTTTGAGCATCCTGTGAATTCCAACATCCACTCCATTTCAGAAGCCGATGGCCATGCGCCCAGGCAACGCGGCGTGCACAAAGGCCAGCAAACCAAAGCAGCCATTGTCGATGCGGCTCTGGGCCTGGCCACCCAAATTGGCTTGGAAGGTTTGAGCATTGGCGCATTGGCTGAAGTCATGCAAATGAGCAAGTCGGGCGTGTTCGCGCATTTTGGTTCCCGCGAAGAGTTGCAAATCTCCGTCATTCGGGAATACCACCATCGTTTTGAAATCGAGGTGTTTGAACCCGCTTTGCAACATCCGCGTGGCCTGCCACGCTTGCGCAGTTTGTTTCATCACTGGATGCAAAGAACCAGCGCAGAAATCGACTCGGGGTGTTTGTACATCAGCGGCGCTGCTGAATTTGACGATCGACCAGGACCCGTCAGAGACGCCTTGGCCAGTTCCGTCAAAACCTGGTTGGCCGCTGTTCACCGTGCCGTGGTGCAGTCCCGAGACCAGCAGCATTTGGCCAAAGAAACCGACGCCGCCCAAATGTGCTTTGAAATTCACGGCCTGATTTTGGCCTTGCATTACGAAGCCCGTTTTTTGAAATCCACCAAAAGTCTTCAACGCACCTTGCAAGGGTTCGAGCAGTTGCTCTTGCGCAATGGCGCATCTCTTACATAGGAAATTCATCATGGCCATTTACACCCCACCCTTGCGCGACATGCAGTTCATCATGAACGAGGTCTTGCATGTGCCCGAAACCTTGAAAGCCTTGCCCGCCCACGCGGACTTGGATGCCGACACCATCGCTGCCGTGTTGGAAGAGGGCGGCAAATTTGCTGCTGAAGTCTTGCTGCCCTTGAATGCGATAGGCGATCAGCAAGGCTGCCAGTTGAATCAAAGCACCCATGAAGTCAAAACGCCTGATGGTTTCAAGCAGGCCTATGAGCAGTTCGTGGCGGGCGGTTGGACAGCCCTGAGTTGCGACCCGGCTTATGGCGGTCAAGGTTTGCCCCTGGTGCTGAACCAATGTTTTTATGAAATGCTCAACAGCGCCAATCAAGCGTGGACCATGTACCCGGGCCTCACCCATGGTGCTTATGAATGCTTGCATGCCCATGGCTCGGATGCGCAAAAACAGATGTATTTGCCCAAGATCACCAGCGGGCAATGGACCGGCACCATGTGCCTGACCGAAGCCCATTGCGGTACCGACTTGGGGCTGATGCGCACCAAGGCCGAGCCGCAAGCCGATGGCAGCTTCAAAATCACCGGTGCCAAAATTTTCATCAGTGCGGGTGAACACGACCTGGCTGAAAACATCATCCACTTGGTGTTGGCCCGTTTGCCCGATGCGCCCGCAGGCAGCAAAGGCATCAGTTTGTTTGTCGTGCCCAAGTTCTTGGTCAACACCGATGGCAGTTTGGGTGCGCGCAATGGCATCCATTGCGGCGGCTTGGAACACAAGATGGGCATCCACGGCAACGCCACGTGCCAAATGATTTTGGAGAACGCCACAGGCACCATGGTGGGTCAGCCCAACAAAGGTTTGGCCGCCATGTTTGTGATGATGAATGCAGCCCGCATTGGTGTGGGCATGCAGTCGCTGGGATTGACCGAAGTGGCCTATCAAAACGCGTTGGCCTATGCCAAAGAGCGGATCCAATCACGCAGTTTGTCGGGCGTGAAAAGCCCTGACAAAGCGGCCGACAGCATCTTGGTGCATCCAGATGTGCGCAAAATGCTGCTCACCGCCAAAGCCTATGCCGAAGGTGGTCGGGCACTCAGTTTGTACTGTGCCTTGCTGATAGACCAAGAGCTCAACCATCCTGATGAACAGGTGCGCAAAGACGCTGCAGAAATGGTGGCTTTACTCACGCCGATTGTGAAAGCCTTCATCACCGACAACGCTTGGACGGCCACGTCATCGTGTTTGCAAGTGCTGGGCGGCCACGGTTTCATTCGCGAATGGGGCATGGAGCAATACGTGCGCGATGCCCGCATCAACATGATTTACGAAGGCACCAACACGATTCAAAGCTTGGATTTGTTGGGGCGCAAAGTGTTGGGCAACCAAGGGGCCAGCTTGAAGAAATTTGGCAAGCTCATCGCCGAGTTGGCTGCGGCCGAGGCAGACAACGAAGACATGGCGCCCTTCCTGCAACCGCTCACCAAATTGGGCAGCCAAATGACCGCGTTCACCGGTGAAATTGGCATGAAGGCCCTGAGCAATGCGGATGAAGTGGGGGCGGCGGCTGTGGATTACCTGCGGGTGGCAGGGCATTTGGTTTTCGGTTATTTTTGGGCTCGCATGGCGCAAGTGGCTTTGCAAAAAATCGCCCAAGGGCAAAAAGATCAGTATTACAAATCCAAGGTGCAAACCGCACGCTTTTACTTCGCCAAGTTGTTCCCTGAAACCGCATCTTTGATGCAAACCGCGCGTGCGGGCAGTGATGTCTTGATGGACACTGCCGACGTGTTTTCTTGAATCATTTCTCACACATTCCAACCAAACGGAGACTCGACATGAAAAAAACAATCACTGCCAGCCTGCTGTTTCTCAGCTTGCAAGCCTTTGCCCAAATGACCCCCGTGGGCACTTGGCACACGATTGATGATGAAACCAAAAAACCCAAAGGTGAAGTCACCATCACCGACACCAATGGGGTGTTGACTGGCGTGGTGGGCAAGTCCTTGGTGGATGATCCCAAAGCCAAAACCCATTGCGATTTGTGCAAAGACGACCGCAAAGACCAGCCGATCGTGGGCATGGAATTCGTGCGTGGTGTCAAGCAAGAGGGCAGCAAGCCCGTTTGGGGCGGCGGCGGCAAAATCCTCGACCCGGGCAACGGCAAGATTTACACCGTCGAAATGGAGCCCATCGAAGGCGGCAAAAAAATGAAGGTGCGCGGCTACATCGGCCCCCTCTACCGCACCCAAATTTGGTTGCGCGTCCAGTAATTAAAGGAAACAAATCCATGACTGGCATTCTTCAAAACCAAGAAAGCGGCGTCCTCACCCTGACCTTGAACCGGGTGGACAAAAAGAATTCGCTCAATGCCAGCATGTATGCCGAGATGGCGGATGCCCTGCAAATGGCGACCGAGAACGCTGAGTTGAAAGTGGTGCTGGTGCAAGGCCATGAAACCGTGTTCAGTGCCGGTAACGACATCGTTGATTTTTTGCAGCAACCGCCAGCCACCGAAGCCTCTGCGGTGTTTCGCTTTCTCAAAGCCATCGCGGTCTTTCCAAAACCTTTGTTGGCCTCCGTGTGTGGACCCGCGGTGGGCGTGGGCACCACCATGCTGTTCCATTGCGACTTGGTGTATGCGGGTGACAACGCTGCGTTTTCCATGCCCTTTGTGAATTTGGGCTTGTGCCCCGAAGCAGGCTCTAGCTTGTTGGCGCCACAACTCATGGGCTACCAACGCGCCGCCGAAGCTTTGTTGTTGGGTGAGCCTTTTTTGGTGGAAGCTGCACTCGAGATGGGCTTGATCAGCAGGGTCTTGCCGCCGACTGAAGTCAATGCGTATGCACAACTGCAGGCTCGCAAGATGGCCACCAAACCCCTGTCGTCATTGATGGAAACCAAGCGTTTGATGAAATCAGCACAAACACCAGCTGTGCTGGCACGTATTCAAGAAGAGGCGGTTTCATTTGGCCGCATGCTCAAAGACCCTGCCGCCATTGAAGCTTTCAGTGCGTTCTTGGGCAAACGCAAACCAGCGTCAAGCATCTGACGCTTTGCGCTCAATGGTTTTGGGTTGGCCGTTGTCGTCAATGGCCACATAGGTGATGTTGGCCTGGGTCACCTTCAAGTAGCTGCCTTGCTGCCTGATGCGTTCGGCAAACACTTCCACCGTGACCGTGATGGACGTGTTGCCGATGCGGACGATGCGACTGAAAAAACTCAGGATGTCGCCCACCTTGACGGGCTGTTTGAACACAAACTCGTTGACCGCCACGGTGGCGATGCGGCCTTGCACATAGCGGGCAGGCAACACGGCACCGGCCAAGTCCACTTGGGCCATGACCCAGCCACCAAAAATATCGCCGTTGGCGTTGCAGTCGGCGGGCATGGGAATCACTTTGAGCACCAATTCCGCATCGGTGGGCAAGGTGGTTGTGGAGGTTCTGGAGTCGGCGGATTGGGTCACAGGCACAATGGATGTTGTTGAAGTCAACTCTATTGTGCGTCATGCGTCATCCCGGCTCCAGTTATCCCCGCATTCCTACCAGCACGGTCACGCTCGCGCAGGATACGGATTGGCATACGCTCAAGCGCTTGTTTCCCTATTTGTGGGAATACAAATGGCGGGTGATGGCGGCGCTGACCTTCATGGTCGGAGCCAAGGTGGCCAACGTCGGTGTTCCTCTGCTGTTGAAAGAGTTGATCGACAACATGACGCCACAACCCACGGTGGCGCAGGCTGTTTTGGTCGTGCCTATCGCTTTGTTGGTTGCTTATGGTTTGCTGCGTTTGTCGGTGTCGGCCTTTACTGAATTAAGGGAATTGGTGTTTGCCGAAGCCACCCAAGGTGCGGCCAAACGCATCGCTTTGGAAACCTTTGAACATTTGCATCGACTGAGTTTGCGCTTTCACCTTGAGCGGCAAACCGGGGGCATGAGCCGGGACATCGAGCGCGGTGTGCGTGGCATTGAATCCTTGATTGCCTATTCTCTCTACAGCATCGTGCCGACCCTGATTGAAGTGGTGCTGGTCCTCACCATCTTGGGTTTGAAATTTGACAAGTGGTACGCCATCATCACCCTCATTGCCCTGGCGGCCTATATCTATTTCACGGTCACCATCACCGAGTGGCGCACCCAATTTCGCAAGCAAGTCAATGAATTTGATTCGAACGCACACAGCCGCGCCATCGACTCCTTGTTGAACTATGAAACCGTGAAGTATTTTGGCAATGAAGCCTTTGAGGCCAAGCGTTACGACGACAACTTGGACAAGTTGCGCAAAGCGCGTATCAAGGCGCAAAACTCCTTGAGTGCTTTGAACATAGGCCAGCAACTCATCATTGCTGTGGCCTTGGTGGGTATGCTGTGGCGTGCCACCCAAGGCGTGGTCGATGGGCGCATGACCTTGGGGGACTTGGTGATGATCAATGCCTTCATGATCCAGCTCTATATTCCATTGAATTTTTTGGGTGTGATTTACCGTGAAATCAAACAAAGCCTGACCGATTTAGAACGCATGTTTGAGTTGCTTGAAAAGCAACGTGAGGTCGCAGACCTGACTTCCGCCCAAACTCTTCAACTGACACAACCACCCGAAGTCTGTTTTGACAAGGTATTTTTTGCCTACGAAGCAGATCGGCCGATTTTGCATGGCATCAGCTTGACGATTCCTGCTGGCAAAACCGTGGCGGTGGTGGGCCCGTCGGGTTCCGGTAAATCGACATTGGCCCGCTTGCTGTTTCGTTTTTACGATGCGCAAGAAGGCAGCATCCGCATCGACGGTCAAGACATCAAGCAACTGACCCAAGACAGTGTGCGCCGCGCCATTGGCATCGTGCCGCAAGACACGGTCTTGTTCAATGACACGGTTTATTACAACATCGCCTATGGCCAAACCGCTGCCTCCAAAGAACAGGTGGAAGAGGCGGCAAAGTCAGCGCGGATTCACGATTTCATTGCCTCCACACCGCAAGGCTACGAGACCATGGTGGGCGAGCGCGGCTTGAAGTTGTCAGGCGGTGAAAAGCAACGGGTGGCGATTGCCCGCACCTTGCTGAAGAACCCTTCCATTTTGATATTTGACGAAGCCACTTCAGCGCTGGACAGCACCAACGAGCGTGCGATTCAAGCCGAACTGCGCGATGCGGCCCACAACAAAACCACCTTGGTGATTGCCCATCGTTTGTCCACGGTGGTGGATGCCCATGAAATCATGGTGCTCGACCAAGGCCATGTGATCGAGCGCGGCACCCATGCACAACTGCTGGCCGCCCAAGGGCGTTATGCCCACATGTGGTCCTTGCAGCAAAGCCAAGACGAGAGTCCTTAGGGCAAGTCGGGGTCGTCCGCGAGCTCGCTGCTTTCAATCGGCCCTACTTTGCCCAAGCGGGCTTTCAAAGACTGCGGCTCACCTGTCAGGATGGCCGCATACAAGGTGGTATTGGCCAAGACCTTCTTCACATAGTCGCGGGTTTCGGTGAAGGGCACACACTCGGCCCAAATAGCACCTTCAAGCACCGGACCATTGCGCCATCGGCGCGAGCGACTGGGGCCGGCGTTGTAGGCCGCCGCAGCCAGCGGCATCGAACCTTGGAAATTGTCCAGCACCAGTTTCAAGTAAGTGGTGCCAATGGCGATATTGGTATCGCGGTGGTTCAATTGCTCGGTCTGAAAATTCTTCAAACCGATTTTTTTAGCGGTCCATTTGGCGGTGGCAGGCATGATTTGCATCAAACCCGAGGCACCCACACTGGAGCGTGCATCCAAAATAAAGCGGCTTTCTTGGCGAATCAGGCCATACACATAAGCAGGGTCGAGTTGTATGTTTTGACTGCGAGCCATCACCTCCTCTTTGAAGGGCATGGGAAAGCGGTGTGTCATCTCCGGCAGGGCGGTGCGTTCGCTGGTGTTGATGCAGCGGTCCCACACTTGCTCGTCACAAGCCCATTGAGCCGCTGCGAGTTTTTCGCGGTCGCTCATGCGCCCCTTTTGACCTTGACCATTTACCAGGGACGTACCGTAGTTCCATTCCTTCACACCGTCTTGGCGCAATCCGATGCGAATAGCGTAGAGGCCGCGTTGTAGGCTTGGATTGGCTTTCGCGGCATTCAACTCCAGCACTGTGACTGGGGTTGGACGCGGTGGCAAACTGACTTTGCGACCCAATTCTTCTTCAGCCAGTTGCTCGTAAAAGCCTTGGTAGCCTGCAATGCTTTGCAAGGCCGTTTGGGCCTGTGCCTTGGCTGCTGCGCTGGGGTTGGCTTGCGCCAGGGTGGCGCGGGCATGCCAATAGACCCAAGCGGCTTCTTTTTGAGCTGTGGCGCTCATGGCTTCAATGGCAGACGCCACCATCGTCCATTGCGGTTTGTTGGCAGCGCGCAAAGCTGCACGCACTTTCCAAGCCAACATGTCATCTGTCAAACCACTGCCCGAGCCAGCTTTGGCAAAGTGTTCGGCTGCATCGCTGTCGAGTTTCATCGTTGATTGCCGTCCAATCACCCCCCAAACCCATTGCCTTTGTTCTTTGCTCAGCGTGTCGCTGGCCTTGCCTTGCATTTGACGAACCGCCACTTCATGGTCGTTGTCCGCCAATTTGACCAGGGCCAAAGTCATCCACTCGGGCGATTCTTTGCCCAAGCTGCGCCCGCGCCCTGACAAGAACTTTCCGGGGTTGTTCATCAGCTCATCCAACGGCGACAAGTTGTTACCAGAGACCATGCGCAGGGCGTCGCGGGCGGCTGACTTGCGGTTGAACTCCACCATCAATCGCGCTTTGCGCCAAATGTCTTGCGCACTGACTTTGTTGGCCAACAACAACTGCTCCATGGCGTAGGTGCAACCATCGTCGGCTTGGCGTTGTGCGAGCCAGGTTTTGCGGATTTGCTCTTCCAGTGCCACCGTGCCGACAAACTTCTTCTGGCTGGCCTCCAACCAATCGGCGTAACACTCAACCTCTTTGTCATCGTGCATGCGGTAGAGCGCATATTCACGCTCAAACTGGGTCCATTCTTGTCTTTGACCCAGCACCAGCAACCAATCATTGCGCAATCGGTCTTCTTGGTAAGTGCCGCTGTATCGGCTCAGGAACTCTTTCACCTCAGCGTCTGAGGCGTCACCCAAACGCACCCTGAGTTCCCAATAAGCGGCCCAAGGTTCTAAGACATGACCGCGCACTTGCGGCAGCAATTGGCTGAGTTTTTTGCGGTCGTTTTTTTGAAACGCATTGGCCATGTCCAGCAACACGGCATCGGCTTTGTCAGTGTTGGCCGCAGAGGCTGTGGTTGCGGCCTGGGTCCCGATAACGCTGCATAAAAGCCATGCAACCAAGCTGCGACGGGTTAGAAAGGTGACCATGACACAATCGAGAGACTCCACAGATGAGACCCATTCTCCCATGGACAAAAAAGCCCTTCGACAAGAATTGATTCAAGCAAGGCTGGATTTGCCTGATCGACTAGAGCGGGCCGAAGCTTTGCAACGTCTGTTGCGCATTTGGTTGTTTGACCGCAAAGACACCGTCATTGGCGCCTACTGGCCCATCAAGGGCGAATTCGACCCACTGCCCGCTTTGCATCGTTGGAAAGAAGATGGCGAGTTGCTGGACGACACGGTGCTGCGCCGCATTGGCTTGCCGGTGGTGGACAAACGTACCAAGACCTTGAATTTCCATGCGTGGTATCCGGGCTGCGACATGGAAGAAGACGCCTACAACATCCCCAAACCCAAAGACACCGAAGTGGTGGTGCCCACGCTGTTGTTTGTGCCCTGTGTCGGCTATGGGCCGGGCGGCTACCGCTTGGGTTATGGCGGCGGTTTCTACGACCGCACCCTGTCGGGCTTGCAACCCCGGCCCTACACCGTGGGTTTGGGTTTCACTTCGGGCTTCTTGCCCGACTTCTTGCCCGAAAAACACGATGTGCCCTTGGATGCCTTGCTGAATGAAAACGGGGTGGTGTGGCCAACCGCTGGTTACTGAGCCAGGCCCAGGGTTGATTGCTTATGATGACCCGGTTATTCATCACAGCCACCAAGGGTCACCATGTCACAAGCCAAGTCCTTCGCCAGTCAAAACGACCTGAGCGATAAACAAATCAGCTTCACCCAACTCAGCGCGCATTGCTGGGCTTACACGGCTGAAGGTGACCCGAATTCCGGCGTCATCATTGGCGACAAATTCATCTTGGTGAGTGACGCCACCGCTACACCCTTGATGGCACAAGACTTGATTGCCAAGATCCGCAGTGTGAGTGACAAGCCCATCAAGTATGTGTTGCTCACCCACTACCACGCGGTGCGTGTGCTCGGGGCCAGCGCCTACTTGGCCGAAGGTGCCACCGAAATCATCGCCAGCAAAGGCACTTACGATTTGATCGTTGAGCGCGGTGCCGAAGACATGCAAAGCGAAATGGACCGCTTTCCACGCTTGTTCCGTGGTGCAGACAGCGTGCCGGGCCTCACCTGGCCCACCATGGTCATTGGGGATGGCCAGCCGGGTCGACAAGGCAGCTTGACCATCGACTTGGGTGGCGTCAAGGTCGAAATTTGGCATCCCGGCGCTGGCCACACCAGTGGCGACACCATCGCATGGGTGGAAGCCGAAAAAGTGTTGTTCAGCGGTGACTTGGTGGAATACCAAGCCGGTGTGTACACCGGCGACGCGCACTTGGCGCAATGGCCCGCAACGCTTGAAGCCTTGCGCGCCTTGAGCGCCGAGGCCATCGTCCCTGGGCGTGGCGAAGCCATGCAAGGCCAAGCCGATGTGAACAAAGCCTTGGACTACACCAAGCTGTGGGTCGAAACCTTGTTCAAGTGCGGTCAAGAAGCGGTGGCGCAAAAAATGGATTTGAAAGCCGCCATGGCGTACACGCGTCAATTCATGGACCCGGTGTTTGGCCAAGTGTTCATTTACGAACACTGCTTGCCGTTTGACGTCAGCCGCGCCTACGACGAAGCCCAAGGCATCCGCAATCCGCGCATCTGGACGGCCCAGCGCGACAAAGAAATGTGGGCCTCGTTGCAGTCTTGATGTTCAGGGGCTTGTGCGCATCAATTCGCGCACATCGGCTTCATAGCCTTTAAGCACGTTCACGGCATTCGCGCGTTGCTCGGGCGTGGTGCTGTTGTGAAACTGCGCCGCTGCTTGGCAGTTCATGGCTTGTCTCTTTTTCAAATACGCGGCGTAGTCTTCATCCGGCGTCTTCAAACTGCGCTGCAGCCAATCGCGAACCAATGGCCCAGCGGTGGTCAGGTTGCGTTGCCCCGTGCCAATGGTTTGCAAGGTCTGCAGCATGTCGGCTTGTTGACGCACACGCTCGGCATAGGTGCGTTCTGCATCAAACCCGGACGACTGTGCCAACAAACGCAGTTGCGCTTGTTGTGCTTTGCTCACTTTCCCGTAAAAGCGTTCGGCATTCTTTTGCCCTTTTTCGGTTTGAACCGCTAAACGTTCTTGGCTGCTGCCATCGAGTTTCCAATCCTTTCGCCAGGTGCTGTTGTCCTTGTCGAAGCGGGCCTTCATGGTGTCGAGTTGCGGTGCTTGTAAGCTCAAGGCCAAGGTAGCGAGTGGTGTCTCCATTTGTGCGGCCAAAGGCTTCAAGCTTTCACGGATGTCATCAGCCAAGCGGCACACCTGCTCTGCTTGCACTTGCTGCGGCGCCAGTTGTTGCATGCGCACCAGCCAATCGGCATACAGCGGCAATTGTTGTTGCCGATGCCAGGCCAGCACTTGCGTCAAGTCAGCCTTGGTTTGGCGGCTTTGCGCGGTGGTCAAGTCCAGGTGCGGGTCAATCCACATGAACATCAGCGCTTGGGGGGCATTGTTGTAGCCCGTGACCACCAAACTGCAAGCGCTCAAGCAGGCTGCCAAGCCCAAAGCCAGGCACCGGCCCAGCCACCGCCCGCCCCAGCCACGCTGACTGATAATCTGATCAAAAGAAGGAATCAAGTTCATGGCATTGGTGGATGTGGTGGTGATGGCGGCGGGCAAAGGCACCCGCATGAAAAGTAGTATGCCCAAAGTGCTTCACCGTGTGGGTGGCAGGGCTTTGTTGCAGCATGTGATTGACACGGCCTCTGACATTCAAGCCCGCCGGGTGGTGGTCATCACTGGCCATGGCGCCGAACAAGTCGAAGCCAGCTTGTCAGCACAAACCGGTTTGCAGTGTGTGCGCCAAATGCCGCAGTTGGGCACCGGCCACGCCATGCAGCAAGCCGTGCCGGTGTTGGCCGATGACGGCATCACCTTGGTGTTGTCCGGGGACGTGCCCTTG
>Ga0164292_10002379_pt1 | contig 15368 bp, 13 predicted proteins | sample GEODES117metaG_FD_111486 | JGI IMG/M metagenome (GOLD analysis project Ga0164292, IMG submission 111486) | Eutrophic lake water microbial communities from Lake Mendota, Wisconsin, USA - GEODES117 metaG | ecosystem: Environmental > Aquatic > Freshwater > Lake | place: USA: Lake Mendota... | reverse complement strand
GAAGTCGAGCAGCTCGGGGTGGCTGGGCTTGTCACCGCCGAGGCCGAAGTCGCTGGGTGTGGTGACGAGCCCCTGGCCGAAGTGGTGATGCCAGAGTCGATTCACGATCACGCGAGCTGTGAGGGGGTTTTCGGGATGAGTGATCCACTTGGCGAGAGCGAGTCGGCGCTGCGCTTCAGGCATGTTGTTGTCGCCAAAGGTTGCTGCGCTATGCTTGGCCCACGAGAAAGCGGCAGGGGTGACTTCCTGCGCTTCGTCCTCTGGATTTCCACGGCGCTGTATTTTGATGACGGGCGGTTTCTCTTCCGAGACGATGGCATAGACCTTATCCAGCTCAGGAAGAGCCTTGAGTTCGGTTTCAAGCTTCTGGGCTTCGCTGCGCAGTCGTTTCAAAGTGCCTGCTTCGGCTTCGGTGAGCGTCTGGTTGCCAACTTCGGCGACGAGTTTCGGATCACCGATGAAAAGCAGGTCACTGCCGATCCCATCGCCGCCATCAGTGGCGATGAGGGTGAGCGTTTTCGCAGAGGCAGGCAGTTCGACATCGAGCACGACGGTCTCGTCTTTGTGGAGTTGGAGCTTTTGAAGCTTCAGCTTGGCATCAACGAAAATGGTGAAGTCAGCTTTGGAGGGCGCGGCCTCTTTTGCGGCACCGAAGCCGACGAGTCCGGTCAAGCGCATCGCCCGCAGCCCGCTTTTTTCACGCAGCGCCGCGAGGTCGAAGGTGATGCCGCTGTTCGCGTGCATGGCGAGCATTGTGTGGCCTTTTGTGGTGAAGTCGGTGCCACCGAGCTTGCTGTGACGTTGGGCGCTGATCGGTCGATTGGCGATGGTGTCCCAAAAATGGCCACTGGTTGCCGGAACACCCTTCACCTCAGTTTTGAAGTCCACGGTGACCTTGCCTTTGCCATCTGGCACGAAGACCCATTTCACACCTGGCATGTTTTCGACTTTTTGCAGACGGTTCGTCTGGATGTCGCGGTGATAAGCGAGCTTGTCCTTCGTGACGGTGCCGTTGCGCACGTCGATGCCGCTTTGTTCGGGAATGAGTTGCGCGAGTTCGAAGCCTTCACCGGCGAGCTTGGCGATTTCCGCCCGCTTTTGGACCAGCGTCTTTGTGATGCGGGCTTTTTCGGCTGCGATTCGTTTCGACTCCGCCGCATTCACGTCGCGGTCGCCGCGCTTCACCCCGGCAAAGACGGACCACAGACTGTAATACTCCTGCTGCGTGATGGGATCGAGCTTGTGATCGTGGCAGCGAGCGCAGTTGATGGTGATGCCCATCGTGGAAGTAATGACTTGTGTGACCATGTCATCGAGATCGCCAGCGCGTGCAGCGCGCTTGAGCATGTCGCTCTTCGTTTCGACTTGGCCGACAAAATCCCACGGACCCGCCGCCAGGAAACCCGTGGCGACGAACGATTCCTGATGCATCACATCACCCGCGATCTGCTCGCGGAGAAACTGGTCATACGGCTTGTCGGCGTTCAGTGAATCAATGACATAATCGCGATACCGCCAAGCATTCGGCCGCAACTGGTCGCGCTCAAACCCGTGTGTGTCGGCGTAGTGCGCGATATCGAGCCAATGCCGCGCCCAGCGCTCGCCGTAGTTCGGTGAGGCGAGGAGTTCGTCCACCAGTTGCCCGTAAGCTCGCGGGTCCGTATCCTGCACGAACTGCTCCACTCGTTTGGGCGAAGGCGGCAGCCCGTGGAGGGAAAAAGCGAGCCGGCGGATGAGTGTGGGTCTGTCTGCCTCTGGCGACATCGCGAGTTCTTTCTCGCGGAGTTTGGCGGTGATGAAGGCGTCGATGGTCAGTTGCTCAGGCTTCAGCCCGACTGATTCGGCTAAAGCCGCCGCCACTTTCACTGGCTGCACGGACCAGTGCTGGCTGCGGTTATCCACGGCCGCCGCTTTGTCCGACTCATTCTCCGGCCACACGGCACCCGCTTCGATCCATGCTTTGACCAAAGCGACCTGCGCCGCTGTGAGTGGATCTCCTTTGGGTGGCATGCGTTCGTCTTCATTGATGCTCGTGATGCGCTGGAACAAGGGTGAGGCATCTGCTTTGCCAGGCACAATCGCCGCTCCATCGTGGCCGCCTTTGAAAGCAAAGGCTTTCGCATCGAGCCGCAGTTCGCCCTTCTGCTTCTTTTCGCCGTGGCACTCGACGCAGTGCTTTTGCAGCAGCGGGCGGATTTCGTGGTCGAAATCTGCCGCGAGGATGCATGCGGGAACCAAAAAGAGCGGGATGAAGTGTTTCATCAGGAGGGTTTGGTGGCTTCAAAAGAGGCAAGGGTCTGATCCGCTGGCAGCCCGCGGCGCTTCATGCGAGGATGGGGTTGATGACGTGGCCGTGCACATCCGTCAGGCGGCGGTTGGCGCCGTTGTGGTAGTAGGTGAGTTTTTCGTGATCGAGGCCGAGGAGGTGGAGCACGGTGGCGTAGAAGTCGTAGACGGTGGTGATATCGACGGCGGCGCGGCGGCCGAATTCGTCGGTCTCGCCATAGCTGACGCCGCCTTTGACACCGGCGCCCATCATCCAGGTGGTGAAGGCGTCGGGGTTGTGATCGCGTCCGCTGGTGCCTTCCTGATGGGTGGGCATTCGGCCGAATTCGGTGCACCAGACGACGAGGACATCGTTCAACATGCCGCGTTGTTTGAGATCGGTGAGGAGGGCGGCGGTGGGTTGATCGAAGATGGGACAATGGCGTTCGTAGTCGGCTTTGAGGGTTTTGTGGGCATCCCAGTTGAGGAGGCCGTCGACGGCGCTGGCGCGTGAGGCGCAGTAGAGGCTGACGTAGCGGACGCCTTGCTCCAGGAAGCGACGTGCGAGGAGGCAGTTTTTGGCATAGGCGGCTTTGAGTTTGTTGCTGTCGTTGGTGCCGTAGAGGTCCTGGATGTGTTTTGGCTCGTGCGAGAGATCGCTGACTTCGGGGGCAGTGAGCTGCATTTTGGCGGCGAGTTCGTAGGCGGCCATGCGGGCGCGGAGTTCGTCATTTTCAGCGCGGGCGGCGGCGTGCTGGGAGTTAATGAGGTGGAGGAAGTCGCGTGTGGCTTTTTCAGTGGCTGGCGGGATTGATGAGGGGCGAGCGAGGTTGCGGAGGGGCTGTTGTGCGGCCATGGAGATGCCCTGATGTTCGGCGGAGAGGAAGCCGTTGCTCCAGTTGGCTTTGCCATTGGGGGGTTCGCCGCGGAGGTCCTGGATGGAGATGTAGGTGGGCAGGTTGTCATTGAGGCTGCCGAGGCCGTAGCTGACCCAGGAGCCTGCGCTGGGGAAGCCATCGCGGGTGAAGCAGGAGTTCATGTTCACACAGCCGGGACCGTGGGTGTTCGTGCGGCTGGTCATGCTGTGGATGAAGGCTATGTCATCGGCATGACGGGCGATGTGAGGCAGCATGGAGCTGATTTGTTTGCCGCTTTGGCCGGCGGGATGGAAGGCCCATGGGGACTTCATGAGGTTGCCGTTTTTGCCTTGGAAAGTGACTTCGGTGGCACCTGGGAGGGGGGTGCCGTGATACTTTTCCAGCATGGGTTTGTGGTCCCACAGGTCGACGTGCGAGGCGGCGCCTGGGCAGAAGATTTGCAGCACTTGCTTGGCCTTTGGTGGGAAGTGCGGTTGGTGTTTGGGCGGGTCGGCCATGAGCCGGGAGAGCGCGACACCGGTGAGTCCGGTGGACATTTGGCTGAGGAATTGGCGGCGTTGGAGGAGGTTCATCGCTCGAAAGGGGATTATGGGTCGAGACCGAGGTGGGTGCGGGCGGAGAGCAGATGCTGGCGGGTGATGTCTGCGGCGGCGTTGGGGTCGCGATTTTCGATGGCCGAGATGATGAGTTGGTGCTGGTGGATGGCGGTGGCGGGGGTGACTCGACGGTAGCCACGGTTGAGGCTGGCTTGGAGGAGGTCGGAGAGGGAATGGAGGATGAGGGCGGCAATTTGATTGCGGGAGGCGACGGCTAGGAGGCGATGAAAGTCCATGTCAGCGGCGACGGAGTCCCCGGGGGTCTTGGCGTTCACCATCTGTTTGTGGGTGTCCCGGAGAGCGATGAGTTGCTCTTCGGTGGCGCGTTCGGCGGCGAGTCGGGCGTTTTCGGGCTCGACGATGAGTCGGAGTTCGAGGAGCTGACGGAGTCGGTCGAGGTCGTCTGGAACGAGAAGGTGGAGGGTGTCCGTGAGGGGTTTGTGCAGGCGGTTGACGATGTGGATGCCGAGTCCATGGCGGATTTCGAGGAGGCCCTGTTGTTCCAGGCGTTTGGTGGCCTCCCGGATGACGCTGCGGCTCACACCGAGTTGGGTGGCAAGTTCACGCTCAGTGGGGAGGCGGGTGTTTTCTTCGTGTGCGTCACTGCGGACGAGTGCGGCGAGGCTTTGGGAGACCTTTTCGACAAGGGAGGGGGGGCGGTCGATGGTGTGGAGGGTCATCATGATTCATCAGGTGGTCTGACCAATCGACTACGGGGGGGCGGTTTGAGTTCTTTCGGGTGGTTTTTGAGGGGGGTTCGGTGGGCTGGCGGATTTGCGTGTCGTTTCGATTGGATGGAAAGTGTCACTGGCGTGGGGATCGGTTTGAGTCGATAGACTGCGGCGCATGGCGGAATCGATCCCGGTTATCTTGAATCCGGCGGCGCGCAGTACGAAGGCGGCGCGGCGTTTGGCGGCGATTGAGGCGTTGCAGCCGTCGCCGCGGGTGCACCTGACGAGTCGGCCCGGGGATGCCCAGCTTTTAGCGGAGGGGCTGGTGAAGGAGGGTCATCCTTTGATTGTGGCGGCAGGAGGCGATGGCACGATGAATGAGGTTCTGCAGGGGCTTTGCTTGGCGAATGCGGCGAAGGCTCCGGGAACTGAGCAGGCGAGGCTGGGGGTGCTGCCAATGGGGACGATGAATGTGTTCTCTTTGGAGCTGGAGTTGCCCGGGAACGATTTGGTTTCTTGCTGGGAGCGGATTGCGTCCGGCCACACGCGCGAGGTCGATTTGTGGAGGGCGAACGAGCATTTTTTCATTCAGCTCGCCGGGGTGGGTGTCGATGCGGAGATCATTCGCCAAACGACGTGGGAGGCGAAGAAGCGGCTTGGGCCTTTGAGTTACGTGCTTTCAGCGCTGCGGGTGATTCGAGGGAGATCTCCCATGCTGACAGTGGAGGTGCCGGGAGAGGCACCGCGGGTGGGGTCATTGGTTTTGGTGGGCAACGGGCATCACTACGGAGGGCCATTTCGGTTGTTTGACCGGGCAGACTCCCATGATGGGCTGCTGGATGTGTTGGTTTTTCACCAGGTGGGTCCGTGGGAGTTGGCCCAGTTGGTGCGTCGATTGACAACGAGTGGCTACTCGCCGAGCGAGGATTTTGAGTATCTGCAGGCGCGGGAGTTCACGGTGAGGGCCAGTGAGCCAACTTCGAAGGGAGCGAGGGTGCCGATGGAATTGGACGGTGAGCTACGAGGCGAGACACCGGTGCATTTCAGACCGGCGGATCGTCGGTTAACGGTGGCTGTTTGAGACGCACAAAGAGCCAAGGAGCCCAACAACAGCACTCCTTGACTCTTTAGACCGGATCTTGAAACGGTCTAAGCCCAGCTCCAGCAGGGGATTGGTTACTCTTCGACGACGTCGGCAGGAGCGGCGGCGCTGGCGCTTGGGCGGCTTGGGCCGGCGGCGAGGTCGCGCTTGTCCTTGAGTTTGCTTTTCACCTCAACCTCGATGTCGGCGTAGAGAGCGGGGTCGTTGCGCAGGGCTTCCTTGGCGGCGTCGCGTCCCTGAGCAAGTTGGCTGCCTTTGTAGCTGATCCACGAGCCGCGTTTTTGGAGGAGGTCGAAGTCGAGGGCGAGGTCGAGTAGGGAGCCGACGTTGGAGATGCCCTCGTTGTACATGATGTCGAACTCGGCCTCGGTGTAGGGTGGGGCCATCTTGTTTTTGACGACCTTCACTTTGGTGCGGTTGCCGGTGACGGTGCCATCGCTGGTTTTGATGGCACCGATGCGGCGGATGTCGAGGCGCATGGAGGCGTAGAATTTGAGGGCCTTGCCGCCAGGGGTAGTTTCGGGGTTGCCGAACATGACGCCGATTTTTTCACGAATCTGGTTGGTGAAGATGGCGCAGGTGCGGGCCTTGGAGATGATGGAAGTGAGTTTCCGCATGGCGGCGGACATGAGGCGGGCCTGGGCACCGACGGTGGAGTCGCCGATTTCGCCGTCGAGTTCCTGGCGGGTGACGAGGGCGGCGACGGAGTCCAGCACGACGACTTCGAGGGCATTGGAACGGACGAGGGTTTCGCAGATGCGCAGGGCTTCTTCACCGGAGCTGGGCTGGGAGACGAGGAGTTCGTCCATGTTCACGCCGAGGCGGCGGGCGTAACCGGGATCGAGGGCGTGTTCGACGTCGATGAAGGCGGCGAGACCACCGGCTTTTTGGGCCTGGGCGATGGCGGTGAGGGTAAGGGTGGTTTTACCGGAGGATTCCGGGCCGTAGATTTCGACAATCCGGCCCCGGGGGAAACCGCCGACCCCGAGGGCCTGGTCGATGAGGAGGTTACCGGTGGGGATGACGGAGACGTCGACAATTTTCTCGTCGCCCATGCGAAGAATGGCACCTTCGCCGAAGTCCTTTTGGATCTGCTGGATGGCGAGGTCGAGGTTGCGGGCGCGGGCGTCAGCGAGTTTTTGAGCGCCGGAGTCACTGTCTTTGGAGGGGGATCGAGCCATGGTGTGAGGGATAGAATAGGGTGAATGAGACAAAAACGATCCAGAATAGATGTTCTTGAGAACACTTTTGTGCCTTTTGAGGGCATTCGTAAAGGAAAATGTGCGTGGAAGGTGGAATTTTTTGCGGTGGGAGGGTGGGGCTTGGAGGGTTGAGCGGAAGCGTGGTAGTCTGAAGGGATGATGATGAAGTGTTTTTCGGGGTTGATGCTGGGACTGTGTTTTTTGCCGTTGCTGATGGTGGGCCAAGAGCTGCCGGATGTGACTTCGGTGGCGGCGGATTTGGAGGTTCCTGTCATGGTGATGGACGGTCCTGGAGCGGGTAAAAGGGTACGAGCGGTGACGACGGGGTGGGAGGGGACGGAGGTGCATCATGCGCTGTGGTTGCCGCCGGAGTGGAAGCGGACGTCGAAGTGGCCGGTGGTGGTGGAGTTGGCGGGGAATGGGGGCTACAAAAACAAGTATGGGGATGTTTGCGACGGATCGGTGGCGGGGTGCCGGCTGGGTTATGGGATGAGCGGAGGGCGCGGGATGATTTGGGTGTGTGCGCCTTTTGTGGAGGTGGCGGGGGATGGAGCCAAGCGGAACGCGGTGAAGTGGTGGGGGGATGTCGAGGGGACCAAGCGATATCTGAAGGCGACGGTGGCAGAGGTGTGCGAGCGGTTTGGCGGTGATCCGGAGCGGGTGGTGCTGGCAGGTTTTTCGCGCGGGAGCATCGGGTGCCATTACATCGGGCTGCATGATGAGGCGATGTCGCGGCTGTGGCGGGCGTTCGTTTGTCACAGTCATTTTGACGGGGTGGTAGAAAAGTGGCCTTATCAGGGAGCGGACCGGGGATCGGCGTTGGAGAGGCTCAGAAGGTTGGGGGACCGGCCGGAATGGATCAGCCATGAGGGGGGGACGGGACAGACGGAGAACTATTTGAAGGGCACGGGGGTAAAGGGGGATTGGACGTTTGTGGCGATGCCGTATCGCAATCACACGGATGCGTGGGTGTTGCGGCCCATTCCGGAGCGGGCGCGGTTGCGGGCGTGGCTGACGGAGGCTTTGAAGTAGGCGGTCAGGGGGCTTCGGAAGTTCTTGCCAGAAGCGTTGCGACTCCCTAGGCTGGCGCCCTCATGAGCCAAAGCCCTCTCGATGCCCCTTCGCCCGCACTGAATCCCGACTGGGAGAAGCTGGAGGAGAAACCTGAATTTCGCGCGTTGCTGGTGCGCAAACGACAGTTCATCGTGCCGTCGCTGGTGTTCTTCATGCTGTTCTATTTGGCGCTACCTATTTTGGTCGGTTACTGGCCGGACTTGATGAAAACGAAGGTCTGGGGTGAAGTGAACATCGCTTACGTATTCGCTCTGTCGCAGTTCTTGATGGCTTGGATCATGGCCTATCTGTATGTCCGGGTGGCGGCGAAGTGGGACAAGTCCGCTGCGGCCATCATTCAGGGCCACGAATGATTCTTGATGCTCTGTTCCTCCCTTCTCTTCTCCTCTCAACTCCCGATTCTCTCTGTTTCCATGGCTAGCAATGCACCTTTAATTATGTTCCTCGCTTTCGTGGGACTCACGCTGCTCATCACTTTTTGGGCGGCCAAGAAAAACACCGGGGCGAGCGCCTACTTTGCCGCAGGCCGAAGCATCACGGGCTGGCAAAACGGTTTGGCGGTGGCGGGTGACTACATGAGTGCGGCGAGCTTTTTGGGCATATCGGGGATGATTTGTTTCTCGGGTTACGACGGGTTCATGTATTCGGTGGGCTTCCTGGTGGCCTACATCACGGTGCTGCTGGTGGTGGCGGAGCCCTTGCGCAATGCGGGCAAGTACACGATGGCGGATTTGCTGGCGTATCGGCTGAAGCCTCGTCCGGTGCGGGCGCTGGCGTCGCTCAGCACGCTGACGGTTTCGACTTTTTACATGATCGCGCAGATGGTGGGCGCCGGGGTGATCATTCAGCGGTTGATTGGCCTGCCGTTTGCGCCGGCGGTGGTGGGAGTGGGGGTGCTGATGCTGGTGTATGTGGTGTTTGGCGGGATGCTGGCGACGACTTGGGTGCAAATCATCAAGGCGCTGCTTTTGATCGCGGGGGCGCTGCTGTTGAGCTTTTTGGTGCTGCAGTTCCATGAGTTCAGCTTCACCAAATTCTTCAACGCCGTGGCGCATGCGGACTACGGTGGCACGGCTGAGCCGAAGAATCTGATGGAGCCGGGTCTGAAGTTTGGGGTCGCGGCTGCGGGGCCATGGGGGCCGCTGGATTTGATTTCGCTGTGTCTGGGGCTGGTGCTGGGAACGGCGGGACTTCCTCACATTTTGGTGCGTTTTTACACGGTGCCGGATGCGAAGACGGCGCGGTCGAGCGTGGTCTGGGCGATGGCGATCATTGGGGCGTTCTACATCATGACGACGTTCTTCGGCTTTGGGGCGGCGACGATTTTGGAGAAGGCAAAGATTCTCACGGCCGACGGCAAGCCGGACACCAACATGGTGGCACCGATCCTAGCCCAGCATCTGGGTGGCGAGTTGTTTTTTGCCTTCATCAGCGCGGTGGCTTTTGCGACGATTCTGGCGGTGGTGGCGGGTTTGACGATGAGTGCGAGCGCGTCGTTTGCGCATGACTTTTATTCGAACGTGATTCATCACGGCAAAGAGAACCGGCCGGGGATGGAGATTCGGGTGGCCCGGATCACGGCGTTTTGTGTGGGGGCGGTGAGCATTGGGATCGCGATTTATCTAGGGCCCAGCGTGAATGCGGCATTCCTGGTGGGGCTGGCGTTTGCGGTGGCGGCGTCGGCGAATTTGCCTGTGATTGTGCTGAGTGTGTTTTGGAAGCGATTCAACACGAGTGGGGCAGTTGCAGGGCTGGCGGTGGGTTTGATTTCGTCGATTGTGCTAATCATGCTGAGCCCGAATGGCGTGTTTGGCAAGGCGGGGGCGATTTTCCCCTTGGAGAATCCAGGGATTGTGAGCATTCCCATCGGTTTTCTGGCCGCCTGGTTAGGTACGATCCTGACTGCGCGTGATCCGGCTGCGGAGGCGAAGTTTGCCGAACTTCGGGTGCGGGCGCATACTGGGTTGGGGTCTGAGAAGGCAACATCCCACTAGAACGAAAGCGTCAGTTCTCAGACTGTGACTGGCCAAAGCCCACAATAGGCACTAGCATCGACTCCATTTCCAAACCCGTGACCAATCCAACACCTTCCGACACGCCCCCTCCCTCCGCGCCCACACCTCGCCGGGCAGCCTCTTCCTCAGCGGCCAAGAAGGCGGTTTCAAAGGCTAGTGAGGCGGCACCACCGCGTGCAGGCGGTCGGCCGGCGTTCGCGAGAAAGAACCCTGCGGCCTATCGTGGCGGCAGGGTGCGTGACAGAAAGGTCGAACCAGAGGAGGAGATTCTCGCAGAAGAGCCAAAGATTGAGGCGGTGGAGCCTGCCGAAATTCAGCCACCAAAGGCTGTTTTGAGCGAGGTGCATTCCGAATCGAGTGACAGTCATCCCGATGCCACTCCCCCGAGAGAGGATAGCGGGGTGCGCCAGGAACCTTCGTCAAACCCGCAACGTGAGCCCCGGCGTGACCAACGTCCGCAGGATCGAGATCAGCGGCAATACGATCGTGAGCCGCGTCCGCACGACCGGGATCAACGGCCTTATGATCGTGATCGTGGCCCGCGACCCAATCGCCCAGAGCGGTCTGACAGGCCGGACCGATGGGATCGCCCCCCCGCACCACGTCCTGAGCGGCCTTCGTTTGATCTGCGCGAGCTTTCTGATAAGGCCTGGCAGCTCTTTTCCGCCGAGTTGCGTGAGGAAGGGGTGACTTTCGTGGATGATACGGACGCTGAGAAGCTGACGAATCGCTGCTTCAAGCTTGCTGAGATCTTCATTCGGCAGCGGCAGCGGCGGTTGAGTTCTGTCTCGGGTTCGTCTTTGCCCGAGGAGCGCCGTAGGGACGAATCGCGCTCGACTCAACCCCAGCCTGCAAGACAAGAACTCTCTACCGAGGAACGCCCGACCGATTCTTCCAATGAGGAAGACGGTGATTGAGATTTGGCTCGAATCAGCCTCGATTTTTCATCGGCGCCACTGATAGACCCACTTCTCGGAGATGGTCTTTTCGGCTTGTTTGAGTTCGGCGCTCATTTCGATGAGCTTTGAGGTTTCAGGGACGCGGATTTGGAAGAAGGCACGCCAGCCTTTGGTTTCGGGATTTTTCATGACTCGGGCGTCAAGGATTTCGGCTTTGTCGCCACCGGTGAGCTCCACTTTGACTTCGGGCACCCAATCGGCGGGCGGAGCTGGGTCAGTAAGGCCGCGGGAGAAATCGACGACATAGAGGTGGTCGGTGGTGGACTTCATGACGAAGCCGCGACGGGTGGCGAGGACTTTGGCGAGGAGGCCGGGGACATGTTCCTCGAGCCAGTCGAGGCGGTATTCGAAGTTGAGAGGTTCTTCGGGTGTGGTGGGGATGGTTTTGGGCTGCCAGAAGGCGACGATGTTGTCCCAGGTCTCCTCACCGGTAGAGAGTTCGACGAGGCCAACACTGCCCTCGCCGAAGCCTTTGATGGGCTCGACCCAGACGGCGGGGCGGAGGTGGTAGTTGGCTTCGAGGTCCTCGAAGTTCTTGAAGTCCCGATCGCGCTCGCCGAGGCCGAAACCTTTTAACTTGGGTACCTCAAAGAAGCTGAGGCGCATGTCGCGGCCGTTGTCGAGGGGACGCCAGAGGGTAGGGCCGCCTTCGACTTCGATTTGGAGGCCATCGGAGTCATGGACTTCGGGGCGGAAGTCGTAGGGTTTCGGGTGGGTGTTCTCGCCATACCAGAACATGGAGGAGAAGGGGGCGAGGCCGAGCATTTTGACGGGTTTGCGCACGTAGAGGCTGCCAGTGACGAACATGCCAGTGGTTTTGCCGGGCATGGTGGAGAAGCGGTAGGCACCGGTGATGCTGGGTCCGTTGAGGAGAGCAAGGCAGGTAAAGAGTTTGTCGTCCTTGGCGGGGGGGACGATCCAAAAATGGGTGAAGTCGGGGAACTCTTCCGGTTCGCCGCCGATGGTGTTAACGGCGACGCCTCGGGCGGAGATGCCATAGCCGAGTTCGGTGGTGACGGAGCGGAAGTAGCTGGCGCCCATGAAGACGAGGAACTCGAAGCGGCGGTCGGCCACGCTGTTTGGCGCGAGGATGCGGAAGCCGGCGTATCCGGAAGGAGCGGCTGCGTTGGCGGGAACTTTGACGCCGCCGTAGTCGAAGAGTTTGGTGTCGAAGGGGATGGGTTCGGTCTTGCCGGGGACGAGGTTGAAGAAGCCGACGGGTTTTTTGAACATCCAGCCGGGGTGGAAGAATTCGACGCGGAAGGTGTCGTCAGGGCTGGTGAAGAGGGCTTTTTCAGGGATGAAACGGATTTGCCGATGGTCGTCGTATTTCAGGCCTTCGTAGAAGGGGTCCAGATTGGCGGGTGGGGCTTCGTAAGGAGCGCGGGCAAGTTCCTGGGCGAGTTTTTGCAGGCTTTCGAAGTCGGTGACCTGGAGGTAATCCGGCGCGGCGGACAGGCAGGTGACCAGAGAGAAACTGACGACGACGAGACGCAGCGGAAGGGATGGCTTCATGTTAAGATGTAAGTGGAGAATGCTTGCTCGCGGCGGGGAGTCAACCGGAGGGATGAAAGCGTTTGAATAAACTCCTCGCCCCCGACGTCGAAACCATTACCTTGCCCCCTTAATGCCTGCCGCTGCTGCCGCGCCCGAAACTGAAGAAGATGCCGTCCTGGACATCGACCTGGTTCGGCGCTGCCAAGCGGGAGACACCCGTGCGTTTGACGCGCTGGTGACCAAATACCGGGGTCGGGTCTATGCCATGGCTTATCATCTCGTCCAAAATGAAACCGAAGCGTGGGACCTCGCCCAGGAGTCCTTCATCAAGGCTTGGCGGGCGGTGTCCAGCTTCAAGGGTGATTCGGCTTTTTACACCTGGCTGTTCAGGATCACGCACAACGTGGCTTACGACTGGCTCAGGAAGAAGAAAATACGGGCGGACGGCAATGAATTTGATGATTCCAGGGCGGACCACGGGGTGGCTGCTGGGGCGGAAACGGTGGCTCGGGCCGTGCCGGCACCCGATACCGCGATGAAGCAGTCGGAGTTGGGGCAGCGGATTCGCGAGGCAATTGCCCAGCTTTCGCCCGACCATCAGCAGGTGATCCTTCTGCGGGAGGTCGAAGGTCTCGCCTATGAGGAAATCGCTAGCGCCATGAAGTGCTCCGTCGGCACGGTCATGTCCCGTCTCTTTTACGCACGCAAAAAACTCCAGGAAATCCTACACGATCTACGCCCATGAAAACCACACCAGAAAATCAAGATGCCACGCCGCCTGATTGGATGCGCTGGCTGGATGGGGAAATGCCCGCCGCCGAACGTGCCTCGTTCGAGCGAGAGTTGGCCGGTGACCCTGGCCTGCAAGCAGAAGTGGAAGCTGCCCGTCATCTCAGCGCGATGCTCAAACAGGAGTTACCCGCTGAGATGAGCATTCCGCATGCGGATTTCTTCAACTCTCAAATTCAAGTGAGGCTGTCGCAGATAGAGGCTGAAGAACGTCGATCCGTGCCTGTTGCGGCGAGTCCGTGGCTGGGCTGGCTTCGAATGCCGTGGCTGATCGGTGCCGCAGCGGTGGTGGTTGCCCTTTTGGCCGTGCGGCGAGATGAGGCACCGAGCTCTGAGTCGAACACGCTGGTGATGAGCACTTATGCGCCGAATCCAAAGGTGGTGGTGAATGCGTTCCATTCTGAAGCGGCCGAAGCGACTGTGTTGATGCTGGAAGGCTTGGAAGAATTGCCGGCGGACCGCAAGGTGGTGGGCTGGCATTTGGACAGTGGGCTGACTGATCCTGCCTCGATGAGCACGGCTTTTTCGGGTCCTTCGGGCGAGGTTGAGGTGGTCATGACGCGTGATGCGAGAAATCAGCCCCGTCTATGGGTGCCCCGCAGTTAGATCCCCATGAATCGCTCACTTCTTCTCTTGGTTGTGGTTTGGTTAGTCGCAGGCGGCACGCCATGGCTGTCAGCGCAGCCCGTGCCACCGCCGGCCAGTCCGGCCGCTCGGCCCGCCACGGATGGCAAGGTTTGGGGGGCGTTGGTTTATGCCACGGACTCGGCTGAGAAATTGACCGGCGTGAAGTCTGAGCCGTCGAAGTTCCTACCGAACATGGATCAAAAGTTGGCCAAAGTCTTTCCGTGGACGCACTTCGAGATTGTCGGACAGCACACGCAGGACGTTTTTCGGGAATACGAGTCGTGGGTGGTGCCTTCGGCGGATTTGTTTTTGAAAGTCGACTCCAAGGGGCCAGATGCCGGGGGTGGAGTGCACCTGCATTTGCAATTTTGGCGACAAGAGCAGGTGCTGCTGAAAACCGACGCACTCTTGCGGCCCAAGAGCCCGCTCTTTATTTCTGGTCCGAAGTGGCGCGATGGTCAATTGCTCTTTGTGCTGGTCCTGGCAGAAGAAACGACGACCAAGTAACGTCCGACGATTGAAGGAGAAAGAGCAGCGAAATGCTAGCCCGAAGGTAGAAAATCGAGCCAAATAGCGTATAGACCCTCCTTTATCATGCCAATCCGCCTTCTTTCGTTCCTCCTGTCATCCAGTCTCGTTGCTGCAAATCTTTCCGCCCAGGAGGTGAAGCCCGCGACGGATCCTCATGCCGCACACGCCGCCCATGGCTCGGTTCCCGGGCTGAAGAAGGAGTTGTATGAGGGCATCACTGAGGCGGACTTCATGAAGTTGGGAGACAAACCGAAGACCGTGAAAGTGGTCCTGATCGCCACGTTTTCAGACGACAATCACGGGATGAATTTCAACGGCTACTCGAAAGGTGCCGCGACCTGGTTCGTGCCGGTGGGCTGGACCGTTGAAGTGGAGTTCATCAATCCCAGCCCGGTGCCACATAGTGCCATTGTGATCGAGCAGGCGGACACTAAAAAACTTCAAGTGACCGAGCCATGGTTTGAGGGTGGCGCGGTCGAAAAACACATTCAAGGCATTGCCGTATCGAAAGCGAAGTTCATCTTCACGGCTGATGAAGAGGGCGAGTATGCGTTTGCCTGTGGCTTTCCAGCGCATGCCATCGCAGGCCACTGGGTAGGCCTCGAAGTCACTGCGGAAGGGACGAAGCCGATGTTGAAATTGGGAGATGCAGAAGCCAAAGAGATCAAATAGGCACTCATTCTTGTCTTCCGCAGGATAGCGACGAAGCGCGGTTCCGGCACGGCTCTTGCTCCTCCGATATGCCCCACTGGGTTGACATCCACTGTCCAACCCCTATTTTGCCGACCCTTTTTTGACACTCATGAGCACCCCTGTCCCTGGAAAACCGGTCTATAACGTCAAGAACCCATTCATCGCGCATCTGAAGCAAGCGTATGATCTATCGACACCGGAGGCGCCAAAAAACACGCGGCATTACGAGATCGATTTGTCGGGTTCCGGTTTGGAGTACCTTCCTGGCGATAGTTTGGCTGTGCTTGGAACCAATGACCCGATTTTGGTCAGCGACACGCTAGCGGCACTGGGTTTTACGGGGGATGAAGTCGTGACTCACCCAAAAGGTGGTGAAGCACCGATCCGTCAGATGCTGACGGAGTACTACTTGATTACCGAGCCCGATAAAAAGCTGATGGCGGCCATTGTTGAGAAAACGGGTGGCGAG
>Ga0164292_10002377_pt1 | contig 15380 bp, 12 predicted proteins | sample GEODES117metaG_FD_111486 | JGI IMG/M metagenome (GOLD analysis project Ga0164292, IMG submission 111486) | Eutrophic lake water microbial communities from Lake Mendota, Wisconsin, USA - GEODES117 metaG | ecosystem: Environmental > Aquatic > Freshwater > Lake | place: USA: Lake Mendota... | reverse complement strand
TGAGGAAATACTCCTCAATCTCGCAATCGGAGACTTTTCCGGGGCAAGAGCCGTTTGGGACGATTCGCTCGAGTTACTCAGGACGTGGTGTCGGGAATACCCCGACTATATAGATTTTCAACGGTATTTGAGCCGATTTGAGCTCTTGCCTTTGGAACTGCCTGAGTTGGGCCGAGGTCTGGAGGCACTCCCTGAACGGACGGCCGATTAACCCTGTTGGTACCAGCGCGTCGAACCGGATGGAGCCGACAGATAGCCAATTCAGGCGATTCGTCCATCGACCAGTCTGACCACGGCGTCGGCCGATTTGGCGATTTGTTCGTCGTGGGTGACCATGACGACCGTCAACTGCTCCTCGCGGCAAAGGTCGAGCAACGTTTCCAAAACCCGCGTGCCATTTTCCCGGTCGAGGTTTCCGGTTGGCTCGTCGGCGAGCAGCACGCGAGGCCGGGACATCAGGGCGCGGGCAATTGCCGTTCGCTGCATTTCGCCGCCGGACAATTGGTTGGGGCGATGCTTCAGGCGATGACTCAGGCCGACCCGCTCGAGCAACTCTGATGCGCGGGCCACATTTTCTTTGCGGCGTCGGAGATAAGCCCAAACTCCATGCTGGACCATTTGGGAAACCAGCACATTCTCCAGCACCGTCAGTTCCGGCAACAGGTGATAAAACTGGAAGATCAAGCCGAATTCGCGGTTCCGCAGATGGTCTCGCTGACGAGCCGGAAGGTCATCAATTCGCTGTTGGTCGTACCAGATCTCTCCCGCATCCGGAGCGTCAAGCGTGCCAAGCAGGTGCAGCAATGTGCTCTTGCCTGAACCACTCTGGCCGACGATCGCCGTGAATTCTCCCAGGGCAATTTCCAAGTCGACTCCCTTGAGGACCGGGACTTCGACATTTCGCTTGCGGTAGCTCTTTTCGATTCCGACGCCGCGCATGGCTATCGGGCGGGCGACGCGGAGCGGAACGCGGCCAGTCCGTTCGCCAGCTGCCGAGTCTTGGAAGCCAGGTGATTTTCGGCGCATGGTCTCACTCATAACGGAGGGCCTCCACGGGATGCATCCGGGCTGCCCGGAGCGCGGGCAAAACGCTGGCCAGGACGGCGATCCCGATCGAACCGGCCGCGACCCAAACGACAGTCAGAGGATCAACAATGGTGGGGATTTCAGAGAAAAAGTAGACCGCGGGGTCAAACACCTCGCGGCCGGTAATCCACTGGATCACATCCGCGATTTCGTTGATTTTCCAAACAAACGCCAGTCCGAGCAGGATTCCGGCTCCCGCACCAACCGCGCCCAATGAAATGCCATAGCCGAGGAAAATCGACATCACTCCGGCGCTGGGAGCACCCAGAGACTTGAGAATCCCGATGTCCTTCGTCTTTTCGACGACGATCATGTAAAAGGTCGCCAGAATTCCGAAACCTGCGACAGCGATGATCAGGAACAGCAGGATGTTCAGGATCGTGACTTCCAAATCGACTGCGCTAAGAATCGGGCGCTGTATGTCTTGCCACGTCTGAATCATGAACGGACTCAGGGCCGAAGGAAAACGCTGTTCAAGTTTCTGCTTGGCCGCGACCAAGTCGGCTTCGGGTTTCAGGCGAATCTGGATTGCCGAGACATTGCCCTCTCCGGTCAACGGATCAATCATGCCTCGTAGTTGCTGCAATTTCTTCAGCGGCATAAAGGCAAAGCTAGAGTCGTACTCATGCATGTTTGAGCTGTAGAAATCCACTACAGTGCAGTTTTCGGCAATTGGCATCGGCCGCGAGCCGCCCGTGGGAAGGGCAATTTGGACATCGTCACCCGGTCGCAGCAAGAAAACGTCAGATGTTGCTCCAGAGTCTTCGTCAACCAGTTTGCGGTTGGAGATCGCCAATCCAAGTATGATCCCGGTGTATTGGTCGCGAGCCGGATTAAAGAGGTCTTCAGCCCGAACTTGGGGACGCAGGTGAGCATGCGGGTCAAAGGCGCTGATCGGCCCCGGGGCTGGACTGACGTCAGCAGTCGCAGCTCGCTCCGTGTTGACCGCTTCCACATCGGGAATCTCTGTGGGGAGTGCGGGAAAGGCGACCCCACCAGTTGCTTGTGGTTCGGCCTGAGCGGTTGCCGCGGACGGACTGGCCGTATTCTGACCGGAAGTTGTTTCGGCAGCCGAATTTGGGCGAAACGGATCTGTAGCCGCGCGAGTCAATTCGCGTTGCCTGGTGAGCGCCTCGATTTGGCGCAGTATTTCGGCCTTTTCCCGACGGTAGGACCAGCCACACTCGCCCAATTTCGCGTCGTAGCCCGCTTCTTCGAGTTGAAAGCTGAGCGCAGTTTGTTTATTGCGATTCGTCAGATACGGGAGGAAGTCGGAGACCTTGCCGAATGTCTCTTCATCGATCCCCCAGAGCATGATTTGCTGGGTGAACTGTCGTCCGTTGAATTGGAAGTTGAGAAGAGCCGGAACGCGGACAATCTTGGTTGTTGCGAGAACTTCGTCACCCAAAGCTGCTTCGACCTGTTCGACATGGGCGTCGGGCCATTCGATTTCACCCAGCCCCGGCGCCGCCATCTCGATATCCGAGAGGATCCCGTGCAGGCGGTTTTTCATCTCGCTGATAAAACCTGCCATGACGCTGTTGACGACGATCAGGGTCGCGACGCCGAGCGTCACGCTCACGATCGAGGCCAAGGCAATGAACCTCGTCCGGAGGTACCGCCAGGACAAAAGCAACTTGTACATCGCCAATCCTTTGGCTGTTAAACTCTCCATTCAGATCGATACGATCGGATGGAGCGTGGTCTAAGTAGTGCGCGGTCTAGGTTTCGTGTCGCAGAAGCGGGAACAGGATGATGTCGCGGATCGATTGGCTGCCAGTTAACAGCATTACCAAACGATCGATACCAATTCCCAATCCACCTGCGGGAGGCATTCCATTGCGGAGGGCCCGGATAAAGTCGTGGTCCATACGGGCCATCGACTCTTCCGCCGACATGCCCGCGAGCTGGGTTTCAAACAACTGCTTCTGCAAGTCGGGATCGTTTAGTTCAGTGTAGGCGTTGGCCAGTTCCATCCCGTGAATGAAGAGCTCAAATCGCTCGGCCACGGCCGGATTCCCCTGCTTCCGCTTGGTCAGCGGGCAGATGCTGGCTGGGTAATCAGTCACAAACACCGGCCCAACGAGTTGGTCCTCGACTTTCTCTTCGAAAATCTCGCTGACCACCACGTCGGGGTGCTTCCCCGTGACCGCCAAACCGATCTTTTGCGCATATGCTTGTACCCCAGGCCAATCCTGCGGGTCAACGCCAGTGCATTCAGCAAACAGCTCGTGGTAAGTGCGGCGGGCAAACGGGGCCGAGAAATTGATAGTCTTTTCGCCCCATTGGACAGTCGTGCCAGCACCGATTGCTTGCAAGGCTGAGGTGATGATCTGCTCGGTCAGGTCCATCATGGAGCGGTAATCTCCGTAAGCCTGGTAAACTTCGAGCATTGTGAATTCGGGATTGTGACGGGGGCTGATCCCTTCGTTGCGGTAAACCCGGCCGAGTTCATAGACCCGCTCCATCCCACCCACCAGGAGCCGCTTCAGGTGCAACTCCAGGGCGATTCGCATGACCAATTCCATGTCGAGCGCGTTGTGGTGGGTTTTAAATGGCCGAGCAGCGGCTCCTCCGGCAATCGTGTGCAGGGTAGGGCCTTCGATTTCGACAAAGCCATTGCGACCGAGCGTTTCCCGGACCGATTGGACAATCCGGGTCCGATTGAGGAACCGGTCGATCGATCCTTCGTTGTAAGCGAGGTCAACGTACCGCAGTCGTTGCCGCAGTTCTGGGTCGGCGAGTCCCTTGTGCTTGTCGGGGGGCGGGTCGAGGGTCTTGGTCAAAATATGTACGCGGTCGGCGAAAATCGAGAGCTCGCCTGTTTTGGTACGGCGAAAAGAGCCGTCGACTCCAATCAAGTCGCCGAGGTCGAGGCATTGGACCAATTCCCAATTTTCGGGACCAACTTGATCCTTGCCAATGAACAGTTGAATTCGGCCGGTCCAATCCTGGATGTCGATAAACTGGAGCTTGCCTTTGTCGCGGTGCAGGACAATTCTCCCCGCAGCCCGCACGCTGGGGCCCTGCATTTCTCCCGCTCCCTGAGCAGCCAGCCACGTGCGGAGTTCGAAACCGGGCTGGCCCAGACTGTCAGGAAGTTCGACGGCCTCGCCATTTTCGCGGACGAAGCGGATTTCGTCGGCTCGCCGGCGGATATCACCAATCAATTGACGATCATCAAACCGTTGTCCCCAGGGATCGTGTCCGAGTTGAATGATCTTTTCCAGCTTATTGCGGCGGGCCTGATGCAGGGCATCGATGTCTTCGGCCGGGATTTGCGGTGCTTCGCTCATGCGCTGAGATGACTCTTTCGGTAAATTGCAGGTTGAACAGTTAGGGAAAAGAGCAGCCAAACAGGTGTCAACCGCGCTAGTAGGGACGGGGTCGGCCGGGGAAATGTTCACATTTTTGCCGACCGGCACCAAAGTAAAAGGGGGTGCGGGCCGCCTGTCATGTCCCCTTCGCTCACGGATTCGGTTCTCGTCCCAATTGCTTTTGGGCCTCGACCACACAGTCGCGAATCCGTTGGTCCAGTAGTGTGGTCAGTTGTGCTTCGGTAAGGCTTTCATAATCGGCAGCCAAGATCGGCGAGCCCATCACGACGCGGATCCGCGGGCCGGGCAGCGGAACGGGACGAGTACGCGGCCAAGCCTCAAACGCACCGGCAATCCCGACCGGGACGAGAATTGGCTTGGTTCGTTTGACCAAAGTGATGAAGCCGGGCAGAAGTGGAGTCATCTGGCCGGTAAAAGTGCGGGCACCCTCCGGAAACATCAGCACAGCCTCTTCCCGCTTCAAGCGTCGAAGTGTTTCCTTGATCCCCTCAGCGCTGAGCCCTTCTTTGGCCAGCGGAATGGCATCGAGGAAGTGAATCAGCCAGCTGAGCGGTGGGTATTTGAAGAGACTTTTCTTGGCGAGGAAATTGAGGCGGCGGCTGGTCAGGCAGCCGACGAGGATCGGATCGAGATTGCTTTGATGATTGGCACACACCAGCGTCGCGCCAGTCTCCGGCATTAGGTCGAAGCCCGACTTTTTGACTCCAAACATCAACTTGCAACAAACCCAAGCGAAGTTTTGGACAGCGCGATAACCCCAAACCTGAAACCAGGTTAACTGGCGGGGTCCGGAAGAGGGTTTTGCATCGTTCACGGTAAAGGCAGCTCCCATGGAAAACAGCAATCGGCGGGTGCGGGGCGAAGTGCCCAAAACGACTATTCTTGCATGCCTCACTCAAGCTGTCCTATCAGCCTGTGGGGGGACTCATCAGCGTTCGCACACCAGCTGTCGGAACCAGCGAAATCAGGTAGTGGAACGTGTGCCACTTAGGGGCACTTGGCTTGTTTACGGCTTTCTCCCGAAAAGCATTTTTGCAAGGCTCGGCGTCGGACTGAACTCCCGTTTGACACTTGAAGAAGGGTTGGTTGCTCTGGCCCGAGCGATGCAAGCCGGGAAAGAACAATTGACAGTCCAAATTACCGGAGAGCAGGAGGAACAACGCTTTCTTCGCAGGGATACCGGCGATCATATCGCATTGGTATCTCGGGGTGGAGGTCCGGCGCGACCCCTGCTGCGTTAAATGGTTTGGTAATTGGAGGGCAGTGTGGCAGTCGGATAGAATCAGGTCGTTTCGAACTTTGAGCAAAGAGGTAACGCGTGCAACTTGCGGGAACAGAGATAGTCGACACGTTTGCCGAGGGATTTCGGATGGTCTACACCCGTCTGGAGATAACCGCGGCGGATGACTATTGGCTGGAGCAGGCTCTCCGGACGCTTTGCGGTTATGGCACGAGCGTGATCGCCTGTGACGCAGAGGTCGGGGTCGAGCGGCGATTGGGGCCCGAGGAATCAACCGATGGACGAGTCGGGGCGCATGTGCTCCTGTTTGGCTTCTCGGCCGGGAAACTGGGCGAAGCGGTTCCAAGACGTGTCGGTCAATGCATCATGACTTGTCCGACCACTTCCGTGTTCAGCGGTTTGGCTGACCACGCCGGCGGCGAGGTGGAACTGGGGCGGCATCTGCGATTTTTCGGCGATGGTTACCAGTTGAGCAAATTGCTCGGTGGACGCCGATTCTGGAGAATCCCGGTGATGGATGGAGAGTTTATCGCTGAAGAGTCAGCAGGCGTGGCCAAGGGGGTGGCGGGCGGGAATTTCATGATTCAGGGGGTCGATCAGGCCGCGGCCTTGAGTGCGGCACGGCGGGCGGTTGCGGCAATTGAGCCGTTGCCCGGGGTGATGACGCCCTTTCCTGGGGGAGTAGTGCGGAGCGGGAGCAAAGTCGGCTCTAAATATGCGGCCCTGAAAGCCTCGACGAACCACGGTTTTTGCCCAACCTTGCGGGGCCAAGTAGCCACGGAAATGGTGGCGGGAGCCGGTTGCGTTTATGAAATCGTGATCGACGGCGTGGATGAGGCGGCGGTCTCTTTGGCAATGCGAGTGGGAATTGAGGCGGCTGTAGGCGAGGGTATTCCCGCCATTTCAGCCGGTAATTACGGCGGCAAGTTGGGGAAATTTCATTTTCACCTGCATCCCGTGTTGGGATTGAGGGGAGCGGCGGCCGGGTCGGGGTAAGTTCTCCCCGCCGGAGCGCCCGTGGCCAGTCCCAACCGGCGCGGTTAAACTGGCAGACTTGAAGCCGCGTTTGGGGCGTGTGATTCGCCGTAAGGCCAAGGCTTCCTTGCCCTCCTTGATTCCTGTGCCCGAATTCTCGTCGCGGTTTCGCATTACGGATGGAATTCTGGGCTTATTTCAATCAGTACGAGTTTTCGTCGAAAGAGAGCTTGAGTCGTATGCTCAATTCCGCTTTTCGTTGGTCGTCTGTCTTTGTTTGCCTGCTTGTTTGGAACACTGGCCTGACAGACAAATCGTTCGGGGCCTGCCAGGCAGATGTGACGCTGGCGCCTATCTTCTCCGACCACATGGTGCTGCAGCAGCAATCGACGACTCGCATTTGGGGAAAAGCAGCTCCTGGCGAGGAGATCGTTGTGACCTTTAATGAGCAAGTGGTGAACGGAACGGCGAACGCCGACGGGAATTGGTCGATCCCGATCCAAACGCCCAAGGCCGGTGGACCACACAAATTAGAAGTCAGCCGCAAGGCTGGAGAGCCGAAAATCGTCCTCACCGACGTAATGGTTGGCGAGGTCTGGATTTGCTCCGGCCAGTCCAATATGGAGTGGCCTGTGACGGCAGTTGCCAATCCGGAGAAGGAAATCGATGCGGCGAAGGAGTTTCCGCAAGTTCGCTTGTTCACGATTCATCACAATCTGATGCTGCAGCCTCAAACCGATTTCGGCCGCTGCAATCAATGGGGGGGGTGCTCACCGGAATCGATCAAGTCGTTTTCAGCGACCGCATACTTTTTCGGACGTGCATTGAATCGTCAATTAAATGTTCCGATCGGTTTGATTAATACCTCTTGGGGAGGCACGCCTTGTGAGTCCTGGACCTCGGAGGAGTGCCTGAAAGCTGGGGGTAGTTTTGGCGGCCTGTTTGAACGCTGGGCAGCCAATCAAGACCCGAACAATCCGCATCGCCCGGGAGTGCTGTACAACGGCATGATTGCTCCACTGGCCGGATTCGCGTTTCGCGGGGCGATTTGGTACCAAGGGGAATCTAATGTGGGACGCGGTGAGGAATACGCCCGCATGTTTCCCACGATGATCAAGTGCTGGCGAAACAACTTGGCTGGTGGTCAGCCATTTCCGTTCTTGTTTGTGCAGATCGCGCCATTCCGGTACGGCGGCCAAGACCCGGAAGCGATGCCCGAGGTGTGGGACGCCCAATTCAAGAGCTTGCGGAGTGTTGAAGCGACGGGCATGGTTGTCACAACCGACATCGGGAATGTGGCGGACATTCATCCGGCAAACAAGCAAGATGTAGGTAACCGGTTGAGCCTTTGGGCGTTGCACTTGGCCTACCGTGGGATGATGCCGGAGGGGACCACGGTACCTGTGTTTTCCGGCCCTCTGTATCGTGAACAGGTTGTCGAGGGGAAGAAAATCAGGCTCCGTTTTGACCATGCTGAGGGGGGCCTGAAAACTCGTGATGGCCAAGCCCCAAGTTTCTTCACGATTTGTGGCGCGGATGAAAAATTTGTGCCTGCCCAAGCCGAAATCGACGGCGACTCCCTGCTAGTCTGGGCGGAGGGTGTCGAAACTCCAGTCGCGGTGCGATTCGCCTGGTTGGATACGGCCGAACCCAATCTGGTGAACCAGGCCGGCTTGCCTGCCTCTCCGTTTCGCACGGATAACTTTACCCTCAAGTCCGCTGGCAAGTGACCTTATGAGCTTGTTCCGGGCTTCGAAGAGTTGTCCGGGAACTGCCTGCCTCTCCCGAAAAAGACCTATCGGGCTGGCTGACGCTGGCCTAAACTGGGTTTCTGTCCCGAAATTGTGATTTTTTTACCTTTTCTCCGTTTGCTGATTCCGGTTTATGAACAACGAATTTCCCGAGAATGAGACCTCGACTGCGGCCGCCACTGAATCGACCGCCTCCCCGAATTCCAACAAGGCCAAGATTGCGATCGGGTCTCAGCGGGACGTTGCCGATGCGCGGTTAGTACCGCAGAAGCCGGACGCCGTCATCAAGGCGGAAAGCACTCCACTCAGCTTTGGAAATGAGGAGGTTCCCGCAGCACCGGTTCCGGCGCCACAAGTTCGCTCCGCAATCGGGTTGGGCGACAACCTCGATGCAGAAATCGAAGCAGCCTTGTCCGGCATGTCGATGGACGCCGTGATGGGTGAAGCCGCGGCTTCAGAAGAAATCGAAGAAGGCAGCCGGCTCAAGGCGACAGTTGCGCGGGTCGAAGGCGAGCACGTCTTCGTGACGCTGAAGGGGCGGTATCAGGGCGCGCTGCCCGCGCGTCAATTCAAGCAGGTGCCGAGCGAAGGCGACCTCGTCGACGTGATCGTCAAGAGTTTGAGTGAGGCAGACGGCCTGTACGAATTGAATTTACCCGGTGCCGCGGTTGACAGTGGTGACTGGGAGAGCATCAAGCAAGGCGATCTGGTGGATTGTCGCGTGACGGGCTCCAACACGGGCGGTTTGGAAGTCGTGGTCAATCAATTGCGAGGGTTCATCCCGGCCAGCCAAATCGACCGTTTCCGCGTCGAACAATTTGGCGATTTTGTAAACCAGAAACTGCAGTGTCTTGTGGCGGAAGTGAATCCGCAGCGCAAGAAATTGGTCCTCAGCCGCCGCGCTGTGCTGGAGCGGGAGTTTGAAGAAAAGCGACGAGAGTTACTGGCGTCGATTGAGGTTGGTCAATCCTACGATGGTACGATCACTCGCTTGGCTGACTTCGGGGCCTTTGTTGACATCGGTGGTGTGGAAGGATTGGTGCACATCAGCAAATTGAGCTGGTCGCACATCAAACACCCGAAAGAAGTGGTCGAGGTTGGGCAGAAAATTCGGGTGAAGGTCGAGCAGGCGAATCCCGAGTCGGGCAAGTTTTCACTCTCGTATCGCGATACGTTGGAGCACCCTTGGAAGAATGTCGACCAGCTGTTTCCTGCGGGCAGCACGGTCAAGGGCGTCGTTTCACGGATTGCCCAGTTCGGGGCATTCGTCAAGCTGGCTCCTGGCGTTGAGGGGCTGATTCATATTTCTGAACTGGCGCACCATCGTGTGTTTGCGGTCAAGAATCACGTCAAGGAAGGTGAAGAAGTCGAAGTCAAAGTTCTCTCGGTTGACCCGGCAGCCCAAAAGATGTCGCTTTCATTGAAGGCGACTTTGCCGGCTCCAGAGAAGAAAGTTGACAAGAAGGAAGAGGAAGTCATTGAGACGACTCGCCCGCTCGCTGTGCCCAAGACCAACCAGCCTCTTCGTGGCGGAACTTCACGCCGCAGTGATGGCGGCTCCTTCGGGCTGAATCTGTAGGCGGTGGTTTGCCTGACAGATTACTTCGCGGGACACGCGCGATGAGTGCTTCGCCCGTTGGTAACTTGGTTCAAAGAACGGGCAAAAGGCTGCTTTGGTATTCGATTGCCAAGTTTGAAAGTGCGAGCGTCGGCAAGCCTGTTTTTGGGCTGGCTATACGGTGGAAATCGTAAGCCCATTCGTCTCGGCGATGATGGCAACCTTGATTTTGTTTACGGCCGTCGAGACTTCCGCCCGACTGATTGCCTGGCTTTCAAATTGACCGGTAATATATCAGCTGCTTGTTCGCAAAATTCCGATTGCGATAAATACATGCCGGTCCGGCTTCGTTCCCCGGTGAGTTGCCTGACCTGTCTGTCTAGGCCGTTGCCCAAAGGGGTTTTTGCTCTCGCCACGCCTCTGGTATCGACTGAGCCGGAATCTCAAATCGAAGTTCCCGAGTCGGTTGGTAATGGCTTGGCCACCGGATTTCGGGCGAGCAGTCGGACCGATGTGGAACTCTCGATTTCATATTCCACGCCCCGCCAGCGAATTCGTTTCAACGCCAAGGCACGAAACGTAGCGAGGCAGAACGCGAATTGGGTCACCGGGACAAACGAAATCAGACCGAGCCAGACGCTCAGCGGGATTCGTTCCGGCAATTGGGTTGCGACGTGCTGGCTGGCATGGATGACTGCCCCGCGTACCGTCCGCCATGCGGCGACATGGAGCAAATTGCTCGCCAGCCAAGCGACCGCAAGCCCCAGCAGGCTGAGCAGGTCAAGCGTACCTAACGCAATTAGCAATGTCGCACCGAGCAGGGCGAGGAGTGTACTGGTCAGAAGGGCATGAATCAGGGTATTGCGGAAACTGGATTCATAAAGCCGCGACCAGCAGAGCATGCGCTGCAGCCAGTTGTTGACGTAGCGATAAGAGCAGGATTCGCGGTTGAGCATCAGCATGTTCGGAGCAAATTGCATCCGCAGGCCAAGTTGGCGCATTGCTTGGGGCAGAGGGCCATCGTCGACAATTGTCCGCTCCCAGATTTGGGCCAAGCCCGCGCGGTCGAAGGCTTCGCGGCGAAAGGCGAGGCTGCCTGCCCAGGCATTGGCAAACATGCAGGTTGGAACCAGTGCGGCGGCGTTCCACAACGAGCGGACCTGCGTGCCAGGTTCGATTCGCGCTCCCGGGTCGAACCATTGGGCTCCGGAGACGGCTCCGACTTGAGGGTCATCGAGATAGGCAAGAAGATTCCCCAACCAGCCGCGGGGCGGGACAATGTCGGTGTCGATCATGGCAATCCGGGTAACCCGGGGAGAAAGCTGCCGAAGCCCCACGAGCAATGCCGAGTTCTTCAAGCCGCAAGTTGTCAGCGGTTCACCCAACGAGTGCAGTTGGAGTCGGTCCCGGTGAGGATGATCGGCAACGAGTTGAGCAAGTCTGTCACAGGCTGGCCCTTCCGTCTCATCGACGGTGACATGCACCTCATAGGCGGGATAGTCTTGGTCAAGCAGCCCACGAAGCATGTCTGGCAGCGAAGGATCAAACCCCCGTGATGCGACCAGAACGCCAGCCAGTTCCTGAGGAACAGCTTGGGGGCGGGCAATTGGCTGGCGGCCGAGCCAGATAGCGAACAGCTTTGCCCCGACCACATGGAACAAGGCAAACAGCAGCGAGTAAGCAGACGCTAGAGCAAGCAACCAATTCATCAATCCAACTTTGGCAACAGGTTAACCTGAGCACCCCAGAGGCACTTTCCAATCGGGCTTTCTGCGGTCCAGGTATCGATCACCGCCCAATTATTGCCCACGCCTTCTGGCGGCGATAGTAGGAACGAACATCGCCTGAAATCGCGTGGAGCGGGTCGATGAGAAGTTAGGAGGCTTCACCAGCAATCTGATTGCGAACCGACCTTGCGGCAGCAAGGCCGGCGAGATCGCCGGTGCTGAATGCGGCCTGAAAATTGTAGCCGCCAATCGGGCCATCGAGGTCGAGGATTTCGCCAGCAAAAAACAAGCCCGGCTCGAGGCGGCTTTCCATGGTGCGGCCGTTGACTTCGCTCAACTCAACCCCGCCCGCAGTGACCTCGGCCTTTTCATAGCCGCGGGTACCGGAGATTTCGACGCGGCATTGCTTGATTGCCCGGCGGGCACATTCCCATTCCGACTTGGAGACTTCGGCCAAGCGACGCTGCGGCGGCGCACCGTGCGCGGCAAAGACCTGTTCGACCAATCGCCCTGGCAAACCCCCTGTGGGCAGATTCCCCAGGATCTGCCGTCCGTTTCGCTGCGCGTGTTCACGCCAACTATCCAGCAACTCGGTGCTGCCGATTTGCGGCAAGAGGTCGATGGCGACGGCGGTTGCCTGACCAGGTCCGGGCAAAGTCACAAAGCGACTGACATCCATCGGGGCCGGGCCCGACAGTCCAAAATGAGTGAACAAGGTTGCGGTGCGGGCCGAGCCCAACGGGGCCTCCTGCGGGCCCAGTGCTGTGACCAGCGTGTCCTCCAGTGCGATGCCGCTAAGTTGATGCACCCAGGCGGCTGGCGAAACGAGGGGAGTCAAAGCGGGGTGTGGAGTGACAATGCGGTGGCCAAAGTGTCGCGCCCAAGGGTAGCCATCCCCAGTCGTGCCGCAGCCGGGATAGGAGAGCCCGCCGCTGGTCAGGATCACGGTGCGGGCTGAGAATGTCTGTCGGTCGGTCACGAGCTGAAACAGCCCGTCGGATTTTCGCAATTCGCGCAGCGGGCAGTGACAGAGAAACTCGGCTCCTGCTTCGACAGCCCGCCGGTGTAACGCATCGCGGACATCCAGCGCCCGATCGCTGACGGGAAAAACCTTGCCAGTGTGCGTTTCGACGTATGTGGACACTCCCAGTCGCTCAATCAGCTCTACGACCATTTGGGGCGTCAACTGGCCCAATGCCGAAAGCAGAAATCGCTCCGCATTTCCAAAGGCAGCTGCCACTTCGCGAAAGGAGCAGTCGTGGGTGAGATTGCAGCGGCTCCCCCCGCTGATCAGGATCTTGACGCCAATCTTGCGGTTCTTTTCAAGAACCAGCACCCGGCAACCGGCGGCGGCTGCGGCATGAGCAGCGAACAAGCCAGCAGCACCGGCACCGACCACAACAACATCGAGAATGGCGGCTGGCGGTGGCATGACAGAAATCGACGGGGTTGGAAGATACAAGTTCGCCGGCTGCCCGAACCGGTCAGCAATTCACGGGAGGCCCCGATGACTGGAGCACAGAGTGATGCGGGACGCGGAAGCAACTTGAGGTGGGTGAAGAAGGAACGTGGGTGTCGGCTGACAACTATTGGTTGGACAAAACGACTTGCCGCGTCCCGGAGACTACCTTGCCAATCACTTGGGGCTGAAGCTGATCGCGCTCCAGCATGCGGCAAATTGCTTCGACATGTCGCGGACGAACGATCAGAACGAGGCCGATGCCCATGTTGAAGACCCGATACATTTCATCGGTCGCCACATTCCCCAACCGTTGCATCCAAGGAAAAACAGGCGGGCGTTTCCAGGTGTTGCAGTCGATCTGGATATCAACATTGGGAGGCAAGATGCGCTCGATGTTCTCGCCCAAGCCACCACCAGTAATGTGCGCGATGCCATGGACCACGTCCTTGACGCGATAATGAGCCAGAATCTTGCGAACCGCAGCCGAATAAATCAGGGTTGGTCGCAGTAACGCGTCGGCTACCGTTTCTCCCAGTTCCGGAATGTGATCGTCCACTTGATGGCCGGCGATTCCGAACACAATTTTGCGGACCAAACTGTAACCATTGGAATGGACGCCGCTGGAAGAGATTCCGATGAGGACGTCGCCGGGGATGATGGCCGAGCCGGTAATCAACTTCCGTTTTTCACCGACACCAACACAGAATCCAGCAAGGTCGTAGTCGCCGCGTTGGTACAAGTCGGGCATGATGGCCGTTTCCCCGCCGAGCAACGCACAGTCGGCCTGAACGCAGCCATCGCTGATCCCAGAGACGATCTGCTCAAGCAGGTCGGGGTCATCGTGTGACATGGCCACATAATCGAGGAAGAAGAGCGGTTCCGCTCCACAGCAAATGGCATCGTTGACGCACATCGCCACGAGGTCAATTCCGACCGTGGTATGCCGATTGGCAAGGGAGGCTACTTTGAGCTTGGTGCCGACACCATCCGTACAGGAAACGAGTGTGGGTTGGCGGTAGTTGCGGCGAAACAGCGGGTTGTCGAAATCAAGCCGAAAGAGTCCCGCGAATCCGCCGTCCAGTTGCATCACGCGCGGCGAAAACGTGCGGTGCATGAGGCGAGGCAAACGCTCCATCGACTCGTTGTAGATGTCGAGGTTGACTCCCGAGTCCTTGTAGGAAGCGCCGCTCATTCAAAACCTGTCCGCTAGGATGCCTGTTCGCACGAAACGCCAGGCAGCTGTCCGGTGAATGGGGGACGTCGAAGTAGACGCCAGCGAACCGCTTCGCACGACGGAGTACTCCTGCCTGATCAGGCTCCAGTTTGTCGAATTCCCGCCGTTTCGGCAATTCCCCGCACGTCACTCCGAGGGAAAGTTGACGGTGACCAGGGCGGAAACCGGGAAAAATTGGCGGGGTTTCTCCATCCGGTTTTTTTTCCGGCCGTCACTTGCCCGGTGCCGGCGTGTTGGAACCGGTTGGGGGCGACGGATGTCGGCGCCGGTTGAAGATGGTCGGGTCAAAGGGATCGGTGGGAATATAAGCTTCTGACTGCTTCTCGAGTTGCGGGATTTCGGGCGGCCTGGTCACTGGCAGCGAGGTTTCGGTAGCGCTGGCGGTCGGCCCTGGTTCCGGCGACATCAGCGAACCAACCAAGGGGCGAGCATCGGCCGGGGGGCGGTCTTCCGCTGGTAAAGCTGCCGCTGAAAACTGCGGGGAATGGGTTTGTCCAATTCCGGCTGTTTTGCTCGGGATCGCCATCCGCTCAACCCACGCCGCGAGCAGCCGATAGTGTTCCGAATCAAGCTTAAGTGGAGCTTTGACGGCTCCTCCGTGTGCGGTGACCGAGGCGGTCAACAGGGGGGAGTCTCCTTCGACACCCGAGCCGACAAATCGCAGTACTTGAATCAGGTTCTGCTGGCTCATTCGCTTCGGAATTCCCTCACCCCGTGCCAGTCGTTGCAACGGTAAACGGGTTTTTTCCGGATCGTGGCAGCCGGCATTCGAGCAATTGCGGAACAACAGCGGCTCGACCCGGCGTTTGAACAGCGAAACTCCTTCGGTCGGAAGTTGCTTGAGCAGTTGCTCCAATTCCGGAACCGGCAAGGCAGAACTGGCCGGTGCGGACGCAATCGGCTCCTCGTACGAAACTGCTTTAATGAGCTCCCCTCGTTCAGGCGGCGCTGACGCTGGCTGGCTCAACGGGTTCGCTTGGGGGTGATTCAGAACAGTCGCCAATGGTGT
>Ga0164292_10002376_pt1 | contig 15382 bp, 14 predicted proteins | sample GEODES117metaG_FD_111486 | JGI IMG/M metagenome (GOLD analysis project Ga0164292, IMG submission 111486) | Eutrophic lake water microbial communities from Lake Mendota, Wisconsin, USA - GEODES117 metaG | ecosystem: Environmental > Aquatic > Freshwater > Lake | place: USA: Lake Mendota... | reverse complement strand
TGCGCTGTCTGCTTAATCTGGGGCGGTTGTACAACAATAATGGGCAGAGTGAAAAGGCAGTGGAAATGTATACGCGTCTTTTTGATCAGTTTCCGGGTACACCCGAAGCAAAAACCGCCTCAGAAAACGTGAAACGCATATACACAGACCAGGGTAAGGGTGGCGAATTTGTTAAATGGACGAAGAACAGGGGCGGTATGACGGCCTCCGAAACGGATAGTTTACTTTATTTCACTGCCTTCAACCTATATGAAAGGGATAAATACAAAGAGGCCGCAACGGCTTTTCAGGAATACCTGACAGAGGTTAGCAGAGGATTTTTTAAAGTGGCTGCTAATTATTACAAGGCAGTTTGCCATGAAGAATTGAAACAAGCCAATGAATCGTTGCCGCACTATAAAATTGCTGCCGAATCCAATGGCTTTGAATTTCAGGAGGATGCTGTGCTTAGCGTGCTTGAAATTTTGGGGGCTAAAGCAAGTTGCGGTGATGCAATGCCCTACCTGACCCGCCTTGAGCAAATTACCCGCGACAAGGAAAAAAGACATCAGGCATGGAAAAATATGCTCCGTTGCTACGAACAGCAAAACAACTGGGCAGAAGGAAGGATCCTGGCGGCGAAAATCGGAACAGAGCTCAGCAGTACGGATGATTTAAAGGCCGAGGCCCTCGTATTTATTGGTAAAGCAGATGTGCAGGATAAAAAATGGGCCGATGCGCTGATTCGTTTTAAGGAGGCCTACACTAAATTTAATAACAAGTTTGCTGCAGAAGCCAAATACCGCGAAGCGTGGGTGTATTATACCACGGATAGCTTTGAGCTGGCCAAAGAATCCTGCTATGGTGTGCTGGATCAGTTTAACAGTTATGACTTTTGGGTTGGTAAATCCATGTTGTTGCTGGGCGATGCATTCCTGAAAACCAAGGATGAATTCAATGCTAAAGCCACCTGGAATAGCGTGGCCGAGAACTTTGAAATTCAGGAACTGGTGGCCGAAGCCCGCGAAAAACTGGCTCGTCTACGCGATAAAAAATCCAGACCCGGCGACGAATAAGCCATTAGCGCTCGGTGTAGATATCACCCAGTAATTTCTCCGTTTGCCCAAACTTCTCTCCGGTTTTTTTGACCAGATTAATCGCTTGTTTAGCAGCGATCTCTGCATCATCATATCTTTTAGGGCTTATATCAATGCGGCATAGGTGTCAGTCTTACCCATAAACCCCCAAAAAAAACACCCGTTTAAGGGTGTTTTTTTTGTTACAATCTATCTTTTACTTTAAATCCAGCACTTCACTGCCAATTTTAAAACCATCGCTATAGAGCTCGATGGTATATTTACCTTTTTTCAAATCCCTGGCAGGGCGCCATTTGGTGGCCGGTACGGCCTTGCTCTCCTGGTCGTAGGATACAGAGAATTTATAGGTGTATTTGCTCTCTTTGCTTTCATACTCGAATGTGCCACCTTCATTGCCGGGATTGGTCAGCGTGATACCTTCCGGACCGGTTACTTTAACAAAGATGGTTTTATCTCCGGGTTCTGCTACTTTGTTTTCAGCCAGTGTAAATGAAGTTCTGAAAGCTTCTACATCTTTTGCACGGTTGGTTGTGGCTTCCTTACCGGTAATCCAGCGTTTTTTGAGCGCTTCTACTTTGATACTGCCTGCCTGTAAGCGCTGGGCGATATTTTTGTATTTTTTCTTTTCAGCGCTTAACTGTTTATTTTCAGATACTGCGGCCTCTTTCTCCAGTTGTAGTTGGTTGTTTACCTCTTTTAACTCTTCATTTTCTTTCTGCAATTGATCTAATTGCAGCGACAATGCTTCGATTTTTGCCTTTAATTCCGCAATTTCAGCATCGCTGGCATTTTTATTATTACGCAGTTTGCTGACCAGTGTAGCAATTTCGTTCTTTCGTTTCACGAGGTCAGCATTTAGCTCCTTATTGTTATCTACCAAAGCAGCGCTGTCCCGCCTGAATTTTTCAAGTAAAAATTCTGCTTCTTCCAGTGCGGCTGTTTTTTCTTTTAAGTTACCTTCTGTGGTTACCAGTTTCTTTTCCACGATTTCCTTTTCATTGCCGCCTTTTTGCCACATGTAAAACAATCCGGCATTCAGGGCTAATAAAATGCCGATGATGGTGTACAGCAGTGCCTTACTGTTGCGATTTTTTTGTTCGGCCTGGTTGGTGGGCGTTGTTTCCATAATTAGGGTTTTTAACGATATGTGCAAATGTAAAATTACAAAATATCTTTTAAATATAAAATATTTGCAACTGTCCAATACAATGGAAATAATTAACGAGCCAATTCCGGGATTGTGGTTGCTGAAACCCAATGTTTTTGCCGACCACAGGGGGCATTTTTATGAAAGTTACCGCGCAGATTTTTTTAACAAGGAAGGGATAGATATCAATTTTGTTCAGGATAATCAGAGTTTATCCAACCGTGGGATAGTGCGTGGATTGCATTTTCAGGCCCCGCCCCATGCCCAGGATAAACTCGTGAGGGTGGTGGCCGGTGCGGTGCTCGATGTGGTGGTTGATATCCGTAAGGATTCTCCTACCTATGGAAAAACATTCGCGGTGGAATTAACGGCTGACAATTTCCTCATGTTGTTTATTCCTAAAGGATTTGCACATGGGTTTGCTACGTTGGATGATCATACCATATTTCAATACAAATGCAGCGACTACTATGCCCCGTCTGCAGAAGGGGGAGTGCTTTGGAATAGCCCTTCACTGGAAATAAACTGGGGCTTTGATGAGCCGGTACTGTCGCAAAAGGATACGCTTCATCCTGATTTTAGCCACTTTGAATCTCCGTTTTAAACGGTGATTTTTTGATTAAGTCTGTCCATATCCCATCTTCCTTGGTTTTATTAAAGCCTAGTTTTGATAATATGTGCATCGAAATGGTATTGTCTCGGTGAACCTGTGCCAGAATCGATGGCAGTTTGAGTGAAAGAAAACCCCATTCTACACAAGTTTTCACTGCGTCTGTAGCAATGCCCTTCCCCCTAAATTCAGGGTGCAATCTATAGGATAAGTCAATCTGGTTGCTGAGGTCCTTTCGCACCCTGAGGCCACACAAGCCGGCCAGTAAGCCACTATCATTATGCTCTATAGCCCATAACCCGAATCCATGACGCTTGTAATGAGGGTAGTAATTAAGCCATGATATAATATCAGACAGGGATTGCTGCCGCAATAGTCGGGTAAATCTCCGAGTTTCAATGTCAGTATGGATTTCCAGGATTCTCGGTGCATCATGAAGTTCCATTTTGCGAAATCGACAGCCGGTTGTTTGGGAAAGTAATGGAATTTGCATGGCTGATGCAATGTTACCCATTGATTCTTATGTTTGCAATATGCAGGAAATTACGCTTTCACAGGCCCAGCAGAGGGTAGATGAATGGATCAAAAATGTTGGGGTACGTTATTTTTCAGAATTGACCAACATGGCAGTTTTAACCGAGGAGGTGGGAGAACTGGCGCGTATCATGGCCAGAACTTATGGCGACCAGAGTTTCAAAGAAACAGATTTAAACAGGAAGCTGGGAGATGAAATGGCAGATGTGCTTTGGGTGTTAATTTGCCTTGCCAATCAAACCGGTGTGAATCTGACGGAGGCCTTTGAGCAAAATTTGCAGAAAAAACAGGACAGGGATTCAGAAAGGCATAAAAACAACCCCAAACTAAATCCCTGAACTTCTGCTTACGACAGAATGACTTTGTTTAACGACTAGCAGGCAAACATTCCACAGGGCTATTCGTTACCTTTGTATTCATTTTGGAAAATAACGATCTCAGCTCCCGCAAAACAGATCATATTCAGCTGGCCTTCGAGGCACAATCCAAAGGCCTGGATGATCGATTCTATTACGAGCCCATGCTTCATGCGCACCCGGTTTCCGGTGCTATCCCCCCGTTGCAGCTGGCCGGAAAGGTTTTAAAGGCCCCATTGTGGATCAGTAGCATGACCGGCGGAGCACAGCTGGCGGGCAACATTAACCGCAATCTGGCTTTGGCCTGTAAAAATTTTGGCCTTGGGATGGGTTTGGGCAGCTGTCGGTCTTTGCTTGAAAGCAATGACTATTTTCATGATTTTGCTGTTCGGAAATTTATGGGGGATCAGCCATTATTTGCCAATCTGGGAATTGCTCAGGTAGAGGAATTGCTTGCGCTTAACCAGTTTGAAAAAATTCGTGATATGGTTCGCCGGCTCGAGGCCGATGGTTTGATAATCCACGTAAATCCTTTGCAAGAATGGCTGCAGCCCGAAGGTGACCGAATTGTCAATCCGCCGATACACACCATTACACAATTTCTGGAAATGGCCGATTTTCCGGTCATGGTTAAAGAAGTGGGGCAGGGGTTTGGGCCTGCAAGTCTTCAGGCCCTGGCACAATTACCGCTTGAAGCCATAGAATTCGGTGCCTCCGGTGGTACCAACTTTAGCATGCTCGAAAATCTGAGGCGTGATGATTTTTTCAGAGAACAGTTTGGTCCCGTGGCCAATATTGGCCACAATGCCAATGAAATGGTAAGCTGGGCCGCTGAACTTTGCACTGCTCCTGCAAATAGGGTTAAAACACGCGCATTCATTGTTTCCGGTGGAATCAAGAACTTTCTGGACGGTTATTATCACGTTCAGCGTTTGCCCTGGAAATCGCTCTATGCTCAGGCGTCGGCATTTTTGAAACATGCCATGCGCAGTGAAGATGAACTAATGGAATTTACCGAAAATCAGATTCGGGGATTGGAACTTGCCTATACATTTCTTACCGTTAAAAAATGAAAAACATTCAGCCCGTCAAAGGATTTAGCAAACTTAGCAAACACGCAAAGCTGGAATGGCTTATATCCCGGTACAGCCAAAAACCGGAATTGTCGCTGTCTATGCTCAGCGGATACTGGCACGCTGATGCAGAAGTTCAAAAACTGCACGATGAATTTATTGAAAATACCATCAGCAATTATTACCTGCCTTTTGGTGTTGCCCCCAATTTTCTGATAAACGGTAAGTTGTATGCATTGCCCATGGCCATAGAAGAGAGCAGCGTGGTAGCTGCAGCGGCTAAAGCAGCCAATTTTTGGCTGGATCGCGGCGGTTTTCAAACCCGTGTTATCAGCACCCGGAAAATAGGGCATGTTCATTTTTTGTGGGAAGGAGCTGATCCACAGCAACTTTTCAGTTTTTTTGACAGGGTAAAAAGTAAGTTTTTTGATCAGGCAGAACCCCTCACACGCAATATGGTGCTTAGGGGTGGCGGTATTGCTGATATTCAGCTGCGCGACAGAACCGAGCTTGAGCCGGGATATTACCAGCTGGAAGCAACATTTGAAACCTGCGACAGCATGGGTGCCAATTTTATCAACTCATGCCTGGAAAATTTTGCCAAAACACTGCAAACAGAAATCGCTGAAGATGACACATTAAACGCAGCGGAGCGTACCGTACAGGTAGTAATGAGTATTTTGAGTAATTATACCCCGGAATGCATTGTCAGAGCCGAGGTTTCTTGCAGTGTTGATGAGATTAACGAGGGCAGTGGTATCGGTAATCGTGAGTTTGCCGATAAATTTTGTCGTGCCATTCGAATTGCAGAAATAGAGCCTTATCGGGCTGTAACGCACAATAAGGGCATTATGAATGGCATTGACGCGGTGGTGCTGGCTACCGGCAACGATTTTAGGGCCGTGGAGGCATGTGCTCACGCTTTTGCCTCCCGAAGTGGCAGTTACCGCAGTCTTACCCATGCCGAAATTATAAATAATCGTTTTGTTTTTTCATTGGATATTCCCCTATCGCTGGGAACCGTAGGGGGTATTACCAACCTGCATCCCATGGTGAAATTTGCCCATGAAATTCTCGGTAATCCGGGTGCTGCAGAATTGATGCAGATAGTGGCTGTTGCAGGTCTGGCCCAAAACTTCAGCGCCGTGCGCAGTCTCATCACCAGCGGTATACAAAAAGGACACATGAAGATGCATTTGCTGAATATTCTCAACCAGCTGGAGGCCACCGATGAGGAGAAAGAAAAGATTGTTGATTACTTCAAAGATCATGTGGTCAGCTATTCAGAGGCCGTTCGGGTGTTTTGCAGTTTACGCGGGGTGACCGCCCAATCCAATTAAACTGTGAAATCCTATTTTTCACACGGTAAAATTTTGCTGGCCGGCGAATACGCGGTGATGTGTGGTGTGGAGGCCCTGGCCCTGCCTGTAAAAGCGGGTCAATGGCAACATGTATGGGAAATGCCCGCAAAAGGAGTGTCTAAACTGGTGTGGCAAAGCAAAGAAGCAGACGGAACCGTTTGGTTTGAATGCAGAATAGACACGGACATTATGCATGTATCAGAAACAGATAACACGGCATATTCTGATACTTTACTGAAGCTTTTATTGCATATCAAAGAGCAAAAACCGGATTTCTTTTTGCACAAAAATATTCGCATTGAGACTGAATGTGAATTTGACAGAACCTTTGGATTGGGCAGCAGCAGCACCCTGGTTTGCAATTTGGCCAAATGGAGTGGTGTGAATGCGCATGATTTGCAGGAACGTGTATTGGGTGGCAGCGGATATGATATTGCCGTGGGAAATCTGGGTAAACCACTGGTATATTGGCGCGAACAATCCGAGCCCAATTGGTCTGCATGGCAATTGCCCGTTGATTTTACCCAACATTGGTATCTGGCCTTTCCGGGTAAAAAGCAAAATAGTCGCGAAGCATTGAATGACGTTAAAAAGCAGCTGGAAATCATACAGACTGATGTTGCGCTCCTTCAGCAGATGAATGCCTGCATTCAGGCCATTAAAACACCGCGCAGTTTGCCCATGCTGGAGGCCATGCTTGAAATGTGGCAGGCGTTGCTGGCTCAGCGTCTTGATTTGCCACGTCCTTATGAAACCCTGGGTTTATCGCCCGTTAGGGGGGGATTGTGCAAATATCTGGGGGCTTGGGGTGGGGATGTGTTGCTCATCAACCATACTTTTCTGGAGGCCAATGAATCTGCATTTGAAAATATGCAACTTATTCCCTGGAATGAGTTTGTAATCTCAATATAGCGAAAAAAAACGACAAAAACAAGTGAAATCGACCTATCGTTGCTCGTCTAACATAGCCCTGGTAAAGTACTGGGGTAAGAAAACCGGTGGTATTCAGCTTCCGGCCAACCCCAGTATTAGTTTTACCCTTAGGGACTTGTATACTGAGACCACCGTTTCAGTTGAAGGAAACAATACCACCGGAAAACCGGCGTTTGATTTCTTTTTTGAGGGACAGCCCAAACCTAGCTTTATACCGAAACTTAGCGATTTTTTCGATCGTGTTGAGCGTGAATACAGCATTTTGAAAGCATTTCGACTGCATATTCACTCATCCAATAATTTTCCGCATGGAACCGGCATTGCCAGTAGTGCTTCAGGATTTGGCGCATTATCCTGCTGCCTTGCAGCACTGGAGCATCAGCATACAGGCAAGGTTTTGGAATCTGAACAAATCAGCCGCACGGCCCGTATGGGGAGTGGCAGTGCCTGTCGCAGTATGTATGAAGAACCCGCCATCTGGGGTATTCACCCGGAAATTGAAGGCAGCAATTATGAATTTGCCATTCCCTTGCCATACCCTATGCATAGTGCATTTCATGAGATGATGGATGCGGTTTTGATTATTGATGCGGGCGAAAAATCGGTAAGCAGCACCGTGGGGCATGGGTTATTGAAGGGGAACCCTTTTGCTGCTGCCCGATATGGAGAAGCTACTTTGCATCTTACGGAAATAATCCAGGCCCTGAAAACCGGCAATATGTCTGACTTTATCCGAATTGTGGAGCAAGAAGCACTGCAATTGCATGCCATGATGATGCTCAGCAATCCTTATTTTATTCTCATGCGTCCCGCTACACTGTCGGTAATTGAAGCGGTTTGGGCGTTTAGAAGGGATACCGGCATTTCACTTATGTTTACCCTTGATGCCGGCGCTAATGTGCATCTGCTATTTCCAAAAGCTCAATATCAGCAAGTTAAAAACTTTATTGAGTCCCAATTGTTAGAATATTGTCAGAACAAACAGTACTTTTGCAGTGCAATAGGTGCTGCTCCGGTTCGAATTGAGTAAAATATCATGTTAAAAGATACCCTCTATTATTCCAAAATTTTACTGTTCGGTGAGTATGGTATCATTGAAAATGCCATGGGCTTAAGCATTCCGTATCACTTCTATAAAGGGAAGTTGCTGATGGCAGGAGCAGAAATGACCGATGAGCAAAAGGAAAGTAACCAAAGCTTGCGGAATTACTGGCAGTACCTCGCAGACGAAAATAATCAGTTGACCCGATTCCTGAATCTGGACAGAATGAGCGGGGATATTGCCTGTGGATTGTACTTTGACAGCAGTATCCCGCAAGGATTTGGTGTGGGTAGCAGTGGTGCACTGGTTGCGGCCATATACGATACCTACGCCCTAAATCCGATCAATCCTGACTCAGTGAGCGAGAACGATGATTTGCTACAGCTTAAGCAGTTGCTGTCAACAATGGAGAGTTATTTTCACGGAAAAAGTTCCGGTCTGGATCCCCTGATTTGTTATCTAAATCTGCCGATTCTGGTAAAGGGAAAAACAGAACTGGGCGCTGTGGCAATTCCTGACGAGAATACGCTCGGTAAAGGAGCGATCTTCCTTATGGATAGTGGCTCACCCGGCAAAACGCAGGGTATGGTTTCCTTGTTTCTGCAAAAATTAAAGGACGATGGTTTCAGAAACCTGGTAAGAACTCAACTTAAAAAATACAACGATGAATGTGTGAAAGCATTCCTCAAAGGCGATACAGGCCCCCTGTTTGATAACCTGAAACAGCTCTCAACCCTGTTTTTGGAAAATTTCAGACCCATGATCCCCGATCGGTTTGAAACCCTTTGGAGAAAAGGTATAGAGACCAATGCATATTACCTTAAACTGTGTGGAAGCGGCGGTGGAGGTTTCGTGCTCGGTTTTACTGAAGATCTGGAAAAGGCACAGATATTACTAAAAGGCCATAAATTGCAGGTCATTCACCAGTTTTGAATAGGATGACCGGCCTAAGCCGGAAAAAATGGATCAAACTTACCTTGCTGCTGGGTGCGGTGAGGTGGTATAATGTGCTGTTGTTAACGGCTGCACAATATATACTTGCTTTTTTTATTTTTGGTGAAAACAGGACGCCTGAACAGATTTTTCTGGATCGCAAATTGCATCTGATTGTGCTGGCTAATGCCTTTGCCGTGGCGGGTGCATTTCTCATCAACGTGTTTTATGATGCCGATAAAGATCTGGTGAATCGTTCAAAATTCGCCACGTTGTATCGTTTGATTGGTCAGGAATACGTACTGAACATCTACGTAATTTTTTGTGTGACTGCAGTACTACTGGCATTGATGGCTTCATTGAAAGTATTTCTGTTCATGGCCGTATTTGTGTTCATTCTCTGGTTCTACAGCCACAAATTACAAAAAACACCCCTTTTGAGGGAGGTTTCGGCCTCTCTGCTGGCGCTGGCGCCGCTGTTGACCGTGTGGCTTCATTTTGGAGATATGCATACGGGATTGCTTTTATATCTGGGAAGCTTATTTATGTTGTCATTTACCCGAGAAGTAATCAAAGATTTACAGGGCAATAAAGGCAATATCATTTTTGGTTACACTACCATGGTGGTGGTAACCGGAACCCGCTTTGCAAGAAAGTGGCTGCTGGTGCTGAATATGCTGCTTCTTTCACTGTGGTTGCTGGGAAATGCCAATTTTAATCATGGAATGGGTTTTTACAGCATGGTCAGTTTAATTTCTGCATCACTGTCATTCCTGGTGAGTGCCATTGTGGGCAGCACCTCCGGCAGTCAGGTTCTTTCATCGGCTGATGCCATCCTCAAGGCCGGTATTGTGATCCACTTACTTTCACCGGTAGTGGTGGTGTGGATGTAATTCTCTTTTTATCCGGGTTGCTGCGTTTTATCTTCGCAGTGTGTCGGAACGAATAACCCTATTTGCCGAAGTATTGTTGCCGCTGCCGGTACCAAAGGCCTATATATATAGGGTGCCGCAAGAGTTAAATGAGCTGTTGCAGGCCGGACACCGCGTTATCGTTCAGTTTGGACCCCGAAAAGTGTATTCCGGCATTATTCTTAGGTTTTCGGAAACTCCGCCGATAGGATATACTGCCAGCTACATTCTGGAGATGCTGGAGGCGGAGCCGGTGGTGCTGCCTATTCAATTGCAGTTCTGGCAATGGGTAGCTTCATATTATATGTGTTATCCGGGTGAAGTAATGGCAGCCGCATTACCCGCAGGTTTTCGTCTGCAAAGTGAGAGTTTACTTACGTTGCATCCTGAATTTGACCCGGAAAATATTCCTGAGCTCGATGAAAAGGAAACCGTAATATTTAATGCCCTGGTAAAGCTCAAGGAGCTTAAAACCGATTCCATTGCTGAAATGCTGGGGCAGAAAAGCGGTATGAAACAAATCAGATCCCTTTATATAAAAGGGATAGCTGTTTTAAAAGAGGAGGTGTCGGAACGTTATCGTCCCAAGTGGGAGGATATTATTTCGCTGTCGACCCAGTGGAACGATGAGGTTTTTGCAAAGGAAACACTCAGTCAACTGGAAAAAAAAGCGCCTAAACAAGCCGATGCTATCATGGCTGTGCTGGGTCTCGGTAAAGGCAGTCTGACCAAGAAAGAATTGCTTTCAAAACATGGTCTGCAGGCCGCTCAGATATCATCGCTGGTTCAAAAGGGATTGCTGATACAGGAAAGGCGGCAGGTGGACCGCCTCGCGCGATTGGTAACAGAACCGGATGAACTGGAACTGACTATCGAACAGCAAATGGCCGCAGATCAGGTAGCGGCTGCTTTTGAAACCGGCAAAAATGTACTGCTTTATGGGGTGACCGGGAGCGGTAAAACGTATTTATACATTCAACAAATAAAACAGGCGCTAAATAATGGAAAACAGGCGCTGTTACTAATCCCTGAAGTGGCGCTTACCGAACAGCTGGTTTCTCGGCTGGAACATTATTTTGGTAATGAAATGGGTGTGTGGCATAACTACTACAGCGGACATGAACGTACAGAACTTTATGAAAAAGTATTGCGGGGGGATGTTCGTTTTGTTGTAGGTGCCCGTTCAGCACTGTTCGCTCCCTTTTCAGATCTGGGGGTTGTGGTTATTGATGAGGAGCACGAAAATAGTTTCAAACAGTTTGATAAACGGCCTCATTATCATGGCAGGGATGCCGCGATTCAATTGGCACGTCTGCACCAATGCAGGGTGCTGGCTGGCAGTGCCACACCTTCCTATGAATTGTGGAATTTGTGTACCGAAGGTCGCTGGGAAAAAGTAATTTTAAATAAAAGGTACATACATACTCCACCGCCACAGGTGCTGCTGGTAAACACAGCAGAAGCAGGCAAAAAAAATAAGCCCAAAGGTCCATTTCATAACCACATGCTGGAGGCCATAAGTCAGTGTCTGGAAGCCAAAAGCCAGGTTATTGTTTATCAAAACCGGAAGGGATTTGTACCCTATATCAATTGCGATATGTGCGGTTACACACCCCATTGTGTAAATTGTGATATTACCCTTACGTATTACAAAAGCAATGGACAGCAGCGCTGTGGCTATTGTGGACACACCCAGCCCCCCATGAATGTTTGTCCGGCATGCGGAAGTACGGCAGTGTCCATGAAAGGGTTTGGTACCGAACGCATTGCTGAGGAATTGGCACTTGCTTTTCCTACGGCCAGAATTGCTCGTCTGGATCAGGAAAGTGCCCGCAAACGCAGCGATTTTCAGCGGATTTTTAATGGTTTTGCCAATGGCGATATCGATATTTTGGTGGGCACCCAGTTGCTAAGTAAGGGCCTGGATTTTCAAAATGTGGGGCTGGTGGCAGTACCCGATGCGGATATGCTGCTTAATATCCCGGACTTCAGAACCCATGAACGGGCTTTTCAGCAGCTGTTTCAGGTTGGAGGAAGGGCAGGCAGGGGCGCAAAACAGGGGCAGGTAATGATTCAGTCCAGACAAACTTCACATCCCGTTTTGCAGGCGGTGTTGAATGATGATTATCTGGGTCTTGCACAGCATGAAATTCTGCTTCGACAACAGTTTCAGTATCCTCCATTTTTTAGGATGATAAAAGTGACCATCAGACACAAGGATTTGCGCAAGTCGGAGGAGGCATCGAAGTATTTTGCGGGTTTACTCAGAAGCATACTCAAAGAGCGACTGATGGGGCCTCAGGCGCCTATGGTAGGGAGGGTGCGCAACTATTATCTGCAGCAACTCCTGATTAAGATGGATAAGAAAAAAGATGATGCCGGGAAAGTGAAAGAATTGTTGTGGAATGCTTCATCTAAGGTGATTGCTATGTCAGATTTTAAAGGGGTTTGGTTTGATTTTGATGTGGACCCTGTCTAATGTTGAAAATTGGCAATAATTGAATATTTTGTTGTTATTTTGAAGGCCAATGGAGACGCTGGAAACAACCGAGATAATGACTGCTCAAGATTTTCTTCCCTTAAATGGAACTGATCACATAGAATTTTATGTGGGCAATGCCAAACAAAGTGCTTATTATTACCAATCTGCCTGGGGTTACAAACTCGTTGCCTATTCGGGCCCGGAAACGGGTGTGAGAGATCGTGCAAGCTATGTTTTACAACAAGATAAAGTTCGCCTGGTACTTACTACCTCTCTGCAACCTGATTCTGATATTACACGTCATCATGCCAAACATGGCGATGGAGTAAAGTTTCTAAGTATATGGGTAGATGATGCCACCCAAAGTTTTGAAGAAACCGTAAAACGCGGTGCAAAACCTTACATGGAGCCCACCCGCTTTGAGGATGAGCACGGCTGGGTGGTTATCAGTGCCATCCATACCTATGGAGAGACCATTCATAAATTTGTAGAACGCACCCACTACCATGGGCCTTTTCTTCCCGGGTTTAAGGAGGTGAAAAATGCCATTGATGTAGTTCCGGTGGGTTTAAGGTACGTAGATCACTGTGTGGGAAATGTGGAACTGGGCGCAATGAATCAATGGGTTAAGTATTATGAAGATGTGATGGGTTTTAAGTTGCTTATCACTTTTGATGATGAGGATATCAGCACAGAATACAGTGCACTGATGAGTAAGGTGGTGAGTAATGGCAATGGCTACATCAAATTCCCTATCAACGAGCCCGCCGAAGGTCGTAAAAAATCTCAGATTGAAGAGTACCTTGACTTTTACCATGGCGCAGGTGTTCAACATATTGCCATTGAGACAGATAATATTATTGAAACTGTGGGTGAACTGAGACGCAGAGGGGTAGAGTTTTTATATGTTCCTGAGACATACTACGATGATATCCCTGAACGTGTGGGGCAAATTGATGAAAATCTGGAAGCGCTAAAAAAGCTGAATATTCTGATTGACAGAGATGAAGACGGGTATTTGCTGCAAATCTTTACCAAACCTGTGGAAGACAGGCCTACTCTGTTTTATGAGATCATACAGCGCAGGGGCGCCAAAAGTTTTGGTAAGGGCAATTTTAAGGCGCTTTTTGAGAGCATTGAGCGCGAACAGGAGCTCCGGGGCAATCTTTAAATAAACTCAACCTGCACGTCCTGCTTAATATCAGGGTGCAGACTGCGTGCTACCGGACAGGTTTTAACGATCCGCAGCAGGCCTTCTTTGGCATGTTCATCGTGCTTTTCCTGCAGTTGTATTTGTAAATGGATTTCAATTCTGACGATGCGTCTGGGATCTGTGCCCATGTGTTTGATAGTATGGGCTTTGGTACCCTCAATATGGTATCCGTGGTTTTGGGCGTAAATCCCCATGGTAGTGATGATGCAGTTGGCCAGACTCAACGCGCATAAATCGGTGGGAGAGAAGGCCTCGCCTTTACCCTGATTGTCTGATGGTGCATCCGTAATAATGCTATTTCCGCTTTGCAGGTGTGTGTTTTGGGTGCGAAGTTCACCCACATACACGGTTTCAAATCCGTTCATTGGGGCGAAGTTCGGGAAAAAGCATTAACGCAGCAAAGTGATATTGCCCGTGTAAATTCTGCGTATTTTATCCGTTCCCATCAGCTCAATTCGGCATGCATAAACGCCCGATGGGGCCGGTTTCCCCATGTAATTTCCGTCCCATCCGCTTTTCATGTCCACGGATCGGTAAACAATTTGCCCCCACCGGTTTAGGATAATCATGGAAAACTGGGTAAATCCTTCCAGATAGGGCTGAAACAAATCGTTAGGGGCTGCATCATTGGGGGTGAAGGCATTGGGAATGAAGAATACCGGCGGACAACTGTCTATCAGTGAAATGGCATCTGTTTTGCGGCAGCCGTCGGCACTGGTTACCGTTACGCTATAATCTCCGGCCAGGTTGGCAATGATGGAAGATGTAGTTTCATTTCCGGGGCTCCACAAATAGGTGTACCCCGCGCCGGAACCTGCATCCAGCAGCACATTGGCATTTCTGCATACAAATCGGTCATTGCCCAGATCCACCTGCGGCTGAGTGCCTTGTCTAACGGCAATCGTTTTACTTGTACTGCCGCACTGTGAGTATACTTTTACTGAATACGTGCCGGGTTGGGTAATGGTTAGGGTGCGGTTGTTGGTGTCTTTGCCGGATAAATTCACATCAGGGCTGGTCCAGTGGTATTGGGCACCACGAAAATTGTTGCCAGCATTCAGGTTCAGGGTAATACCGCTGCCGCAAAAAACCGTATCGCGCATGGGTATGGGTTCGAAGACACTCTGAATAACCAGCACCCAGATGTTTTGGGTCTTCTTGCTCGAATCAGAGAAGGTGCTTTCACATGAGGTAAGGAATAATCCGGTATCAGGGTAGTTTACGTTGGGCTCTCTGAGTGCTGAACTGCCGGGTACGCCGCCCTGAAAGGTCCATTTCCAGCTTACAGATGGCAAGCTGTTTCCGGTATTGAATTCTTTGTAATTAATGCCCGAACCTTTACAGATAATGAGGGAAGGGGTTTGTGCAATGGCATTAATTGCATATATGCTTAAAAACAACAATAAAGACTTTGTTCTCATGGCATTTCTACAAAGGTACTGCGATTTTTTAATATTAATCGCCGTGGTTCAGTGGTCTTTGCTTAATGATGCCTCCTTTGGTTTCTTTAACGCTGTGCATAACAACAAATGCGTTGGGCTCTATTAAATCCAGTTCTCGTTTTAATTTGTTGATTTCGAGGCGCGTGATAACGGTATATAGGATGTCGATTTCATTGGTTTCTCCACGTTTTCCATATCCTTTTTTACCATTGTAAATGGTTACGCCCCTGCCCAGTTTGTTGCTAATCATTGTTTGAATTTTTTCGCCT
>Ga0164292_10002375_pt1 | contig 15387 bp, 18 predicted proteins | sample GEODES117metaG_FD_111486 | JGI IMG/M metagenome (GOLD analysis project Ga0164292, IMG submission 111486) | Eutrophic lake water microbial communities from Lake Mendota, Wisconsin, USA - GEODES117 metaG | ecosystem: Environmental > Aquatic > Freshwater > Lake | place: USA: Lake Mendota... | reverse complement strand
TCGCCGTAACAAACTCGTTAACAAACTGCATGAGCAGATTGAGTTATGTGAAGCCCAAAAAGCTGGCGAGATCTATGGACCTCGTCGTCTTCGCACTGTTACAAACAAGCAAACGGGCGAACGTGTGACTGTTGAAGCAGTCAAGCGTGTGAAGTAATGGTTTTGGATTAACGACGCTGGAAAAATCAATCTTGCTGTGCGCTATGGCAGCAAAGTGCTTGAACTGGCCAAGGGCAAGAACGCCATTGAGCTTGCCAGTGGTGACGAGCTAATAGCAGCCTTGCATGCACTCAAAGCTGCTGCACTTGCTGGCGAGCTGGATGCACAGATTGAAGCAGCTAGCGGGACACTTAGGGCGGGTTTTGTGAAGTAGGATCGTTGCAGACGCCTCAATGATCCATAATAGAACTAATGGCTAGGCGTAACTCGAAAGCACTGCTTCCCATATTTAGAATCTAAGGTAAACGATACAAGATAGTCTCTTGTGCATCGGCTGTAATATTCTGCAGCGAATGCTTGCACTTCTTTCTTACTTAGGCGCTTTACCCAATTCGAACGGTGTGCAAGATACATGCCATCATCTTTGTTTGACAAATCGACGCAAAGCGACCAATTCAACGCATCTATTTGTTCTCTTTTATTGTACCAGTTCGGCAAATTTGCAAATACATTTGCTGCACTTGAGCAGGCCGCCTGAAGCTCTAGTTCGCTATTAGCGTTGGACAATGGACGTGGAAACTTAAGTCTTTCGCCGTAAGTCATATTTTCAACAGGCTTAGTTTGTTGTTTTGTCACTATCATAACATTCGAAATCTGCGTACCGTCTATAATAATTCTATTATTTTTTTCATCAATTAATAACTTTGAATTTCCGCTTACAAATACACCATCCCCTTGATGCATGAAAAATTTACCAGATCCGTTTGCGATAACCGATGCCTGGCCGTCGCTATAAATTTGGATAAAAATACGATCCGTACTGTCACTCTTTCCTTCAATAGTCATCATTTCAAAAGAGGCAGAAGAAGGACGCGCAGGAAACTTTGGGAATTCTGTAATGACTGATAAATTAGGTTTGAATTCCTGCGGATAACATAGGTTCGAAATTACCAAAAAAAACGACATCGCTATCACGTTTAGATTCATGACTGCATCCTTTAGCTTTTAAGAACAACGCATCCACTGTAAAGCTAGCGTTAGTGCGGTTTTTGCTCGGACAAAATTCTTTATGCAACTTTTTGTGCAACGCCAGCTAATCAAGGCTGGCGGGTTTCAATTGGTAAGATTCTATAGCAAATTTGGCTATCTCTCAATTTGAGAGATAAGCATACGGTCTACCGAAAAGTAAGAAAGCACGGAATAACTTTTCAGGAAGGAGATCGGCAATCCGTCAAGTCTTACCGACCGACATTTACACCCAAAATCTGTGAGACATTTTGTAAACATATACTCTTTGCCTCACTCTGCAAAAATTGACGATCTTTGGCTAGTGGATGTTTTAGGAATAAAGTCCTGGATGTTTCCAATTGAACTTTGAAGAGAAATGACGCAAATAATTTTGATTGATCAGTTTCATTAGGATTAGCCCTGCTCTCTCTTTCTTTATCTTCAATATCCCAATACTTATTAATTAAGTTAGTTGCACTATCCATTGGCGATGAAGTTTCTTTAGATGCCGCCAAAAATTCACTGTATTTCGTCTTGTAGAAGTCAAAATTTCTTATCGTAAAGTCATAAAAATGATTTTTCTGACAGAGATCACGCAAGATCTGCTCACCATTTTTTGTCAATAAACTCCTCTCACCAGCAATTGTAAATGGGGGAACAAAGAAAATGCTAGACAACGCGCATGAAATTATCATATTTCTATTCATTCAAATTCCTTGCAAGAATTTAATCTAGATATCACAAATTTTTTAGCATAAAAACGGCACAAGCATTAATTATTTTTGACTTCAATAACACTTTTTATTTTGTTACTAATAAAAGGAAAACAACGAAAAATATCAATCAGCAAGAACATAAACGGCACAAAAAAAAGCCAAACTGCATCGACCGCGATGGCTCGGTATCTGATATCAAAAACATGTAGCGCACCACCAAGTGATATGCCAAGAATCAAAAGATAGCAGCAAGCAAACCCAAGAAGCAAGGGTACCGAAAACCAAAATCTCATCGCAGCAAGCCTTTCCCTGATAAATCTACTTCCCAACAGAACTATTGGACTAGAGCAGATTGTCGCTCCCATTATCAGTATTTGCGTCGTGAACATTGGTATTCCCGTGCTATCCGCATCCGCGGGATACATACCGTCATCAAAGTTTTTGGTGTAGAAAGCAAAGTAAAAATTAATGTGCAAGCCTGCTGCCACCACAAGAAGGAGCAGTCTGATTATCATGCCATCAACTCTTGATAGATTATGGATTGAAAACTTCACGTAGCCTTCCTGTATTGATTTCAATTTGCTCAAGCTGAAGGTTCATATGACTTCTTACTTGGTCAAAATGCTTTAGTAGTTCACGCAGAACTTTTACATCATCAGAGTTTTGTCTGCAAATAAATCGAAATCTTTGATAACTAACTATTCTCAAGTTCTGGTAAGGCTCTTGGGTATGCGCCATGGGAAAGAAGTTATCTGCAAGGTCGTCCATGAGCGCAACAACCTTCTGCATTTGTTCATCAGTAAGCAACTGAGAATTATCGCTCTGCCCCTGCCTAGCTAGGCTATGCATTGACGAAAACACATGCGTTACAACCCTCAATATTGCAGATATCTCATCCACACCAAGGCTTGACCAAAAGTTTGGCGCTCGCCCCTCAAGGTCATCAATGTGATGCTTAGCTGCTGAAGCTATTTCTTGAACGGTCATAGTAGAATTCCTCCCGAATTTCTTATCTTTTTATGCTGCTAAACATGAACCTTCTAGAATTTCAGTCAATATGGGCGTCGATGAGGCATCACCCAAAACGACAAAATCCTGATCGATTTAATTTTCATTGCTCTTTTCTTGATGCTCATCTGCTAAAGGAATTGATCAGCGATTCTAAGATAGAGGAGTTTGCTACCAAATTGTATGCTCATGGGCTGATGGTTCAGGTCGCCCATCTTTCCTGGTATTCCCGTTTTTTTCTGTCGTCAAGTCAAGAAAAGGAAAATACATTTCCTCGTGTAAATGGCGTTTTATCAACTATGCATAGCCACGTTTGCCCAGCAGTTCTACCGTCAATGCTTTTGTATCTGGAGCCATCCCTGGTGGTTGGAGATGACGAAGACCGCTACAGCCTGAGAAGCAGAGACCGTGAGCAAGCTCTTTGGATTTCCAAATCCGAGCTTTTTGATAATGAGGTTAAAAAACTTTTGGAGGGTTACGATTTTTTGACTGCCCTGCTGTTTTGTGACCTTCAAACATGTTTAGAATACTATAAGGATTCTCCGCTAGAGTATCGTTTGTTTCGCATGTCAAACAACAGCGACAACGACAGTCTGAGTGATAGCTATTCAAAATTTATAGAATGGCTTGATAGTAAAGAGTTATATAAAAAAATCCTATCGAAACATCTACAACTGAAACAATTCGTCGTCGCGCGAGATGATTCTCAGAGAGTAGTTAACTTACAGTCTTAAGTCCAATTCACAATACTTTGATCAATAGAATTTTTCCTTTTTCTTCTTAGGGGTATCAAATGAGATATCTGAAAATTTTTATTTTTATCATTGTATTTTCAACTCATTCATATTCTGCGGAAGTCAGCGGTAACACCATAAGAGGGAAATTAAGCATTCGAGAAATAGTTCTATTTCTTAACGGAGAAATGATTCTGCCAAAAATTGAAGGTGATTTGTCTTTGTCCATAGAAAGAAATTTGGCATACAAAGGTGGCAATGCGATTCTTTTGATGAACAATAGTGGAGGAACGGCATGTCCTTCAGGTTATATATGGCTTCTTGTACTACCGAACTCTATTTCACAAACACCAGAGTTTGGTACATGTTCCGATTTGCCCGAGGTCTATATAAAAAAAGGGAAACTAATAGTTCGGCTTCCAAGTTTTGTTGAGAGCAGATATGTTGTTTACATATTCGACGGAAAGCGCATAACAGAAGATGGTCAAGAACTTAGGTAAGAGCTTCTTGTCATTGCCATTTTTATAGCATAAAAAACTTCTTAGTTTCTCAAGCCATTTCATCTCTTTTATATTTTTTCATTATCGTGTTGTACTGAAGACGGCTTAAAACATCCCTTGCTTTATGGTAGTTGTCTTCGCTTGAAAGCGGTATGGTTACTCTTTGAATAGCTCTGGCATCGCCAAAGTTCAGAAATCCATCAATGACAGCCTCGATTATGGCTGGATTAAGCTTTAAACGAAATTCGTCAAAACTACAGACCAGCAGATGTTGGACTTGATTATCGTCTGCGGCTTGTACAAGAGCATGTGCCAGCTCTTTCAATCGGTGTATATCTTTTGTTTTCTCAACTATAAACAGTTTTGGCGACAAGTGTCCAAGGACAGTAATGCCGCTTGCGGGAGTCTGTGATAAAGCGATTTCTACATCCTTGTCTGCATCACGCTCATAGCAATGGCGCATTAACATCCGCAGGGGTGTAAACCCATGATAGTTATCAGTCGAGGAAATCGCTAAATTTTCTCTAAACGGAACCCTCCAATTTGAGCGAGCGATGATTACTTTCATATCCGCACTCAACGCTTAGGCTTTCTTCCACCAGCCCGCAAGCATTCCTCTAGCGTGTTGTACGCCGTGTAGTTGTTGGTTTGTGCATAGTAGCTAGTGCCTCGAGCGTGGCAGATACCTGTCTTTGACATTTTGACAGGAGGCTCTTCGTTGGCAGCGGCAAGTCCAGACGACAAGTTCAAACTTGCCAGCATTGCCAGTGAAAGCAACAGTCTCGTTTTCATTGCTGCCCCCTCGAATTGAACAAACTGCTAGTAGTCGTATACCCTTTGGTTATAGTAATCGCCTGTATACCTATTGGGCAATCCAGTTTGTTTTCAATCGGATAACTATCCGCTATCTCTCATTTTTAGAGATAGCCCATGACGAGGCGAGGCATGGCACGACAGGCGGCAACCAAGCGAGCCCAACAGCTGCATAAGTCGCTGTACAAGTTGCAAGCCAGTGGCTCAGCGGTATGGCGGGATATGCAGGTTATAGAAGAACCGTCATTGTTTTGACGGTGGGCTGCTGTTTGGAAACTCCCCTCTTGCTGTATTGGCGATGATATTCCGTGCGTTCTTCACCGCCCTGTTGAACGCAGCAGACATTGTGTTTCGCTTGTCCACTGCATTTATGTCGTTCTTTGTGGTGATGGCATTGGGTACTAACCGAATGCTCTCGCCCAGCTCCCACTGACGTTTTCGCTGATCACGCGGCAACTGCTCGTTAGCCGCCCAAGCGTCATAAGCTGCCAGCATCATTTTGAGGCTGTGTACAGAGAAGTTACGGTGTAACGGGTAGCGAGCTGTGCTTTTGACACTAGCCATCGCCACCCTCCCCCTGCGCCCCTTGTGCTCTTTCTCCAGCAATCGAGCAAAGTCAGCTTGTAGCTTTCGCTTCCCTACAGTCAAGTTCACTGCAACGGTCAATACCTTCTCGTCGACATCCCATCCTGGCTGCCAGCCAGCCTTACTTTCGATCTTCTTAACAACAAAGTCTGATGGCTGCTCCCCAAACAAGTAGGGACCCTGCTGCTGCTTCCCGCCCCACCAGCTCCTGAAGTCGTCACTCCTGACATCGCCAAAGTCGGCATATAGCCCCGCCAGCCAGCCTGTGCCGCCACGAGAGCAACAAGCCAAGTATTCGTCATTCCGCCGCAGGTAAGCCCACCACCAGTAGTAAACGCTGCGCTGCTGATAGCGCAGTTGACTGGGCTTGTGCTTGGTGCCGATGAGCGGATGGATAGCAAGGAAGCGGGTTTTCATGAATTTCTTAACAAGTAATTTACAGCGAATAGCTAGCAATATCGCATAAAAGCCTAAAACTCGATAATAACATCTGCAAATTCAAACAAATTTGCAAGTGCAAATCACTGCACACAATCAATCTTTTTTTCGAAGGGGTTATAGATGAATAAGCAAATGAAGAAGTGGGTTTTACAAAGCACTAGCGACGAAGCTTTTTTTGCAATGACTGAAGAAGAGTTTGAAGAGCGCAGCAGGCGACTTACTTATAAGGTTTTTAATGGAATCGTAGATGAGGAAGTAATTGCATACCGTGAGCGAAGTTATAGACGGGACGTTGAAACGCACGGGAAAGAAAAAGCCGATGAAATAAAAAGGATGTTTGGTGAATAAAACGAAAGACTAATACGAAAAAAGTTAGCAGCGAAAGCTGCTAACTCTTACAAATTTTACGTTAAGGGGATCTAAATGGCTTCAGTAAAACAAAAGGCATTACTGGCTGACGTGATAAAGCAAGCAGATGCGCTATGTACTCGGCATGATTTGTATATCGAACAGTTCGTTACTCGCGCTAATGATGAATTGTACGCAATGCTCTCAGACATGATGAGTGTCCGAGAAGATATTGTAGCCAGTGGCTGCGAGGAATTTCTCGTCAAGTCGCTGCGAAAAACTTTGCGTGAGCGATGGAATATTAAGACACAGAGAAATACGTCCGTCACCGCCCTTGTAGTTCGATACATTACCAGGGGAAGCAGGCAGCTAGTACACAATTACGCTAGAACAATCGATACTGCAATTGCTGCTGGAGTTACATCGTCTACACTGGTTGATTACATCAAACAAAAAGGCAGTATCGATGCCTTGCGTAAGAAGTCGGTGGATACAACTCGGCAACAAAAAATAGCAGAACATCAAAGAACCCTTCAGAAAAATCTCGCTCGCTATCTAGTTACCAGCAAGCGTATTGGGAAGATTGAATTCAGCAATAGTTCGGGTGGCGTATATGGAGGTACCATTGACTGCAAATTCAGTGTCAACCTGAGCGCCTTCATTGATGGTGAGGAGCGGGTTGTGGCATCAATCTATCCATCCAGCTATATCGTGGATTATTGCTTGAACTTATACAACCTTACTGTCGAAGCTGCTGCTCTGGATGATGGCTCAGGTAGATTTCACGAGTTTTGCAAGACAAATGGCTTAAACGTGAATATAGTTCAGCGCTGGATGCGGGATAACAATATCGCAAGTCAAGCAGATGCCCTGAATATGGCCCACGTAATCTACAAGGGCGCCCCCCAGCAAACGGCTGCAAATGGAACTTATGCACTAAAAGCCTGATGCTGATTTGATGCTGTTTGACCGTCATTATTTTGACGGTCAAACCATCTCCACTGCTCGCCGCTTCATATCGTCGTTGACATCGATGTAGGCTTGGGTAGTACCGATGTGCCTGTGTCCTGCCAAGCTCATCAATACACGGACCCCCACACCCTTGCTAGCCAAGTTGGTGATGAAGGTTCTGCGTCCCGAGTGACTGCTGGCACCATCAATACCAGCACGGCGATAGATGTAGTGAAAATGCTGAGCTAGTGTGTTTGGTGTAAAGCCCCCAGCTGCTCGTTTTTGGGTATAGAACATGCGGTTCTCGGGTTTTGTAGGTGGGTAAGCTAGCAGGTAAGCCTCAAACTCCCGACGTAGCTTGGCATTGACGAATACCACTCGTGCATGACGCCCTTTTGTCTGCTCGGGCTCTAGTCTGATTTCATCCCTGACAGCACCTGTGGCATCCACCACATCCTGATAGCGTAAATTTGCTACTTCCCCAACTCGCAAGCCTGCGTAGTGAGTTGCTAGCAGCATCGCTCGGTTGCGAAGGGCATGTGGGCGTGTTGCGATGTAATCCAGAACACGCCGCAGCTCTTGTGCTTGAAGTGTTTTTGCTTGCTTGGGCATAGTCTGCTTTCCAAACCAAAAGTTAGCTATGCGTTGAATATAATTTCTTTGTTTTGCGTGGGCGACCTTTTTCTGGGTGTTTTGTGTCAAAAGCGATTCCTTCCTGAATTCAATAACTTAGCTGTGCGCTACGCAAAAACCAAAGCTTATCTTTGTAAGCTTTGATATTGCTATTTAGCTGATTTGTTGCGAGATCAGCAGCAAATTGGTTGCGAAAATCGCAGGTGTCGCTGCTGAATTTAGTTGCACAGCGATAGCAGCAAGTATTTGTGCTGGGTTTTGTTGCAAGAGTGAGCCGTTATGCACAGCCGCTGTGGATAACTTGCACTTGCGTACAAGCTCTACAAGCTGTTTTTTCCCCTGCCCAGCTACCTGCATATCCACTAGCCCTGATAAATGCGCTATAGGGCTTGCTGTGCAGCTGATGTAGCTGAACTGCTTGATTTAGGGCTTGTATTTGCTTGGGTATTTGGTTGTGAAAATCGCATGGCTGCTTGATTGGGCTATGTGCTAGTACCAGACTATGTTTAATATAGAACTTGAATTTCAGCTCGTAATTAGGCATTTATGTGCTCGGTGGCTGTGTTGAGCGAACTAGCGTTCGCTGTGCCTTCGCAATCTTCGCTCGCTCTTGCTCGCTCAGTTAGCTCGTCACCTTTTTGTTTCAAACTTATTTCGGTAAAAAAGTTTACAGAAACTCATAAACAGTTTTGAACAAATTGATTTAAATGATATTTGCTTGTCTGGTTTCGCTAGATTTGACCTACACTGAGCCTTAAGCAACAGGCTCAGTTTTTTGTAGTGAATGATGTTCGCTGAGTTCTCGCACTACTGCACTTTGGCACAACCATGACTGGTAAGGGCGGTTTTGCTGTCTCCTTTTATGTGCTGCTGAAATAAAACGCAACGCTCACTGTAGCCAAAGTGCCGACCACAGCGGGTTTGCAGGTTGCTGCGTGGGCATTGCCTGCTCGTGATGCTCTGCCACTTGGCAGCATCTCGGTGCTATTGAAATTGCTTCTTGAGTCAGTTAAAGCGCAACCTTTAACGGCGTCCCGTAAGGGGTGGTGACTACAAGTCTCTGCTACTGCTCAGAATTTCCGTCCCTGCGTTCATGGCTGTCCAGGTTTAGGGCGCAATAGCGGTTGAGTTGCGCTGCTCGTTTTCAGTAGTGACATGGGGCAGACAAGACGGTCGATTGCTTGCATCCCACGCATGTATTTAGCTGAACCAAACAAAACGCCCGAAAAATCTATTGGTTTTTGTGGGTTTTTGACTGCAATCTAGTAAAACTCTGGCAAATCAGCCTGATTTTGGTCGTCCTGTAGCTCAATCACGCATAACTTGTGTGTGCAGTCCAACTTTTCGAGGAGCACACACATGAGCACACTTACCAGCTTCAAATTAGTAGCAAGCAAGCGAGCCCGCAGCATCCCACCTGTGGTGCAGCGTCGTAACAAGCTAGCCAACAAACTCCACGAGCAAATTGAACTTTGTGAAGCGCAACGAGCAGGAGCGGTCTACGCTCCCAAGCGCCTGCGTACGGTGACTAATAAACACACAGGCGAGAGAACTACCGTGGAAGCTGTAAAGCGAGTGAAAGAGTGGTTTTGGATCAACGACGCTGGCAAGCTGAATCTTGCCGTGCGTTATGGAAGCAAGGTTTTGGAGCTGGCTAAAGGCAAGAACGCTATTGAGCTAGCTAGTGGTGAAGAGCTGATTGCTGCCCTGCACTCGCTCAAATCTGCTGTGCTGGCAGGTGAGCTGGATGCCCAGATTGAAGCAGCCAGCGGACAGCTGCGGGCTGGGTTTGAGAAGTAATTCAGACTTGGGGCTGGCTCGTAAGGTCAGCCCATCCACAAATGTCCAATGAACTTGTAGATCCCAATCAGCCCCTAATTGAGCGGCTGGTCAAAATCAATGGCATACCGTTTGAAGAGCGGTTTGTTGCTCGAATAATAGCTGAGCATCTTGCCAAGAATGCTAAGCAGTATGCCTACCGCTTGACTGATGCCTACAACATCTACATCAAAGAATGCCCTGCATCCACGAACAGAAGATTCGTTGTTGACACCACGAGGAATGTAAACAATTTCCTCAATTTGTTTGGCGACATTGAGCTGGGCGAGCTAAAGCATTGGCACATCACAGTGTTTCGAGATCATCTGCTACAGCGTGGCTTGCATCCAGCCAGTGTACGCAAACAGTGCAGCTGCCTGAATGCAATGTTGAATGTGGCATTTCGCTACTTGGATATTGATCGTCTTAGTCCATTCCGAAGTGTCGTCATCCAAGGGGAAGACACGCCAAAGCGACTGATGCCAGTGATTACAGATGATTTGATACGGTCAGTGAAAGAGTATCTACTGACTCGGCGTTCCACGCATTGTCTGGTGGCTTTGGTGCAATTGAACACTGGTTTAAGACTGTCTGAGCCTGTGTTTGCAAGGCTGGAAGATTGTGTGTTGGATCATGAGATCCCACATCTCTGGATTAGACAGACGCCACTGTCCAATCGCAAGACCAAATCATCAATCAGGGCTGTGCCTTTGTATGGCGTTTCGCTTGAGGCTGCCAAACAGCTGCATTGGATTGCCGTGCGGAGAAAAAGCAAATGGTTCGTCCCCTGCTATGCAAGAGAAAACGGCAACACCAGCTGCTCTGCCATCATCAATAAAACGCTAAGATCGTTTAATTTCAGGAGCCACATGTTCAGGCACGCCTTGATCGACCGTATGAAAGCCTGCAATGACATACCCACCCGACTCGCTGAAAGTATCATGGGGCATTCCAGCGGGGGATCACACTTTAACTTTTATGGCACTGTTGGGTACACACTTGAACAGAAGCTGGCGGTACTAAAGCGGATAGCAATTTGATGCTAGTGCTTGAGCCTGCTGCAAGGTAGAGCTAAAGATCAAGGCATTCAGCCGTGTCGCCCGTTGCTTAAGCTCAGATAAATACCTACATGCGCTTTTTTGAATTCGTCCCTGTACGCTATATCAGCACTCCTGCCATAAGCAATGCTCCCGCCGAGCCTGTCACATCCTTCCAAAATATCCCAGTTGTACCAGACGCAGTAAAGCACCAGCGCTGGCAACAGATGAAGGCTGCCGAGTTTGCTCGTAGTGCCAATCAAATACAGCCTACCGAAATTGACATGGTCAAAGCACAGTGGATATATGCTGACCAGCAACGAAAGGCAAATCAGGACTATGAACAGCAGAGAAGACGCCTTGGAAAAAAGGCTACCAACTCCGTCGTTGATGCCAAACTGGGTAGGCGCCGCCGTGCTTCCAAGCCCGCCTAAACTGTTGGACTAGCGTCCCACTAAAACACGAGCAGAGTTGCCCACAAGCTGAGGCTCCTGTGTTCGGTTTAGTGCTATTGCGTGTCGCTGCACATTTTCAGAGAGGTATTGGTGCATCTCACCCACGGTGATCTTGCCATCGCGGTTGGTGTCAGCGTCGCCCTCCATACCCTTCATTAGGTAAAAGCTAAAGATGCCATGCTGTAAATCTTGACTCGAGGAGGAAATTTGAGACGGTGACGATGCTGACATGACTGTGAACTCAGCTGGGTATCCAATATCACTATTCTTCAAAGTGACTGGCTTTGCACCCGCCAGCAGAGTTTCACCAGTCTTTGACAAGCCAGAGTAACAGCTGTCAATGAACATGGTTACAGACTTTGGACTAGCAGACTGCAATGCTGAAACGATCTTGCGTTGGTCTACTGCAGTTTCCTCAAGCAAGTCTTGGTCAACACCATGAGGAAGTAAGTAAAGCGACTTGCCATCTTGCGATGGTAATCCATGACCGCTGTAAAACACGAATACCTCAGTCTTACCTTTGTTGACATTCAGTGGAAGCCAACTGCGAAAGGTTTTGAGGACAGCGGCTTGGTCAGCCTCAGCATCAATCAAAAGCTTAATGCGGTCCTGGGGAATCCCCAGTGCAACATTAGCATATTCATAGAAACGCTTAGCATCTTGACTTGCAAATTCAGCTTTACCTAGTCGCTTGTAGTTTTGAATGCCAATGATAACGGCAATGGCATCATTATTATTTTTTCTATTTTTTAGTTTTTCTGGATCAAGCTTTTTGTGGCTAGGTAATTCACTCAATGGTCTCATTAAGTCTTTTGAGTCACTAGCAATTTCTTTATTGTTTACAGCGATAGAGGTATCAGGATCCTCACATCGAAATTTTACGACAGCGGAAGTCGGTGTCCAACCCTCAACGCCATCGGTTTGTTCGCTCACATAAACAAATTTTTTGTTCTGCTTTTCACAAAATGATGTTGCTTTCAAATATGCATCTTTGGATAGCTTTACCTTACTTGTAACACCAGAGCTATCCTCAACTGTTGCAGCCATAGTAGAGTCATATAACTTTGATACCCCAGTGGTTACGCAACCAGTCAAAGTTTGAATTAGGATGAAAAAGCTGCTTATCTTTAGAAAATCTTTCATAGCTGAATATCCGATTTTATTTTCCGACCAGTACTCTACTGGTATCACCAACCAGCTGCGGAGACTGCTTTCGATTCAAGGTCATGGCTTGTCTTGACACTTTGTCGGACAAGTAGTCCTGCATCTCACCTACCGTAATCTTGCCATCTTGATTCGCATCGGCTTCGCCTTCCATGCCCTTCATTAGAAAAAAACTGAAAATACCGTGTTTTAGTTCGGGACTTGAGGAAGAAATCTGGTCATTGGCTGATGCTGTGATCACAGTGAAATTGGGTGGGTAGATAGCGGCATCAGATTTGAGTGTGACTGGCTTAGCATTTGCCATCAGCACATCACCTGCTCTGGTCTGACCGCTGTAGCAGGCATCAATGAACATGGTCACAGAACGTGGCTTGGCAGCTGAGAGTGCGGCAATCACCTCGTTTTGTGCAACTGCGGTTCGAGATAGCAACTCTTTGTCTACGCCATGCGGCAGAAAGTACAGTGACTTACCATCAGGTGCTGGCAACCCGTGCCCTGAAAAGAACACATACACATCGGTCTTGTCTCGATTTACTTGGATGGGCAGCCAGTTTTCAAATGCCTTGACCACATTGATTTCATCAGCCTCGTCATCTAACAGCATTTTTATCTTTTCTGGTTTTACGCCCAAAGCCCGCACAGCGTATTCATAAAACTCTTTTGCATCGTTGCTGGCAAAGTCAGCCCTAGGCACACGCTTGTAGTTCTGGATGCCAATAATGATGGCGACTGCGTCTCTACCTGGAGCTCGCTTGATAGTCTCAGGCTTGAGTGCTGCCGTTACTGCCTGTGTAGCCACAACCGACTGCCTTGATACGGTTATTGTCTTTGTGTCGGAGTTACCGTTGATGTCTATGGCGACAATGGTGAACTGCGTGTCTTGGCCTACCCGCGCCACCTTTCTTATGCGGTAGCTACCACTCGATCTACCACCCTCTTCTACGCCGTTGATTGTGAGGGAGGCAACGTCTGCATTTGCATAAACACTGATGAATACCGCCCCATCTGCATCGGGCTTTGAGTGGGTTACTTGCAGATTTAGCCGTTTGCTATCAGACGTGTCTGAATCTAATTCGTCAGTTGCTTTGTCTGGGTTGGAATGCATTTTCCTGAATAAGGTAATCGTCTTTGCATCAGAGTTTCCATTTATGTCTACAGCAGTGATTGTGAATTGGGTAGCCTGGCCTACACGTGCCACTTTCTTAACTACGTAATTCCCATCTACACTACCGCCTTCTTCAAGTCCGTTTATTTTGAGCGACGCAGTGTCGGTATTTGTTTTTATATTAAAAATCACACTTCCATCAGCAGAAGGTTCGCTATGAGTCACTTCTAAGTTGAGCGGCGGATTTCCTCGGTATCGCTCACGCTCACCCTTGTCACGGCCAAGTACACGGCGCTCTTCCGCTAGCTTTTGAGGTTCTTTCGGAACGATTGAAAGATCTGAGTTGTATGAATCAGATATTGGATTTCTAAAACCAATTTGGAGCTCCATGAGCTTATCAACTGGTACTCCGTTTTTTGTCGCAGGCTTAAACTTCCATTGCCGCACAGCGTTGACCGCAACAGAATCGAGTCTCGGAAAGCCGCTTGAGGAGGCAACTTCAACTGCGCCTGCAGTTCCGTCTTTCAAGATTTTTACTTGAACAGTTACCCTACCAGCTTCGCCAAGTCTTAAAGACATTTTTGGATATTCTGGTTTTCGATTTCCAGGAAGCAGGACTGGCTCTGTATCTCGAGCAAACACGGCCGATACACACAATAGGCAACACAGCCCAATAGCAATCCGCACCCTCGCAATATTAACTTTATACATAATTTAATGTTTGATTTTATTCTCTGGTAAACTTTGCTCAATAAGCATATAAGAATTAAATTTTTAACGAAGCTTCAAAGTTTTTTAGTTGGATTTTTGAAGCTTTTTTACTTTATGAGAGAAATAACTTTCTCACAAACCTACATTAACACTAAAAAACCGCAGGATTCTCCAATAAATCCAAAACAGATTACAAGGGCAATAGCTATCCACGCATGGTAGATTATTAGGACCGCGGGCTGTAAACGGTTCTCTGCTTGACGTTTCTGGTTTCCTATAGCAAATCTAGCCGTTCCAACAGCCGAGCAAACATCTTGCCGAATGGCATGCTCATGTCTCAGCCAAGTAGTCGACACCTGCAAAACTCCTGCTAGCTCTCGCAATCGTGCCTGCGTGGGTAAGGCTTAAAGCATGAGCCAATTGCATGAAGCATGCACATTTACCGCAAGCTTGGGATTTCGGGCATTAAATGCTCGCTGTAGCTCGGTGGCGCTCTCAGGCATGCCCCATGCCGCCAATGCCGCATTAATACGTTTTGAGAAATGGATTCGTTCCAGGTGCTCTGGTTGTTTGGTCTGTGGTTTCATCACCCACTACCGTCATATTTTTTACGGTTCTCGTTATCGTCCCACTAGCATACGATTGGCATCGCACAACACCTTGCGATCAGAAAGTTAACCATCAAATCATGCATCACCTAGAGGTTTTGCGCGACAGTCTTGTGCTTACTCTTTGGTATCTTTTATGTAGGCTGCATCCAAAGCCTCTTGCAAACTGTTGAATACTTGGTTTTCAACACTGTACGTTCCCAGAACCTCATTCTTTTCTATTTTATAAGCTCTGACCAAATAATCCTGATATGCAAGATTTTCCATTCGTCTCGGTCCCGTAAAATCATTTCTGTCTACTTTGTCTACTTTGTTGCCTTTTTTAGTATTCAAAACAATGAAATGTAAAGGTATTGTGATAATCAACGCCCATATAGATAAATAAGCCGCGCAAAGTATATGAATTAGTACCATTACAAAATTCACAACAACCTCCTCACCAAACATTTTTTGGCTTTTGCTGTATTTTTATTTTACTACTCACCCACCCGCTATCTCATGCGCCATCTTGCGTAGTTCCACATGCCCATAGTGCTGCTCGATCATGGCGACACTGGTACCCAAGTGCTTGGCGAGCGTGTAAACGGTCATAC
>Ga0164292_10002374_pt1 | contig 15389 bp, 9 predicted proteins | sample GEODES117metaG_FD_111486 | JGI IMG/M metagenome (GOLD analysis project Ga0164292, IMG submission 111486) | Eutrophic lake water microbial communities from Lake Mendota, Wisconsin, USA - GEODES117 metaG | ecosystem: Environmental > Aquatic > Freshwater > Lake | place: USA: Lake Mendota, Wisconsin... | reverse complement strand
CCCTTAGGTCGCGGTAAGGAATCCGCTACCGGTGGAGGAAGCGTCGGCTCACTCAGCTTGAACGGCGGGCGACTCGGTGGCTGGTTTCCATCCTGCTCCTGCTCGCCGCGTTTTGCGGCCGGACCTCCCAGAAAAGCGGGAGGTGAGAAGAGAGGTTGAAAGACCCCTTCTTCTCGACTCGGAGCCGCGCTGCGGTCAGCGGTGCGGGGTGTCTCCTTGTCCTTGTCTTCGTCCTCTTTTTTTCCCGAAAAATCCTCCCGCAGTTTGCGGAAGAAACGACCGGGGCCCCTGGCTTCTTCGGTTTTGGAATCAGACTGCTGAGCCGAAAGCGACATCGGCAATCCGACCAGCACCACAATCATGGCGAGCATAAACCAGCGGGCAGTCATCGGTTCGTTTTCCTGCAAACTGAAAACTACGGTTAAGACGGGGCAATGCGAGTGGTCCTGGTTTCGGAGCCCAGCGCCCTCGCATCAACTAATTCGACCGGTAATCCCGTTAAATACCAATCTTCAATAATCCGGCCCCCCTTCTTTCGGGACCTGAACAAACGGCACATCCGGCACAACGAGACCCTACAGATTTGACTCGCAAAGCCAAGCAGATCTCCGGGGAAAAAGGCCAAAGCCACCGCGGCTGGCTCACCGGAATTTTCAGTGGCGCGACTGCTGCCCTCAGCTCAAGCGAAATGACCTCACGCCTTAAGGAGGCGGGCGGTAACGCCGGGTCAACGCCCTTGCCGCTCATACCGCCCAGTTCAGCTCATACCGCCCAGTCCAGATGGTGCGGCTGTCAGTCATTTCCACGCAGACGAAACAAATCGGGCAAGAGGCCTCCACTGGTCCAGCGCTTTTCTAAATGAGGCGCCTCGGCATCGAAGGAGAGCACTTCGATTGCCTCGCCGAATTCGACGATGAATTGCCGGCAGGAGCCGCAAGGCGAGGCCAGCGGATGAGCGCAGACGGCTATCGCCTGAAAACGGAGATGACCAGCTGCCACAGCACTGGAGAGCGTCACCCGCTCAGCGCAAATCGTGATTCCGAAGGAAGCATTTTCCACATTGCAACCAGAGAAGATTTGGCCTGACTCGGTCAACGCAGCCGCGCCAACTTGAAAACGGGAATAGGGTGCATATGCTCGCGCACGGGCGGCCAAGGCTGCTGCTTTCAAAGGCTCCCAATCGATCGGCTGTTGTTTCACTTCCGGACTCCTGCTGGATCATCAATGACTTCCGCAACCAATGGCTCGCTCACAGGCGGGTCACTGCTCCAAGTCAGAGCAGCGAGGACTCGCTGGTCAATCAGGGAGTCTTGGTTACGGGCGTAAACTCGAACGACCGGCTCGCCGGCTCGCACGTGCTGCCCCGTCTCACACAGCATCTCGATGCCGACTCCGGGATCAACCTTGTCGCCCAACACCTTCCGACCGCCGCCCAATTCGATCACGACGAAACCCAACTCCTCGCCATCGACCGCCGCCAAAAAGCCTGAACGAGGAGCGCGCAGCTCGCGGGGGGTCGCTCGGGAATAGTCGCGCGTGAGATCGCCTCCTTGGGCTCGAACCATTTGGACAAATCGCTCGCGGGCCTCGCCGGAATCCAGCACCTGAGCAATGCGATTGCGGGCAGAACCGAGCTGTTCATCCATTCCGGAGAGCAGCAGCAGTTCGGCGGCGAGCCGAATCGTCAGTTCACGTGAATCCTCGGGGCCAAGCCCTGCGAGAATCTCCAGCGACTCATCAATCTCCAAACCATTTCCAATCATTCGCCCGAGTGGACGATTCATGTTGGTAATCAAGGCCCTGGTCCGCACACCCAGCAAGTTGGCAACCCGCACCAGCGATTCGGCCAGTTGCCGGGCATCGGCCCGCGACTTCATGAAGGCGCCGCTGCCCCATTTCACGTCGAGCACGAGCGCATCCAATCCCTCGGAAAGCTTCTTGCTGAGAATGCTTGCCGTGATCAGCGGAATGGAAGGCACCGTCGCGGTGACATCCCTCAGGCTGTAAAGCCGCTTGTCGGCGGGTGCAATCTCCGCAGATGCCCCGGTAATAACGCAGCCCACTTCGGCAATCACCTTGCGAATTTCGCCCACACTGAGATCGGTACGAAAACCAGGAATCGCCTCCAACTTGTCAAGCGTTCCGCCGGTGGCTCCGAGGCCCCGGCCGGAAATCATGGGAACATCCAACCCACAGGTGGCCAGAATGGGAGCCAGCGGAATTGAAGTCTTGTCGCCGATTCCGCCGGTCGAATGCTTGTCGACCTTGGGCCGCCCCTTCGGCCAGGCGAGCGGCTGGCCCGATTCCAGCATGGCTTGAGTCAAGGCCACGGTTTCCGTTTCGGTCATCCCCCGAAAGTACACGGCCATGGCCCAAGCGGCCATCTGGTAGTCGGGAATTCGCTCTGCGGCATACCCCTGCACCAGCCAACGAATCTCACCCGCAGTCAACTCGCGACCGTCGCGCTTGGCGGTGATTAGCTGGGCTACATTCATCGAGAGCATGACTCCGGGCAAGGGGACAGAGGTTCAAGCAGTGTGAATCCGAACGCGCCAACGGAGGGCTGACCGGATTCAGTCTATTTCAGAATCAATTCCAGTTCATAAATCTTCGGGCAGTACTTGCCGGTCACGAACAACCTCTTGGTACCAGCCATGACGGCGATACCGTTGAGCACACTGCCTTCCTTTTGCCGCTCCTTGTAGGGCCAGAGTCCGGCCAAGTCGATCACCGACAGTACATTCCCGGTCTGCGGCTCGATCACAAAAATCAGATCGCTGTCCAACTGGTTGGCATAAATCTTTCCCGCGTAATACTCCAGCTCATTCAACCGTGGAACCAGCCGCCCACCCATCCGTACCCAAGCGTATCTCCGTTCTTCGAATGTCTCGGGGTCGCGAAAGGAGAGTCGATGCGTCCCGTTACTCATGACCAGTTCGGTTTCAGTACTGGTTAATCCCCAGCCATCGGTGTCATAGACAAACTCTTTGACTGGCTGGAAATCCGAGTCGTAAACAAAACAAGTCTCTTCTTTCCAGGTCAGTTGATAAAAGCGATCTCCCCACCGGGCGAGGCCTTCACCGAAGTACTTCGGAGCCAAGTCGATTTGCCTGATAATCTCGCCCGTCTCGAGGCGATATTTGCGGAGGGTTGAAGCGCCATACTGGCCTGTACTCTCGTAAACCGTTCCGTCGGGATCAATCAACAAGCCCTGTGTAAAGGCGGCCGGATCATGCGGAAAGGTATTCACGACTTTATAGGTGTAGACTGGCACACTGATTCCAGGTCGAAATGCGAGGACAGCCCAACTCCCGCCAAGTGAGATCACCAGAAAAACGATTACCAAGTCCCAGCGCATCGGCCGCCGAGACGCCGGACGGACTGGCTTGTCCGACCCCTTCTCAACACGTTCCGGCAGCTTTCCTTCTCGGGCTTGCTGCAACACACTCTTTTTCTTCGTCATGACTGCCTGTGGGGCGAACGCCTGAACAGTTCTCGAGTTGCCCGTCTGAACGCGGTCTTGGCGAGCAAGGAACTGTCACTGGGAACTGGTCGAAATACCGAGACGAGTCGCTCGGGAAACGCGAGCGATTGTAACAAACGTCCGCCCAACCTGACGACGTCTCTTTCATCTTGTTTGGGCCCCCGACGACAGCATGGTCGCCAGTGCCGGAGCGGCTGATTAGAATCCGGGAATTGTACAACATGAATCCGTCCCATCTTCCTGAAAGCCCTCGTTGATATGAAACAACCTGACGTATCCCGATTGCTGCTCGCCTGCTTGCTCTGGACCACCGTGGGAATTGGAGTGAGCCCTCGCATACTCGCCCAGGTAGCCGCGATCAAAACTGACACCCCGCAATCAGTCGACGTTCCTGAGTACGGCCTGGCGCGAATGCAGGAGTTCATGCAGAAACGCAACGGCCTGGGAGGGGGAGGAAGAGTCGACAAACCCGTGTGGAATGCGGACGGCAAGTCGCTCGTCTTCGGGCTGAAAGACCAGCGTTGGGCACTCGACTTGTCCAACGGCGCGATTGCCGAGTCAAGCGCCGAGCCAGTTGCTGCCGAGCGTCCCAAGGCACTGCCCACCCGACCTGCCGGATCACCGGTTCGCCGCGCTGAACAGCGGACAGTCGAGCCGTCTCCGGATGGAAAGTGGCAGGCAGTTTACCGAGACGGAAACGTCTGGCTGGAATCAATTGCCGAACCAGACAACAAACAGCAGCTGACCACAACCGGCAGTGAGTTCCATCGCTTTGGCACTTGTTGCTGGGTCTACGGCGAAGAACTGAACCAGAAAGACGCAATGTGGTGGTCACCTGACAGCCGCAAGCTCGCTTGGTACGAAGTGGACGAAGCGGGAATGAAGGACTACTACCTGACCATTGCCAATGAAGATCTTTACACGGCCCTCAAGACCGTTCGGTATCCGAAAGCTGGCGAGAAAAACCCCGAAGTCAGCTTGTGGATCTACGACCTCGCGAGCAAGCAAGCCCAAAAGGTCTCTATTCCGGGCGAGCCAATGCAGTACCTCTACAACGTCCGCTACACGCCCAACGGGAAAGAGCTACTGGTGAACCGGACCGGTCGCCGCCAAAACGTGCTCGATGTATTGGCGATTGACGTTGAATCGTTAACTGTGCGTACGGTACTGACAGAAAAGCAGGAATCCTGGCAGGAAAACTCCCCAGGCATGCAATTTCTCTCGGATGGCGAGCGGTTCATTTGGGAAACCGAAGCAAATGGCTTTCGGCATTTCCAATTGCGGCACCTTGATGGCCGATTGCTCAATCCGTTGTCTGAAGCCGCCAATTACCCGTGCAATCGAATCGAGCTGGTCGACGAGGCGGCCGGATTCCTCTATTACAGCGCGTTCAGCGACTCCAATCCGTACAACACCCAGTTACATCGCGTACGACTGGACGGGACCGACCACCGCAGAATCACCAGCAGCCCGCTGAATCACACTTCATTCGACATCTCGCCGGCGAACAATTTCGTTCTCGCGGTGCGGGAACAATACGACCTTCCCCCCAGCACCGTTGTCTACGACGAGAGCGGCAAGGAATTGGCTGTGCTGGCAACCGGATCCAGCGAACCCGCGGCAGCTGCCGGACTCGCTCCACCGGAAATATTCTCCTTCCCGGCAGACGATGGAAAGACGATAATTTATGGCGTGCTGAACAAGCCCTCCAACTTCGATCCGGCCAAAAAGTACCCGCTGCTGATCGATGTCTACGGCGGTCCTGAATCACAGGCGTTCAACAATCGTTACACCCCGATGAATCCTGCTTGCGAGCTTGGTTTTGTGATTGCCAAGATCGGCAACCGCGGGACTGTCGGGCGTGGCAAGGCCTTTGAGTCAGCCACCTATCTGAAACTGGGCGGTCCCGATATTGCGGACCAAGCCGACGGCGTTCGCTTTCTCAGCCAACGTCCCTATATCGATTCGAGCCGGGTTGGAATCTTCGGCCACTCATATGGCGGCTACATGTCTGCCTTGGCAGTGCTGAAGTATCCCGATGTCTTCCAGGTGGCTGTCTCCGGAGCACCGGTGACTGACTGGCGAAACTACGACTCGATTTACACCGAGCGCTACATGCGGACCCCGGAAGAAAACCCCGAAGGTTACGCCGCAGGAGCTTGCATGCAATTCGCATCGCAGCTCAAAGGCAGGCTGTTCCTGGTGCACGGCTTGGTCGATGACAATGTCCATCCGGCCAATACCTGGCAACTGGGCAAGGCACTGCACGCCGCCAACAAGCGGTTCGATCAAATGATCTACCCCGAGTTCGACCACGGCATCGGCAGTACTTACGGAATGCTCCGCTGGGAATACCTGCTGGAGCACCTCAAGTAAACCGGAGCCTCAAAATCGACTTGGGCCGGAAACGTGAACAGGTGTCGGGCAATCGCCCGACACCTGTTTTTGTTTAGCCAATCAGCTCGCGAATAACCTTGGCCGGCTCGACGCCCGTCAGCCGTTGGTCGAGCCCTTGATGCTTGAAGGTGAACCGTTCATGGTCGATTCCGAGCAAATGCAGAATCGTCGCGTGAAAATCGCGCACGTGAACCGGATCGCGGACGATATTGTAAGAGAAGTCGTCAGTTTCACCATAAATCGTACCGCCCTTGGCTCCACCTCCGGCCATCCACATTGTGAAGCAGCGGGGATGATGGTCGCGGCCGTAATTGTCGGGCGAGAGGCCCCCTTGGGAATAAATCGTCCGCCCGAATTCGCCGCCCCAGATGATCAGCGTGTCATCGAGTAGCCCGCGTTGCTTGAGGTCCGTGATCAACGCATAGTTTGCCTGGTCGACATCCTTGCATTGCATCGGCAAGCGTCCCGCGACATTACCGTGATGATCCCAGTTATTCAAATAGACCTGGACGAACCGAACACCCTGCTCAACCATCCTTCGGGCCAAGAGGACAGTATTGGCGTAGGTCCCAGGCTTCTTGGCTTCTTCCCCGTACAGTTCCATGGTCGCAGCCGACTCCTGGCTGAGGTCAATCAGGCCAGGAACACTGTGCTGCATCCGGAAAGCAAGCTCATACTGTGAAATTCGGGTGTGAATTTCCGGGTCGCCCACTTTCTGGTAATTCAGCTCATTCAGGGCCTTGAGTCCATCGAGCGTTGTCCGTCGCAAGTCGGAAGAAACACCTTGAGGATTATTGATGTAAAGAATCGGGTCTCCAGCCGAGCGGAAGCTGACTCCGGCATGCACACCTGACAGGTAACCGCTGGACCAGAGCCGGGCAGAGATCGCCTGAATCTGTTCCTTGTTGGTCGGCTGGGCCACGAGGACGACAAATGTCGGGAGGTTGTTGTTCAGCGAACCCAGTCCATAGGAAATCCAGGAGCCAATACAGGGACGCCCCGTGACCATGTTGCCGGTCTGCATGTGCGTAATCGCCGGCTCGTGGTTAATCGCCTCGGTATACATGCTCCGAATGAAGCACATCTCATCAACTACTTTCGAGGTCCAAGGGAGCAGTTCGCTCAGCCACATCCCGCTCTGACCGTGCTGGGTAAAATTGTATTTCGAAGGCGCGATCGGAAACCGCGACTGGCCACTGGTCATCGTTGTCAGTCGCTGGCCGTTGCGAATCGACTCCGGAAGATCCTTGTCGTACCACTCCTTCATTTGCGGCTTGTAATCAAACAAGTCCATTTGCGAAGGGCCACCGACCATGTGCAGATAGATCACGTTCTTGGCCTTGGCCGGAAAGTGCGGCAATCCGGCGATGCCGCCGATGGCCGGCTTGGTGTCATCCGCTTGCTGCCCGGCAACCAGCTCCGAGCCGGCGAGAGCGGCCAACGCGGCCGCGCCCACCGCATTCCCGCCGCGGCGAAAAAACTGCCGGCGGGTTTCGTTGCGGACATATTCAGCAAACAGCGGGTGAACCTGGTTGAAAGCCATTTGTTCCCTGTTCCTTGTTCCAATCATCAATCAATCAAATGAAAACGAGACGCAACGAGCAGGCGCGATTTACTTGTTCAGCAGCTCATCGAGGTTCATCAGCTGGTTGAGCAACATGGTCCAACTGGCGAGTTCCGTTGGCGCAAGCTCAGCTTTCAGGGGAGTGCGGCCCACCAGCAGAAGCTGGTCTGCCGCGGCTGGGTCGGCTTCGTATTGCCGACGAATGGCGGCCAGCGAATCGCGAACAATTACCAACTCCTGCTCAGTAAAAGTCCGGGCGAGCAACGTCCGGCCGGCTTCCTGCAGGAGCTCGGTTTGCCGTTCGGCAGTTGTTCCGCCCTCGCTCGACAGCAGCCGCTGAGCGAGTGCTCGGGCCGCTTCCACAAATTGCGGATCGTTCAAAGTCACCAATGCCTGAAGCGGAGTATTGGTCCGGTCGCGGCGGACGGTACAGGTTTCCCGGTTCGGTGCGTTAAGGATGTCCATCGACGCCGGTGGAGCAGCCCGCTTCCAGAACGTGTACATGCTTCGCCGATACAAATTCGGGCCTTCGTCTTCGCGGTAGCTCTTGGTGTTGCTTTCCGGCATGGCCACTGCTTCCCAAACACCGGGCGGCTGGTAGGGGCGCACACTCGGTCCTCCGATTTCGGGATAGAGCAGCCCGCTCGTGGCCAGTGCGTAGTCCCGAACCATCTCTGCATCCATGCGGAAACGGGGACCGCGGGAGAGCCAAACGTTGGCCGGATCGCGCGCCAACTTTTCAGGACTGACCGTGGCGTTTTGACGATAGGTCGCGCTGGTGACCAATTCCTTGAAAAAGCGTTTGACATCCCACCCCTCTTCACGGAAAGAGACCGCAAGGTAGTCGAGGAGTTCAGGGTGTGACGGCAGTTGGCCAGTCACGCCAAAGTCGCCTGAGGTAGACACCAGCCCCTGCCCAAAAACCTCCTGCCAGAATCGATTGACCGTGACCCGGGCTGTCAACGGATTCTCTGCGCGAATCAGCCACTGGGCCAGCCCCAACCGATTTCGCGGCAAGTCCGGCGGGAGCGGTGGAAGCACATCGGGCGTGTCAGGAAAGACCTCGTCGCGACGCTTGTCGTAATCGCCTCGGAAAAGCACGTAGGCGCGAGGTTGCTGGTCACGTCGTTCGGCCATCACGTGGGCTCGGGTTCCTCGCCGCTCAATCTGCTGGTTCTCCTCGCGGCGCGCAGTCAGCGTTTCGCTCAGCTCTCGGAAGCCCGCATGCTGGGTTCGCAAGTACCAATCGAGTAACTCGGCCCGTTCCTCGTCGCTCAGCGGCGCCTGTCGCCCAAACAGGTAGTTGTTGCGTTCCCACTGTTGAATGTCGACCAGTTCAACCGTTGAAAGCACCCGCTGATAAAGTCGCAGCCCTTGAACGAGCAAATTCTCGCTCAGCGCGTTGCCACTCCGGTTGCCAATTCGGAAGGGAGTAGCGGTTCGGGTCGTTTCACTGAGCGAGTTCTGCTCGATGTCGAACGGAACCGACTCGCCGTCGATCCAGAGCTTGATTCCTGTCGGTTTGCCACTGCCATCATGAGACATCGCCACATGGTGCCAGCGACCTGGGGCGAGCCGCTGACGACTGACAACTTTCAATGCGTTCTGCGGCCACTTGTGAATCAGGTGAGTACCGATGCGTCCATTCTGAAGCCAAAAATCCCAACCGCGAAACTGGTCGGCTTCATCCATCCGCGCCGCAATTGCGCCGACGACGTTTTCATGAGGCGGCTTGACCCATGCCGCAGCCGTAAAGGGTTGCGCCAAATCATAGTCGCCGACGTCTGCAAATTCGGGTTGGGCGTCGCGGGTCACTTGCCAGGCTTGCTCTGAAATTGCCCCTGGTTGCCAGACTGCATTCCCGCGGGTGCTGTACCGCTGAAGCTGTCCACGGCTGAGGGCCGTCAAAGCCGAAGTGCCGCCATCCGCCAGAAGGGCATGGAAATCGAGCCCCTCGGCCCCCGGTGCGGGAACTGCCAAGGCCGCCCGTTGGCCTGCCTGTTTCGCCAGCCACGCTTCAAATTCGGGCTTCACCGACTCCCGCAATTCCGTGTGTTGCTGTTCGAGCGTCGAGAGTTCTGTCTTCAGGGCTTCCCAGCGGAGCCGATCTGCGGCGAGCGGAACAAAGATGTTGGGCGGCGTGTCCTTGATATTGCCATCCATTGCATCCTGCACCGTGTTGTTGAAGAACGCCGCCAGTTCGTAAAACTCTTTTTGAGTCAGGGGATCGTATTTGTGGTCGTGGCAAACCGCACACCCGGCAGTCAACCCCAGCCAAACGAGCGACGTCGTCTCGACGCGATCGCGCGCGTAAAGCACGAGGTACTCTTCGCCGATCACGCCGCCTTCGTTGGTCGTGATGTTGCACCGACTGAAGCCCGTCGCTACCTGCTGTTCCAGCGACGGCGCGGGCAGCAAATCACCAGCGAGCTGTTCAATCGTAAATTGATCGAACGGCTGATTGGCATTGAACGCATTGATCACCCAGTCGCGATAGGCCCAGACCTCGCGATAATTGTCGAAGTGAATTCCATGCGTATCCGCGTAGCGGGCATAGTCGAGCCAGTATCGGCCCCGGTGCTCGCCCCATTGTGGTTTGGCCAGCAGGCGATCGACGTAGCGCTCGTAGCGATCGGGCGCGGGGTCTTGCAGGACCTCGGCCAACTCAGCCGGAGTCGGTGGCAACCCGGTCAGATCGAGAGCTGCGCGGCGAGCGAGCGTCGCCAAGTCAGCCTCAGCCGCCGGTTGCAGGCCCATCGATTCAAGTTTGGCAAGAACAAAGGCATCAATCGGGTGCCTGACCCAAGCTGCATTCCTGACTTCCGGGACCGCGGGCTTCTGCGGGGCAATTAGTGACCAGTGGGCCTCATACTTGGCCCCATCGGCAATCCACTTGCGGAGCGTCTGCTTTTGCTCATCCGAAAGTTGCTTGTGTGAACTGGGAGGAGGCATGACCAAGTCCGGGTCAGTCGAGAGGATTCTCTCGAGGACTGTACTGGAGTCCGGATCGCCTGGCTCAATTGCCCCCGCATCGATCGCCGCCGAACGCTCATCCAACCGCAAATCGGCCTGGCGGGCAGCACTGTCGGGTCCGTGGCAGGCGAAGCAGTTGTCCGTCAAAATCGGCCGCACGTCGCGGTTGTAAGACAACGTCTGGGCGGTTACCGGGGTCAACCCGCAACCTAACAGACAACAGCCAATCACCAAAAAAATCGAATTTCGAACCTGTTTCATTGCTGCTTCACAATCAAGACGAAAGATTTCCCGAGCGGAGCGAGTTCCCGGCCAACGAGCTGGCTGGGTGCTCACTCAACTTCTCGGCGAACCAAATTGGCCTCGGTACCATTCTAACAGGAAAAGAGCTCGAGGCTGAAATCAAACTGGAGAAGCCTTCTCCCTCGCAACCGCTACGTTGACCCAGCCAAACTGCCGTTTGAGAATGCGGCGCAGCGTTCGGCTGGGTAGCTCCGGCGAAAACAAAGCGCAGCCGGCCACAATGCAGGCCGACAATCCACTGTCAACGGCGTGCTCGTCAGCTGTTTGCCACGCCAAAAGCAGAAGCGCGGCTGGAAAACGATTGGCTGTTTAACGTCGCAACTGGGCGAGCAACTTTGCCAACTCGGCGGCAGTCAAGGAAATCTCGCCTTCGGGCAGGGCCGCCTGAACAGCATCGCGCCATCGCTGGGGAACTTCGGCGAGTTCGACTCGCTCATTTCCATTCTTGTCCCAGCGCTGCAACAGTCGCTCGGCTTGGTCAAGAAAGGCATCTTCGGGACTGGATGCCGGTCCAAGTTCACGACGCGCGCGGGTATCGGCCAATGGAATAGCGACGTCAAAGTAGCCAATCATCATTTCTTCCCAAGTCTGATCGCCCCAACTAACTCGGGTCGTCGGGTCGGGATTATTGAGGTTGCCGGGAGAGTTGTCATACGTCGCCGTACAAAAAATTCGCGTCCCCTTGGGTAACTTCAAAGGTTCCGCCGCTTGATAAGAGGTCTGCCAGTTGAAGTCGTAACCAGGAACATCCAACAGGGTTTCGCGGCGGCCATCGGCGTAAACAGCCTCGTACTTGAAGGCCTGACCACGGAGATGCAAGTGCGGCATCAAGCTGATAATCGGCCACTCACCCAATTGCTGGCGATTCCAAGCAGTCTCTTCATGGCCCCGCTTCCCGGGAGGAATTTCAATTCGCGGATTGACGGCACTGGTCGTGACCACTTCATGAGTAACTTCGTCTGCAGTGGCAAAGACCAACCCTAGCTGACTGAGGTCCTCCTGCGGCGAGCCGATTGGGGTGTAATGTACTTGAAAGACCAGTTCGGAATCCTTGGGAATCCGTTTGGCCATTCCCGGCGGAAGCTCCAGCGGCAACATGCCGGGAACATAACCGCAAAGAAAACCGTCCAACCCTTCGCCGTTGCCCCCCAAACCTTCAGACCCTCGGGGGCGCAAAAAGCAGAGAATGTGATGCACCACCCGCAAGTTGCCCGGCCGCAACTCCGCAGCTCGCACCCACTTTTCCTCAGTCAACTTGGGGTCGACGACAAAGTACTGATACTTGACGTCGCCAGTCGAGCGAACCTTGACCGGCCGGTCAGTGATCGACAGTACCATGTCGGGTGTTTGCGGCAACTGCCAGCCGGCGACAAACTTCGGTGCGGGAGGAAGCGTATTCAAATCGCCGGCGGGTGCGCCATTGGCCACCCACTCGAGCAACAGATCGCGATCCTCATTTGAAAGACTGCAATCGTTGGCCCACTTGCCAAATTTGGGATCGGCATGCCAGGGAGGCATTCGCTTTTCCCGGACAACTTCGGCAATCATTTCAGCCCAGCCAGAGACCTCTTGGTAATCGCTCATGGCAAATGGACCAATCTGTCCCTCGCGATGACAACGCACACAGTGCTCATTCAGAATCCTCGCGACATGCGAGGCATAAGTGACGGCTCCGGAATCGGCCGAAGTGCGCCGATAGTTGACCAAACAGCCGGCAGGCTCGGTCCGGCCGACATCGACCGGCCGCTGGCCCAAAACTGATTCCAATGCCAGTTTCAGGTCCTCTCGCTCCGGAGCCTTGCGCTGGAAACCGACACCATATTGATCGTCAATTCGCCCTTGGTAGCGGGGAACTCCAGCTTCGTCGATGAGCACCACTTCGGGAGTCCGAGTGATGCCGAATCTCCGAGCAAGATGCTGGCCGACGTCTTTAGCGACCGGAATTTCCAGCTGGTGCTGGCGGGCGAAAGCTGCCAATTCTTCGAGGGAATCTTGAGGGTGAGGCGCAATCGCCAAAAACTCGACCTGCTCTCCATACTTGGTTGAGAGTTGTTGCAACCGGTCGGCGTACAGCTTGACCAACGGACAACCCGTTCCGATAAACGCTAGCACCCGAGGCTTGGCCTTTTCTGGTGGCCACGCGATCAGCTCGCCGCGAATCCCGCGGAGTTCCACTGCTGGCTCCTGACTTTGAGCCTTCAATGATCCGGTTGAAGCCATGGCTAGAATGGCCAGGCAGCAGCAAACAGCCCGCAGTCCGGACAACGCCCCGGTCCAGAGTTTGCAGCAAAAAGCCAAGCCAAACCAATGCTCAAGTTGCGACATGTCCACTCACTCCTGATTATTCAGGTCCATTCGCGTGATAATCGAGGGAAAAACTGGGCCCCCAGAATCTGGCCCGCTGCAGCTTCCCAAAATTCAAGCCAAGCGGCAATTCGGGTCTGATTCCGGTCGGAGCAGATTCGCTGCGGGCGTTCAGTCGATCCAGTACGGCTGGATTCGCCCAGACCTACGCGGCCTTGAATTGTACGATTAAACGAGCGTAAGATTCTGTCTGCTTTCGGGATAGAATGCAGCGCCGTTTCAAGCTGACCCGTCAACCGCTCGAATTGTTTCAAGTGATTGGGGTCAAATTTCCGCTCCGGTTTCTTGTCGCCACGTTCAGGCGGGCTGAAGCACGGGCCAACGGCTGCAGGCACCATTAAGAGTCGCTTCATGAAATGTCAGAAATGTGAAAAACCGGCGACTTTCCACATCACCGATTTGACGGTGGAACCGCTGCTGGCCCTGCACCTTTGTCCGGATTGCGCGAAGCAGTATCTCCAGCCGGAGCAGGCGGCCTTACCTGCCCCAACCATGTCCAGCGTGATCGACAAGCAACTGAAGCTGGAGCAGACCGCCGAAGAATTAAAGGAACTCGACTCCAAAAGCTGCCCGGTTTGCGGCGTCACTTTTTTCGAGTTTCGACAGGCCGGCCGCTTGGGCTGTCCCCACGATTACGATTTCTTCCAGGCTGAACTCGAACCACTGCTGTTGAATGTGCACGGTAACACCAAGCACGTCGGCAAACATCCTCGCCGGGTTCCCTTGGAGTCCGAAGTCACCAATGCCGTGATTCAGGAGCGGCGGGAATTGCGCGACGCAGTTGAGACAGAAGATTACGAACGCGCATCGAAGATTCGCGACCGGATTCGGACTTTCGAAACCCAAGCAAGAGATGGAGACCGCGATTCGGGCAATTCTGGCGGCGAGTCCAGCGGCGAGGGAGCCGAAGTATGATCATTGAGGACTTGGCGGAACGAATTGGCGAATGGCTCCGGGGAAGCGGTCCGGAATCCGACATTGTGATGAGCAGCCGTATTCGGTTGGCCCGCAACGTCGCTGATTTTCCGTTCATTCGTCGCTGCTCGGATATTGATCGGGCAAATCTGGAAGCCACCGTGCGCGACAGCATGAAACGGCATCTACGGTTGGCTGAACTCGACTACGTCAACGTCGCCCTGCTCGATCCGCTCGACCGCCAGTTTTTGGTCGAACGCCAACTGATTAGCCGAGAGCTTTCCGAAGCCGAAGGGGCCCGCTCTGTGGCAATCGAGAAGGAAGAACGGCTGAGCGTGATGATCAACGAAGAGGATCATCTTCGGATTCAGGTAATGCACAGCGGGTTTGACCTGCAATCTGCTTGGGAGCGAATCAACGAACTGGACAACCAGATCGAAAGCCAGATTCGGTACGCTTACCACCAGCAATATGGTTACCTCACGGCCTGTCCGACGAATGTCGGAACGGGGATGCGGGTCAGTGTACTGGTCCATTTACCGGCGTTAGTAATCACCCAACAGATTGACAAAGTGTTCCGCAGCTTGCAGCGGATCAATCTCGTCGTCCGCGGGCTGTATGGTGAAGGCTCTCAGGCGATGGGCGACTTCTATCAAGTCAGCAACCAGATTACTTTGGGCAAAACCGAAGAGGATTTGGTGCGCAGGGTAAGTGAAGTCGTACCGGTTCTAATCAATTACGAACGCAAAGCCAGAGAGTATCTGATTAACGAGAATCAGCACGATCTGTTTGACCAAGTCAGCCGTGCTTACGGGACATTGCAGAATGCCCAGCAAATCAGCAGTGAAGAGACCATGCACTTGCTGTCCCGAGTTCGCATGGGGGTCAACCTTGGGCTGATCGGCAACGTTGAGATCCCGACAATCAACAAATTGTTTGTGCACACGCAACCGGCTCATCTGCAAAAGCTGACCCGGTCAGGCACTTCCAATTCACAGGGGAATATCGAGCGGGCCAACTACCTGCAATCTCACCTTCGACCGCGTACGGACAGTAGCGAACACAACTAGACCGCCCCTGCTGTGTAGTCATTCCAGACCATGGCCGTGGACCACGAAGTGCACGAAGGGAAAGGCAAAAGAAAAGCCGCTTGGCGCGCGGTTCCAGTCATCCGAACAAGCATCCGGCCCTGACCGCTCCAGGTTGATGCGCAAGCACTCGAAACCGGCACGCCCGGCAAACTCGTCCTTCGTGCTCTTCGTGTCCTTCGTGGTTAATCCCACGGTTTTTTCGGCGAGCAGGACCTAGCCCCTAAACCGGAAAGGGGCACCACGAAGCTCACGAAGTGCACGAAGGGAAAGGCAAAAGAAAAGCCGCTTGGCGCGCGGT
>Ga0164292_10002373_pt1 | contig 15390 bp, 14 predicted proteins | sample GEODES117metaG_FD_111486 | JGI IMG/M metagenome (GOLD analysis project Ga0164292, IMG submission 111486) | Eutrophic lake water microbial communities from Lake Mendota, Wisconsin, USA - GEODES117 metaG | ecosystem: Environmental > Aquatic > Freshwater > Lake | place: USA: Lake Mendota... | reverse complement strand
CGGCTGAGGGGTCAACGCCGCACCGCGCGCAGCAGCGTGTTGACGAGCGGGGCGTCGTCCCAATCGGCGGACGACACGCCGGTACGCACGATGACGAGTTCCCGCGACGGGACGATATACACGCGCTGACCTCCGTAGCCGTCGATGAAGATGACGTCCTCTGAGGCGAACGGTGCCGAGTGACGGGCTTTGATGGTGTGCCGGTTGTACACCCGTTCCGTGGTCGGCGGTGAGCCGAGCCACACCTGCATGCCGAAGTTCGGATTGCGCGGGGACGGTGTCGTCATCGCCTCGAGCCATGCCGCAGGCACCACCTGATCCTCGCCCACCCTACCGCCATCGAGGAACAGACGGCCGACGCGCAGCCAATCACGCGCTGTCGCAAAGAGACAGCAGAAACCGCGGGGCTGCCCACCGGGACGGTCCATCCACAGACTCGCCTTTGCGTTACCGAGGCGCTGCCAGAGGCGCTCGGAGAGATACTTTGCATAGCGCTGGCCGGTCGCACGCTCCAGGACCATCACGAGCGCTTGGGCGCTGGCGTTGTTGTACTGGAACAGGCTGCCGTGCGGGGCCTCTACACCCAAGTCGAGCACGCTGCGCTCGAGGTCGGAACCGAGCAGCAGCCGCGAGGCCTCCCAAGTCCCGAACACGGGAACCTCCAAGCCGCTCGACATCTGCAGCAACTCCCGCACCGTGATGTCGCGATGGGCGGTGCTACGCCAGGGCTCGATCCAACGGGATGCGGGCGCATCCACGGAGTCGATGTGTCCATCGGCGATGGCGGCGCCCACCAAGAGACCGAGCACCCCCTTGTGCATCGAGTTGGGATTGGTGCGGGTCGTCGCGTCTGCGCCGCTCCAGTATCGTTCGTAGCGCAGCGCCCCCTTGTGATAGACCAAAAGGGCGACCGTCTGCATCGTCGTGGCGTAGAGCTCAGCTGCCGCGATCCCCCGCGGATCGAGGGTCACCGGTGCGCCGATCGCGATGTTCTCGAGCAATCGCCCAGCCAGCGCTTCTTGGGGCTGCGAGTCCTGCACCCGCATCGGCTCGAACAGTGACTGCCCGAAAAGGAGGTTGCGCGGTACGGCGGGGTCCGCCACCCAAGCCGCCAACGCCAAACCCACCAGAACGAGCAGCAGCGTCGCGAGTACCCAACCGAGACCGTTGCGGATGCTGCGCATCATGCGGTCCTCACGCTCCTCCGCTGAAACCACCGCGCGACTGGACGAGTTGCGGGCGACCCGCATTATGGGCATTCCGTGGCGTCCTTGGGCGGCTGTAAAACCGCACAGCGGTTAGCCGACCGCCCTGTGGACAGGCAGGGTCCGCTGCCCTAGACTTGTGAAATTCCAACGAAATCATCGTTATGGAGTTCTGACGGGATGGAATCCACACGACCGATCCGGGCGCTCATCCGCGGTCTCGACGCGCTGACCGTGCTGAACCTGCGCAACGGCGCCACGGTGTCCGAAGTCGCGCAGGAGATCCGGCTGCCGCGCACCACGACCTATCGCATCCTCGAAACCCTGAGCCATGCCGGCTTCGTGTACCGCGATGCGAACGATGATCGATATCGCCTCACCATCATGGTGCGCGGCCTGTCGGACGGCTACGACGATGAGGCGTGGGTGACGCAGATCGCACGGCCCTACATCCACGAATTGGGCAAGGACATCATCTGGCCGGTCGCGGTCGCCTCGCTCTCCGGAACCTCGATGATGGTCCGCGAATCGACCGACCACCGCAGCCCCTTGGCGGTCGAGCGTTGTCCAGCAGGATTCCGCGTACCGCTGCTCGCCTCGTCCTCCGGCCGCGTCTACCTCGCTTTTTCAACGCCGACGCACCGCGACTCGTTGCTCGACATCCTCGCCCGTTCCAACCGGGAGGAAGATGCGCCCGCGCGCAACCGACCCGAGATCATGAAGATGCTCAACGACACGCGCATGCAGGGCTACGCCTCGGCGGTCCGCCCGCGCCGCGTGTCCGACGAGATCAGCATCGCCGTGCCCATCATGGCCGATGACCGGGTGCTCGCGGCGGTCACCATCCGCTTCAGCGGCACGGCCGTCCCCCTCAAGCTCGCAGTGGAACGGTTCCTGCCGAAGTTGCGCGACACCGCGCAGAAGATCCGTGAGACCTTCATCGAACAACAGAGCGAACCCCCGCACCACGGGGTACAGGCGCAACGCCGTACCGCCATGCGCTGACGGTCGCCCGCGGCGCGACCCGCCGCCCGCCATACAAGGCTTAACCCCGCCGCGCCGGGGCTGTAGACTAGGCGCTTCCAACCTGCCGAGACCCAGATGAAACGCATTCTCGTAGCGATCAAGCGCGTCGTCGATTACAACGTCCGCATCCGGGTCAAGCCGGATGGTTCCGGTGTCATCACGGACGGCGTGAAGATGAGCATCAACCCCTTCGACGAGATCGCCCTCGAAGAGGCGCTGCGTCTCAAAGAAAAAGGGATCGTGGAGGAAGTGCTGGCCGTCTCCATCGGGCCGGTCGACTGTCAGCAGCAACTGCGCACGGCGCTCGCGATGGGTGCCGATCGCGCGATCCTGGTGCAGACCGATGCGGTCATCGAGCCCCTCGATGCGGCGCGCATCTTCCGCGCCCTCTGCGAGCGGGAGACGCCGCTGCTCGCGATCCTCGGCAAGCAGGCCATCGATGACGACTGCAGCCAGACCGGACAGATGTTGGCGGCGCTCTGGGGTCGGCCGCAGGCGACTTTCGCCTCCAAGGTCGAGATCAACGGTGATGTCGCCCGGGTCACGCGCGAGGTCGACGCAGGCCTCGAGACCATCGAGGTCGACCTGCCCGCCGTCATCACCACCGACCTGCGGCTCAATGAACCGCGGTATGTGAAATTGCCCGACATCATGAAAGCCAAGAAGAAGCCGCTCGACACGCTCGATCCCGGCGCGCTCGGCGTGACGCCTGTCGAACGGCTCAAGCCCGTCAAGTTCGAACCGCCTCCGGTCCGCGCCAAGGGCGTCATGGTCAAAGACACACAAGAACTCATCGACGCGCTGCGTCGCAAGGGGCTCGCATGAACCGCATCCTCATCGTGGGCGAACACGACGGCTCCCGTCTCAACCCCGCCATCGCCAAATGCGTCACCTGCGCGCGGGGTATCCCCGATGCCGAGATCACGATTGCCGTGTTCGCGGCAGATCCGACCGCTGTGGCCGCCGATGCCGCCACCGTGGCCGGCGTCGATCGCGTGGTCACGGTCACCCACGCGATCCACAGCAATGCGCTGGCGGCCGCCATCGCCCCGCAATTGGCGGAGCTTGCTGCGGCCTATACGCATGTCTTCGGGCCCTCCACCACCTTCGGCAAAGACCTGATGCCGCGCGTCGCGGCCTTGCTCGATGCACCACAGGTCTCTGACCTGATGGCAGTAGAGAGCGCCACACGCTTCCGTCGCCCGATCTACGCCAGCAACGCCATCACGACCGTCGAGGCGGCTGCGGGGTCGAAGATCATCGCCACGGTGCGTATCGCCTCCTTCGAGGCCGCTGGCGTTTCGGTTGCGCCCGCGCCCATCGAGGCCGTCACCGTCGCCGCCGAGCCGGCCACCCATACCCGCTTCATCTCGGTATCGTCAGCGCGCTCCGATCGGCCTGACCTGCAGACAGCTGCCAAGGTCGTCTCCGGAGGTCGGGCGCTCGCCAGTGCCGACAACTTCGGGATCCTCTTCAAGCTCGCTGACAAGATGGGCGCTGCGGTCGGTGCCTCTCGCGCGGCGGTGGATGCCGGCTACGCGGCCAATGAAATGCAGGTCGGACAGACCGGCAAGATCATCTCGCCGGACCTCTATCTCGCCTTCGGGATCTCAGGTGCCATCCAGCACCTCACCGGGATCAAGGACGCCAAGACCATCGTCGCGATCAACAAGGACCCGGAAGCTCCGATCTTCGAGGTCGCCGATATCGGCCTCGTCGGCGATCTGTTCCAAGTGGTTCCGGAGCTCGACCGCCTGCTCGGCTGAGTTGTCACGGACGCTTCGGACGACCCGTCAGGCGGCAGACAGACCGAGGCCGATCAGAGGGTCTCGGGGGCGACCTTGACCAGCGCCTTGCCGAAGTTGCCGCCGCGCATCAGACGACAGAACGCTTCCGGTGCGGAGGCCAGCCCTTCGGTGACATCCTCGCGATAGCGGAAGCTGCCCTCGCGGATCCAATCGGAGACGACGCGGTTCATCTCGGCGAAATGGTGCAGATGGTCATAGACCACGATTCCTTTGAGACTCGCACGGGCGCCGACCACCGGGCCGAGGAACGGACCGGGTGGTGGCTGGTCCATGCTATAGGCCTCGATCATCCCGCAGAGGACCACCCGGGCGCCGAGCGCCAAATTGCGGAGCACCGCGGCGAGGGTCTCCCCGCCCACATTGTCGAAATAGACATCGATCCCGCGGGGGCAGGCGTCTTTGAGGTTGGCGGCAAGATCGCCGTCTTTGTAGTTCACACAGGCCGCGAAGCCGAGCTCACGGACCGCGTAGTCGCACTTCTCGGCGGAGCCGGCGATACCGACCACGCGCGCGCCCATCAGCCGAGCCACCTGCCCCGCGGTACTGCCTACGGGACCCGTGCAGGCCGAGACCACGGCGGTCTGTCCAGGCAGCGGCTCCGCGAGATGGACCATACCCGCCCAGCCGGTGAGCCCGGGCATCCCGAGCACACCAAGGGCGGTGGAGAGGGGGGCGACCGCCGCATCGAGCCGCCGAACGCCCTCGCCTGTCGATAACGCAAACTGCTGCCAGCCGTTGCGGACGGCGACATAGTCGCCGACGGCAAACCCGGGGTGGTGCGACTCGATCACTTGGGCGACCGTCTCGCCGATCATCACATCGCCCGGGGCGAGCCGCTCGGTGTAGATCGGGCTGTTCTTCATCACATTGCGGTAGTACGGGTCGAGCGACAGGTACACCGTTCGTGACAGGAACTTCCCGGGGCCGGGAACCGGGATCGGCGCCTCATCCGCCCCGAAGTCCGCGGGCGTCGGAAGCCCCCGCGGGCTGCGGGCGAAAGTGATGCGATGGTTGGTGACAGGCATCCGCGGTCAGAGCACCGAGAGGACGTGTTCGGCGGAGGACACCTCGAACTTACCCGGCGCTTCGATCAGGACCTGAACGGCGACGCCGTCCTTGACGACGAGCGCGAAGCGTTGGCCGCGCTCACCCATGCCGAACCCACGGCCATCGAGCGTCAGACCGAGCGCACGGACATAATCACCGTTGCCGTCGGCGAGCATCGTGACGGTATCACCGACATTGCTGGATTTGCCCCAAGCGCCGAGGACGAAGGCATCGTTGACGGCGGTGCACGCGACGACATCGACGCCCTTGGCCTTGAAGGCGGCGGCGTGCTGAACGAAACCCGGCAGATGACGCGCGTCACAGGTCGGCGTGAAGGCGCCCGGCACCGAGAACAGCACGACGGTCTTACCGGCGAAGAGTTCGTCGGACTTGATCTCTTTGATGCCTTCGGCCGTCGGGGTCTTGAAGGCGCCCACGGGCATCTTGTCGCCGGTCTGGATGGTCATGATTGGTTTCCTCTGTGATCGTGTCGTCGGGGATTTGATGATACCGCAAGCGATGGCGCGCTTCCGCGCCTAGGCATACGGGCGGTGCAGGTAGCGCCCGCTCGGCTGACCGACCGGCTTACCCTGGTCATAGATCAACCGGCCGCGCAGGAAAGTGCTGGCGACGCTGGCCGACATCTCAGTGCCTTCGAAGACCGAGTACCCCTGATCGGAGTCGGACGTCTTGCTGCTGGCCATGAAGCTGCGGGTCGGGTCGACCAATGCGATGTCCGCATCGAAACCCGGAGCGATATCGCCCTTGGCCTTGAGCCCGAACCGTCGCGCCGGGTTCCAGGAGGTGAGTTCGGCGATCCGGTTCCAACTCAGCCCGCGCGGGCGCCCCTCGGTGATGAGTGCGGGCAACAAGAACTCGGTGCCGCCGAAGCCGGACTTGGCGACGAAGATGTCATCCTTACCGCCCTTGCCGACCTTGTCCTCCAATCGGCAACACGCGTGGTCGGAACAGACCCAATCGAGCTTGCCATCGAGCAACGCTTCCCAGAGGAACTCGACATCGTCGCGCGAACGGATCGGCGGATTGACCTTCGCAAGGTGACCGATCTTGGTGTCGTAGTCGAGGCACAGATGCGCGATGGTGACCTCACGGCGGAAATCGACATGCGGGAACGCCTTCGCCATTGTGAGCGCCGCCTCGACCGCCTTGCGCGAGGTCAGATGCAGCAGGTTGATGTTCGCGCAGTTCGTCTCGTTGGCGAGATAGGCGGCGATGGTGATCGCGAGACCCTCGGAATGCGGCGGGCGTGCGGCGCTGTAGGCGCGTAATCCCGTGAGCGGCCCGCAATCCACGCAGGCCGGGTCATGCGTATCGCCGGTGAGATAGGTGTCCAGGTCGGTCGTCTTTGCGCCGCCCTGCACCATCTTGGTGTACGCGTTGAGGATGTCCGCGAGCTCGCAGTGCAGGCTCAGGGAGATCGAATCGCGCAGCTCCGGGCGGCGGAGCATCGCGCGATGCACGCCGCGCATCACGAACTCGAAGTGCGCGATGTCGTACTTCTCATCCTCGCCGATCATCAGGAACTCGCGCTGCGAGTTCGATGCACCATGCAGGCCATAACCGCCGTAGAACATGAAGATCTTGAACGAGGTGACGCCGAAATCGTCGATCAGCGAGTCGATCTCGCTGATGTGGGTGCGATCGAGCGGCGCGAGATGGTAGGCGTAGTCCACCCAAAAATTGCCGTCCGACTGTGCGAGGACCTCCGGGTAGACCTCCGCATAGGGGCCGCCGCGCTCCATGTAATAACCACCGGTCCGCATGTAGTTGAGGCTGGACGTCACACCGCCCTGCGCCGCCGCCAAGCTCTCGCTGCGCGCGTCTTGGGCGAGCGGCCCGTAGATGCCGGTGTGCATGTGTGCATCGACCAGCCCGGGGAACGCGAGGCGCTGCTTGCCGTCGAACACCTGTGCGGCGGTACCCGCATCGATGCCGGGCGCCACCTTCACGATGCGCCCGTCCTTCACGGCGATATCGGCCTGCAAGAGGCCCTCTTTTTGGGGACGGACCACGCTGACATTCTTGATCAGCAGATCGAATTCGGGCCGCATCTCGGACATGGACGTTTCCTCTCGGTCGGTCGGGGTCAGGACGATAGGATTATGGGCTGTCAGGCACTACGGGACGTCGGAACCGGGCGCCGCGGCTACGCTACGGGCGCTCGCTGCATCGGCTGGGCTTCCAGGTGCAGGTGATATTGGTAGCGATCCGCACGATAGAGGGCGACAACGCGCTCCACAGGTCGTCCGGAGGCCTCCATCACGACGCGTACCAAGCGGAGCAACGGCGCGCCGACCTCCACCGCCAACGCCTCCGCGGCTTCGAGGCCGGCGAGAGTCGCCCCGAGATACTGCTCCGCGCTCTTGATCGGGACACCCGCGGCCTGCAGCAGCACGAACATGGGTTGATCGCGCTCACTCGAGGCGCCGAGCCGCGTCGCGATGTCGAGCGGAACGAAGGTCGTGATCAGGCCGAGCGGCGCACCGTCGAGCTCTCGCACATGCGTCGCGCGCCGCACCCGCTCACCCGGCAGCAGTTGCAGCGCCGCGAGAGTCTCTTGGTCCGGGTCGACCTCCGCCGCGCTGTAGCGGGTGACGAGGGTCCGCGCAGCGAGCTCCGACACCTGGCCGGTGACCGCCCCCAGATCGATCGCGACCGCCGGACCCACGCCCGGCGATCGTGCGAAGGTGCCCCGCCCCTGTCTGCGCTGCAGCCAACCCTCACCTTCCAGCGCGGCGATCGCTTTGCGTATCGTGATCCTCGAGACGCCAAAGATACGGCCAAGCTCCGGCTCGGTCGGCAGTTGCCCACCGGGAGGGTAGCTGCCGTCCTGTACCCACGCCCGCACTGTCACATAGACCCGGTGATAGCGTGGCGTCGCGGTTCTTCCCGTCCTCCCCGTCATCCCATCACCAGTCCGCCGGACACATGCATCACCGTCCCGGTGACGAAATCGGCATCCGGATGCAGCAGATACTCGATCGCGTGGGCCACATGGCGAGGCTCACCCATACGGCCAAGCGGCACGCTCGCCTGCACCTTAGCCAACTCCGTCTGGCTCAAGCGACCGCCTGTCACCATCGGCGTCTCGATCGGACCGGGGGCGACGGTGTTGACGCGTATCCGTTGCGGCGCCCACTCGGCCGCCAAGTAGCGACCGAGGTTGACGATGCCAGCCTTGGCCGCCGCGTACGCGGGGCCAGAAAGCGCGCTGCCGCCATTGAATGCGTTGCTGGAGGCGGTGAAGACCAAAGACCCGCGGCTCACCGCAAGCGCCGCATGGACCGCCCGCGCCACTTGGAATGCGGACCCGAGGTTGACCGCCAACAGAGCGTCCCATTCGGAGACGGACACCTCTCCGACGGGGCCGCGGCCGGCACGACCCGCCAGGTGTACGACATGGTCGATGCGACCGAACTGTTCAATCGCGCGCGAGACACAGGCCTCGACCGCGGCGGAATCGGTCACATCGAGCTGCATCGCCGTGACCGCACCGGCCGATCCTGTGCAGGGAAGATCAGCAAGGGCGATATCGGTCGCGATCACCCGATGACCACGGGAATGCAACCTCGACACCAGTACGCGCCCGAGTCCACCGGCGGCACCGGTGACGAACACCACGGGACCCCTGCCCGGCGCAGACCCGTCCCCGCTTCGCTCAGGCTGCGACACGGCCCGAGACGCCAGCGAGGATGCCGTCAAGCATCGAATAGCGCATCGCCGCGGAGGCGCGCACGGCGGCGATCGCTTGCTGCTGCAGCGCCAGGGTGGTCGCATAGCGCGCGGTCAGCTCGAGGCCCACGTGCGCATGCTCGGTGTCGCCCTCGATGTGCACGATGAAGAACTCAAGCTCATCATCGCTGAAGCCCATGCGGCGCATCGCAGCCAGATACCCGGGGTACAGGGTCGGCAGCTGCCCCTCGAGCGCCACCATGATCCCCGCACAGGACTCGGCGATATGCCGGATGCCCGCGAGCTCCCAGATCCACGCGCGCATCGCGCGGGTGGTCGGCAGGATCTCGCCGGCCGCTTCGGCGCCCAAAATCCGCGCATCGTCCACGCCGCAGGCGCGCGCGAACTTGCGCAACAGATCGGGGTGGCGCTTGCCAGGGCACGACGGCATCTCTTCGCCGAGCAAGTTCTCGAGCAAGTGCTGGCGGGCATCGAGATCCGGCAAGCGAGCGAACAACTGCGCGAACTGCTGCGGGATGGGGTCGATGTAGTGGAAGTGCTGTACCGCCCAATCACCGAGGCGGGTGCGATCGAGTTCCCCGGCGCTCCACGCGCGGCTGAACGGATGACCACCGCCATGCATCGGTTGTCGGGCCGCTTCGAGCGCGGTGAAAAAATCCTGCGTCTGCAACATCTCAGTTCACCTCAGATCTATTTATGACGGGAACGGGACGCCCAAGCTCGAGCCTGCGACGACCTTAGAAGCTCAACAGGCCGGCCATGCGCGAGGATCCGCGCCACCCAACCAAGCTGCCGCGCGCACCCTTGCGGACTCGGGGACCGTCGCAACCGATGTGCCGGGGCTGCGCCGGGTGGCATCGAGGCCCATCTTCGAAGTCGTGGGCCCGGGCGGGTCGAGCGACGGATCAAGACTCGACCCCGACAGACCCTCGACGATGATCGCGTCGCGGGACCACTGCACCCGGCTTGCGATGGCCCACTCGAGCGACTGGGGTTGGAAGATATCGACCTCCGGACCGACTGCGACGACGGTCTTCACCCGCCGATAGGCCAAGGCCGCCATCAACGCATCGCGGGCCTCACCGGGCGCCGGGTCATCGAGCTGTAACACCGCATGGAACCGCCGCCCGGCGGTCGGCACATGGACATTGATGATCGAGGGTGCGACCTGCCGTACCAGCTCGTAGAGTTTGCCTTCCATCACGAGATTGTCCGGGACCAGCATGTCGGCGAGCCCCGATCCGTAGTCGTGGTAGAGCGCATCGTGGCGGAAGGTGATGCATTCGATGCTGACCGCGGGCGCCTGCACGACGCCACCCAAAAAACCGGTGTACTCGCTGAACGGCCCATCGCTCACGAGCCGCGCAGGATCAGCCCAGCCTTCGAGCACGATCTCTGCGTCCGCTGGGACCCGCAACCGATCACCATGCAGCACCGAAGCGACCAAGCGCAGCGGCGCGCCGATCACGCCGCCGGCGGCCGACCAGTGGCTCTCGGGATACCGAAGTTTGGCCTGGGTCCCGAGCAGCACTGCCGGATGGTGGCCGATCCAGAAGACGACTGGGCAGCGTTCGCCCCGCTCCCGGAATTTGCGCAGATTGCGCGCGTTGTGTGAAGCCGGGTACGGGAACCAGGTCATCTCCTGCGGCCCCTTGACCCAACATCGTTGTATCGCGGTGTTGTCGATGCCGCTGTCTGGATCAAAAGTCGTGGCATGGGCGGCGGTGAGGTACGGACCCGGTTCGCCTTCGTGTTGCGTCAGTACCGGCAGCGTGTAGAGGTCGGCTGCGGCGTCGCGTAGCACCACCTGCTGGACCGGTGCCTCGGCGCGGGACACCGTCACCGGCTCGATGGCCGCCTGGCTGCGCGTCGCAAAGAACCGCGCGGCTTGACGGGGGTCGGCGAGGCCGACCGCGCGGGCGGTGAGCTCACGGCTCGCGGTGAGGTTCGTGACCACCGGAAACCGCGAGCGACGACCATCCAAAGCCGCCACATCGCGGGCGATGAGCACGGGCGCGCGCCCCGCCGCATCCAAGGCATGTTGCAACGCGGTAAGCTCATGGACCGGGGACACGGCGCCGGGTAGTTCCCAGACCGCGTCGCGATGGAGTTCGAGGAATCGGCGTAGGTCTGTCATGACGGTCCAGCACTCGTTATAGTTTCATGATGACACGCGGACTCGTCGTCTGCCAACGCCTGAGCACCCCCCCCCCACCAGCATGGAGTCCGCAGTGACCGCAAACCACGCTCTGCACCCGTACCCGATCGCGCCGCGGGTCACGAGCCTGATCGATGGGGTGTCCGTGTCTGCCCAGTCGCCTGGGCATGACATCGAGATCATCGATCCGACCACCGAACAGCCACTCAGCACACTCCGCGAGGCTGATGCGGCAGAGGTGGATTCCGCGGTGCAGGCGGCCCGTCTCGCCTTCGACCGCGGTCCTTGGCCGCGGCTCGACATCAACGCCCGCAAAGACATCCTGTACTCGATCAGGGACCACCTGCGTCGCAATGCGGAGGAATTGACCTGGCTCGAGTGCACCAGCGTCGGACTGCCGCTGCTCAGCGTGAGGAACCAGGTCCAAAGGATGGCGCGGAACTTTGAATTCTTTGCCGAAGCCGCCAGTACCGCGCACGGGGAGACCTATACCCAGACCGCGGGGTACTTGACCTATGTCACCCGCGAACCCAAGGGTGTCGCAGCGTGCATCGCACCCTGGAACGCACCGCTCGCGCTGTCCTCGATGCGCATCGCTTCGTGCATCGCCTGGGGCAACACCTGCGTGCTCAAACCCTCGGAATACACTCCGCTTTCGGTCCGGCGGATGGTCGAAGTGCTGCACGAGGCCGGCTTGCCTGCGGGCGTGGTCAATCTCGTGAACGGGCGCGGCGCAGTGACCGGGGATGCCTTGGTGTCGCATCCCGGGATCGACATGGTGGGGTTCACCGGCGGCACCGCGACCGGACGGGTCATCGCCGCCACCGCCGGGCGCAACCTGAAACCCGTCGCGCTCGAACTCGGTGGCAAGTCCGCCAACATCATCTTTGACACCGCCGATGTCGGGCGCGCCTTGGACGGCGCCCTCGCGGGGATCTACGGCAACAACGGTCAACAGTGCCTCGCCGGATCACGGATCTTTCTGCAACGAGGCATCGCAGACGCGTTCATCGAACGCTTCGTCGCGCGTAGCCGGCGCATCCGCGTCGGTGATCCGCTGCAGCCCGATACCGAGATCGGGCCGCTCGCCTTCCGTGCCCATATGGAGCGCGTCCTGTCCTATGTGGACACCGCACGCGCCGACGGCGCGACCCTTCTGACCGGCGGTCGGCGCACGGATACACCCTCACGCGGCTGGTTCATCGAACCCACTGCGGTGTTGGCGCCGAACAATGCGGCACGGATCTGCCAAGAGGAGATCTTCGGCCCCTTCGCCACATTCATCGTGTTCGACACCTTGGATGAGGTGATCCAGCTCGCCAACGACTCGATGTTCGGGCTCGTCGCCTACCTCTGGTCAGAGGATCTGACCACGGTGATGCGCTGCTCGCGCGAGATCCGCGCCGGCACCATCTGGGTGAACACACCGATGATGCGCGAACTGCGTGCGCCGTTCGGCGGCTTCAAGGACTCCGGTATCGGCCGCGATGGTCCGCAGAGCAGCCTCGATTTCTTCACCGAACTCAAGGCGACCACCATCCCCATCGACGGGGTGAAGATGCACCGCTTCGGTTTGGGCGCACCCTGACCTGCCTCGACACCACACGGAGATCCCATGCCCCTCGCACACATCAACGGCCACGACATGTACTACGAAGTCTTGGGCAGCGGCGAGCCGGTGCTCTGCATGGGCGGATGGGGCACTTTCTGCCACGAGAACCATCATCACCTTGCGCGCGGGCTCACCGATCGTTGGCAGGTGGTCCTGTTCGACTATCGGGGTATCCGCGATTCGGGCGACGACCTGAGCGTCCCCTCGACGATGGCGCTCCATGCCGATGATGCGAGCGGCCTCTTGGACCATCTCGGACTCACCCGGGTGCATCTGGTGGGGCTGGTCGGCATGGGGGCGTGCATCGCACAGGAGATGGCGATCAAGCGTCCTGATCTCGCGCGCAGCATGCTCAACACCGGCGCTTGGTGCGAGATGGACCCGTTCCTGCGAGACCAGCTGGAGATGTTCCGCTGGCTGCATCGTGACGCGGGCTTCGAGGCCTTCCAGAAGGCGGTGACGCTGTTGTCGTTCACGCCCGAGTACTACAACGCCAACCACACCAAACTGCTCGGACCCGAGGGCGGTTGGAAAGAACTGAACGGACGATATCCCGCCCATTCCCGTCTGATCGATGCCTGTGTCGGCTTCGATTCGCGCAGCCGCCTGGGTCAGGTGCACTGTCCGACGCTGGTGCTCCACGCCGCGCTCGACCAAGTCACGAGCCCCCGTACCACGCTGCCCATCGAGCAAGGCATCCCTCACGCGATCGGCGAGACCTGGGACGATCTTGCCCATGTGGTGGCCGGCAAAGAACAGAAGATCCGTTTCGCGCGGCGCCTCTTCGACTGGTTGTCCTCGACGTGATCGTCGTCCGCCCGTCACACCAGAAAAACTGAGGCCTCCCGATGTTGCGATCGCTCGGTCCCGCGGTCCGCGGTCTGCTTGTCGCCTGCCTTGCGGGCTTCGCGCTCGGGGTCTGGCAACCGGCCGTGATCGAGGTCTTCGCGTTGTGGCCGATCGGGTCGGGCTTCCAACCTTGGCAATTGCTGACCTACTCGTTCCTGCACGGCGGACTCTGGCACCTCGCGTTCAACATGATCGGCTTGGTGAGCTTCGGTCGGGAACTCGAGGCCTGGTGGGGGTCGAAGGCGTTCCTGCGGTTCTGGATCGCCAGCGTGCTGAGCGCGGCCTTGGTGCAGCTCTCGGTCACGGCAGCGACAGGCTCGACCCAAGCGACGGTCGGCGCCTCCGGCGGCCTCTTCGGCCTGCTGCTCGGCTTCGCGATGATGTTCCCGAAGCGGCGGATCTTGTTGTTGATCCCACCGATACCGATGCCCGCTTGGCTGTTCGTGCTGCTGTTCGGTGCGCTGGAGCTGTACCTCGGGGTGAGCGGGACCGCCTCGGGCATCGCGCATTTCGCCCATCTCGGCGGCATGCTCGGCGGCTTCTGGATGTTGCAGCGATGGCGGCTCAACGCGTCCAAAGATTGATGCGGCGCCATCGGCCGCTGCGCCAGCGCAGGTACATCACGCCGCCGAGCACCACCACATAAGCGGTCAACGCGAGCCAACCGCCGAGCGCGCCGAGACCCGCCTGCGGTAACCCGGGCACCCACGCCGTCTGTTCATCGAACACCAGCGTGTGTGCGAGCGGCACGAACACCACCCAAGAGAGCGTCAGCGAGGCGGCCGCCGGGACGCTCGTGTCGCCGGCGGCGCGCAGGGCGAAACTGGAGCCGAAATAGAGTCCATCGAAGAACTGGTACGCGGCCGCAGGCCAGAGCAGGATCAAAGCGATGCGGATCGCTTCCACGGAATCTGCATCACCACTCCCGACGAAAGTGGGCAACAGCCACGGCGCAAGGACCAACAACAGCAAAGCCACCCCGAACATCAGACCGGCGCAGCAGCGGATGATGAAGTTGCCGAGGCGAGCGGCCCAATCGGGATCGCCTGCGCCGATCGCCTGCCCGACGACCGTGGTGCCGGCTGAGGCAAGACCTAGCGTCGGCATGTAGGCGATCGAGGTCAACATCATCACCACTTGGGTCGCGGCAGCACCGGCGTTGCCGACCTGCGTGACCATCAACTGCATCAGCGCGACGCCGAGCACATCCGCGCCGTACATGACGCCGATCGGTAGACCCACCCTGAGTTGTCTCGCGATCAAGGCAGGTTGCGGACGCCAGGCGACGCGGGTGCGATATCTTCGGGCGATCGGCCCGGCCAGAAAGCATCCGATCGCCACCAGCACCCCACAGCCCTGAGCGATGTTGGTGCCCCACGCGGCGCCCGCCATCCCGAGCCCCGCATCGAACATCAGATACTGGTTGGCGGGTACGTTGGCCACCAAGGTGACGGCCGTGACCCACAGGGTCACGCGCGTCGCACCGATGCCGTTGAAGAATCCGAGGAACGCCCAAGTGATCGCACCGAGTACCGCCCCTTGCATACGAGGCTCCCAATACTCGACGGCGAGTGCGGCGGTGGTCGCCGGCAGATCGAACAAGGCGAGCAAGGGGGCGCCCATCACCGAGGCTAGCCAGAAGAGCGGGATGCAGACCAGCGCCGCCCAGACGCCGCCCCAGGCGCTTTGGGCCGCGCGCACCCGACGCCCGCCGCCATCGGCTTGCGAGACGAAGGTCTGGACGGCGAGACCGACGCCCCCAAGCGCGAGGATCACGGCGGTCATCAACCAGTAGATCGTCCCGATCGCGGCGACCGCCTCGGTCGACAGACGACCGATGAACCAGGTGTCGGTGAGGTTCAACGCGGCCTGGATCGCGTTGGTCAACATCAGAGGCGCTGCGAGCTGCAACAACGCGCGCAGATCGATGTGCCGTCGACCATCGGTGCCGATGCGCGCCACGGGCAACGG
>Ga0164292_10002371_pt1 | contig 15416 bp, 7 predicted proteins | sample GEODES117metaG_FD_111486 | JGI IMG/M metagenome (GOLD analysis project Ga0164292, IMG submission 111486) | Eutrophic lake water microbial communities from Lake Mendota, Wisconsin, USA - GEODES117 metaG | ecosystem: Environmental > Aquatic > Freshwater > Lake | place: USA: Lake Mendota, Wisconsin... | reverse complement strand
GTGGCGACGACCCCTCCCCCTGGGCGGGCTGGTCGTCGCGGTGCTGGTCACCCAGTCACAGACCAAGGCGTCCGAGCTGAGCAGGGAGGGCGCTCCAGCGCTGGCCCCAGGGGAGAGCAGGGCCAGGGCCAGGGCTTCAACGGCCGTGTCGGCGATCAGGCTGCCCGGCACCAGGGAGCGCAGGAAGCTCTGCAGGGCCAGGGGATCGCCCCGCTGGATCAGCTCCGCCATCGGTGCGGCGAGGGAGTCGGCGCCTGCGGCGGCCTGGCCGGGGGCGGGCTGCTCCACCGGGGGGGCGACCGCCGGGGGCAACGCCTCGATCCAGTGGCGCTGGCGTTGGAATTGGGTGGTGGGAAGTGGCAGACGGCGGAAGCTGCCATCGGGATGGAGGGCCTGCCAGCGCACCCGTGCCCCCCGCTCATGCAGCCGGGCCAGGCTGGTGAGCATCTGCTCCCGGTCGGGGCGCTTGGGATGGAGGCTGGCGAGCAGCTCGAGATCGCCGACGCTGTCGCCGTAGTGATTGGCGGCAAGACCCAGCAGGGTGGCCTTCGGGCCGATTTCAAGAAGCACCTTCACCCCGCTGGCGCGCAGCTGATCCAGGGCGGAGCGGAACTGCACGGGCTCGCGCAGATGGCGGCACCAGTACGCGGCGGTGGCGATGGAGGCGTCAGCGGGTTCGCCGCTCAGGTTGGAGAGGATCGGCAGCGTGGGTTGTCGATAGGTGACGCCGGCCGCCACCGCGGCGAAGGCGGCGGCGATTCCCTCCATCTGGGGGGAATGGAAGGCATGGGAAACCGGCAACGGCCGGCTGCTGATCCCCTCGGCCTGGAGATCCCGCACCACCGCCTCGATGGCCCGCGGGCTTCCCGAGATCACACATGCCGTGGCGCCATTGATCGCCGCCAGGGAAAGCTCGGCCGCCCAGGGGGCGATGCGGGCGGCGATCTTCTCCGGGGCAGCCCAGATCGCTTCCATCGCCCCGCCGGGTGGGATCTGCTGGATCAGCCGGCCCCGCTCGCACACCAGGCGCAGGGCATCCTCCAGGCTGAACACCTCCGCCAGGGTGGCGGCGACGTATTCACCAAGGCTGTGGCCCACCAGCAGCGAGGGCCGGAGGCCCCAGTGCAGCCACTGGCGGGCGAGGGCGAACTCCAGACAGAAGAGGGCCGGGTGGGTGTAGCCGGTCTGGTCGAGCCGCCGCTGGCTGTCGCTGCCATCGCTCTCGAAGAGCAGCTGGCGCAGGGGCACATCAAGGAGGGGGGCGAGCAGGGTCTCGCACTGGTCGATGACCTCGCGAAACACCGATTCGCTTTGGTAGAGCTCGCGGCCCATGCCGGCCACCTGGGAACCCTGGCCGCTGAACAGAAAGGCGATGCTGGGTTCCCGGCGCGGGCCACGGCCGGAGTTGGCGGCGGTTGCGGCCCCGGGGACTTCCGCCAGTCGCTCCCGCAGGGCTTGGCAGGACTCCACCACCAACGCCAGACGGTGGGGGAAATGGGCGCGTCCGCGGGCGAGGGTGGCGCAGATGTCCCGCAACCCCAGCTCCGACCAATGGGGCCAGTCGGCCAGGAAGGCCTGGCGGTTGGCTTCGAGGGCCTCGGCGGTTTTGCCGGAGAGCAGAAACAGTTCGCTGGCATGGTCCGCCGTGGCAAGGGGCGACGAGATGGCCGGCTCCGGTGCGGCCTCGAGCACCAGATGGGCATTGGTGCCTCCGAAGCCGAAGGAGCTGATTCCGGCCCTGAGCTGGCCGTCCGGTGTTTGCCAGTCCTCCGTGTGGGTGGGAATCCGCAGGCTGGAAGCGCTTAGATCAATGTAAGGATTGATCGATTGCAGGTGCAGGGTGCCGGGAATGCGCCGGTGCTGAAGCATCAGGGCCAGCTTGATCACCCCGGCGATTCCGGCCGCCGACTCCAGATGGCCGATGTTGCTCTTGACCGCCCCAATGGCGCAACTGTTGCCCGGCTCGCGATCCTGATCAAACACCTTCTGCAGCGCTTCGAACTCCAGGGGATCGCCGAGCACCGTGCCGGTGCCGTGGGCCTCCACGTAGCTGATATCAGAGGCGCTCAGATCGGCCGCGGCGAGCGCCTCCCGGATGAGGGATTGCTGGGAGAGGCCGTTGGGAGCCGTGATGCCATTGCTGCGGCCGTCCTGATTCACGGCGCTGCTGAGGATCACGGCGCGGATGTTATCGCCGGCGGCCAGGGCGTCGGAGAGGCGGCGCAACACCACCACGCCACAGCCTTCGCTGCGCACATAGCCATCGGCTGCCGCATCAAAGCTGCGGCAGCGGCCGGTGGCCGACATCATGCGGGCGTGGGAATAGGTGATCGTGGGCTCCGGGCTCACCATCAGGCTGACGCCGCCGACGAGGCTGAGATCGGTTTCGCCACTCAGCAGGCTGCGGCAGGCGTAATGCAGACTCACCAGCGAGGAGGAGCAGGCGGTCTCCAGCACCAAGCTTGGCCCCTGCAGGTTGAGCAGATAGGAGATGCGGTTGGCGGCGATGCAGAGGGTATTGCCCAAACCGTCATAGGCGTTGATCGCTTCGGGGTTGCGGATCAACAGTCGGCCGTAGTCGTAGTTTCCCATTCCTAGGAATACCCCGCTGCGGCTGCCGCTGAGGGATTCCGGGTCGATGCCCGCCTCCTCAAGACTCTCCCAGGCCACCTCGAGCACAAGTCGCTGCTGGGGGTCCATCCGCTCGGCTTCTTTGGGGGTGATGCCAAAGAAAGTGGCGTCAAACTGATCGATCTGATCCAGAAATCCCCCCCAGCGCGTATACATTCGCCCCGGGGTCATGGGGGTGGGGTCAAAGTAACGATCGACGTCCCAACGATCCGCGGGAATGGGACCGATCCCATCGATGCCCTGCTCAAGCATCTGCCAGAACTGCCGAGGGTTCTGCGCCTTCGGCAGACGACAACCTATTCCTACGATGGCAATTTTCTCCATATCACTCCAGGATTAGGCACAGGGGTAATCCTAGCCTGGTTATCAGGCTGCAAGCGGTTGCATGGCGTCGCGGAATGTTTCGAAAGCTCGCCGATTGTTGCGCAGATTGCGCTCGATCGACCCGCCTCTCTCCATCAGCTTGAGGTTGCGGTTGACGTCCCACAGATAGTGCATGGGCTGGAAGGACTGGCGAGCGGTGGTCATCATGCGGTGGTGATGCTTCAGGTTCATGTGGTAGCCGTCGTGCTCCTGGCAGACCCCCTCAGCAAGCCGTTGCAGGGCCTCCTGGTGATCCAGGCCGAAGATCGGTGAACGCAGGATCTGGTAGAGGGGTTGCAGGAACGTGCCGTCGTTGCGGAACGTGGCCGGCAGCACACCGGAAAGGCCACTGAGCAGGACTTCCTGACCACGGTAAAACATGAAATTCGCCATCAACTGCTCATAAAGTGTTGGCTGATTGAATTCCTTGTACAGATCCTGGGAGATGAGCTGGGATGTGGTGGTGTGGAATGACTCATCCAGCATGTGGTAGTACGAAATAGCCGTCGGCGCGGCGATCTCAAGATCCGCTTGCTGGCGCTGCTTGAAATACGTGAGATAACGATGCTCATAGTTTTTGAGCAACATGTTCGCGAGGTAGCGGGTCGCGTAGAAAAAGCAAGCGGAGAAGGGGGAGGAGCCGAAATTAATCGTGAGCAGACGCGAGAATTGGGACGGCACCACCTGGCCGAGCAGACCGGAGGACTGGGTGGGGAGTTTCTGCCCCTTGGCCTGCAACGCTTGCAGATAGCTGGAATAGGAGGCCATGCCATGGCCGCTGCAAAGACGACGGCTGAGAGCCCGGGAGGCCTGGTCCTGAATGTCCGCCCAATCAAAGCGGGGCAGTGACAGGCTGTTGTTCAGGGGTGGCTGGCGTCGTTTTTTGTGGAGAAGGTTAGGTTTGGGCCTGCCGAATGAGGTTTCGCCAAAAATGGCCTGACGGGATTTGTGGCCCACGCGGTGGAAAGCGTGGATGTGGTGGTGTTCCTGCTCGGTTTCCAGGCTGAGTTCCTGGCAGAGGATGCCATAACCACCGACGGTATCAAAAACGCCTTCGGTGACTTGATTGTAGAGAATGGCATTGGCCTCCGTGGCCGCCGTCTGGTTGTACTGGGTAATCCAGTAGAGGTGATTGAGGGCTAGCTTCTGGGCTTGGCTGGATTCGTGGTAGAGAGGGGTTCCATAGAAGAGAGAAAGCTCCTCGGGACCCCAGAGGAGATTGCGATTGGACTCGTAATCAAACTGTTGGTCATACCTTTCGATGATTTCTGTGTAGTTGGAGGCGATATTATTCTTGTAGGTTGTGGCGGTCAGGGTCTCATGGCGCACATTCATTTTGGCCATGCCAGTCGCACGCTGATCGGCGACCTTGGTGTTGGGGTCTGCAACGGTCGTGGGGGACATGGTTTCTAGAAAATGAGGTGGGTCGTCTTCAAATCAATCTGAAAGCCGCTGATCAGCCAGATTCATTCATCATGGCCGAGGTTGGCACTGAGATCGGCAATGGTAGTGAAGTTGTACAGGAGGGTTGGGTTGATTTTTGTGCCGAGCCAGTCCTCAAGGTCTCCCGTCAGGCTGACCGCCAGAGCGGAGTCCAGACCGTACTCGTCGAAGTTGCTGGTGGGATCGATCTGATCGGCAGAGATGTCGAGCAAGTTGGCAAGGTAATTGGTGAGCCAGAGCTCAATCTCAGCTGCCGTACGGCCTGGGGCCATCGGTTTCAGAGTTCAAAGAATGGAGGTCGAGCTTAAGCTGATAAAAGCAAGCCGAGTTGGTTGGTGTGCAATTGCCAACATGGCTGACGCGGTATTGGGAAAAGCCGATGTCTTTTGGAAACAGTCAGTCCAGGCCAGGCTGCCGGCCTTGCCCATCGTGGCGGATGAAAAGTGTTATTCCGGTCACAGAAGCTGTGGATCAAGCCTAGGGCTCACGGGGAAGCTCCGGATCGTTCGATCCAAAGGGTCAACGGCTCAAGGGTTCCATCCAAGAACTGTTGCCGGCAGTGGGAGCGGCGGATTTTGCCACTGGATGTTCTGGGGATGCTCCTGGGCTTGAGCAGGGCGATCGCATAGACGGAAAGACTATGGTGCAGAAGGATGCGGCGGCGGATTTCGTTCAAGTGAACGTCCTCGTCGAGGTTCCTGATGCAAGAGCGCTCCACTTCCTGGACGACGATCAGTCTCTCTTCGCCTTCCTGCTCAATGGAAAAAGCAGCCGCGCCATTGGCCAGCAGCGCTGTGCTGCTAGCGCTCACGGTTTGCTCGATATCGTGGGGAAAGTGATTTTGGCCACGAATGATGATCAGGTCCTTGAGGCGCCCGGTGATGTAGAGGTTGGCAGCGTAGAAAAAGCCAAGGTCGCCGCTGCGCAGGTAAGGCCCTTGCCCATCGCCTGGCTGATCGCCTGCCAGAGTGGCGTGGAACATCTCCTGGTTGAGCTCTGGTTTTCGCCAGTACCCTTGCGTCACGCTTGGACCGCGCAGCCAGATTTCGCCGATGACTCCGTCTGGGCAGAGGCGCTGGGATTCGGGATCGACAATGCGAATCTCATGATCAAACCAGCTGCTTCCGCAGCCGACCAATTGCACAGACGACGACTGAGGATCCTTGACCTGGACGACACGATTCTGGCGAAGATGCTCGGGGTCAACCGACAACGTTTGAAGCGCCTGGCCAGGTTGAAGGCCACTGACAAAAAGGGTTGACTCAGCAAGTCCGTAGCAGGGGTAGAAGGCTTTGGGATCAAAACCACAAGGGGCAAAATATTCGGCAAAACGATCCAATGTTTTGGCGCGAATCATCTCTGCCCCTGTGAAAGCAACCTGCCAAGAGCTGAGATCCAGCTCCGGAAGTTGCTCTGGCTTGACTTTATTGACGCAGAGCTCGTAGGCGAAGTCGGGGCCACCGCTGATCGTGGCTCGGTTTTCACTGATCGCCCGCAGCCAGCGGATCGGCTTTTGGATAAAATGCAATGGCGACATCAAGGTACATGGGATGCCGTAGTACACCGGCTGCAGAATGGTGCCGATCAGTCCCATGTCGTGATAGTGGGGCAGCCAGGAGACGGCTGCTGTATCAGTATTGAGCCTGAATGCAGCGCAGATAGCCTGTTCATTGGCCATGATATTGGCATGGCTGACCATCACCGCTTTGGGATCACTCGTCGAGCCAGAGCTATACTGTAGGAAGGCAATCTGATCCCTTCTGGGATTGTTGGGCAACCAGGAGCATCGCTCCTGGAAGCGGCTGGCACCTCCCTCAATCCAGGTGACATCAAGCGGCGTTGTCTCCCCAGCTGCCAGCTGCCCGATTTCCTGACGCGTTGACTCTGTTGATAGCAACAGCGTGCTCTCTGAATCCGCCATCACCCAACGCAAACGATCAAGTTTCTGCTGGCGCGGAGGCACATACATCGGCACAGCAGTTTTGCCGGCATAGAGGCAGGCAAAGAAGGACACGATAAAGTCAAGCCCTGGTCCAAAGATCAGCAGAACACGCTCTTGCTGTGCAGCCCGATCCTGGAGCTCCGCGGCGATGGCGCAGGCCGCCTGATGGAGTTCGAGATAGGACAGTCGCTGGCCCTCCCCCTCGCCATCCTGGAGATAGGTAAAAGCGATGGCTTCGGGTGATTGCTGCTGGCGCTCGCAGAGAAGCGAAACAAGGCTGGCGCCCTTGGCGTCACTTCCGACCCGGCTCTGCATGGTTCGTGATTCCTTAATGAATCCCATGACAACATACTCCCATTTCAGTTGCTGACGCTTGCCGTACTGTCCGCCAAAATCTCTTGGACGGCAGTCGTGGCCCTGGTGAGGACATCCTTCCAGTCACCGGGCTGTCTCTGTCTGATGAGTCGCATCCGGGGATACCAGAGCGTATCCTCATAATCGAGTCCCCAGCGCCAGTCGGGAATATGTTGCAGCAACAACAAGGTTGTCTTGCCAAGCGCACCTGCCAGATGGGCGGCCGTGTTGGATGTGGATACCACAAAATCGCAGGCGTTAATGAGAGCGACCAGGCCGTCTAAATCGTAAAAGTTGTCGATTTGCGGGTGACAGAACACCTCAATGCCGGTTCGCCTGTGCAGGTCTCGAATTTCCTTGCTGACATCACCATATTGCAGTGAGACCAAGCGCACGCCTGCCAGCGCCAGCGCTGGAGCGAGCCTGGCAAGGGCGATCGATTTACTGGGACCAGTATCCTTGCGCACGCTGTTCCAGGAAATCCCGCAGAGCTTCACCCCCTCTTTGGTGATGCTTTGGCGTAGGCTTTGCGTTCTGCTTTGATCGGCGACGAGGTACTGGCGGCGGCGTTGGATGAACTCTTGCCGCTGCAGGCCGAAATGGTTTCCCAGGCTGCCCATGGGTAAGCATTTTTCTGCAAACTTTTCTGGTGCCGGGTGGGTATGGTCAATGAAACGAATTGTCGGCAGCGAGCGTTGTAACACTGGCACTAGACGTGGATCCGTCTGGACTGTCAGTTCGCTGGCGTAAGCCTGGGCCGCCGAAAGCATGGAGGCAAACATCACCTGATCGCCAGCACCCTGTTCACCAACAATCAACACTTTGGGACGATCTTGGCCCGGCTGCCAGGAGTGTTCACAGGTGTAGTATGCTGAAGTCTTCTGTTCGTGTTTGCGCCAAACATAGAGGTGCCAACCTTCTTGAAACTGGCCCACGAGCAACAAGGCTAGTGCTAGATTTCTCTGGGCTTCTGCATAGTTGGGATTGAGGCGTGTGGCTTTCCTGAAACATTCTATCGCCGCATCAAGCTGACCTAAATCACGGTAGAAGATCGCGAGATTGAAGTGGGCTTCAGGAACCTCAGGATCCATAGCAATCGCCTGATGGTAACTCTGAATCGCGGCATCAATCTCGCCCTTTTCGCGCTGGGCGTTGCCGAGCTTGAACAGGGCTTCCTTGAATCTAGGCTGGCAGCCAATGGCATGACGAAATGCGTTGATCGCCTCTGCATATTCTGCCTGCGCATAGTAGGCTTGGCCTTGGCCATACCAGGCTTCCGCAAAGTCTGGTTTGGATTGTAAGCAGTTTTGGAAGGCGCGAACTGCGGCAGCAAACAGCTGCTGTTCTAGCAAGGCGTTGCCAAGATTGAACCAGGCTTCCGCAAATTGTGGGCGCAGGTTAAGAGCTTTGTTGTAACAGGCAATCGCCGCCTCCAAGTCGCCATTCTTTTTGTAAGTATTGCCAAGATTGAAGAGGGCATCAGGAAAATCACGTTGGAGTGAAACGGCACGCTGGTAGCACTTGATCGCCGGTACTAACTGCCCTTCATCAGCCAGAGCATTGGCCAGATTGTAGTGCAGTTCCGGCTTGTCTGGATCGATCTCTACAGACCTGCGCAGCAGTGTTAACGCCTGCTTAGAACGACCGGATTGCCGTAACAACAGGCCCGCATTGGCATGGATCAATGCATTGCTGCTGCCAGCTGAAATCAGTTGCAGGTAGGCATGCAGAGCCTCTGACTCCTTGCCCTGCTGGTGCAGGGCAAGAGCTTTGCTTTCCGGATTGGGGTCGCACGCGTTGGTGAGACGAAGTGAATAAAGGGAGTAGGGATTCGTCGGCATGGCCGCTGGCTTGGATGAGCTGCTCAGAGGCTGGACCTCGAGCAGGTGGGAGTTCTTACTTGTTTCGCCTGGGTCTAGTTCTGCCATGCTGCTATCAGGCAAGTCAGCCGTGATAGCGCAAGAGAGCCTGGCCAGATTGACCTCGTTAATCCGTATTCCCTGATACGCACGACATTTTTCCGGGTTGGCAGTCTGAAGATATCCTACTAAGCTAAGGCACCTCAGCATTCTTGCTCCCTGAGCTCTCCTGCTGATTGCCCCTGAGCGCAGCCAAGCATCGGCCTGGATCTTCCCCCTATCACTTCCTGAAATGTCATTCTTCGATTTTGTTTATCGTAAGCCCAACATCACCGGCTTTGTCGATATTCGTCTGGATGTCCTTGATCTTGGTTCCACCACTGCGACCAACAATCTCGACACCGCTGTCGGCGCCATTCAGCTGAGTGCTGCCAATCTGCCCGATATCATGGCAGGCAGCACCGGCAATGACAACCTCAGTCCGAAGGCAGGTATCAGTTATGTCGTGCCGCCAGTTTCTATCTCTCTGCGCTATCCAACTTACACCCTTTTTGATTTCAGTACTTCCGTTTCCAATTCCAGTACTGACTCTTTCACCATCAATAACCTGCCGAATTCGGCCAATGATCTGCTTGTGGGTTTCGGTGGTGCCGATGTGATCAATGGTTTTTCCGGTGATGACCTGCTCATCGGCGATGGCCTTGATCCCTCCGATGGTGGAGCGCCAGGTGCGGATACATTGAATGGTGGAGACGGGAACGATATCATGATTGGCGGCGGCGGTCCTACTGGTTCGCCTGATAACCTCTCTGGCGGCAATGGTAATGACATTATCTTTGGCGATTATTTTCTGGGGCTCACCAATGGCGGCGATCCCCTGACGATCAGCTTTAGTGAGAATGTTTTTTCGGAGTTCAATCAGGAAATCGCGGAGCTTACTTTTCTTGGCTTTATTCCCATCGCTGATGCCAGCTACAGCGCATCTGTCAATGTTGTTTTCGCCTCCACCACGATCACACTTGGCTCCGGCACCTTTACTGGCAACGCCGATGTTATCAACGGCGGTGACGGGAATGATGTGATTTTTGCCGACATCGGTGCCGACACAGTCAATGCTGGTACCGGCGCCGACATCATTCTTGGCGGTGCCGCTGCTGACGCCATTTTTGGTGAGGGTGGCAATGATGTGTTATTTGGTGATGCTCTAGCCCCTAACTTCTGGGGCGCCGATGGCAGCGACACGATTTATGGTGGCTCGGGATCCGACTTGCTCATTGGTGGCGGTCAAGCCGATACCCTCTATGGCGATGACAACGATGATGTGTTACTAGGCGATTACTTTCTTGGTCTCATCTCCGGTAGCATTCCTCTAGATGCTTCCTTCACGTTCGAGGATAGTGTCCTCAATCTTTTATCTCCCTCTGCAGCCATCGCCATCGGCTCGGGCCTGGAGGGGTCGGATGTTCTTTATGGCGGGAATGGGAACGACACTGCCATCGGCGACAAAGGTGCTGATCAGCTTATTCTCGGTGCTGGTGATGATATTGGTTTCGGCGGAGCCGGGGATGATGAGATCGCTGGCGAGGCCGGAAACGATGTGCTCCTCGGTGACTTCCTCTCCCCCAACTTCCTTGGCGCTGCCGACGGCCAAGATGCGATCAAGGGCGGAGCCGGCAATGACATCCTCCTGGGTGGTGGCGACGCGGACATTCTCAATGGCAATGATGGCGATGATGTTATCTTCGGTGATTACTTGCTTGGTTTGTATACTGATAGCATCCCCATCAATCTCGGATCCCTACCCACGGGTTTCAGCGTCAATTCTGTCGGTTCCAAGCCAACGCAAATCGCCCTCCCTATCGGCTCTGGCAATGAGGGTGATGATCTGATCAATGGCGGTGCTGGGGATGATGTTCTGATTGGTGATCAGGGCCAGGACACACTCAATGGCGAGCAGGGCAAGGATGTTCTCATTGGTGGGGCTGGGGTTGATGTCCTGGAGGGTGGTTCTGAATCCGACATCCTGTTGGGCGACTTTCTCTCCCCGAATGCCTACGGGGCTGACGGTGCCGACTCGCTGCAGGCTGGCAGTGGTGATGATGTGATGATCGGCGGTGGCCTCAACGACCATCTTTTCGGTGGTGAAGGTAATGATTTCATCCTGGGTGATTATTTCGCCAGCCTGCCGATCAAGCCTGTCTTCACCATTCCCCTCAGCCAGTCGATTACCACTCCCGAGCCCATCAATTCGTTTACTATCGCCCTCAAGGCATCTGTCGATGATATTTCTATCATCCCCCCGATCGACCTCTTGCCCATCGACCTCTTGCCCATTACGAATCCTTCGGGCATCGATATCGCTGTTGGCTCTGGTAACGAGGGTGATGACATCATCCAAGCTGGCGCCGGTAACGACTTTGCTTACGGCGATCGCGGCCACGACATTCTGTTTGGCGACGTCGGCAATGACGTGCTTCTGGGTGGTGCTGATGACGACACCCTCACCGGTGGCTCCGGGGATGATGTGATCAGCGGTGACAACATCCTTCCCCAGGGCGCGGCGCTGCCGCTGACGCCTGAGCTGATTAAATCACTGTCTGATTTTTTGGTCATTCCCAAATCCGGAGAACTGATATTTGATGCTGGCTTCGCCGGTAACGATCTTTTGGATGGCGGCTCTGGCAATGACATTTTGCTTGGGGACGGGGGTGAAGATACCGCCACTTACGAGAATGACCCCGGCTCCGTTTTTGTCAGCCTAGGCAATCTTTTCAACCCTGGATTTGGCAGCGGCCTTGATGGTTATTTCAATCTAGATTTTCTGATCAGCATTGAAAACTTAATCGGCTCTGTGTTTAGTGACCAGCTCAATGGAGACGCCAACGCCAATAAAATCTGGGGACTTGCTGGTGATGACCAAATTTCCGGTGCAGCTGGTCATGATTTTCTCTATGGCCAGGCGGGTGTCGACACCATTAGCGCTGGTGACGGAGATGATTATGTCGTTGGTGGTCAGGAAGGCGACACGCTAGATGGCGGTTTTGGTTTGGACACCACCTCCTACCTCGATTCCGACTTTGGCGTCGTCGTTGACCTGGATCAATTCAACGTCGGCTCAGCTGGGTTGGAGTTCTTCGGCAATTTCCTGGGCGTTGGCAAGGGTCTTTCTGGCCATGCTCGTGGCGATACCCTTTACAACTTTGAGAATATAGAGGGCTCTCTCTACGAAGATCAGCTTTATGGCAATCTCGTGGCCAACCGTATCTTTGGCTTCAGTGGCGCCGATCAGATCTGGGGTGAGGGTGGCGATGACTTCCTGGATGGTGGTCTTGGCAATGACATCATCAAAGGTGGTGTGGGCAATGACACCATCTATGGCCGTGAAGGCAGGGATAATGTCATCGGTCAAGCTGGCGATGATCACATCTTTGGCGGTGATGACTTTGACGAGTTGTCTGGCGGCAAGGGGAATGATCGAATTTTTGGCGAGGACGGAGATGACCGGCTCTTTGGCGGCATGGGCAATGATCAGCTGTTCGGTGGCTCCGGGGACGATTCCATCAAAGCCGGCGCCGATGTCGATTTCGTCGATGGTGGCCAAGGCGATGACATCCTCGAGGGCATGGGTGGCAATGACGTGATCCTTGGACAGGAGGGCCAGGACAAACTGTTCGGCGGTGCGGGTGATGATGTGCTGGAAGGCGGATTCGATGCCGATATTTACACAGGCGGCGCCGGCAAAGACTTGTTCATTCTGGGTAATCAGTATTATTATGATTATCCTTATTATTATGATTATCCTTACGACCCGCGATCGGCTGCCTTTGTTCCGAATACTGCATCGGACTCTCTGATCGGTCCGCCCCCGTCCCAGGTCGTGCTGATCGGAGATCCCTTTAGGCTGGGGATTGATGTGATCACGGATATGACCAAAGGTGAGTTCCTGGGGGCCCCTTTGGATCAAGATAAAATTGGTCTCCGGGATGGTCTCACTTACTCCAACCTTGTTTTCCTGGGAGTTGTGACCTCCCCCGATTCCAATGCTGTGACCAGCACGCTGATCGCTACCACCCTCTACGAGAAACCTGCGTCTTTGGCCCTGGTTCTCAACTTCACGCCCGACCGTTTTGATGCCCTTGATTTTGTTCAGGTCTGACCCCTGAAGCTCCTGCTCCCATGGCCATGCACGCGCCTGCCCATTTCGGGTGCGAGCATGGCCAACAGACTGCCCGCCAGCACGGGGAGAACGATGGCATCGGAGAGCCGATCAAGGTGGATGGCGAGGGACACTGTTGCGGCATTGGCACCCATAACAATGCCCGAGATCGGGTTTAGCAGAGTTATCGTTAGGCACATCATCGCAACCCCGGCTGAGGAAAGGAATCCGTGGACTCTGACCCGATGGGCGAGCAGGGTGTAGACAACCACAATCGCCGGTAGGGCCAGGATGAACCGGTAATCGATGGAGGTGGAGAGGAAATAGCAGCCCAGCCAGATGAAGGTGGATAAGGCGACAAAGATGGCCAGAAATCTTTGGCTGTAGCCACAGGCGGTGCCCTGCGTGACCATCTCCAGGTGTGCCCGGAGATGTTGTCTGCGACCCAGCAGGAACCCGGCGATGACCAGGAGCAAGCCCCATCTGTTTAGCAGGATGAACTCCAGCAGGGCCGATGGGTTAGGCGGGCCGAGCTGCAGGCCAAGCTCTGCGAATCCATGGCTCGAGAGTCCGGGAGCCTTCGCGGCTACGGCTCTGCCGGATTGGCGCAGCCAGGGCAGGATATCCCGCAGACCGATGACGGTGCCGCCCGCCACAGCGGCGGCGGCAACCAGGCGACGGCGCTCCAGCCCCTGGCAGGCACTCCAGGCCATCAGCCCCGCAACCGGATAGGCCTTGATCACCACCAACAGCCAGGCCAGGGAGCCTTGAAGCGGGAAGAGCCATGCCCCCGGGGCGGCCAGCGCGGCGGCCAGGGAGGCCAGCAGCAGCAGGATCAACATATCGATGTTCCCCCGCTCCAGGGCCAGCTGGACGGGGAAGCTCAGCAGCACCAGAGCGGTGATCAGATGGCGCCGGATCGGTGACTGAATCACCCTCAGGCTGAAGCCGGTGAGCAACGCGATCGTCGCCAGGCCGAGGCTCAGGCCGAGGATGGCGGTATGGCTCACCCGCAGGGCGAGCCAGCGGGCGATCTGCACCGACATGGGTGGATAGCCGATCAGTCCTCCAGGGGCTGTCTGCGCGCAGATGACCCCCCGTTGGTTGACCCAGGCACCCAGGCTGGGGTCACACTCGCTGATCGTGGTCAGCCAGCGCAGATCGGTGTGGAGGGGATGGGCCTTGATCCCTGCGATCAGGGGAAAGGCCCCGCTGGCGGCATCGCCACCAAGCCCATAAAGGATCAGTGAGAGAATGGCATTGAGCAACGCCAGGGCCAAGAAGGCCTTGGCGAGCCCATCCCGCCATCGTCGTGGCGAGCCGCAGGTGTGGCGACTCCCTTCGCCTGGCCTGGAGCCCTCCGGCAGTCCCATCGGATCAGGAATCGGCGGCGTGGTAGCTGCTGCGCACCAGCGGACCACTGCGCACATCCCGGAACCCCATCTCCCGGGCGATCGCCCCCAGCCGCTCGAACTCCTCGGGCCGCCAGTAGCGGGCCACCGGGATGTGGAGCAGGGAGGGCCTCAGGTACTGGCCCAGGGTGAGCCGCTGGCAGTCCACCGCCCGCAGGTCGCCCAGGGCGGCTACCACCTCCTCGAAGCTCTCGCCAAGCCCCAGCATCAGTCCGCTTTTGGTGGGGATCGTCGGCGCCAGCTCCCGGGCCGCCGCCAGCAGGCCGAGCGAGCGGCTGTAGGTGGCGCCCCGCCGCACCTCCCCCTGCAGCCGCTCCACCGTCTCGAGGTTGTGGTTGAAGCACACCGGGGCGGCCTCCAGCACGGTGGCCAGCCGCTGGCGCTGGGCGGCCAGCCCTTCGGCCTCCTGGCGGTGGCCCCCCCAGAAATCCGGGGTCAGCACCTCGATCGCCACCAGGGGGTTGCGGCGGCGGATCGCCGCCATCGTGTCGGTGAACAGACAGGCGCCATGGTCGTTCAGGTCGTCGCGGGCCACAGCGGTGAGCACGACGTAACGCAACCCCAGGCTGGTGACCGCCTCCGCCACCCGCTCCGCTTCACCGGGGTCGTGGGCCGCCGGCGCCTGGCCCTTCTCCACCTGGCAGAAGGCGCAGCTGCGGGTGCAGATCGGGCCCCCCAGCAGGAAGGTGGCGGTGCCGGCGGCATAGCACTCCCCCCGGTTCGGGCAGCGGCCCTCCTCACAGATCGTGTGCAGCCGCTGGCGCTTCACCACCCCCTGCACCGTCTCTAGCTCGGAGGCATGGCCCAAGGGGGCGCGCAGCCAGTCCGGCAGCCGTTCGCTGGGCGGGATGGCGCTGTAGCGGCTGGTGCGGTTGCTCATGGGGCGGAACTGTTCATTCGACGGGACGGCGGCCCTCCAGAGCCCGGGCGAGGGTGACTTCGTCGGCGTATTCCAGCTCGCTTCCCACCGGCAGTCCGTAGGCGATGCGGCTGACGCTGGTGAAGGGCCGCAGCAGGCGGGCCAGGTAGAGGCTGGTGGTGTCGCCCTCGACGCTGGGGGTGAGGGCCAGGATCACCTCTGTGGTGTTCTCGCGGCTCACCCGCTCCACCAACGGCTGGATCTGCAGCAGCTCCGGCCCCACCCCATCCATCGGTGAGATCAGCCCGCCGAGCACGTGGTACCCCCCCAGGAACTCGCGGGTGCGCTCCAGGGCCAGCAGGTCGCGGGAGTCGGCCACCACGCAGATCACGCCGGT